>TARA_R100001244_G_scaffold40887_1_pt1 | contig 14188 bp, 10 predicted proteins | sample TARA_R100001244 | Tara Oceans TARA_R100001244 (sample SAMEA2621564) | marine metagenome | biome: marine biome (ENVO:00000447); feature: mesopelagic zone (ENVO:00000213); material: "saline water (ENVO:00002010), including plankton (ENVO:xxxxxxxx)" | depth 790 m
ACAACTACGCCATTGATACTCTGCGCCCAAGCGCCTCGATTGTGGTGGCCGATACCGCATTGGTGGCGGGTGAAACCTCTACCGTGACCATTACCTTTAGCGAGGCGGTAAGCGGTTTGACCAGCGCCGATTTCACGGTGGCCAACGGTGTGCTGAGTGGGCTGAGCAGTGTCGACGGTGGTATCACCTGGACTGCGACCCTGGCTCCGAACAGCAATGTTGCAGACACCAGCAATGTCATCACGCTGGACAATGCTGGCGTGCAGGATGCGGCTGGCAATAACGGAACCGGTGCGACCGACTCCAACAACTACACCATCGATACCCTGCCACCATCGGTTGCATCGGTCGGCGTGCCGGCCAATGGCACCTATGTCGCCGGACAGAACCTCGATTTCACTGTCAACTTCAACGACGCTGTGGTGGTTGACAGCAGTGGCGGTACGCCGCGCATCGCCATCACTCTTGACAGTGGCGGCAGCGTGTTCGCCGACTATGTGTCTGGCTCCGGCAGTTCGGCGCTGGTATTCCGGTTGACTGTCGCCAGCGGTCAGATGGACAGCAACGGTATCAGTGTCGGCAACAGCATAAATCTCAACGGCGCCACGCTGCGTGATGCGGTGGGCAACAACGCCGTGACCACCTTGAACGGCGTCGGCGGTACGTCTGCCGTACTTGTCGATGCACTGGCGCCGAACGTTATCAGTGTTGTGGTGCCCGCGAACGATCAGTACAACGCAGGCGATGTATTGATCTTCACAGTTAATGCCAACGAAGCGCTCATCGTCGATACCGCCGGCGGCGCACCGCGTATCGCTTTGGATATTGGCGGCGCGATCCGCTATGCGTCCTACGTGTCTGGCTCCGGTAGCGCGGCGCTGGTTTTCCAGTACAGCGTGCAGACCAGTGACAGCGACGCCAATGGCATCGCGGTTGGTAGCGGCCTGGAGCTGAACGGCGCCACTGTGCGTGATGGTGCAGGCAACAACTTGACTCTGACCCTCAATAGCGTCGGCAGTACGGCTGAAGTGATTGTCGATACCACCGCACCGTTGGCCGAAAGCCTGGTACGAGTGGATGCATCTCCTAGCTCCGCAGGTTCTGTGCGGTTCACCCTAACCTTCAACGAAGCGGTTTCTGGGGTGAATACCAGTGACTTTGTACTCACGAGTACGGGTAATGCTGCCGGTACCATTCAGTCCGTGGTGCAGATAGATGCCCGTACTTATCAGGTCATTGTTGGTGGTGTCTCGGGCAATGGTTCGCTGGGTATCAACCTGAGCGCCACTGCAACCGATATCGCAGATGTGGCGGGCAATGCACTGACTGTAGGCATAACCGGAGAACGTTATGTGATCGCGACCAGCGGCCGCGACCCAGAGTTTCTCGCCACACCGCCTGCGGCGAACCTGCCAACGCTGAACCCGCTGATACCACCAGCCACTCCGGTAGTATCGCTGCCTCTCACTACCTCGCCACTGCTGCCGCCGCCGTTGTTCGAAGTGCCGACGCTGGGCAGTGGTATTCCCACTCTGGGCAACATTTTCATCAACAACGGTGCGTTGGCGCCCAGCTTTATCGCTCAAGTGTTCGCCAGTAGTGGCAGCGACAGTGGTGGCGATGGCTCTGGCAGTGGTTTTCTCGGCTTTGGTGGCGGTGATGGCGGGGTCTTTGGTTCCAGTACGCTGTCGAGCATTTTTGGTAGCGATGCCATGCAGGAGTCGGAGCAACTGGAAGTCTTCGATGGTAAACAGTGGCGGGGTGGTGATGCCGCTCAAGGCCTGCGTGGCGTATTTGGGGCGCCAACACTAGGTCAGCAGTTGCATGAGATACGTGACAACGAACAGCGCCAACTCAATGAGCTGGCTTGGGCTTTTGGGCAGGTAGTGGTGAACGAACCGCACGCCTGACAAGGATAAATACGACAACAAAAAGACTGTGCCGTGACTAGGGGGCGGCCCAAGGATGAATAAAAGCCAGAAATTGCTCGGCGTCAGCGTGTTGGCGCTAGCTATCAGCGGTTGTGCTGTGACCAGCCAGCCTATCGAACGCAGCGTTAGTGTGCAGCGTGCGCAGAGCGACCTGCTGAACATGTTCAAGGATCAGGAGCCACTTAGCGGTCCGTTGACTCTGCATGAGGCCATGGCGCGGGCCGTGAAGTACAACCTCGAGGGCCGACTTAAGGTCATGGAGGAGGCCCTGGCGAAGCGTCAGGTCGATTTGGCCAGCTTCGATATGCTGCCGCGTATGGCGGCGTCGGCCGGCTACGCAGGCCGTAGCAATGTCAGTGCTTCCAGTAGCCAGAGCGTGGATACCGGTACTCAGTCGTTGGAGCCCTCGACCTCTCAGGATCGCGACCGTGGCGTGGCGGATCTGACCATGGTGTGGAACGTGCTGGATTTCGGCGTCAGCTATGTCAGTGCCAAGCAACAGGCCGACCAGCGTTTGATCGTGCAGGAGCGTCGCCGCAAAGTCGTCCATACCATCATCCAGGACGTGCGCGCAGCCTATTGGCGGGCGCTGGCAGCAGATCGCCTACTTACCCAAATCGATAGCCTGATGAGCCGAGTCGACCAGGCGCGTAGCAATAGCCAGCAGATGAGCGAGCAGCGTATTGGCGATCCAATACAGGCCCTTAGCTATCAGCGTGCACTGATCGAAGCGACTCGCCAGTTGGAAGATCAGCGCCGTGCGTTATCGTTGGCTAAAACCGAACTGGCGGCCCTGATCAACCTGCCGCTGGGCACTGATCTGAGCCTGACGGCCAGTAACGATTATCCATTGCCTGAACTGAAGGTGGAGCTGGCTACTCTGGAACAAGAGGCCCTGGCCAGTCGCCCTGAGTTACGCGAGCAAGACTATCAGGCACGCATCAGTGCCGCGGAAACGCGTAAAGCCATGCTGCGTCTGCTGCCTGGCCTGGAGTTCTCTGCTGGCGGGCACTACGACAGTAACTCTTTCCTGGTTAACCAAAGTTGGGCTGACTACGGCGTCAAGGTCACCTGGAATCTATTCAACGTACTCTCCGCACCAGCAGCCATCGATGTGGCCAAGGCGGGCGAGGAAGTCGCCGCCGCCCGCCGCGAGGCCATGTCGATGGCCGTGCTGGCCCAGTTGCATGTGGCCAATGCCAATTACCATGAGGCTCAGCGGCAGTTTCAAACCAGCCAACAATTGGCTGGGCTCGACACGCAAATTGCCGAGCAACTGCGCAATCGCTACCAGGCCCAAGGCATCGGTGAGCTTGAGCTGATTCAAGGCGAACTGAATGCACTGCATGCTGACTTGCGGCGTGACCTGGCTTATGCCGAGTTGCGTAATGCCTATGGGCAGGTATTTGCCAGCGTCGGCTTGGACCTGCTACCGGCACAATTACCATCCGATAGTCTGAGCGATATTGCCGGCGCCTTGGCCGCCAGTGAGGATCGTTGGCAGCAAGGCAATATCGGTAGTCTGACGAACTGACCCTCCGGGCGTTAAAAGGCTACGTCCTCGTTATGTGTTGAGGCGTGGGGCCGACTAGATGATGCCGGGAGCGCGGTAATTCCTAGGGTGGGTTAGGCGTATGGTCACGGACTATCTGCTGCTAGATAGTTCAGTTGCGCCGTAACCCACTAGAGGGGATAGGCTGATTAACGCTGGGTGGGTTACGTGGCACGCTCATAGCTCGCCTCAGCGCCACTAACCTACCAAGTCTGCGTATAGCCGTTAACGGGTATAAGGCCGCTTGTGCAGTTCTCTGCACTCGGCCTTGTTGTTAGGCCGCAGTCCGTACAGGGCGTTCTGCCGCGTATCAATAACTAATTAGCTGATGCTAAATACTCTGCTTGTTGCCCGACGAGTCAGCTAATGCACTTGGCCCTGTTGTGCGGCGAGCTGGTTTGCGCGTGTTTCTGCGAACCCACAAGCGGCTTTAGCCACGAAAGATGCTCAGGTCGAAGATTTGTGGGCGCGGTTTTGACCGCGAACTGTTCAGGCAACGTGCTCAAACCAGCCCAAAGAACTTGCGGCCAAGGCCCCTTCTACCCAGCAATCTCATGGTATCTGTGTTCGGATTTAGCCGCGAAACTCTTCCAAGCTCTCCCGCTTTCCCGCTTAACGCCGTGCCCATGAGGTGCTGGAAACGGGTACACAAAAAAGCCCCGCGTCTCGGGTGGTCGGCGGGGCAAAGGGATGGGTAAGCGTGGTTCAAGCGGCGTGGACGTCTTCCGGATTGTGTGGCGACCCAACACCTAGGTAGTGCTTGAGTCGCGCCTGTTGCGTGGGGGTTGTGAACAGCCCTAGTTTGCTGCGCCGCCAGAGAATATCGGCAGCATCCATGGCCCATTCTTCCCGGCACAGGTAATCCACTTCGCGGGTGTAGAGTCCGCCGCCCAGGTGTTCGCCAAGATCGCTGAGGTTGAGTACCCCCTTGAGGAGAATCCAGACGCGGCTGCCGTAACAGCTAGCCCAGCGCCGGGCGAGTGAGGTGGGCAGCCAGCCAAAGCGAGCGCACAAGGCTTCAACCAACGCGCTTTGGCTTTCCAGGTTTTCGGCGCCGGGCAATGGGGCGGTAGCCGTCCAGCTTGCCCGCATCTTCGGGAAGTAGGGCGCCAGTTGCGTCAGCGCCGATTCGGCCAATTTGCGATAGGTGGTCAGTTTGCCGCCGAATACCGACAGCAGCGGTGCTTCACCGGGGTTTCCGGACAGCGCCAGGGTGTAGTCGCGGGTCACCGCGGACGGTTCGTCCGACTCGTCATCGCACAGTGGGCGCACGCCGGCGAAGCTGTGCACGATATCGGCACGCTGCAGTTGCTGCTTGAAGTGGGCGTTGACTACCTGCAGCAGATAGTCGGTTTCTTCGTTGCTGATCGTGACATTGGCCGGATCGCCTTGGTATTCGCGGTCTGTGGTGCCAATCATGGTGAAGCGTTCAAGGTACGGGATGGCAAAAACGATGCGCCGATCCTCATTTTGCAGAATATAGGCCTGCTCTCCGTCGAACAGTTTCGCAACGATGATATGGCTGCCCTGAATCAGGCGAATGCCATACGGCGAGTTCTGCTTCAAATCATCGTTGATAAAGCGTGCCACCCACGGGCCGGCGGCATTTACCAGGCTACGCGCGCGGATCGAGTAGAGGCTGCCATCGGCGCGTTCCAGGTTGATATGCCACAGGCCTTTGCTACGACGTGCGCTTATGCAGCGCGTGCGGGTGTGCACGTGCGCGCCTTGCTCGCGTGCGGCCATGGCGTTGAGCACCACCAAGCGGGCGTCATCGACCCAGCAATCGGAGTATTCGAAGCCCCGCTCGATCTCGGTTTTCAGTGGGCTGCCGGCGCCGAAGCGCAGGCTGCGCGATGCAGGCAGTTGTTCGCGTTTACCGAGGTGATCGTAGAGGAATAGCCCGGCGCGGATCATCCAGGCCGGCCGCAGGTGTGGGCGGTGGGGCAGGATGAAACGCATAGGTTTGACGATATGCGGTGCTTTAGCCAACAACACTTCGCGTTCGGCAAGCGCTTCACGCACCAGGCGGAATTCGTAATGTTCCAGGTAGCGCAAGCCGCCGTGGATCAGCTTGCTGCTGGCGGATGAGGTGTGCTGGGCGAGGTCGTCCTTTTCGCAAAGGAACACCGATAAACCGCGTCCGGCTGCGTCAGCCGCAATGCCGACACCATTGATGCCGCCGCCCACAACAGCGAGGTCGTAGACTTCAGCGAGGGGCGCAGTGTGAGTGGGGAGAGTAGGCATGACGGCACCAAAAAGTCGAAAGCGAACGCGTTAATGTTCATTTCCGAAAATATGCTAGTCGAATATGCAGCGCTTCGCCACCCCGCTGCGCGATTTCGCGCCGAGCGGCGAATTTTCCGTAATGGGGCGGGGGCAGTAGCTTATGGCGGGTGGTGGGCTGTAACGAATCGCCGCCCGGTCCGCCCTGCGGGGCGTCAGACGAGGTTCAGGAGAACCTTGTTCTCGGTGAGCAAACGGCTGATGGTTGCCGAGGGAGCGGCGTCGGTAAATACCCGGTCGACCAAGGCAATCGAGCCTAAACGAACCACGGCATTGCGCCCGAACTTGCTTGAGTCGGCGGCGAGAAATACCTGGCGAGCGTTGTCGATGATGGCTTGGGAGACGCGCACTTCCTGGTAGTCGAAGTCGAGCAGGCTGCCGTCTTCGTCGATACCGCTGATGCCGACCAGGGCGAAGTCGACCTTGAACTGCTGGATGAAATCCACCGCCGCCTGACCGACGATGCCGCCATCGCTGCGCACTGTGCCACCGGCTACCAGCACTTCAAAATCTGCCTTGGCGCTGAGCTGGGCGGCGACGTGCAGGTTATTGGTGATGATCTTCAGCCCTGTGTGGCCGAGCAGTTCGCGGGCAATCGCCTCGGTGGTGGTGCCAATGCTGATGAACAGCGAGGCGTGATCGGGAATGTGCGTGGCGATGGCTTCGGCAATGCGCTGCTTCTCGTCGCGCATCTGCCCGGCGCGCATGGCGTAGGCGGTATTTTGGGTGCTCGACGTTTCGCTCGCCGCGCCGCCATGCGTGCGCCGCAGCAAGCCTTGCTCGGCGAGTTGATTGATGTCGCGGCGGATGGTTTGTGGCGTGACGCTGAACGCGTGGGCCAGTTCGTCGATGCTGACGTAGCCACGCTCGCGGGCCAGCTCGAGGATGTTGTGTTGGCGTGGCGCCAGAGTCATGGAAGGCTCCTCATTTTGCGCAGCATTATAGGCTGTCGTGCGCCCGGTTTTCGGCTAAGGTACGCGAACTTTGTCAGATTATTTTCACAATCGAACATGACGCCTGCCATCGACCTACTGAAAAAAGCCAAGGCTGCGCACCAGGTGCACAGTTACAGCCATGATCCCAAGGCCGCTTCATACGGTTTGGAGGCGGCGGAAAAGCTTGATCTGGATGCTGCGCGCGTGTTCAAGACGCTGCTTGCGGCCACAGAAAAAGGCGAACTGTTGGTGGCCGTAGTGCCGGTAGCCGGCAGCCTTGACCTGAAAGCCCTGGCCCAGGCCGCGGGTGTGAAAAAGGCGGATATGGCCGACCCGGCTGCCGCGCAGCGCGCCACGGGTTATCTGCTCGGCGGGATCAGTCCGCTGGGGCAGAAAAAGCGCCTGCGCACCTTTATCGATGAGTCGGCACAAGTGCATCCAACCATCTACGTCAGCGCTGGGCGGCGTGGCCTGGAGGTGGAGTTGGCGGCCACGGTGCTGGCCCAGCATTGCCTTGCGCAGTTTGCCGCGATCGGCCGGGGCTGACGCCGGACGGGTGGCGCACAGGGCGCACGACCCTTTTCATAACAATAAGGAAACCTGCATGTCCCACTACCTGCTTGCCATCGACCAAGGCACCACCAGCAGCCGCGCCATCGTGTTCAGTGCCGAGGGGGAGCGGGTGGCGAGTGCGCAGCAGGAATTCAAGCAGTATTTTCCGCAGGACGGCTGGGTCGAACACGACGGCGAAGAACTCTGGCAGAGCACCCTGGCGGTGTGCCGCGAAGCGCTCAAGCAGAGTGGCCTGACGGCCGCTGAAGTGACGGCCATCGGCATTACCAATCAGCGCGAAACCACCTTGGTATGGGATGCCAAGACCGGTGTGCCGATTCACCCGGCCATCGTGTGGCAGGATCGACGGACCGCCGATTACTGCGCTGCGCTGAAAGCCGCTGGCCATGAATCCGCCGTTGCCAGCAAGACCGGGCTCCTGATCGACCCTTACTTCTCCGCCACCAAACTGCGCTGGATTCTCGAGCACGTGCCGGGTGCGCGCGCCCGCGCCGAACGCGGCGAGTTGCGTTTCGGTACGGTGGACAGCTTTCTGCTGTGGCGCCTGACTGGCGGTAAAGCGCACAAGACCGATGCCACCAATGCCTCGCGCACCTTGCTGTTCAATATCCATACCCAGCAATGGGACGCTGCGCTGCTTGAACTGTTCGAGATTCCCGCCAGCCTGCTGCCCGAAGTGCTGGATTGCGCGGCTGATTTTGGCACCACCGAGGCCGATCTGCTGGGGGCCGCGATTCCGGTGTTGGGCATGGCGGGTGACCAACAGGCGGCTCTGGTCGGTCAGGCCTGCTTCCAGCCGGGCATGGTGAAAAGCACCTATGGCACAGGGTGTTTCATGATTCAGAACACCGGCGAGACGCCGGTGATCTCAAAAAATCGGCTGCTGACGACCGTTGGTTATCGCCTGAACGGCAAAGTCACCTACGCGGTGGAGGGCAGTATCTTCGTCGCCGGTGCGGCGGTGCAGTGGCTGCGCGACGGTATCAAGTTGATCAGTCATGCGCGGGATACCGAAGCCTTGGCCGAACAGACCGGCGATGCGTGTGGCGTTTACCTGGTGCCGGCATTCACCGGCCTTGGTGCGCCGTACTGGGACCCGAAGGCGCGTGGTGCAATTTTTGGCCTGACCCGCGACACCGGGATCAAGGAAATCGTTACCGCCGGGCTGCAGTCGGTGTGCTACCAGACCCGTGACCTGCTGCAAGCCATGCGTCAGGATGGTGCCGCCGCTCCCAGCGCCCTGCGGGTTGACGGTGGCATGGTGGAAAACAATTGGGTCATGCAGTTTCTCGCGGACATTCTTGGCGTGACGGTCGAGCGTCCGCAGGTCACCGAAACCACGGCGCTCGGCGTGGCCTATCTGGCGGGGTTGCAGGCCGGCGTATACCGTGACCTGGAGAGCATTGCCAGCCATTGGCACCGGCAACAGCGGTTTTCCCCGCGCATGGCCGACAGCCATCGTGACAAGCTCTACGGCGGTTGGCTGGACGCGGTGCAGCGAGTGCGTAGCGAAGGCTGAGGGCCGATCAATGCGCCGTCTGCTGGCTGACGGCCAGTCAGGAGCAGGACCTTTGCCATCTCATCGACGATCCTGGTTCGTGTCTCTGGTTTTTGTGCTTTGCGTTGGGCTAGACGCTGCGCCAGTGCGTGCGGAAACCCTGGTGATTGCCGGGGATGCCTGGTGTCCGGTGAACTGCGCAGCGGATGCCGAGCAGCGCGGTATCTTCGTCGAGCTGGCCGAGCAGATTTTTGCCGAGGCCGGCATAGCGGTCGAGTACCGCGTGACCAACTGGGCGCGTGCGGTGCACGAAACCCGCGCCGGTAAGCTCAATGCATTGATCGGCGCCGGGGTTCACGATGCGCCGGACTTTCTGTTTGGCGAGGTGCCGGTGGGGCTTTCGCGCACCTGCTTCTACGCGCGCCAAGGCAGCCTGTGGCGTTATCGCGATGTGCGTTCCCTGGCCGACGTCAGCGTCGGCGTGATCAACGGCTACAGCTACGGCGAAGACCTCGACAGCTATATCCGCCGCCATCGTGAGGATTCGCAGCGCATACAAATGGCCTCTGGCGATCGGGCGCTGGCGATCAATGTCGAAAAAGTGCAGCTCGGGCGAATCGAGGCGGCGCTGGAAAACACCTGGGTAATGGACGCCTATCTGGCGCGTAGCGGGATAGCGGGTGCGCTCGAAGCCGTGGGGTGCCGCGTCCCCGATGTGCCGATTTACCTGGCGTTCTCGCCTGTGCTGGCGTCCAGTGCCCGTCACTTGGCGATCTTCGAGGCGGGCGTGCAGCGTTATCGGCAGGATGGCCGCTTGCAGGCCTTGTTGCGGCGTTATGGGGTCAGCGACCCACGCTGAGGCCAGGTGCGCCGGGTTAGCGGTGCACCTGGCTGTTGCGTGGCTGAACTCAGTAGCTGTATTGCAGCTGCAGCCACAGTTTGTCGGTATCAACGGCGAACTCGTCGGCATCGTAGCTGGCGTACTTCGCTAGCCCGACCAGCCCCTTCACGCCCGGAATCGGGTGGGCATAGGAGAGGTCGATTTCCTGGCCATAGCGGCTGCTGCCCTGCTCGGCGCGGAACTCGTGGTACCAGGCTTGCAGGCTACCGCCGAGCAGGGGCAGCGTGGCGCCGATGTAGGCGTCCTCGATACCGTCGGCCGGGGTCAGCAGAAACAGATCGGCCCAGCCCTGGAAGGCGTGTTTGGTGGCCAGCGGCGTCTGGAAGGCGCGGTTGCCCGGGCCTGAGCCGCCACCGAGCACTTCATAGCCGGCTTTCAGCGCCACCCCTTTGAGCGTGTAACCCAACTCGGCCAGGTAATAGTCGCTATCGAGATCCAGCGGATTGTCGGCGTATTCACTCTGCTGGGCATATTCCAGCGCGTAAGTGACGCCAGCGACGGCACCGGTCAGGCGCAGGCCGGTGGTTTTGCTCGACTGGCTGGCGCCGGTCAGGTTGTCCAGGCCAAGCAGGTATTGGTAGGCGGTGGCGGTCAGTTGCGGGCTGAACTGGTATTGCGCGTTCAGCAGGTGGCTATGGCCTTCGATATTGGCCGGGTTGGCCGCAGTGTCGAAACGGTTGTCGCCGGGGCCGAAGATGCTGTTGATGTTGTCGATATAGGCGTAGCTCAGGGTCAGGCCGGCCAGCGGCTTGAGTTGGCCGAGCACGCCGTCGTAGGTTTGCTCGTTTTGCCGCCAGGCGACGCCCCCGACGAAGCGCTGGTTATCCAGGGTGATGCGTTGGCGGCCGAGCACGGCGCTGCCCAAGGCATGCTCGTAGCGCAGCAGGGCCTGGTTGATCTCGCTGCCGTCCGGGTCGGCCACCACCGCGTACTCGGCTTGGCCGTTACGCGTGCTGTTGTAGGCGGCGTCGCCGATGCGGCTGACGTTGTCTGCCTCGACCAGCGCGGAGAGGCCGTACCACTTACCGCTCTGGAAGCCGACACGGGTGCGTAGGGTCTGTGCGTTGGCGTGTTTGAGGGCGTTGTCCTGGTCGACGTGCTCGTAGCGGTAACGCGCATCGAGGATCGGTTTGCCCTGGGTCAGCAGGTTGCTGAAGTCCTCCGTGGCGAAAGCGGCGTGGCTGAGGGTGGTGCCGGCGATAGCCAGCGACAGCAGGGACAGTTTCATCATGCGCATAGCGGTCTTCCTGTAAGCCAAAAACGCAAAAAAAAACGTCACAGCGCCCATATCTCGAAAGGAGAGGGTGCTATGACGTCGTTGTCGGTTGAGTGGCAGACACGCCGTTGTGCTGACCGGGATGGGTCATAGCAGGCAGCGTGCCAGGATTTATAAGTTTCTGATTTGTTAAGAGTTAGTGATTTTTTAAGAACGTTTGGCGATTAATCGCTGCACCGTAGCTGCCCGCCACGCATCCAGACAGTGCAGCTGTACCGGCGCAATTGCCGGCCGCTGTAGTGGCCGCGCATTGGCGTGCTGCGGCATGCTTTGTGTCATCACGAATAGGGAGAGTCGTTCCATGCAGCTTGAATTTCACCAGGTCGATGCCTTTGCCACGCGGCCGTTCAGCGGTAATCCGGCGATGGTCTATCGCCTGGACAGCTGGCTCGACGCTGCGCTGATGCAGCAGATTGCCGCCGAGCACAACCTGGCGGAGACCGCCTTTGTGGTGAAGGAAGGCGCGGCCTGGCATATCCGCTGGTTTACCCCCACCGCCGAAGTGCCGCTGTGTGGCCACGCCACCCTGGCCAGTGCGCATGTGCTGTTTGAGGTTTACGGCGAGCCGGGAGAGGCGATCGATTTCTCCTGCTTGTCCGGTGCGCTGCGGGTCAGTCGCGCAGATGGCAAGCTGGTGCTGGATTTTCCACTGCGCCGGGCCGAGGCCTGTGCACTGGAGCGTGAGGTTGCACAGGCTCTGGGCGTGCCGGTTGAGGCCGTGCTGGCGTTGCCGGGTGCGGAGGGTATTCAGGAATTGCTGGCGATTGTGGCTTCGGAAGCTACCGTGCGCGCCTGTAAGCCGGACCTGGCGGCAGTGGCCAAGTTACCGGGGTTGGGCTTGCTGATCAGCGCTCCCGGCGAACAGCATGATTTCGTTTCGCGCTACTTCGCGCCGGCCATCGGTATCAATGAAGACCCGGTCACCGGCTCGACTCACTGCATCCTCACGCCTTACTGGGCGCAGCGCTTGGACAAGTGCGAGCTGAGCGCTTTCCAGTGTTCGGCGCGCGGTGGTGAGCTGCACTGCGAGCTGGCTGGCGAACGGGTGAAGATCGCCGGTCAGGCGCTGCTGGTTGCCAGTGGCCGGCTATTTTTGCCGTAGCCGCTTAGCTGTTGCTGCTGTAGCGGCGCACACCCGACTCACCCAGGTTGACGTGCGCGGCGATGCTGCCGGGCGCGGGAAACACCACCAGATGGTCGGCGGCCACGCGGATGCCAACGTGCTGGCCGGGCTGATGGTCGGCGTGGCTGGGGAAGATCGATTCCAGCTGGCTGCCGGTCGCGAGTTGCAGGCGATATAGGGTGGCGGCGCCGAGGAAGGTCTTGCCGACAATCAGCGCTTTTTGCGTGCTGTCCGGGTCGTAGACGATGTCGTCCGGGCGCAGCAGCACGTCCACTGCGCTACCGGTGGGCCAGGTGTAGGCGCGGTTGCCGCGAATCAGGCCAAGCTCGGTCTGCACCGAATCCGGGCTGAGCAACTGCCCGCGAATAAAGTAGCCCTGGCCGATAAAGCTGGCGACGAAGGGCGTCAGCGGTTCGTGGTAGAGGTTGTAGGGCGTGTCCCACTGCTCCAACTTACCGGCGTTGAACACCCCGACATGGTCGCTGACGGCGAAGGCTTCTTCCTGGTCATGGGTCACCAGGATGGCGCTGGTGCCGCGCGCCTTGAGGATGTCGCGCACCTCATGGCTCAGGCGCCGGCGCAATTCGCCATCGAGGTTGGAGAAGGGTTCGTCGAGCAGCAGCAGGCGCGGTTCCGGCGCCAGGGCGCGGGCCAGGGCGACGCGCTGCTGCTGACCGCCAGACAGTTCATGCGGGTAGCGCTTGCCCAAATGACTGAGCTTGACCAATTCCAGCAGCTCGCCGGTGATGCGCTCGCAGTCAGGTTGCTTGCGAATGCCAAAGGCCACGTTCTCCGCCACGCTCAAGTGCGGGAACAACGCATAGTCCTGGAACACCATGCCGATGCGGCGTTTCTCCGGGGCCAGGGTGAAGCCGGCGCTGGAGATCACGTCGTCGGCCAGTTGAATCTCGCCTTCGACCACCGGCTCGAAGCCGGCAATGGCGCGTAGGGTGGTGGTCTTGCCGCAGCCGGAAGGGCCGAGCAGGCAACCGATGTCGCCGGCGTTGAGGTGCAGGTTGAGGCTCTGCACGACCTTGTGCTCGTGATAACCGCAGCTCAGGTCGCGCAGGCTCAGCAGCAAAGGCTGGCTCATGCGTGGTGGTACGCCGGCTCGACGAGAAATTCCAGTAGCGCTTTTTGCACGTGCAGGCGGTTTTCTGCCTGATCCCAGGCCACCGAGCGCGGGTCGTCGAGCAGGTCGACGCTGATCTCCTCGCCGCGGTGCGCCGGCAGGCAGTGCAGGAACACGACATCCGCAGCCGCCGCATCGAGCAGGGCGCGATTGACCTGGTAAGGCGCGAATAGCTTGAGCCGCTCGGCGATTTCCTCTTCCTGGCCCATCGAGGCCCACACGTCGGTGCTGACCAGGTGTGCGCCGGCCACCGCTTCACGCGGGTCGCGGAAAATCGTCACGCGCTCGCCCGCATCGGCGAGGAACGCGGCATTTGGCTCATAACCTTGCGGGCAGGCGACGCGCAGTTGGAAGTCGAACTGCTGCGCGGCTTCTATATAGGAGTTGCACATATTGTTGCCGTCGCCGATCCAGGCCACCGTCTTGCCGGCGATGCTGCCGCGGTGTTCGAGAAAGGTCTGCATATCGGCCAGCAACTGGCAGGGGTGCAGGTCGTCGGACAGGCCGTTGATCACCGGTACGCGCGAGTGCGCGGCGAACTCGGTCAGGGTGCTGTGGGCAAAGGTGCGGATCATCACCGCATCGAGCATGCGCGACATGACGATGGCGGCGTCGCCGATCGGCTCTCCCCGACCGAGCTGGGTATCGCGCGGCGAGAGGAAGATCGCCTGGCCGCCGAGCTGGATCATCCCGGCCTCGAACGACAACCGGGTGCGGGTCGAAGCCTTCTCGAAGATCATCCCCAGCACGCGGTTCTTCAGCGGCTCGAACAGCACGCCGCGGTTGCGCAAGTCCTTCAGCTCCATGCCGCGGCGGAGCAGACCGACCAGTTCGTCCGGTGTGCAGTCCTTCAGCGAGAGAAAGTGTCTTGCGCTCATCGTTAACTACCTTTTCACAACAGAGCGCAGGTTCAACGGCCAGGTTTAACAAGGGAAACGGCAGAACCTGCGGCTGGGAGCCGCACGGGGCGACGAAACGGGG
>TARA_R100001244_G_scaffold21048_3_pt1 | contig 14141 bp, 12 predicted proteins | sample TARA_R100001244 | Tara Oceans TARA_R100001244 (sample SAMEA2621564) | marine metagenome | biome: marine biome (ENVO:00000447); feature: mesopelagic zone (ENVO:00000213); material: "saline water (ENVO:00002010), including plankton (ENVO:xxxxxxxx)" | depth 790 m
GCCAGCATCTACGGGCAATTTCGGTGATTTATCGGACACTTCGTTGCGTAAATCCGCCCTCGCAATCTTTTGCAAATCCGCCTCTTTGACTTGCCTCCACAGGGGTACTAATGTGCCCGTCTTGCCTATTCCCAGGCCCCATTTGCCTTGCCAAGGAACCGGAATATGTTGCTCCGCCGCATGCTCATCATGCTGGGCGTCGTCGCCCTCGTGGTGCTCGCCCTCGCCGCCTACAAAGGCTTGTCGATTTATCAACAGGTGCAGCAGTTCTCGGTACCGCAGCCCGCCATCAGCGTGGCCGCGGCGCAGGCTATCGAGCGCCCATGGCAGAGCCGCCTGCCGGCCATCGGCACGCTGAAGGCCTTTCAGGGTGTCGACCTGACCGTGGAAGTCGGCGGCACCGTAAGCGACGTACTGTTTCTCTCCGGCGAGAAAATCAGCCTCAAGCAGCCGCTGATCCAGATGGACAGCGCCGTCGAACAGGCCAGCCTGGCCACCGCCGAGGCCGAACTGGGCCTGGCGCGCGTCGAGTTCGAGCGGGGCCGCAGCCTGGTCAGCCGTTCGAACATTTCCAAGAGCGAGTTCGACCGCCTGTCCGCCGAACTGCAAAAGGCCAACGCCAGCGTCGCCCAACTCAAAGCCCTGCTGGGGAAAAAGCGCATCCTCGCACCGTTCGCCGGCACCATCGGCATCCGCCAGGTCGATGTCGGCGACTACCTGTCCTCCGGCACCACCATCGCGACCTTGCAGGACCTGTCCAGGCTGTTCGTCGACTTCTTCCTGCCGGAGCAAGCCGTGCCCAAACTGGCCATCGGCGAACGCGTGCGCTTCAGCGTCGCGGCGTATCCCGGCGAAGTGTTCGAAGGCGCCATCGCCGCGATCAACCCCAAGGTCGAAGACACCACGCGCAACGTGCAGGTGCGCGCGATGCTGGATAACCCGGACCACAAGTTGCTGCCGGGCATGTTCGCCAACCTGGAAGTGTTGCTGCCAGGCGAGCAGACCGTGGTGGTGGTGCCGGAAACCGCGATCACCTACACCCTCTACGGCAACTCGGTGTACGTGGTCGGCGAGAAGCAAGGCGACGACGGCCAGGTGGTCAAAGACGCCAAAGGCCAGGCCGAGTTGATGGTCGAGCGACGCTTCGTCGAAACCGGCGAGCGCCGCGAAGGCCAGGTGGTGATCCACAAGGGCCTGGCGGCTGGCGAGCAGGTGGTCACCGCCGGCCAGCTCAAGCTGGATAACGGCGCCCATGTCGCCATCGCCGCCGACCCGGCCAACGCCGCAAACAGCCAGCCCGGCGTCGCGCAATAAGCGACGCCGGCGTAAAGGAACTGACTCATGGCTTTTACCGATCCGTTTATCCGTCGCCCGGTACTGGCGACGGTGGTCAGCCTGCTGATTATCCTGCTCGGCTTGCAGGCGTTCAGCAAACTGACCATCCGCCAGTACCCGCAGATGGAGAACGCCCTGATCACGGTGACCACCGCCTACCCCGGGGCCAACGCCGAGACCATTCAGGGCTACATCACCCAGCCGCTGCAACAGAGCCTGGCCAGCGCCGAGGGCATCGACTACATGACCTCGGTGAGCCGGCAAAACGTGTCGATCATCTCGATCTACGCGCGCATCGGCGCCGATAGCGACCGTTTGTTCACCGAACTGCTGGCCAAGGCCAACGAGGTGAAGAACCAGCTGCCACAGGATGCCGAAGACCCGGTACTGAGCAAGGAGGCGGCCGACGCCTCGGCGTTGATGTACATCAGTTTCTACAGCGATGAACTCTCCAACCCGCAGATCACCGATTACCTGTCACGGGTGATCCAGCCCAAGCTGGCGACGCTGCCCGGCATGGCCGAGGCGGAAATCCTCGGCAACCAGGTGTTCGCCATGCGCCTGTGGCTCGACCCGGTGAAGATGGCCGCCTACAGCGTCACCGCCAGCGACGTCAACGACGCGGTGCGCGAGTACAACTTCCTCGCCGCCGCCGGTGAGGTGAAGGGCGAGTACGTGGTCACCAGCATCAATGCCGAGACCGATCTGAAGTCCGCCGAGGCCTTCGCCGCCATTCCGCTGAAGACCGTGGGCGACAGCCGTGTGCTGCTGCGCGATGTGGCGCGAGTGGAGATGGGCGCGGAAAACTACGACTCGATCAGCTCGTTCGACGGCACGCCGTCGGTGTATATCGGCATCAAGGGCACGCCGAGCGCCAACCCGCTGGACGTGATCAAGGAAGTACGCAAGATCATGCCGGAGCTGGAGGCCCAGTTGCCGCCGAACCTGAAAGTCTCCATCGCCTACGACGCCACCCTGTTTATCCAGGCCTCGATCGACGAAGTGGTGAAGACCCTCGGCGAAGCGGTGCTGATCGTCATCGTCGTGGTGTTCCTGTTCCTCGGTGCGTTCCGCTCGGTGCTGATCCCGGTGATCACCATCCCGCTGTCGATGATCGGCGTGCTGTTCTTCATGCAACTGATGGGCTACTCGATCAACCTGCTGACCCTGCTGGCCATGGTCTTGGCCATCGGCCTGGTGGTGGACGACGCCATCGTCGTGGTGGAGAACATCCACCGGCATATCGAGGACGGCAAGACGCCGTTCGACGCAGCCATCGAAGGCGCGCGGGAGATCGCCGTGCCGGTGGTGTCGATGACCGTCACCCTGGCGGCGGTGTACGCGCCCATCGGCTTCCTCGAAGGCCTCACCGGGGCACTGTTCAAGGAGTTCGCCCTGACCCTGGCGGGCGCGGTGATCATCTCCGGCATCGTCGCCCTGACGCTGTCGCCGATGATGTGCGCCAAGCTGCTGCGCCACGAGGAAAATCCCTCGGGTTTGGCGCACAAGCTCGACCAGATCTTCGAGCGCCTGAAACGCAGTTATCAGCGCACCTTGCATGGCACCCTGAACACCCGGCCGGTGGTGGTGGTGTTCGCCATGATCGTCATGTGCCTGATTCCGGTGCTGCTCAGCTTCACCAAAAGCGAGCTGGCGCCGGAAGAGGACCAGGGCATCATCTTTATGATCGCCAATGCGCCGCAGCCAACCAACCTGGAGTACCTGAACAGGTACACCGACGAGTTCGTGGCGATCTTCAAGGAATTCCCCGAGTACTACTCGTCGTTCCAGATCAATGGCTTCAACGGCGTGCAGTCGGGCATCGGCGGCTTCCTGCTGACGCCCTGGGACGACCGCGAACGCACCCAGATGGAGATTCTCCCCGAGGTGCAAGGGCGCCTGGCGCAAATCCCCGGTTTGCAAATCTTCGGCTTCAACCTGCCCTCCTTGCCCGGCACCGGCAGCGGCCTGCCGTTCCAGTTCGTGATCAACACGCCGAACGATTACGAGTCGCTGTTACAGGTCACCGAGAAGATCAAGCAACGCGCCGAGCAGTCTGGCAAGTTCGCCTTCCTCGATGTCGACCTGGCGTTCGACAAACCGGAAGTGGTGGTCGAGATCGACCGCGAGAAAGCCGCGCAGATGGGCGTGTCGATGCAGGATCTCGGCCTGACCCTGGCCAGCCTGCTCGGCGAAGGCGAGATCAATCGCTTCACCATCGACGGGCGCAGCTACAAGGTGATCGCCCAGGTCGAGCGCGCCTACCGCGACAATCCGGGCTGGCTCGGCAGCTACTACGTGAAGAGCGAGAGCGGCGCGATGCTGCCGTTGTCGACCCTGATCAGCGTCAGCGACCGTGCCCGACCAACCCAGCTGAACCAGTTCCAGCAGCTCAACTCGGCGATCATTCAGGGCTTCCCGATCGTCAGCATGGGCGAGGCAATCGAGGCGGTACAACAGATCGCCGAGGAGGAAGCCCCCGCCGGTTTCGCCTTTGACTATGCCGGTGCCTCGCGCCAGTACGTGCAGGAAGGCAGCGCGCTGTACGTGACCTTCGGCCTGGCCCTGGCCTTGATCTTCCTGGTGCTGGCGGCGCAGTTCGAGAGCTTCCGCGATCCGCTGGTGATCCTGGTCACCGTGCCGCTGTCGATCTGTGGCGCGCTGATCCCGCTGTTCCTCGGCTTCTCCAGCATGAACATCTACACCCAGGTGGGCTTGGTGACGCTGATCGGCCTGATCACCAAACACGGCATCCTGATCGTCGAGTTCGCCAACCAACTGCGCCGCGACAAAGGCCTGTCGCGCCGCGAAGCGGTCGAGGAAGCGGCGGCGATTCGCCTGCGTCCGGTGTTGATGACCACCGCGGCGATGGTCTTCGGCATGGTGCCGCTGATCCTCGCCAGCGGCGCTGGTGCGGTGAGCCGCTTCGACATCGGCCTGGTGATCGCCACCGGCATGTCGGTCGGCACGCTGTTCACCCTGTTCGTGCTGCCCTGCGTGTACAGCCTACTGGCCCAGCCCGATGCAAAACCGCTAGCGCAGTCGGTCGGCGCAGGCTGATCGGTCACTCCGCTGAGCGCTAGAAAGCAGAAAGCCCCGCAATTGCGGGGCTTTCCTTTGGGCCTGATTTTTAGCTGTGCTTTTTCAACCCTGGGAACGCATGCCCTGGGACAGGCCGAACATAAACAACAGCAAGTCTTGGTCCGGCCGCAACTGCTCGACCACGCGGGCCTGCGGCGGTAACGGGCAGTAGCCCAAACCGTTTTGGGTCAGCACTTCAGGGCTCGACTCTTGCCAGGCGGCGGCCGCGATCGAGGCCACGCCAAGCGCAGCAACGAAAAACAAACCTCGTGCGATTTCTAACTTCATCACTGCAACCTCTTGATAGCGCTGCCAAACGCTGTTTGCTAACCCTAGATCACTGATTACCCGCACGACGCCTTACACGACGAACGGTAACCGCCTACATACCCAGGCTTGCCGGGGCGGCTCATTCACACCAGCAGCGTTGGAGCAACGCCGGCCGCAATGGTTCCGCAACGCACCAGTAACACTCGCCAGTCACCTTACTGCCCACTGTTGTTGCCGGCCTGCCGTACCACGCAGTAACAGACCAACGGCCAGGCAAGCGCAAAAACAGTCGCAAAAAAATTCACCGTCACGCGGATAACCGCATGCCAGAGCACATCCCAGTGAGATAAAGCCGAAGAAGCCGAGCGGTGCAGACAGCACCCTAGCCAACTGACGCGCACCAATCCGATAGCGCAGTTAAACCTAAGCAATTGGCATACCGGCTTTTCCAGCAGCACCCGCCTGAGCTTTTGATTCACCCAGAAAAACGAAAACCCCGCGACAAGCGCGGGGTTTTCGGTGCAACTCAGGGTGCCGGCTGGCTTACATCATGCCGCCCATGCCACCCATACCGCCCATGCCGCCCATATCAGGCATGCCGGCGCCGCCCTTCTCTTCAACCACTTCGGCGATCATCGCTTCGGTGGTGATCATCAGGCTGCCAATGGACGCAGCTGCTTGCAGCGCCGAACGGGTGACCTTGGCCGGATCGAGAATACCCATCTCGATCATGTCGCCGTAGGTGTCGGTTGCGGCGTTGAAGCCGTAGTTGCCCGAACCCTGCTTGACCTTGTCGACCACTACGCTTGGCTCGCCGCCAGCGTTGGAAACGATCTGACGCAGCGGTGCTTCGACAGCACGACGCAGCAACGCGATACCCACGTCCTGATCGGCGTTGTCGCCTTTCAGCTCGCTGATGGCCTGCAGAGCGCGCACCAGTGCTACGCCACCGCCAGGTACCACGCCTTCTTCAACGGCTGCGCGGGTCGCGTGCAGGGCGTCGTCAACGCGGGCTTTCTTCTCTTTCATTTCAACTTCGGTGCCGGCACCGACTTTGATCACCGCAACACCGCCAGCCAGCTTGGCCAGACGCTCTTGCAGCTTCTCTTTGTCGTAGTCGGACGAGGTGTCTTCAACCTGCTTGCGGATCTGCGCAACGCGGGCTTCGATATCAGCCTGAACGCCAGCACCGTCGATGATGGTGGTGTTCTCTTTGCTCAGGATCACACGCTTGGCGTTACCCAGGTGCTCCAGGGTGGCGCTTTCCAGGCTCAGACCGATCTCTTCGGAGATGACGGTACCGCCAGTCAGAACGGCGATGTCCTGCAGCATGGCCTTGCGACGATCACCGAAGCCCGGTGCCTTGACGGCTGCGACTTTGACGATGCCACGCATGTTGTTGACGACCAGGGTAGCCAGGGCTTCGCCCTCAACGTCTTCGGCAACGATCAGCAGCGGACGACCGGCTTTGGCAACGGCTTCCAGCACCGGCAGCATTTCGCGGATGTTGGAGATTTTCTTGTCGACCAGCAGGATCAGCGGGCCGTCGAGTTCGGCGACCATGGTGTCCGGCTTGTTGATGAAGTACGGCGACAGGTAGCCACGGTCGAACTGCATGCCTTCAACAACCGACAGTTCGTTTTCCAGGCCCGAGCCTTCTTCAACGGTGATCACGCCTTCTTTACCGACTTTTTCCATGGCTTCGGCAATGATTTCGCCGATGGAGCTGTCGGAGTTAGCGGAGATCGAACCCACCTGAGCGATGGCTTTAGTGTCAGCGCAAGGCTTGGACAGCTTCTTCAGCTCAGCAACGATGGCGATGGTCGCCTTGTCGATACCGCGCTTGAGGTCCATCGGATTCATGCCGGCAGCGACGGCTTTCAGGCCTTCGTTGACGATGGCTTGAGCCAGAACGGTGGCGGTGGTGGTGCCGTCGCCAGCGTCATCGTTGGCACGCGAAGCAACGTCTTTAACCAGCTGCGCACCCATGTTCTCGAAGCGATCTTTCAGCTCGATTTCTTTGGCAACGGAAACGCCGTCCTTGGTGATGGTCGGAGCGCCGAAGCTCTTCTCGATGATCACGTTACGGCCTTTCGGGCCGAGGGTCGCTTTAACCGCGTCAGCCAGGACGTTGACACCGGCGAGCATTTTCTTACGGGCGGAGTCGCCGAATTTAACTTCTTTAGCAGCCATGATGATGATTCCTCAAATTCGTTTGGGTAGAACGCAGTGCGGTGTGCAGGCGGAAATCAGGCTTCGACAACGGCCAGGATTTCGCTCTCGCCCATCACCAGCAGGTCTTCGCCGTCGACTTTGACGGTGTTGCTGCCGGAGTAAGGGCCAAACACCACTTTGTCGCCGACTTTAACGGCCAGTGGGCGCACTTCGCCGTTGTCCAGCACGCGACCGGTGCCAACAGCGACGATTTCGCCCTGGTTCGGCTTCTCGGCAGCGGAACCTGGCAGCACGATGCCGCCTGCGGTTTTGGTCTCTTCTTCGCTGCGACGAATTACGACGCGGTCATGCAGAGGACGAAGCTTCATTGTCGATCTCTCCCAATTAGGTGGTTTACAGCGGCCGGCACGTTGACCGGCGGGTTAGCAAAGCCCGGCAGTGCCGGTTGCGTTGCACGAGGCACAACGCGGAAGTCTGTTCTGCCGAAACCGACAGAAAACCTTGCGGTGACCGCTACATAAGGGCGCGCCAGGGTATTTCAAGGGTAATCGATGATTTTTTTTACGCGTCAGAGCGACTCGCAGCAACTATCGGCATGGGCTTTAGCGAGCGGCGCAACGGATGAATCATGCAAGCCTTCGCGGCATACCCGCGCCCTCATCCAGCGCTTCGCGCCAGCGTCTCCCGGCGGGAGACGGTCATAGAAGAGGTGGCGGCGCTGCGCGCCTTTCAGATTAATCGCGGCGCTCGTACTCGCCTTCCAACACATTCGGTCGGGCCGCACTCGGACGGTGTTGCCCGGTACGCGCGGCCAGGTCATCGGCAAAAGCGCGCTGACGCATAGCTTGTTCGGCGGCGCGCAGGCGCACCTTATTCACCAGCATGCGACGGGTGAACGGGATCAGGCACAGCACCCCGAAGATATCGCTGATAAATCCCGGCAGCAGCAGCAAACCGCCACCAACGGCAATCAGCAAGCCTTCGAGCATTTCCTGCTCGGGCAGTTCGCCGCGCGCCAATTTCTCGCGCGCACGCCACGCCGTGGCAACACCGGCGACACGCAGCAGAACGCTGCCAAGCACCGCGGTACCGATCACCAGCAACAGGGTCGGCAAAACGCCGATCATGCTGCCGACCTGAATCAACAGCGCCAGTTCGATGATCGGAAACAGCAGAAATAACAACAGAAAAGCACGCATCAAGGGTTCCTTCGCGGAAGAACAGCTTCCAGTTAATGAGAAGTATGGGGGTTTGCGCTTAATTCAAGCTGAAGCCGGACCATCGGTCGGCCAGGTTGCTGCGTGCGCCAGCTGCACCAAGGCCTGACGCACCGCGCCCGGACTGTTACAGGATGTTGGAAACGCCAGCCAGTAAAGGCCTTGACCGATGCGCAGGTGGAAACCTTCGCTGTCGATGCCAACCAGCTCGGCGGGGACATGCTTCGGCAGGCCCGCCAGCGCAACGTAATGGGCAATCGCACTGGCGTGGTCCTGATTCATGTGCGCGATCATGCCCTGCTCGCTGTCGCCGGCGAAGGTGTTTTCCAGCGCGACCTGATCCAGCCAGTGGATCGCCCCGAAACCGCCGATATAACGCCAACGCACCGGCGCCAGCACCCAGAAATCGAAGTCATGCGCCTGGTGGTAGTTCTGCGAATCGGGGAAAAAGCGGTAGTAGCGCGCGGCGGCGGCAGCAATCGCCGCCGGATCATGCAACTGGCGGGCTTCGGCGAGCAGGGTCAAGCGGCCGACCGCTTGCACGTCCTCGGCCCCCCGTTCGCCGACAAACAGCGAACACTTGGCGTCCTGCTTGAGATTATGGGTGTGCTGGGCGATACGGCTGATCAAGATCAGCGGCCAGCCTTGGCCGTCCAGGCAATACGGCACCACTGATCCGAAAGGAAAGCCCGGCATGGCTTTCGAGTGGGTGGAGAGCACCCCTCGGTATTCCTTGAGCAGCAATTCTCGGGCATGCTTGCCGGCTTTCACGCTCACCTTATGACTCCTCGCAAAGAATCCGTCACTAACGGACAGGCGCCTAGAATAGCGGTTACAGGGCCAGCGGGGTTAATCACGCAGCATCTTGAGGGGAAAAACATGCAGCTCAACGACAAGGTCATCATCATCACCGGCGGCTGTCAGGGCCTGGGCCGCGCCATGGGTGAATACCTGGCTGGCAAAGGCGTCAAACTGGCGCTGGTCGACCTGAATCAGGAAAAACTCGACGACGCGGTGGCCGCTTGCAAATCCCATGGTGTCGAGGCGCGCGCATACCTGTGCAACGTGGCCAACGAAGAGCAGGTGACCCATATGGTCGCCCAGGTTGCCGAGGACTTCGGCGCGATCAACGGCCTGGTAAACAATGCCGGCATTCTGCGCGACGGCCTGACCATCAAGGTCAAGGACGGCGAGATGAGCAAAATGAGCCTGGCGCAGTGGCAGTCGGTGATCGACGTCAACCTGACCGGCGTATTCCTCTGCACCCGTGAAGTGGCGGCGAAGATGATCGAGCTGAAGAACGAAGGAGCAATCGTCAACATCTCCTCGATCTCGCGTGCCGGCAACATCGGCCAAGCCAACTATTCCGCCGCCAAGGCCGGCGTCGCGGCCGATACCGTGGTCTGGGCCAAGGAACTGGCGCGTTATGGCATTCGCGTCGCGGGCGTGGCACCGGGTTTCATCGAAACCGAGATGACCCTGACCATGAAACCGGAAGCCCTGGAGAAGATGACCTCGGGGATTCCGCTGCGGCGCATGGGCAAACCCGCCGAGATCGCTCACTCGGTGGCCTACATCCTGGAAAACGACTACTACACCGGTCGCATCCTGGAGCTGGACGGCGGCCTACGGTTGTAATCCGCACCGATCTGCTGCGCGTCGGCCATCCTGCGTTGAAAACGACCTCGAGCTGCTCATTTACACCCCGTAAACGCCGCGCCCTCAGTCGTTTTCGACTTGCCTGGCTCTAGCTCGCAAGATCTAAAATGCTGAATACAAAAAGCCCCGCAGATGCGGGGCTTTTTGTTGGCTGCAGAAATTTACCAGCCGACGCCAAAGCCCAGGCTGTAGCGGGTTTCGTCCAGCTCGCCTTCCGAACCGCTGACCAGATCCTTCTCGGCTTTTACATTCAACGAGGCCCAGTCGGTGACTTTGTAACGCAGGCCAAGCTCGGCATCCAAGGTGTAATCGGCGGCATTGGCCAGCGGCTTGCCGACCTCGCCATTGCTGAACAGCTCGACGGTCTTGCCGACCAGGTAACGGTTGTAGTCCCACTTCATGCTCAGGGAGTAGAAGTTCTCTGTCTCGCCATTGGCAAATTCATAGTCACCGCGGTTGACCAGGCCCGCCACGGAGAACGCACCCAGCTCGTTATCCCAGAACTGGTAACCCGGGCCGGTACCGACGATACGCTGGCGGGCCAGGTCCTCGACCATGTCGCGCTTGTATTCGAGGCGCCCCTGCCAGAACCAGTGTTCATCGAGGAAGCGGTCGAGGGCGTATTCGGCATTCCAGTTATCGGTGGTCACCACGTCGTCCTGGAACTCGCGGTTGTAGCCGGCTTCCGCGTTGTGTCGCCACAGACCATGGCGCGCCTGGGTTTTCAGGTCGATGTCATAGTCGTCGGTATCGTTCTCGGCACGCTTGTAGTCCAGCGCCGCATCGATATTGCCCTTCCAGGTCAGGTCCTCGATCAGCGGCTTAGGCTTCATGATCTGCTCGATGCTGGCCAGCTCGATGGTTTTCGGTGTATCGCCATTGGCCAGAGTGACCTTGCCCGATTCGGCCGCCTGCAGCGACTTGGCGCGCTCGCCGGTGATCGCGTCCTCCTTGATCAGCAGCTCCTGGTCGCTTTCCAGGGTGGCAATCTTTTTCCAATCCAACGGAATCGAGCCACCGTAATCGGTCTCTAGCAGCAACTTGCCACCGTCGAAAAATTTGATCTTGCCGGTCAGGCGATCGCCGTTCTTCAACCAAACGGTATCGGCCATGAGCGAGGTTGTGGCCACTGAAAGGGCCAGGCACAGCAAGGTTCTGGAAAACATAGGCGGACTAAGACTGCTCTGATTCGCGAAAAGCTGGGCATTATCCGCTAGCCCAGCGGCTGAGCAAACAATGACCGACAGAATCCCGCCAAGTTCCAGAAAATCGACCGGTGCCGTCCTACCAACCGACCCCGAGACCAATCAGATAATGCCGTTCGGAGGTGGTCTCGCCGAGGCCACGGACTTGATCCAGCTCGTACAGCAAGGACAACCGCGCCCAGTGGTTCAACCGGTAACGCAGGCCGAATTCACTGTCGAGCACATAGTCGATTGCCTCGATCTCGGGCACCTGCAACTCGGCGTTGCTGTAGAACTCCAGACGCGTGCCCCAGAGCAAGCGCTTGTAGTCCCACTCCAGGGAGAAGGTGTCGAACGCCAGGTCGGTATCCGCCGCCTCGAAGCGCACGCGATTGAACTGACCGATCAGGTCGAAGCGTCCCAGCTCGTTGTCCCAGAAACGATAACCGGGCCCGGTGCCGACGATGCGCTGGCGCTTGATCAGCTCGAACTCGTCTTCCTGCTGCTCGACACCGGTTCGCCAAAACCAGTGCTCCGTGAGAAAACGGTCGAGGTCGTACTCCAGTTGCCAGTTGTCGTCGACCTTGTTGTCATTCTTGCTCTCGCGTTCCAGCTCGCCGGTCAACACATGGCGCCAGCGGCCGTGCTCGACGCGGGTATTGCCCTTGAGCTTCCACTCGTCGGTCTTATCCTCATTTCGTTCCATGTCCAGTTTGGCGTCGAGGTTGCCCTCCCACACACGGTCTTGCAGCAGCGGGCGCGGCGGCACCAGGCGGCTGATGCTGGCCAGCGGCACGGTCTGGCTGGTCGAGTTGAGCACCCGTACCATGCCCTTGCCCGCCGCGGCCAACTGTTTACTGTGTTCGCTGTCCAAGCCATGGCGACGCAGCAACAGGGGTTTGTCCGAGCTGAGGGTGTCGATATCCTTCCAGTCGATCAGCACCTGGCCGGCATACTTGGTTTTCAGCGCCAGCTTGCCGCCGTCGAGCAACAGGATGTCGCCGCTCAGGCGATCGCCGTTGTCCAGCCAGACGGTGTCCGCCCACAACGCGGTGGGTGCGCCCACGAGAACAGATAACAGCAGGATGCGTAGCAGCATGATCGGTCGACAACAAAAGGGACGGGAAGAAGCGGCCAAGCATGCCGCTTCGCCCCTCTCGGCAGCAAGCCAGGCCATGCGCCGCGACGCCTTGTACCTGGTGCTCGCCCAGGTGCCGCCAGGCAAGGTGGTCAGCTATGGGCAATTGGCCGAACTGGCGGGCCTGGGCCGCGCCGCGCGCTGGGTCGGACGCACCCTCAGCCAGCTGCCGGCAGGTACGACGCTGCCGTGGCATCGGGTGGTCGCCGCCGGCGGACGCCTGAGCCTGCCAGCCGGCAGCGTCTCCGGCGAGGAGCAACGGGCGCGCTTGCGCGCCGAAGGGGTGTTTATGCATAACCAACGGGTGGATATCCGACAGCATGGCTGGCGCCCGATGGAGCACAGCGGTTAGAGTGCGCCCTTTGTTTCGTACTCCGCAGGCAGATACCCGCTCAATGCCCCGTAAAAGCTGGCGCGATGCAATCGCCGCCTATTCCAGCCCCGCAACGCTGGTGCTGTTGCTCCTCGGGTTCGCCGCCGGCCTGCCCTACATGTTGGTGTTCTCTACCCTCTCAGTGTGGCTGCGCGAAGCCGGCGTGGCGCGCGAAACCATTGGCTTCGCCAGCCTGATCGGCCTGGCCTATGCCTTCAAGTGGGTCTGGTCGCCGCTGCTCGACCAGTGGCGCCTGCCATTGCTCGGCAAACTGGGGCGTCGCCGCTCCTGGCTGGTGCTGTCGCAAGTCTTGATCGCCATCGGCCTCGCCGGCATGGCGTTGTGCGATCCACAAACCCACCTGACCTGGCTGATTTCCCTGGCGGTGCTGGTGGCCTTCGCCTCCGCCACCCAGGATATCGCCGTCGATGCCTACCGCCTGGAAATCGTCGAAGACACCCGCCAGGCCGCGCTGGCCGCCAGCTACATGGCCGGCTACCGGGTCGCGGCGCTGCTGGCCACCGCTGGCGCGCTGTATTTTGCCGAGGGTTTCGGCTCCACCGTGCAGCTCTACCAACACGGTGCCTGGGCCGGCACCTATATGCTGTTTGCCATGCTGATGCTGCCGGGCCTGCTGACCAGCCTGTGGATGCGCGAGCCGGCCGTGCCACTGCATACCCAAATGGCGGCAGCGCGCTATGGCTTCAACCATCAAATCGCCTCGGTGCTGGTGCTGATCGTCCTCCTGGTCTCGGTGCCGGCGATGTTCACTCAGCTCTACCACACCGATTTCGCCAGCGTGGTGCGCGGCGAAGCGAGCATGCTCGACCTGTTGTTCGAAGACCGCGCCTTCCTGCGTGCCCTGCTCTACACCATCCTCACCAGCCTGTGCCTGTCCTCCATGGGCCGACGCGGCCTGGCGCCGGTGCTGACGCCGGTCAACGACTTCATCCTGCGCTATCGCTGGCAGGCCCTGCTGCTGCTCGGGCTGATCGCCACCTACCGCATGTCCGACACGGTGATGGGCGTGATGGCCAACGTGTTCTACATCGACCAGGGCTTCACCAAGGACCAGATCGCCAGCGTTAGCAAGCTGTTCGGTCTGGTCATGACCCTGCTCGGTGCCGGCGTTGGCGGCCTGCTGATCGTGCGCTTCGGTATTCTGCCGATCCTGTTCATCGGCGGCGCGGCCTCGGCGGCGACCAACCTGCTGTTCCTCATGCTCGCCGGCATGGGCGCCGACTTGCAGATGCTGATCGTCACCATCTCCGCCGACAACTTCAGCGCCGGGCTGGCCACGGCGGCGTTTGTCGCCTACCTGTCGAGCCTGACCAACCTGAAATTCTCCGCCACCCAATACGCTCTGCTCAGCTCGATCATGCTGCTGCTGCCGCGCCTGATCGGTGGCTACTCCGGGGTGATGGTGGAAAAGCTCGGCTATGCGCAGTTCTTCCTCGCCACCGCGCTGCTGGGAATTCCCACGCTGATCCTGATCGCCCTGCAATGGCGGCGCGAACGCCCGCAAGCCAATGGCTCCGCACCGGCGGCGCCCAGCGAACAGGCGTGAACAAGGCTCTGCCGCAATCACGTGGTGCATAAGACGTCAGGCTATTGTGGCAGCGGCCGAGGCCTCTCTTTCCCAGCCTGCGTGCGGATTTAACCTCTGAGTCTGCTCGGCTTGTGCGGTTAAAGCCATAAGAGGCTGGAGC
>TARA_R100001244_G_scaffold10690_15_pt1 | contig 14135 bp, 11 predicted proteins | sample TARA_R100001244 | Tara Oceans TARA_R100001244 (sample SAMEA2621564) | marine metagenome | biome: marine biome (ENVO:00000447); feature: mesopelagic zone (ENVO:00000213); material: "saline water (ENVO:00002010), including plankton (ENVO:xxxxxxxx)" | depth 790 m
CGTGGCGGTTACAGGCGGAAGGCCTGCACCGCGGTGTGCAACTGGCCGCCCAGGTGCAGCAGTTGTTCACCCTGGTGGCGGCCCTCGCCGATGCGCACCAGGTTGTCGCCGCCCAGTTGGTGGATGCGCTCGCTATGGCCGCGAATTTCACTGACCGCGCCACTCTGCTGGGCCGTGGCCTCGGCGATGCGTTCGGCGACACTGGCGATGGTGCGGATCGCCGCGACGATTTCGTCGAGCGCGCCGTCGGCGGCTTCGGCCTGGCTGGCGGTGGTTTCGGCGTGTTCGACCTGGGCGCGCATGGCACTCACCGATTGCCGTGCGGCGAGCTGCAAGCGCCCGATCAGCTCTTGAATCTCGGCGGTGGCGCCGCTGGTGCGTTGCGATAAAGAGCGCACTTCGTCGGCGACCACGGCAAAGCCACGGCCCATCTCGCCCGCGCGCGCGGCCTCGATGGCGGCGTTGAGGGCCAGCAGGTTGGTTTGCTCGGCGATCCCGCGGATCACCGTTAGCACATTGCCGATGGTGGTGGTTTCCTCGGCCAGGCGCTCGATGGCCTGGGCGTTGCCTTGTACCTCGTCGACCAGGGCGTGCAGCCCGGTCAGGCTTTGCCCGATCACGTGCTGGCCCTGCTCCAGGGCGCGGTCGGCGTCGCGGCTGGCATCGGCGGCATGGCTGGCGTCGCCGGCGACCTGCTGGATAGTGGCTTCCAGTTCGCCAAGCGCATCGCGGATCTGCGCGGTATCGCCGGCCTGGCGTTCGGCGCCGGCATGCAGGCCGCCGCTGAGGTCGGCGAGGGTGCGGCTGGAGCCGGCGACCTGTTCGGCATGCAGGCGAATGGTGCCGACCAGGTCGACCAGGTAAGCGCGTAGGCGGTTCAGCGAGTCTTCGATATCGCGCAGCTCGCGGGTGCGTGAGCCGAGCCGGACATCGTCGCCGAAGTCGCCGGCGGCCCAGGCCGACAAGGCCGGCACCAGATGGTTGAGAACGCGGGTCAGGCGCCGTTGCAGGGTGTCGATGATCAGCGCGATCAGCAGGATCAGGCCGATCATCAGGCCTTGCAGCAGCCGCACTTCGCCTTGAATCCGTCCGTGTTCGCTGCGCACCGCCGGCTCCAGTGCGGCCAGCGCCTGGTGCACGCGCTCGACCTGCGCTGCGGTGGCCTGAGCCAGTTCGCTGCGCTGTTCGATCAGCGCGCGTGTACGTGCCAGTTCCGCCGGGTAGCGGCTGACCAGGCTGGCGAAGTCGCGCTTGAGGGCGATGCCGCGGTCTTCTGCCTGGGTGCTGGCGCTGTCGCTGTCCAGGCCCAGCATTGAGGCGAACGCAGCGCTGCCAGAGTTGCTCTGCGTTTCCACGCCCAGCAGCGGCAGAGCACCCAGCGCCTGCGCCTGGCGCTCAATCGCGAGCAGCTCGCGCTCGACGTCGGCGGCCAATTCGCTGCGGCCGCTGCTGACCAGTTTGTCGCGTGCATGGGCCAGGCGGATCAGGTGCTGCGCGGCGTTGAACAGCGGCTGGCGGTAGTCGGTCGCGGCGGGCGTGGTGGCGCTGTCGGCGTATTGCGCGAGTTGCTCCAGCGCGTCGGCCATTTCCCGTTCGGCCTGTAGCAGCAAACCCTGTGGATCGCCCGCCAGTTTGCCGGCAGCGAGCAGCTGGTTGGTGCTGAACGCATGCAGTTCGGCGAGGCTGGGGCGCAGGTTGTCGGCCAGTGTCGGGGGCAGTTCGGCGAGTGCCAGTTCCAGGCTGGCGAGGGCCTGCATGGCGGCGCTGTGGCGCAATGCGTCGCCGCTGCCCAGGTAGCCCTGGATATTGCGGGCGACGTCCTGCTGAAACTGCTGCGACAGGCTCATGTAACGCTCCATCAGCAGATAGGGGCGCTCCAGGGCGCGTTGCGACCACCACAGCGTAGCGCCCAGGGCGATGCACACGGTGACCAGGAGCAGGGTGTTGAGGTTGGTAAGTGACTTCAGGCGCATAGGGCTCGACCGACGACGGAACGCTGCCGACTGCGCCCGGCAATGCCCGGACACAATCGCTATGTCGCTGAAGTTATTGCGTTTTCATGACAGGGTTATGACGACGTGCGCGGTGTCACAGTTTTTCGTGGGCGATGTCCCCGTTATGTGTTGAACCGTGGGGGCGGCTAGGCGGTGCCTGGAGCTCGGTAATGCGTAGGGTGGGTTAGGCGCATGACCACGGACTAGCGGCGGCTGCATTGTCCATTGCGCCGTAACCCAGCAGAGGGGGCGATTAGCGCTGGGTGGGTTACGTGGCGCCCCCATTGCGCAGTCGCTTTGCCAGCCCGCCTCAGCGCCACTAAGCCACCCTACAGAATCTGCGCAACCGTTAACGGGTACATAGCTTTTCGTGGGTCAACCACGGAGGGGTTTGGGCGTCATTCGCTGCGGAACAGCTCGACCCGGTTGCGGCCGCCATGTTTGGCTGCGTACAGCGCTTCGTCGGCGTGCTTGGACAGGGTTTTGCTGTCCATGTCGCCGTGCAACTGGGCGATGCCGCCGCTGAAGGTGCAGGACAGGTCCTGCGGTTGCGCGGGGTAGTGGATTTCGGCGAAGCGCCGGCGAATTTCGTCGAGCACCTGGTAGGCCGCTTCGGCGTTGGTGTTGGGCAGCACCACGGCGAACTCCTCGCCGCCATAACGACCAATGTGATCGCTCTTGCGCAGGCGCTGTTTGAGGAACAGCGCCAGGCTCTTGATCACCCGGTCGCCCATGGGGTGGCCGTAGTTGTCGTTGACCTTCTTGAAGAAGTCGATATCGAGCATGGCGAAGCTCAACGGCTGGCCGTCGCGCTGGGCACGGTAGTGCGCATCATCGAGCAATTGCAGGGTATGGGTGTGGTTGTACAGGCCGGTCAGGCTGTCGCGCACCATGCGCGCCTTGAGGTTGCGCGCGCGGGCGGCGCGGTTGCGCACGGTGGCGATCAGGTGACGTGGCTTGATCGGCTTGGTGAGGAAGTCGTCACCGCCTTCGCTCATGGCGTCGAGTTGCTTGTCGAGGTCGTCTTCGGCGGACAGGTAGATGATCGGCACGCTGACATAGCGGTCGTTGTGGCGGATCACCTTGGCCAATTCGGTGCCGTTGCAGTCCGGCATGTACATGTCGAGGATGATCAGGTCGGGCTGGAACTCGGCCAGCTCGGCCATCGCCTGGATCGGCTCGATCAGCATGCGGGTGACGATCCCGGCGCTGTTGAGCACGCGCTCGGTGTGTGTGGCCTGGGCCCGCGAGTCGTCGACAATCAGCACTTTATAAGGCTCGTACTGCGCCACGTGGGTCAGTACTTCGATGCGTTCGAGCAGGCTGGAGGCATCCAGCGTGCCGGTGAAAAACTCTTGGCCGCCAGCGCGTACCGCCGCCAGACGGGTGGGGGTGTCGGTGTCGTCGTGACTGAAGAACAGCAGCGGGATTTTTTCTTCCAAGCCTTGCTGCACTGCTTCGGCCAACTGCAGGCCACAGCCGGGGCCGGAGAAGTCCACTTCCATGAGAATCGCCGCTGGATGGCGTTCGAGCATCGCCGCGCGAAAGGCGTTGGCGGTGTCCAGCGGTTGCGCGGTCATGCCGAAGAATTCCAGCTGTTGCGCCAGGCGCTCGGCGCGTTCGAGGTGTTGCAGGGCCAGGTACACCGGCTTGCGCAGTGGCGGCAGCACGGTCTGTTCGAAGCGATCGCCGTGGCGCAGGCCGGTGCGCGACAGGCGCTGCATCAGCAGGTTGAGTTCGCTGATCAGCTCGCTGTTGAGGCGGCCGCGATTTTCGGCCACGGCCTGTAGGCAATTGCCGATGCTCTGCGCCAACTGGCTGTGCTCGTCTTGCTCGAAGCGCTCGGCATAGCGTTGCAGCAGCAGCGCGGCATCACGCAGCTCATGCATACCGCTGTCGTTCCATTCGTTGCGCTGCAGCCGTTGCCAGACCTCCAGCACTTGCCGCGCCTGGTGGATCACCCGCTGGGCAAAGTGTTGCTTGAGTCGGTCGTGGCTGTGATCTTCGTGCTCGGTCATGGCCTGGATTCGGTGTGGGGTGGCGGAGAGAGCGGCCTGGGTGGTGGCTCTATGCTACCACCGGCGAATCGGTACGCCAGTACCGCCGATCCATTGGCGTCGGCCTTCTGTCTATCGCCAGGCGCCGCGCCGACAGTTAGTTTGCCCGCCGGCGCTGCGCATCGGCCCGCGCTTCACTTATAGTGCAAGACCGTTGCGCAACCCTGGTTCAGGGTTGTGGTCGAACAACCGAATGCCACAAGTGAAGGACATTGCCATGCTGGATTGGAAGAATCGCGCTACTGGCGTGCGCGACAGCGTCGATGATTCAGTCGACAACGTGCGCAGCTATATGGGGGGCGGTTGGGTCAGCCGGGTTATCGGCGGCCTGCTGGGTATCTACTTGCTGCTGGCGCTGGTGGTTGGCTGGTACTGGAGCCAGGAGCCGGAGCTGTTCTCGGTGCAGCAGCGTGCCGAAGCCTCGGCGCAAAGCGCCCAGCGCAAGCTGGTCAATGGTTACACCACGGTGGAAACCCTCAAGCAGGTGGCCGGCACCCTGATGGACAAGCCGGGCGGTTACCTGTCCAACGACCTCGCCCCGCCGGGGCTGTGGCTGGACAACATGCCGAGCTGGGAATACGGCGTGCTGGTGCAGGTCCGCGACTTGTCGCGCGCCCTGCGCAAGGATTTCGCCCGTTCGCAGTCGCAGTCCACCGAAGACGCCGATCTGGCCAAGGCCGAGCCGCGCTTCAACTTCGACAACAAGAGCTGGGCGTTGCCGGCATCCGAAGCGGAATACCGCGAAGGCATCAAGTCGCTCGACCGTTACCTGGCGCGCTTGGCCGACCCGAGCCAGCCGAATGCGCAGTTCTACACCCGCGCCGACAACCTGAATAACTGGTTTGGCGATGTCGCCACCCGCTTGGGTTCGCTGTCGCAGCGGCTGTCTGCAAGTGTTGGTCAGGTGCGCCTGAACAACGAGGTGAAAGACCCGGCGCTGCTGGCGGACGGCGAAGTGCCGGACGTCATTGAAGGCAGTTACGAGACGCCATGGATGCAGATCGACAACGTGTTCTACGAAGCCCGTGGTCAGGCGTGGGCGTTGTCGCATTTGTTGCGTGCCATCGAAGTGGATTTCGCCGACGTGCTGGCGAAGAAGAACGCCACGATCAGCGTGCGCCAGATCATTCGTGAGCTGGAGGCTGCCCAGGAAACCCTGTGGAGCCCGATGATTCTCAATGGCAGCGGCTATGGCCTGTTGGCCAACCACTCGCTGGTGATGGCCAACTACATTTCGCGGGCCAACGCGGCGGTCATCGATCTGCGCACCCTGCTATCGCAAGGTTGATCGGTGGCCTGGTCTGAGGCCGAGGTGGCGCACCGCGCCGCCTCCGATGCTGAGCGTATCGCCTGGGTCGATGAACAGGATCGACCCCTGGGCGGCATTACGCGCAGCGAGTTGCGCGAGCGCCGGCTGCTTGGGCGCGGCACTTATATCCTGCTGTTCAACAGCGCCGGCCTGCTCTGCGTGCATCGCCGTACGCTAAGTAAGGCGCTGTATCCCGGTTATTGGGACGTGGCCGCCGGCGGCATGGTGCTGGACGGCGAGAGCTACGCCGAGTCCGCCGCCCGCGAACTGGCCGAAGAACTGGGGATCGAGGATGCGCCGCTGATCGAGCATGCGCATTTTCTCTACGACGCGCCGGAAAGCCGCCTGTGGTGCATGGCCTACTCGGCGGTGTCCGATGCGCCGCTGCGCTTGCAGCCGGAGGAAGTGCTGGAAGCGCGCTTTATCTCTATCGATGAGGCGCTGGCCGAGACCCAGCATCTGCCGTATTGCCCCGACTCGTTGGCAGCCTTGCAGCGTTATCTGGCGGCCAGAGCGTAGGATGGGTGGAGCGTAGCGATACCCATGCAGTTTTGACGTTTTCTGAAACGCTGAGTTGATGGGTTGCGCCTGCGGCTAACCCATCCTACGCCTCGCCGTTACTGGCTTTGTGCAGGATAGTTGGACGTTTTGTTCGGCATCCCGCATAGCGTCGCCAATCCGCCGATTAATGGCGCATTTTTACACTTAGCAGCTGCGGTTTTTGCCGTTACACTGCGCCGCCTTCAAGCCCGGCGTTACATCGTTCGGGTGCGCTGCCCCTGCCAGAGTGGGGCTTCGCGGTCGATACCATAAACGGTGCTCAGTCGACCAGTCGCTATCCTGACCCCTTCGAGGACCAACCGGTGGTCAAGAAAGCTTCCTCATTTGCCGCGCTCAGCGGCCTGGTGTATTCCACCGACAGCGGCCGGCATTGTCCGGACTGCAGTCAGCCGGTGGACGCCTGCATCTGCAAACAGACCCAGATCCCCGAAGGTGATGGCATCGCCCGCGTGCGCCGTGAGACCAAAGGTCGCGGCGGCAAGACGGTGACCAGCATCAGCGGCGTGCCCCTGGCCGAAGAGCCCCTGAAAGACCTCGCCAGCGTGCTGAAAAAACGCTGTGGCTGCGGTGGCTCGCTCAAGGACGGGGTGATCGAGATCCAGGGCGATCACGTCGAGTTGCTGATTGCCGAGCTGATCAGGCACGGCTTCAAAGCCAAGAAGTCCGGCGGCTGATCCAGCCTTTTCTAAACTTACTCGGCTAAGGGGGCTGCTGTCGTTTCATCGCGACCGCGCCGGAGCCTGTTTTAGCGCGAGGCCAGGCACGAGACACGAAGTTTGGTATTCCAAATGAGTGTCGAGAAACGCAGTATCGCGCTAAAACAGGCCCGGCCCTGCGGGTTGCGCGGAAACGGCAGCAGCCCCCTGGGGGTCACAGCTGAGCAATCGTCATTTCCAGACTTTAATCTGTATCTGCCTTGGCATTGCCAGGGCCTCTATCGCCAGCAAGGGAGACATCGATGTCTGCACGACGCACACGCAAAGATGACGGCAGCCAGTGGACAGTGGCCGACAGCCGTAGCGTCTACGGGATTCGCCATTGGGGCGCGGGTTACTTCGCGATCAGTGACAGCGGCCGTGTCGAGGTGCGCCCGAACGGCCCGCAGAGCAAGCCGATCGATCTCTACGCCCAGGTCGAAGAGTTGCGTTCCAGCGGCCTCAGCCTGCCGCTGCTGGTGCGTTTCCCGGACATCCTGCAAGACCGCGTGCGTCAGCTCACCGGAGCCTTCGATGCGAATATCGCCCGGCTCGAATACCAGAGTAAGTACACCGCGCTGTACCCGATCAAGGTCAACCAGCAGGAAGCGGTGGTGGAAAACATCATCGCCACGCAGAACGTCTCCATCGGCCTGGAAGCCGGCTCCAAGCCGGAGCTGATGGCCGTGCTGGCGCTGGCGCCGAAGGGCGGCACCATCGTCTGCAACGGCTATAAAGACCGCGAATTTATCAAGCTGGCGCTGATGGGGCAGAAGCTCGGTCACAACGTGTTTATCGTGATCGAGAAGGAATCCGAGGTGCAGCTGGTGATCGAGGAGGCGGCCGAACTCAAGGTCGCCCCGCAGATCGGCCTGCGCGTGCGCCTGTCGTCCCTGGCCTCGAGCAAGTGGGCCGACACCGGCGGCGAGAAGTCCAAGTTCGGCCTGTCGGCGGCGCAGCTGCTGTCGGTGGTCGAGCGTTTCCGCGCGGCCAAGCTGGACCAGGGCATCCGCCTGCTGCACTTCCATATGGGCTCGCAGATCGCCAACCTGTCCGACTACCAGCACGGCTTCAAGGAAGCCATCCGCTATTACGGCGAGCTGCGTGGACTCGGCCTGCCGGTCGACCATATTGACGTCGGCGGCGGCCTGGGGGTGGACTACGACGGTACCCACTCGCGCAACGCCAGCTCGATCAACTACGACATGGACGACTACGCCGGCGTGGTAGTCGGCATGCTCAAAGAGTTCTGCGATGCCCAGGAGCTGCCGCACCCGCACATCTTCTCGGAAAGCGGCCGCTCGCTGACCGCGCACCACGCCATGCTGGTGGTGCAGGTCACCGATGTGGAGAAACACAACGACGAAATCCCGCCGATCGAGGACGTCACCAGCCTGCCGGAAACCGTGCGCTACCTGGTCGAGCTGCTCGGCCCGACCGATATCGAGATGGTCACCGAGACTTACTGGCGCGCCACCCACTATATGAGCGACGTGGCTACTCAGTACGCTGATGGCAAACTTAGCCTGACCGAGAAGGCCCTGGCCGAGCAGTGCTACTTCGCCGTGTGCCGGCGCCTGCACAACTCGCTCAAAGCCCGTCAGCGCTCGCACCGTCAGGTGCTGGATGAGCTCAACGACAAGCTGGCCGACAAGTACATCTGCAACTTCTCGGTGTTCCAGAGCCTGCCGGACACCTGGGCCATCGGCCAGGTGCTGCCGATTCTGCCGCTCAACCGCCTCGATGAAGAGCCGCTGCGCCGTGCTGTACTGCAGGATCTGACCTGTGACTCCGACGGCAAGATCCGCCAGTACGTCGACGAGCAGAGCATCGAGACCAGCCTGCCGGTGCACGAAGTGCGCGAGGGTGAGGACTACCTGCTGGGGATCTTCCTGGTCGGTGCCTACCAGGAAATTCTCGGCGACATGCACAACCTGTTCGGTGACACCGACTCGGTGAACATCTACCAGAACGCCGACGGCAGCGTGTACCACGCCGGTATCGAGACCCACGACACCATCGAGGACATGCTGCGCTACGTGCACCTGTCGCCGGAGGAGTTGATGAACCACTACCGCGACAAGGTCGCCAGCGCCAAGATCAGCCCGCGCGAACGCACCCAGTTCCTCGACGCGCTGCGTCTGGGTCTGACTCGCTCGTCGTACCTGTCGTCCTGATCGAGCAGGTGCTGTGGGAGCGACCTTGGCCGCGAAGCGGGTATGCCTGATCGCGGGCAAGCCCGCTCCTACAACATGGCTGCGTAGTCCGTAGCGCGGATTAACGCCGCGCGCGGCCGTGAAGTTCTCGGCGTGGCGATTGCGCCGGCCTTCGTTGCGCTCTTCTAGGGTCGCCCCAGGGCATCGATTCATTCGGACGGCGCCAATCGCCGCGGGTAAAGGAGGCTTGCATGCGTACGACATGGCGACTGGCGTTGCTGCTGGTGTTGTCAGGTGCGTTGCTGGCCTGTTCGCCAGTGGGCATCCTCAATGCACTGACTCCCGAAAGTGCTTACCGCAAAACGGCCGATGTGGTGTTTGGCGACGATCCCCGCCAGCGCCTCGATGTCTATACCCCGCGTGACCTGCAAACGGCCGCGCCGGTGGTGGTGTTCTTCTATGGCGGCAGTTGGAACAGCGGCGCCCGTGCGGATTATCAGTTCGTCGGCGAGGCCCTGGCCTCGAAAGGCTTGGTTGCGGTCATCGCCGATTACCGCCTGTACCCACAGGTGCGTTACCCGGCGTTCCTTCAGGATGGCGCCCAGGCCGTGGCTTGGACCACGCGTGAGATTCGGCGCTATGGCGGTGATCCGGCGCAGCTGTTCGTCATGGGCCACAGCGCCGGTGCTTACAATGCCGCGATGCTCGCCCTCGATCCGCGTCTGCTGGGCGCTGTCGCGTTGAGCCCGCAGGCCTTGCGCGGGTGGATTGGCCTGGCGGGCCCTTATGACTTCCTGCCGATCGTCAACCCAAGCGTCCGTCCGGTGTTTTTCTACCCGAATTCACCGGCCGATTCGCAGCCGATCAACCATGTCAGCGCCGCCGCGCCACCGGCGTTATTGCTGGCCGCCGAGGACGACGACCTGGTCAACCCGCAACGCAACAGCGGCGGGCTGGCGAACAAGCTGCGCGCCGTCGGTGTGTCGGTCGAGGAACACTACTACGGGCGCACCAATCACCTGACCCTGGTTGCCAGCCTGGCGCGCCCGCTGCGTGGCTTGGCGCCAGTGCTCGATGAGGTCGAGCGGTTCGTGCGTTCGGATGGCGGACGCACGCCATGGCGAGCGCCCGGCGATCGCTAGCCGCGCTTGAGCGGCCGTTGCAAATCTACCTAGGTTGCCGATTTGGCGTTAAACACGGCCGGTTAACTGCTCACGCCAAACCCGCGGGCCATCAGGGCCGCCAGTAAGGGTATGAGCAGCAGCAACAGCAGCTCCAGGCGGATGATCATGATCACCAACTGGCCCTGGCGTGCGCTGATCTGCGGCGCGTGGCCGGCGTTCAGGGTATTGCGCCAGTTGAGGAACACCACGGTTGGCAGGATCGACAGCAGGCCAACCAGGACGAACAGCCCGAGCTTGGCGTGGAACAGGCTGTTGTGCAGGTAGTACGTCAGCCCTTTACCGAACCAGATCACCCGTGTGGCGCCGCTGAACAGCACCAGGCCGGCGCTCAGGCCGTAGGCGATGTCGATACGGATCAGGCTGCGTGCGCGGTCCAGGTCCAGCGGCAACTTGAACAGGCGATGTTCCAGGCTGAGCAGGGCGAACAGCAGGAAGATCGACAGGTAATGCAGGTACGCGGCAATCGCTTCGGCCATGGGGCTGCCTTTCTGGGTCTAGTTATCCGCCTGCTCGCGGGCGTACTCCACGCGGTTGCGGCCGCCGCGTTTGGCTTGGTACAGCGCCTGATCGGCACGCTCCAGGGCGGCCTCCAGATCCTCATCGGCCTCAGCAATGGCGCAACCGATGCTGATGGTCAGGTTGAGGTGCATGTCGCCGATAGCCATCGGCGTACTGCCGATGGCCGCCCGGATGCGTTCGGCAATCTGTATCAGCTCCTGGCGGTCATGCACTTGCGTGAGCACGACGAATTCCTCGCCGCCGCTGCGCGTCACCACATCCTGCGGGCGCACCGCTGCGGCAATACGCCGGGCGCTTTCCCAGAGCGCCTGGTCGCCGGCGCCATGGCCGTGGGTGTCGTTCACTGGCTTGAAGTGATCGAGGTCGCAGAACAGCAAGCCCAGGTGGCGGCTCTGTTCGCGCGCCAGGCGTTGCTCGCGTGGCAGGAAGTGATTGAGGCCGGCGCGATTCCATAATTGGGTCAGCGGGTCGAGCATGGTTTTACGCTGTTCGCGGCTGAGGGCGGCGCGCAGTTGTTCGGTCTGCTGGCTGACTTGACGCAGTTTGAGGTAGCCCTCGACCAGCGTGGCCATGTCCTTCAGCTGGCGCACTTGTACGGCGCTCAGGCGTTTGGGCTCGGGGTGCAGCAGGCACAGGGTGCCGAGTGCTTGGCCGTCCTGGGCAAATAGCGGTTGCCCGGCGTAGAAACGCAGAAAGGGATTGTTGATCACCACCGGGTTGTTGCAGAAGCGCAGGTCGGCATGGGTGTCTTCGACGATAAACATTTCGCTGCCGAGGATCGCGTGGCCGCAGAACGACACCGAACGCGGCGTCTCCGCGATTTCCAGCCCCAGGCGGGCCTTGAACCATTGACGGTCGCGGTCGATCAGGCTGACCAACACGGTCTTTACCTCGAACAGCTCGCGCACCACCCGTACCAGAGTATCCAGATACGGGTCGGCTGGCGTGTCGAGTAACTCCTGGTCATCCAGCACCTGTTGGCGCAGTACTTCGTTGCCGGGTAACTCGGGGCTAAGCATGCGCGGCTCCTTGGGTGGGGGCGCCGAACCACCGGTCGTGGCGGGTCAGGCAGTAAGCATAGACGGCCAAACTGAGGCCTCGCAGCAACATGAACGCGAGAAAGGCCAGCCACAGGCCGTGGTTGCCAAACTCCCGCAGCCAGAGGGCTAGCGGCAAGCTCAAGGCCACCGCCAGGAGCATGGCGTTGCGCATCTCGCGGGCGCGGGTGGCGCCGATAAACAGGCCGTCGAGCAGGTAGCTGCAGACCGCGACCAGCGGTAGCAGTGCCAGGTACGGCAGGTAATCGAGCGCCGTGGCCCGGACGCTGGCGATGTTGGTTTGCAGCTGGATGAACCAGTGCCCGGCAAGCAGGAAGAACAGCGCGAAGCCGAGGCTGGCGAGCAGCGACCAGCCACCGGCGACGATCAAGCTGCGCCGCAAGGCATTGCGGTCCCGCGCGCCGAGGGCGTGGCCGCACAACGCTTCGACCGCATGGGCGAGGCCATCGAGGGCGTAGGCGGTGAGCAGCAGGCCGTTGAGCAGCAAGGCATTGGCCGCCACCGTGGCATCGCCCAGGCGTGTGCCCTGCACGGTGATCAGGAAGAACACCAGTTGTAGCGCCAGGGTGCGGATAAAGATGTCGCGGTTCACCGCCAGCAGCGGTCGCCAGTTCAGCCAGCGGCGCAGCGCCGGCCAGTCGAGCTGGCCGGCATAACCGCGCAACGCCCGGCGTGCCAGCCACAGGCCGAGCAGCGCGCCGCTCCATTCGGCGATCACCGAGGCCCAGGCGGCGCCGGCCACGCCCCAGTGCAGGCCGAAGACGAAGAGCACATCGAGCAGCACATTCAGCAGGTTGGTGGTCAGCAGTATTGCCAGCGGCCCGCGGGCGTTCTGCGTGCCGAGCAACCAGCCGATCAACGCATAGCTGGTGAGTACCGCCGGCAGGCCGAACAGGCGGATCTGAAAGTAGCTGCGGGCCAGGGCGTCGAGTTCGGCCGAGGGTTGCATCAGGCGCAATGCCGCGGCGCTGAACGGTAGCGCCAAGCACATCAAGGCGCCCGCCAGCAGCCCGCCGAGCAACAGGCCTTGCAGCAATACCTGGCGCAAGGCGCCGCCATCCTCGCGCCCGGCTGCCTGGGCGGCGAACCCGGTGGTGCCCATGCGCAGAAAGCCCACGGCCCAGGTCAGCAGGGTATATAGGCTGCCGCCGACCGCCACCGCCGCCAACTGGTGAGCGTGCGGCAGATGGCCGACCACTGCGCTGTCGACCAGCGCCACCAAGGGCACCGACAGGTTGGACAGAATCATCGGCGCAGCCAGTGCCCATACCCGCTTGTGGGTGGGCGCGTGCTGCCAGGCATCGAGCAGTGCGGGCATGGGGCCTCCGGGAAAGCGCCGATTATAGGCGTCGCGCGGCGACGATAGTGCATTTACGACTATGCCGGGCGCGCCATAGCAGCAAGGGTTTCTGCGCTGCACCCTCGGCGGCATGGCGCGCTGACTAAACTGTACGCAGGGGCCGCGTGGTGTGCGGTCGAGGAGGTGGATCATGCGTATGGCACAAACTCTGGAGCGCAGCCTGCAACGGGCGCACAGTCAATTCACCCTGGTCGAGCATGCGCCATCGGCGACCAGCCTGGAGTCGGCGCGCAAGGCCGGCATCGCCGCCTCGCGCATGGCCAAGTCGGTGATCCTCGACGACCGCCGCGGACACTACTTGATGGCCGTGTTGCCGGCCAACCGCCAGTTGGACCTGAGCAAGGTGCGCAAAGGCCCGTGGCGCTGGCAATTGAGCAGCGAACAGAGCCTGGTCGGTCTGTTCAAGGACTGCGAGCGCGGCGCGGTGCCGGCACTCGGCGAAGTGTACGGCCTGCCCATGCTGATCGACCCGATGCTGGCCCGTCAGCAGGACATTTACCTGGAGGCCGGCGATCACGAAAACCTGCTGCACATGCAGGTCGACGAGTTTTTCCGCCTGGCGCCGAATGCCGAAGTCTGTGAGCTCTGCCACTGAGTCGAAAAGCGCTGAGCGCTGCGTGTGGCGCGCCTGACGAACAGGGTGTTCAGGGGTGTGCGCTGCTCGCGGCTTTTGCCGTGCCGTGCTCGTCGTTAGCAGGTCGCTCAACTATAGTGTCTGGCTTGTGCACCGCCATTTTTGGAGCCCGCAATGCCGAACAAAGGACTGCTTCTGGCACTTGCCCTGAGCCTGCTCAGCGCCTGTGATTCCTCCAACGAGCCGGCACAGGTGACGAGCACACCGTCGGCTCCGCTCGCCACGCCGCAGGCACCGAAACCGCAGGTCGACCGGGCTGCTTTGGTCGAGCGTTATGCCGGGCGTGAACTGAGTGTGGTGGATGTCTCCGAGGTGCAACTGGAGGGTGCCAGTAGCCTGTCCGTGAGTCTGTCCGTACCGCTGGACCCGGAGCAGAATTTCGCCGAGCGCCTGCACCTGGTCGACAGTAAAAGCGGCAAGGTCGACGGCGCCTGGGAGCTGGCCGACAACCTGATGGAGCTGCGCCTGCGCCACCTGGAGCCACGGCGCAAGTTGGTGCTGACCGTGGATGCCGGGTTGCAAGCGCTAAGCGGCACGCGCCTGGCCGCCGAGCACGTCACGCGCGTGGAAACCCGCGACCTGCAAGCCAGCGTCGGCTTCGCCAGCCG
>TARA_R100001244_G_scaffold9574_5_pt1 | contig 14077 bp, 11 predicted proteins | sample TARA_R100001244 | Tara Oceans TARA_R100001244 (sample SAMEA2621564) | marine metagenome | biome: marine biome (ENVO:00000447); feature: mesopelagic zone (ENVO:00000213); material: "saline water (ENVO:00002010), including plankton (ENVO:xxxxxxxx)" | depth 790 m
CTGCCTTTACGGCTGTAACCCGGTTCGCGCAGGGCGACGTTGAGGTCGACCAGTCCGGGGGCGGCGACCAGACCGTTGGCGTCGATGGTTTGCTCGGCGACGAAGCCGGCCGGGGCTTGGCCGATAGCGGCAATTTTGCCGCCTTCGACATAGATATCGGCGAGCTGATCGAGGCTGCTGTTGGGGTCGATCACTCGGGCTCCGAGGATACGGATACGCATCAGTTCTGCTCCTCGGCATCTTGATTGAGTTGGCGCTGGGCGGTCTGCCCGCTCATGGCCATGGACAGCACGGCCATGCGGATGGCGATGCCGTAGGTGACCTGGTTGAGAATCACCGATTGCGGGCCGTCGGCCACCGCCGACTCGATCTCCACGCCGCGATTGATCGGCCCCGGGTGCATGACCAGGGCGTCCGGCTTGGCCAGCTTGAGGCGTTCTTCGGTGAGGCCGAACAGGCGGTAGAACTCGCCTTCACTGGGCAGCAGGCCGCCGGTCATGCGCTCGCGCTGCAGGCGCAGCATGATCACCACGTCGACGTCTTTGAGGCCTGCCGCCATGTCGCTGTAGACCGTCACACCGTACTGCTCGATACCCACCGGCAATAGGGTTTTCGGCGCGATCACGCGGATGTCCGGGCAGCCGAGGGTCTTCAGCGCGAGCATGTTCGAGCGCGCCACCCGTGAGTGCAGGATGTCGCCGACGATGGCCACCGAGAGGTTTTCGAAGCTGCCCTTGTGCCGGCGGATGGTCAGCATGTCGAGCATGCCTTGAGTCGGGTGAGCATGGCGGCCGTCGCCGCCGTTGATGATCGCCAGGTTCGGGCACACGTGCTCGGCAATAAAGTGCGCCGCGCCGGAGTCGGCGTGGCGCACCACGAAGATGTCGGCGGCCATGGCTTCGAGGTTACGCAGGGTGTCGAATAGCGTCTCGCCCTTGCTGGTGGAGCTGGTCGACACGTTCAGGGTGATGACGTCGGCAGACAGGCGCTGGGCGGCCAGTTCGAAGGTGGTGCGGGTGCGCGTGGAGTTCTCGAAGAACACGTTGCACACGGTCTTGCCGCGCAGCAGCGGGACTTTCTTCACCGCGCGTGCGCCGACTTCGAGGAAGGAGTCGGCGGTGTCGAGGATTTCCGTCAGCAGCTCGCGCGGCAGGCCGTCGAGCGAGAGGAAGTGGCGCAGTTGGCCTTGGTCGTTCAGCTGCAGCGGGCGCCTGGCGGCTATGGTCGTCATCTGGCGAGTCTCAGTGGGCAAGCGTCTGGAGTTCGAGGGTCAGCGGCGTGGGGCCGGTCAATTTTACCCGCTGATCACTGGCCAGCGACAGGGTGGCGCCAACCACGTCCGGGCGGATCGGCAGCTCGCGGGCATTCAGGTCGAGCAGGCTGACCAGGGTTACGCTGGCCGGGCGGCCATAGTCGAACAGCTCATTGAGCGCGGCGCGGATGGTGCGGCCGCTCATCAGCACGTCGTCGATCAGTACCAGGTGCTGGCCTTCGATCTCGAAGGGTAGTTCGGACGGTTGCACCTGCGGGTGCAGGCCGTTCTGGGTGAAGTCGTCCCGGTAAAAGGACACATCGAGAATGCCCAGCGCGTCCTGGCGACCTAGCGCTTCCAGCAGCGCCTGAGCGACCCAGACGCCGCCAGTGCGGATGCCGATAAAGCGCGGTTCGCCGATCTGCCGTTGGTTGAGGTGGTCGATCAGTTCCGCGGCCATCTGCGGCAGCAAGTCGGCGGGGTTGGGTAGACGCATTGCAAACTCCTTGTGTGCAGGTCGTGTGAAAACCGCGGCGCATCGGTGATGCGGGGTTTTTAGCCGCCCCGTGATGTGGTTATCGACTCGGGCTGTTGTCGGCCAGCCAGCCTTCGAGCAGCAGGGCGGCGGCCAGCGCGTCGACCGGGCGTTCGCGGTAACCGCTGTTCTGCCCGTGCTGCAAGCGTTCGCCTTTGGCGGCGTAGGTGGTCAGGCGTTCATCGTGGGTGTGTACGGGCAGGTTGAAGCGGCCGTTTAGGCGGCGGGCGAATTTTTCCGCGCGCTCGCTCATCTCGCTAGGCGTGCCGTCCATGTGCAATGGCAGGCCGACGACGATGGCATCGGGTTGCCATTCGTTGACCAGCGCCTCGACCTTTTGCCAGTCGGGCACGCCGTTTTGCGCTTTCAGTACGCAGAGTTCGCGGGCCTGGCCGGTGATGACCTGGCCGACCGCCACGCCGATCTGTTTGCTGCCGTAATCGAAGCCGAGCAACAGGCGCAGCGGCTTTGCCTTCGCGTCGGCCATCAGGCGTGCCCGGCTTGCGAAGTGAGCAGGCTGAGGTTGATGCCTAGACGCGCAGCGGCGGCATTCAGGCGCTGGTCGAAGGGCAGGTCAAAGAGAATGGTGTTATCCGCGGGGCAGGTCAGCCAGGCATTGTCGGTCAGCTCGTTTTCCAGCTGGCCGGCTTCCCAGCCGGCATAACCCAGGGCGATCAGGTATTTTTCCGGACCAATGCCGTCGGCGATGGCGAACAGCACGTCTTGCGATGTGGACAAGCCCAGTTCGCCCAGTTCCAGGGTCGCCTGAAACTGCGGACCGGCCGGGTGCAGGACAAAGCCGCGGTCGGTCTGTACCGGGCCGCCGGAGAAAATCGGCAGGCTTTGGCAGCGCGCGGGCGGCTCGGTTTCAGGGCGCAGTTGCTCGAGCACATCGGCCAGGTTGAGGCCGTTCGGGCGGTTGATCACCAGGCCCATGGCGCCTTGTTCGTTGTGCTCGATCAGGTAGGTGACGGTCTGCGCAAAATGCGGATCGGCCATGTGTGGCATGGCAATCAGGAAGTGATGCTTGAGGTAGCTGGGGCTGGCGTCTTTCATGCCCGTTAGCTTAAAGCCTGTGGCCTGAGCCGGGAAGCCAAACCGCTAATCGGTGCTGCGGTTTGCCAGGCATGGCCGGCTAGTTGCTCGACAGGCGGTCGCCGCGCTCGAACCGCCAAGTGCGGATGATTTCCAGGCGGTCGACATCGGCCAGGTCGCCGGTAAAGGGCGCGAAGGGTGCGGCGAGGCGCACGATACGCTGTGCTGCCTGGTCGAGCAGGCTATGGCCGGAGGATTCGAGTACCTGGACTTCATATAAGGTGCCGTCGCGGTTGATCGACACCAGCAAGCGCAGGTTGCCATAAATCTGTTGGCGGCGAGCGTCGTCCGGGTAGTTGAGGTTGCCGATGCGTTCGACCTTCTTGCGCCACTCGTCCTTATACCAGGCGCCTTTGTCGCGCATGGTCGAGGCGGCGTTGAGGCGGTGGATCTTCGGGCGTTTGGCGTATTGCTGAATGTCCTGAGCCAGTTCGGCTTCCAGGCTGGCAATTTCTGCCGATAACTGCGCGCTGTCGAACACCGGTGCCGGACGCACTTGTGGGACTGGCTTGCTTTCTTCGCGCTTGACTGGGGTTTTTTGCGGCTGCGGGGCGCGGGTGGCGACGGCGGCTTTTGGGGCTTCCTGGCGAACCGCGGGTTGTTGCGGGGCGGCCGGCGGGGTCACGCGTTTGACTTGGGTGTCCTGGAATAGCGCCTGCTCGGTGGTCTTGGGCGCGGCCTTGTGTTCCAGGGTGCCGCTACCTTGCTGGTTGTCTTGGGCGAGGAAGTCGGCCTCTTTGGGCTTCTCCTCACTCTTGAAGGTCGACAGGGTGATTTCCAGGGTTTTGCTGATCTGACTGGGCTCGGCCAGGGTGAAGCCCAGGCCGAGGATTAGTGCGGCATGCAGCGCCGCCGCGAGGAACAGGGTGAAGCCCAGGCGATCCGCCGGGCGGACGCCGGTGGGGAGCGAATCGGGTGGGGTAGCGGCTGCGTTCATCGTGTTCGGGGTCAGCTCAGGTTGCCGCGCAGTCTGCCGAGGGCTCATGCAAAAGTCTATGAAGCACTGCGCGCATTGAGCTTCTCGGCAATCTTATCCATCAAGCGTTCGCCGATGCGCGTATCGAAGGCCGCATCGATCTCGCGGATGCAGGTCGGGCTGGTCACGTTGATCTCGGTCAGGTGCTCGCCAATCACGTCCAGACCAACGAACAGCAGGCCTTTCTCGCGCAGGCTCGGACCGACTGCGGCGGCAATCTCGCGGTCGCGCTCGCTCAATGGTCGCGCTTCGCCGCGGCCACCTGCGGCCAGGTTGCCACGGGTCTCGCCGGCAGCCGGGATGCGCGCTAGGCAGTATGGCACCGGCTCGCCGTCAATCATCAGAATGCGCTTGTCGCCGTCCTTGATCGCCGGCAGATAGCCTTGCGCCATGATCTGCTGGGTATCGTGGGCGGTAAGGGTCTCGAGAATCACCGAGAGGTTGGGGTCGCCCTCGCGGTGGCGAAATATCATCGATCCGCCCATGCCATCGAGGGGTTTGAGAATGATGTCACGCTGCTCTTTGGCAAACTCGCGCAGAATGTCGGATCGACGGCTGACCAGGGTCGGCGGTGTGTACTGGGGAAACTGGGTAGCAAAGAATTTTTCGTTGCAGTCGCGCAGGCTCTGCGGCCGATTGACCACCAGCACGCCGGCTTGCTCGGCTTGTTCCAGCAGATAGGTGGAGTAGACGAACTCGTTGTCGAAGGGCGGGTCCTTGCGCATCAGGATCACGTCCAGCTCGCTCAACGGCATGTCCTGCTCGTCGCCTAGCTCGAACCAGCGTTGCGGGTCGTTGAACACCTTGAGTGCACAGGTGCGCGCGCGGGCCTGGCCCTTGGCCTGGTAGAGATCCTTCTGCTCCATATAGAAGAGGGTCCAGCCGCGTGCCTGGGCGGCCAGCAACATGGCCAGCGAGCTGTCTTTCTTGAAGGCGATCTGGGCGATGGGGTCCATGACTATGCCGAGGCGAACGCTCATGGGGATTCTCCGTGAAGGGCGGCAACTAAAGGGGGCCGAGGCGGCGTGTGGCGCCAGGGTGGCGCTGAGCGGCCGGGTGGTCAAGGAAAAAACCTTGCCCTTCCGCGGCTTATAGCTTGCATGTAGAGAGTGTGCTAAAAAGGCCCGACGATTGGGTTGCAGCCCATCGGTGGCAGGGCCTCAGGCGCACTGATATAACGCAAAAATAACGACTCACCGAGGCGATGGTAGGGCAAACATGGAACAGCATTCCGAAGGTTTGAGGGTGATGGTGATCGACGACTCTAAAACGATTCGTCGTACCGCAGAAACCCTACTAAAGAAGGTGGGTTGCGAGGTGATTACCGCGGTAGACGGCTTCGATGCTTTGGCAAAGATTGCCGATACCCACCCGAGTATCATTTTTGTCGACATCATGATGCCGCGGCTCGATGGCTATCAAACCTGTGCCCTGATCAAGAATAACAGTGCTTTCAAATCCACCCCGGTGATCATGCTGTCCTCTAAGGACGGTTTGTTCGACAAGGCCAAGGGTCGCATCGTCGGCTCCGATCAGTACCTGACCAAGCCCTTCAGCAAAGAAGAGCTGCTCGGTGCGATCAAGGCGCATGTGCCCGACTTTACCCCGGTGGAACAAGCATCCTGACGTCTGGCTGGACAGCCTTAGACGCCTCTTCATGTATTGGGAAACACCATGGCTCGAATTCTGATTGTTGATGACTCGCCGACCGAGATGTACAAATTGACTGCCATGCTGGAAAAGCACGGTCATCAAGTGCTCAAGGCGGAAAATGGCGCGGACGGCGTTGCTCTGGCGCGCCAGGAAAAGCCCGATGCGGTACTGATGGACATCGTCATGCCTGGCCTCAACGGCTTTCAGGCGACCCGTCAGCTGACCAAAGATGCGGACACCAGCCACATCCCGGTGATCATCGTCACCACCAAAGATCAAGAAACCGACAAGGTCTGGGGCAAGCGCCAAGGCGCGAAAGACTACCTGACCAAGCCGGTCGACGAAGAGACACTGCTGAAAACCCTGAATGCGGTATTGGCCGGCTGATAATGCCGTGCAGGTCCGTAATTAAATAAGAAGAAGGCCACGGTTGGCATGTCGGACGCGCAGACTCCCTTTCAAACCCTCCTCGGAATCGACCAGCGTTGTCGATTGCTGGCGGCTGGCCTGCCTTCGCAGCAGTCGGCTGTACAGACCTGGAGCGGTATTGGTTTTCGCATGGGCGAGCGCTTGTTCGTCGCGCCGATGGGTGAGGTCGGCGAAGTGCTGCATGAGCCGCGTCATACCTTGTTGCCCGGCGTGAAAAACTGGGTCAAGGGTGTGGCTAACGTGCGTGGCCGGTTGCTGCCGGTGATGGATCTGTGTGGTTTCTTCGGCAATGAGCTGTCGCCACTGCGCAAGCAACGGCGGGTGCTGGTGGTCGATCACCAGGATGTATTCGCCGGCCTCACGGTCGATGAAGTGTTCGGCATGCAGCATTTCCCAGTGGACACCTTCTCCGAGCAGCTGCCGCCGCTCGAGGCGTCCATTCAGCCATTCATTCACGGTGTCTTTCAACGCGAGCAGCCCTGGTTGGTGTTCAGCCCACATGCGCTGGCCCAGCATCCGGGGTTTCTCGATGTGGCGTATTAACAGCTTTTCGGTTGGGTCGGCTTTGCCGGCCTTTTGGCGTTACATGGGAACCGTAGTGCGGTCGGTCCAGGCGGGGGCCAGTTAATGAAAAAACTAAATACAGGCAATCTATTCGCGGGTACGCGCAGCAGTACGCTGATCGCAGGACTGTTTATCGTCCTGATCGTTTCCATCGTGCTGTTGTTCGCCAACTTCGCCTACATCAACACCCAATCGAACTACGATACGGAATACATCAGCCACTCCGGTGAGCTGCGGGTTCTGTCCCAGCGTATCGCCAAGAACGCCACCGAAGCGGCGGCGGGCACCTCGGAGGCGTTTGGGTTGTTGCGCGATGCGCGCAACGACTTCCAGACCCGTTGGGGCTACCTGACCGACGGTAACGAAGAGGGCGGCGTGCCGCCTGCTCCGGAAGCTGTGCAAGCGCAGATGGCTGCCGTGCAGCAGGATTGGGACAGCCTGCGGCAGAATACCGATGCCATTCTGGCCAGCGAACAAACCGTTCTTTCCCTGCACCAGGTAGCCGCCACGTTGGCGGAAACCATTCCGCAGTTGCAGGTCGAGTACGAAGAAGTGGTCGACATCCTGCTGGAAAGCGGCGCGCCCGCGGCCCAGGTTTCGGTCGCTCAGCGTCAGTCGCTGCTCGCCGAACGTATCCTTGGTTCGGTGAACAAGGTGCTCGCCGGTGACGACGATTCGGTACAGGCCGCCGACATGTTCGGTCGCGACGCCAGTCTGTTTGGTCGCGTACTGGCAGCGATGCTCGAAGGCAACGCGGCGATGGAAATCGCCCAGGTGAACGACGAGGAAGCCCTCGAACGTTTGGCGGAAATTTCCGAACTCTTCGAATTCGTTTCTGGCTCGGTGGACGAGATTCTCGAAACCTCGCCGGAACTGTTCCAGGTGCGCGAGTCGGCCAACGGCATCTTCAGCGTGTCGCAGACCCTGCTGGACAAGGCCTCGGAGCTGGCTTCCGGCTTCGAAGACCTGGCCGACGGTCGTGCCCTGAATACCCTGATCGGCTATGTGCTGGGCGCTCTGGCCTTGGGCTCGATCATCCTCATTGGTATCGTCATGGTGCGTGAAACCAACCGCCGCCTGAGCGAGACCGCCGAGAAGAACGAACGTAACCAGGCGGCCATTCTGCGTCTGCTCGATGAAATCGCCGACCTCGCCGACGGTGACTTGACCGTGGCCGCGACGGTAACCGAAGACTTCACCGGCGCCATCGCTGACTCCATCAACTACTCCATCGACCAGCTGCGTGATCTGGTCGCAACGATCAACCTGACCGCCGTTCAGGTGGCGGGTGCCGCCCAGGAAACCCAGGCCACGGCGATGCACCTGGCTGAGGCTTCCGAGCACCAGGCCCAGGAAATTGCCGGCGCATCGGCGGCGATCAACGAAATGGCCGTGTCGATTGACCAGGTATCGGCGAACGCCTCGGAATCCTCCGCGGTAGCGGAACGTTCCGTAGCCATCGCCAACAAAGGCAACGAAGTGGTGCACAACACCATCACCGGCATGGATAACATCCGTGAGCAGATCCAGGACACCTCGAAGCGGATCAAGCGCCTCGGTGAATCGTCCCAGGAGATTGGTGACATCGTTAGCCTGATTAACGACATTGCCGACCAGACCAACATCCTCGCACTGAACGCCGCGATCCAGGCCTCCATGGCCGGTGACGCAGGCCGAGGCTTCGCCGTGGTAGCGGACGAAGTACAGCGCCTTGCTGAACGTTCCTCTGCCGCAACCAAGCAGATCGAGGCGCTGGTTAAGACGATTCAGACCGACACCAACGAAGCGGTTATCTCGATGGAGCAAACCACCTCCGAAGTGGTGCGCGGTGCTCGTCTGGCGCAGGACGCCGGGGTGGCCCTGGAAGAGATCGAGAAGGTATCCAAGACCCTCGCGGCCTTGATCCAGAACATCTCCAACGCGGCGCGTCAGCAGGCTTCGTCGGCCGGTCACATCTCCAACACCATGAACGTGATCCAGGAGATCACCTCGCAGACTTCATCTGGTACCACCGCCACCGCCAAGAGCATTGGTAACTTGGCCAAGATGGCCAGTGAGATGCGTAAGTCGGTGTCCGGCTTTACCTTGCCGGACGGGGAGCAGGCTTAAGCGAGCGCGGCACGGCGGTCCGTAAGGGGCGCCAGCCGAAGCCCATGGCCATGAGCGAGGGGCACACCATGCAGTCAGGCGTCTGGGCCTTGCAACCCTTGGTGGACATGTCCGCCGCGGAGTTTCGTGCTTGGCAGGCGTTGCTCGAAGAGCGTACTGGAGTGGTTATCAGTGAGCAGCGTCGGGCGTTTCTGCAGACCAACCTGAGTGCGCGCATGCGTGAGCTGGGGGTGGCGGATTACGCCAGCTATTACAGCCAGGTGACCAATGGCCCACGCGGTGCGGTGGAGTGGTCGACCTTGCTGGATCGTTTGACCGTGCAGGAAACCCGTTTTTTCCGCCATCGACCGTCTTTCGAAGTGCTCGAAAGCTACCTGCGCGAGCGTCTGGCGCAAGGTCTGCAACGGCCGTTGGAGTTGTGGAGTGTGGGCTGTTCAAGCGGTGAAGAGCCGTATTCGCTGGCGATCAGCGCCGCTGAAGTATTGCGCGATACCGAGCAGCCCGAGCACTTTGGCGTGACCGGCACTGACATCAGCCTGAACGCCCTGAGCAAGGCGCGCGATGGCCAGTATGGTGCGCGCAAGTTGGAACAGATGGACACAGACCTGTGTCAGCGCTATTTCGCGACCCAGGCCGATGGACGCTTCAAAGTAGTGCCGAGCCTGGCGGCGCGTGTGTGTTGCGCCAAGCTTAATGTGCTGGAACTGGCGAAGGCGCCAATGTCCGGTATGGATGTCATTTTTTGTCAGAACTTGCTGATCTATTTTCGTCGCTGGCGTCGCCGCGAGATCCTCAATCGCCTGGCCGAGCGCCTGGCACCGGGTGGTCTGCTGGTGGTGGGGGTCGGTGAAGTGGTCGGTTGGCAGCACCCGGAGTTGCTCCCGGTGGCCGACGAGCGAGTGCTGGCGTTTACCCGCAAGGGATAGCAGGCCGTTGAAAAATGTAGGCGAGGCAGCCAGTGCAAGGCGCAACGACCAACGGGAGTAACAGCCGAAGGGCGAGCGCCAGCGAGTCAAAACAGGCGAGGACGCGACTGGGGTCGCATTCGACTTTACGAGCGGTAAATGGGGCTCGCATCCGAGCCTGCTTTTAACGCAGCGATGGCAACGCAGGTAGTTTTTCAACAGCCTGATAAGGCAGAGCCAAGTATATGAGTGGAGTGGCTATGGGTGATCGGCACGACTATGTCGCCCTGGAGTGGGTCAAAGGCGAAATCGCGGAAACCCTGAAGCAGGCGCGCCAAGCCCTGGAGGCGTTCGTCGAGAACCCGCAGGATCCGACGCGCATGCGCTTCTGCCTGACCTACGTGCACCAGGTTCACGGCACTCTGCAGATGGTGGAGTTCTACGGCGCAGCGTTGCTCGCCGAAGAGATGGAGCACCTGGCCCAGGCGCTGATGGAAGGCCGCGTGACCAACCAGGGCGAAGCCCTGGAAGTGTTGATGCAGGCGATTCTGCAGCTGCCGGTGTACCTCGACCGCATCCAGACTGCGCGGCGCGACCTGCCGATGGTGGTACTGCCGCTGCTCAACGATCTACGTGCGGCCCGTGGCGAGAAGCTGCTGTCGGAAACCAGCCTGTTCTCCCCCGATATGTCCGGGCGCATGCCGGCGTTGTCCGTCGAGTCCCTGGCCGAGCTGCGCACGGCGGAACTGCCGGTGCTGCTGCGCAAGCTGCGGCAGATGCTGCAAATGGCCTTGGTCGGGGTGATCCGCAACCAGGACCTGGCGACCAACCTGGGTTACATGGCGCGGGTGTTTGCGCGCCTGGAAAACCTTTGTAAAGACGCGCCGCTTGGGCCGTTGTGGCAGATCGCCTCGGGCCTCGTCGAGGGGTTGGCCAATGGCAGCGTGGTCAACGGCACGTCGATGCGCACCCTGTTGCGTCAGGTCGACAAAGAGCTCAAGCGACTGTCGGAACAAGGTGCGGATGGGATTAACCAGGCCGCGCCCGATGAACTGACCAAGAATCTGCTGTTCTATGTGGCCAAGGCGCCCGCGCAGTCGCCACGTATCCGCACCCTGAAAGAGCAATACCGCCTCGACGACGCCCTGCCGGACAACGAGGTGGTCGACGAAGAGCGGGCCCGCCTGGCCGGGCCGGACCGCGATGCCATGCGTTCGGTGGTCGGTGCCCTCTGCGAAGAGTTGGTGCGGGTCAAGGACAGCCTCGATCTGTTCGTACGCAGCGATCGTCAGCAGGTCAGCGATCTGGAGACCTTGCTGGCGCCGCTCAAGCAAATCGCCGACACCCTGGCGGTTCTGGGTTTTGCCCAGCCGCGCAAAGTCATCGTCGACCAGATCGACGTGGTGCATGGCCTGTCCCTGGGCAAGCAAGAGCCAAGCGATGCGGTGTTGATGGATGTCGCGGGGGCGCTGTTGTATGTCGAGGCGACCCTGGCCGGAATGGTCGGCCCTGCGGAAGACGGGGGCCGCGAAGAGAGCCACCTGCCGACCACCGATGTCGCGCAGATTCACCAGCTGGTGATCAAGGAAGCGCGCAACGGCCTGGAGCAGGCCAAAGACGCGATCATCGAATTTATCGCCTCGCAGTGGAACCACGAACACCTGGCCCGTGTGCCCGAGCTGTTGACCCAGGTGCGTGGCGGTCTGGCGATGATTCCGCTGGCGCGTGCCGCGGAACTGTTGAATGCCTGCAACCGCTATATCCAGGAACAGCTGCTGGCGCGCAAGGCCGTGCCGAATTGGCAGAGCCTCGACACCCTGGCCGATGCGATCACCAGCGTCGAGTACTACCTGGAACGCTTAGCCGAAGATCACGCCACCCAGGGTGACCTGATTCTCGACGTGGCTGAGGAAAGCCTGGAGAGCCTGGGCTATCCGCTGAAAGAAAAACCTTCGATTCTTGACCGCGTCGAGCCGTTGCCGGAGCCTCCGGCACCGCTTGCCGATCCCCTGCATGACATCGAAGTGTTGGCCGACGAACCGCTCGACAGTGAGTGGTCGAGCGACGCGCTGGACGATTCCACGCCAGCGCTCAGCCTTGAGCCGGCAGACGAACTGAGTAGCGCATTTGCCGAGTTGGACGGTACGGCCGCCGAGCCGGTGGTGTCGTCACTCGTCACTGACCCGTCGCTGGAAACCGATCTGCAAGCGCTTGACTTCAGCGTCGAGTTGCCGGATGACGCCCCCCTGCCAATGCTGGAGTTCAGCGAAGAGCCGGGCCTGCCGTTCAGTGGCGAAGAGCTGCAACTGGACGAGCTGAGTCTGGACGAACTGAACAGCCCGGCCAATTGGGATGAAGCCGAACTGGCATCGTTGGAGCTGCCGGACATCGAGTTGCCGAGTGCGCCGGAAATTTTTGCCGAGCCGCTGGCACCGGTGGAAAAACCGCTGTCGATGGCCGATGTGATGGCCGCGCCGGTGCAAGCGATCAACCCTCCGGCGCATGACGTGCCGCCGAGTTTACTGCCGCCACCGGCCGACGAAGAGCCGATTGATGACGAGTTGCTGGAAGTCTTCATCGAGGAAGCCGGCGAAGTGCTGGAAACCATTGCCGAGTACTTGCCGCAATGGTCCGTAAACCCTGATAACAAAGAGGCCCTGAGCGAAGTGCGCCGCGCCTTCCACACCCTCAAGGGCAGTGGTCGGATGGTCCGTGCACTGGTGATCGGCGAGCTGGCCTGGTCGATCGAAAACCTCTTCAACCGCTTGCTCGATCGCAGCATCCAGCCGAGTGCCGAGGTGCAGCAGGTGGTTGACGACGTCGTCGCGCTGATGCCGGCGTTGGTTGACGAGTTTGCTGCCAAGGCCCAGCGCCAGCGCGACGATGTCGACCTGCTGGCCGCGGCCGCCCACGCCCTGGCGAAAGGCCAACACCTCCCAAAATCTGACGCCCCGGCTGCATCGGTAGCCGAGCCTGCGGGCGAACTTGAGGCTGCCGCAGCTGTGGATGACGACGCCGAAGTGCTCGATGGCGAGCTCCTCGACAGCGAGCCTCTCGATGGCGAGCCCCTCGATCCGCAGCTGTTGGAGATTTTCCGCAACGAGGCGGAAACCCATCTCGATACCCTGGTGGGTTTCCTTACCGATTGCGCCCAGGAACTGCCGCAACCGGTTACCGACGACTTGCAACGTGCCCTGCATACGCTCAAGGGCAGCGCCTACATGGCCGGTATTCTGCCGGTGGCGGAGATTGCCGCACCGCTGGAAAAACTGGTCAAAGAATTTAAAACCAACCTGATCCCCATGGATCTGGCTGAAGCCGAACTGTTGAGCAGCGCCGAGAAACTCTTCCGGCTTGGCTTGGGCCAATTGGAAAACCGGCCGCTGGCGCCGTTGCCTGGCGCGGTAGAGTTCCTCGAACGTGCGCACAAGCTGCACCAGGAACGTCTGGAAACCGCGGAAAACAACCGTAAAGGTGAGCAGGGCGAAACCCGCGATCCGCAACTGATTGGTATTTTCCTCGCCGAAGGCATGGACATTCTGCTGGACGCCGAAGATTTGCTGCGCCGTTGGCGCGAGCATCCGTCGGAGCGCCAGGAGCTCAGTGCCCTGCTGGACGAGTTGACGACCCTTGGGCGCGGCGCGGAAATGGCCGAACTGCCGCAGATCGACGAGCTCTGCGAAGCCTTGCTTGACCTCTACGGCGCCGTCGAAGAGGGCAGCCTGGCCGTCAGCGAGCGCTTCTTCAGCGAAGCCGAACAGGCCCATGAAGCGCTGATCAGCATGATGGATCAGGTCGCCGCCGGGTTGCAGGTCAGCGCTGAGCCGGCGCGTGTCGAAGCGCTGCGCGCCCTGCTCGGTGAGGCGCTGGATCCTCGTGCCCTGGCGCTATTGTCCAGCGACGGCCAGGCCGGACTGGAGATTGTCGAGCTGGATGAGGCCACGGCGGCACTCGAACGGCATCAATGGTTGCGCGAGACGGCGGCTGAAGCGTCAAGCGATCTCGACGTGCAAGTCGCCGAAGAGGCGCCGAGCCAGGCATTCGAAGGCTTCTCGTCCGAGGCCGAGTCGACCGGCCCCGCCACCGTCTACGAGGCGCTGGATGAGGAGATGGTGACGATCTTCCTCGAAGAGGCGGTGGATATTCTGGAAAGTGCTGGCCAGTCGCTTGAGCGCTGGTTGGCCGAGCCTGACAACAAGGCCGCCCTGTCGTCGCTGCAGCGTGACCTGCATACCCTCAAGGGTGGCGCGCGCATGGCCGAGATTCGCCCGATTGGCGACCTGGCCCATGAGCTGGAATCCTTGTACGAGGGCTTGGTGGATCGGCGCTACAGCCATTCCCCGCAACTCGCCGGCCTGCTGCAACAAAGCCACGACTGCCTGGCGCTGCTGCTTGAACAGCTGCAAAGCCGCGCCGAGCTGCATCAGCCGTTGGCGCTGATCGAGGCGATTCGAAATTTCCGCCAAGGTGGGGCGCAGAGCTTGTCTGCCGCCGTGGCGCAGCCCGAGACTGATTTCGAAGCCGAAGCCGAAGCCGAAGCCGAAGCCGAAGCCGAAGCC
>TARA_R100001244_G_scaffold262_1_pt1 | contig 14035 bp, 6 predicted proteins | sample TARA_R100001244 | Tara Oceans TARA_R100001244 (sample SAMEA2621564) | marine metagenome | biome: marine biome (ENVO:00000447); feature: mesopelagic zone (ENVO:00000213); material: "saline water (ENVO:00002010), including plankton (ENVO:xxxxxxxx)" | depth 790 m
GTACCGGAATGGTCAGGTGTTGCACTCAGTTTTTGCCGCCGCCTTTCTTAAAACAGAACCCACATCTCCAACTGGACACCCGATTCCTCGATGAGAACGCGAAAGCTAGAATAATTGCGACACTGAGCGATCTAGACTCATCCAACAATGGAACACTATTTCACTCCGACAACTTTCAAGCACTAAGCCTTTTACAGGAAAAGTACAAAAAAAATGTAGGCTGCATCTATACAGACCCACCATACAACACAAATGCATCATCAATTTTATATAAAAACGACTATAAAGACTCATCTTGGCAAACTCTAATGCAAGACCGGCTAGCACTTGCCAAAAACCTAATGAAAGACGACTCGATAATCGCTGTCGCCATTGATGACGAAGAGGTTTCGCCCCTACGATTCATTTTAGGTGAAATATTTGAAAAAGAGCTCGGTGTAGCTGTTGTGAGATCTAATCCGCAAAGCAGAAAGGCAACGGGAAAACTCTCCCCAGTGCATGAGTACATATTGTTTTACGGCAAGTCCGAGGACTCAACCCCATATTCCATTGGATACAGTGAAGCAAAAGCAGCACGATACCCGCTCTCAGATAGCAACGGACGATACTCTTGGCTTAACTTTATTAGGACTGGAAATAACGACTTACGACAGGACAGACCGACACTCTACTATCCAATCGTCGTCAACTCTGAAAACCAAATACGCATCCCAAAGATGATTTGGAACGGAGAAAGCCAGAGCTATGATCTTCAAGAAGAAATAGCGACTGATGAGCAGCTAGTATTTCCAGTAAAAGAAGTAAATGGAACCTTAATAGAGAAGAGATGGCAACGAGGGCATGTCCGAGTCCACTCTGACTACAGCGATTACCGAGTACGCCGAAATGGCTCTGGAGAAATCAGTATCGATTTCAAAACCCGCATGGACGAAGAGGCTTTGCCTGTGACGTGGTGGGACAAACCAGAATATGCATCTGCAAACTACGGGGCTGCAGAATTAAAGGAGCTTTTCCAAACAAACTCGTTTGACTACCCGAAAGCCAAAAAACTCGTAGAAGATGCCTTACGTGCTTGCGGAGCGAGCCACGATAAAAACACAGTCGTATTGGATTTTTTTGGCGGCTCCGGCACTACCGCGGACGCGGTTATAACGATAAACAGGGCCGCCGAAGGCAAAGATAGAAAATACATACTAATCGAACAAGGCGAACATTTTGATGAGATCCTAAAACCAAGAATTCAGAAAGTCGCCTATTCCTTAGACTGGAAAAGCGGGAAACCGATTTCGAGAAATGGAAATAGCCATTGCTTTAAATATCTACGCCTAGAGTCTTTCGAGGACACGCTGAACAATCTTCAGCTCCCAGAGGCGCCTCGTCTGAACACCAGCACTCCTGAGTCCGCAGAGATGGCTCGGGACTATATGCTGAAATACTGGCTTGAATTTGAAACCGTCGGTAGCCCAAGCCTGCTCAATGTTCGTGAGTTTACCGACCCCACGTCCTACAAACTCAAGGTCAAGCAGGCCGGCAGCGATGCCCAGGTGGAGAAAACCATCGACCTGGTGGAAACCTTCAACTGGTTGATTGGCCTGCATGTCGCCCACCTCGACCAGCCGCGCCGCTATGCCATTGAGCTGGTGCGTGAGGCCGACCCAGAGCTACCCAAAGACCAGGATACACGATGGCGCTCCACCGCCATCAAGGAGCGTGACGATGGCGAATTCTGGTTCCGCGCTGTGGAAGGCCACATCCTTAGCGTACCGGGAGACGAGCTATCGCGTGAACGTGTGCTGGTGATCTGGCGCAAGCTGACCGGCGACTCCGGTCGCGATCAAGCCGCTCTCGAAGCCTGGCTGAACAAACGCGGCATCAACCCACGTGAAAGCGAGTTCGAACATATCTACGTCAACGGCAACCATGCCCTGCCCAGCGATGGCGATGCCGCCACACGCGTGCGCCTGATCGAAGAGACCTTCGCCCAGCGCATGTGGGAGGACGCTTGAGATGGCTCGCGCCCCGCGTAAAAGCAAAGTCCAGCCGCCACTGATAGCCAGCCACTTTCAGGATGCCTTGGTACTCAATCAGTATCTGATCGGCCTGTTTGGCATCGATCCGCTGGTGACTCACAAGGACGAAGGCCGCCCCGTGCGGCCACTGGAGATCATAGCCAAGTCGCTGCGCAGCGCCGAGCCGGGCATCGGCCCGGACGGCAAGCACCGCTTTCTGGCCAAGCTGATCTCACACCTGCCCGCCAATGCGACATTGACCCCGATTGAGCTGGAGCGCTACGACGCCAACCTGGTGGCGCATACACGAGCTATCAATGCCCGGCGCAAGCACAAGGGAGAAATCGCCTGGAAATACTTCCAGTGGCTGACCCTGCTGTTTGTCGAGATCTACCTCGACCGCTACTTCAACGACCGCCAGGGTCTGTGCGCAGCGCTCAATGAATTTATCGAGCGTTTCAACCAGCACCATCAAGGCCAAGGGCGCGAAACGGGCATCGGCGCTTACACTGTTGAAGACCTCAACAAGATCTGCCTGCAGAACGCCACGGGCAGCGGCAAGACGTTGCTCATGCATGTGAATTTGCTGCAGTTTGCCCAGCATGCGCGGGCGACTGCGCAGGCCGATGCTTTCAGCCGGGTCATTGTGCTGTCGCCGAACGAACGCCTGTCCGAGCAGCACGAACGTGAGCTGCGCGAGAACGGCTTCTACCCGGAGCCACTGCGCCAGGAAAGCGACCTGATCTCACGCGGTCAGAATGCCCTCGATGTGCCGCTGCTGACCGAAATCACTAAGCTGGCGGACGAACAAAAGGTCAAGCAAATGGCCGTCGACAGTTTTGGCGATGGCAACCTGCTGCTGGTCGACGAAGGCCACCGTGGCATGAGCGGCAGCGACTGGAAAAGTAAGCGCGACAAGCTTGCGGCCAAGGGCTTCACCTTCGAGTATTCCGCTACCTTCAAGCAGGCAGTCAAGGCAGCCAACGACCGCGTGCTGGCCGAGAGCTACGCCAAAGCGGTGCTGTTCGATTACAGCTACCGCTACTTCTATGCCGATGGCTATGGCAAGGACTACCGCATCTTCAACCTGCCTAAGGATGAACTGGCCCACAAGGACGCCTACCTGACCGCTGCCCTGTTGGGGTTTTATCAGCAGCTGCGCATGTTCACCGAGGCGGGCAATCGCTACACCGGCTACAACCTGGAAAAGCCGTTGTGGGTCTTTGTCGGTGCAAGCGTCACCGGGCGCAAGGTCGATGAGGAAAGCGTACAGCCGTCCGATGTGGCGCAGATCCTCGACTTCCTGGCGCGCTTCCTCGCCCACCGTGAAGCCTTTACTACTCTTATCCATACTGTGCTCAACGGCAACAGCCAGCAGACCGGGCTGCTCGATGCCCAAGGGCGCGACATCTTCGTGCAGTCCTTCCCTTACCTGAAGGGCTTGAAGCAAAGCGCAGCACAGTTCTATTCCGACATCTGCCAGCGTCTGTTCCATGCCCCTGGCGGCGGTCACTTGGTGGTTGAGCGTGTGAAAGGTGACAGCGGCGAGTTGCTGCTGAAGGTTGGCGAATCCGACGAACCCTTTGGTGTCATCAACGTCGGCGATGCCGCGGCGCTGGCCAAGCATGTGCAGGATGAGCTGGAAGACAAGCACTCCCTTGCCGAGGTGCGCCCTAGCGAGTTTGGCGAGCCGGTATTCGGTGACGTGCATAAACCGACCTCGCCCATTCACATGCTGATCGGCTCGAAGAAATTCATCGAAGGCTGGGACTGTTGGCGAGTATCCAGCCTGGGCCTGATGCGTATGGGCCAGAGCGAAGGCGCACAGATCATTCAGCTTTTCGGGCGCGGCGTGCGCCTGAAAGGCAAAGACATAAGCCTGATGCGTACCAGCCGCTATCAGCCGGTGAACCCACCGCGGGATATTCACTTCCTGGAGACGCTGAACGTGTTCGGTGTGCAGGCTGACTTTATGGCGACCTTCCGCGACTTCCTCGAAAGCGAAGGCCTACCGCCGAACGATGCGCCACATGTTGAGGAAATCACCCTCAACGTCACCCACGACTTTGGCCAGAAGCTGAAGATCCTCCGCTCCAAATTCCGCAAAGACACCCAGGAGCAGTACGACTTCCGCAAACACGGCCCCATCGTGGATCTCGGTATCGGAGCCCTCCCGCCCGGTTTGACCAAGGGGGGAATGCCATTGGTGGTTGATCGCTTCCCACGCCTGCAAATGATCCAGGCCAAAGAGGTTATGGGCCAGGCTCCTGAGGCAGCCGATAACCCACCACGTCACTTCGATGCCTTGCGCCTGTCGATGCTCGACTGGGACAAGTTGTGGTTCGATCTGGAGCGCTTCCGCCGCCAGCGACACCTGGACAACGTCATCGTCAAAGAAGAAGTGCTACGCCCACTGCTGGAGACCCCAGACTGGTATCGCGTCCTGGTGCCCGCGCACTGGTGGGCACCTTCGATGGCCAACCTGCGTCACTGGCAATCGATAGCCTTCGAACTGCTCTGCGGTGCCCTGGAGCGCTGCTTCAATCACCAAAAGCGCAAATACCTCGATCCGCGCATGGAACTGGTTCTGCTCACCCGCGAGAACGAGAACCTGCCGGGTGACGACATCAACTACCAGTTGATCGTCGAGGCTACCGAGCAATACCTGATCGACGACATCAAAGCGCTGAAGGCAGAGCTGGCGCAAGTCGGCTGGCGTGACCACGGCCACGTCCAAGGCCTAAGGCTAGACGCTCACCTCTATGAGCCGCTGCTTTCCAGCGAAAAGGTGAAGATCCAGCCCGTCGGCCTCAACAAGTCCGAGTTTCAATTCGTCGAAGACTTGCGTCTCTGGCTGGTAGCCAACGACGCAAGTCTTGCTGAACGTGGAGAGCGCATCTTCCTGCTGCGCAACCTGGCCAAGCAGGGCGTCGGTTTCTTTGAAGCCGGCAATTTCTATCCGGACTTCATCCTCTGGTGCCTGAAGTCGGATGGCAGTCAGCGCATCTGCTTTATCGACCCGCACGGACTGGAACACGAAGGCCCCGGCAGCGACAAGATCCAGCTCTCGCAAAACATCAAGGATCTGCAGGCGCGCCTGAATGATCCTGGGGTCACGCTGGAGTCGGTCATCCTGTCACCGAGTACGAACCGTATGCGCATCCAGCACCTGTGGAGTCAGCAAGGCCTGCCAACCCCAGATCTGAATGCGCTGCATGTTTTCTTTATCGGGGAACCGGACTACATCGGCAAAGTATTGGAGCTGGTGTCGCCTTAGAGGGGGTGTACCCCTTCAAGGCAGCACACTAATCACCAAATAATCGAAAAGTCCAAAGAGGGACTTTTCGGTTCATTTTGGGGACTCATTTCAGCCGCTACTTAGGCCACCCTGTTCAGGGCTTCATCAGCTACACACTCTTACGTACCCGCGGTTGCTGGCTCTCTACCTGTCGCCTCAAGCGTTGCAGTTATTCTATGAATTCAGGATGTCATGCCCGGCAGCTATTGGTCCAGGCTGTGTCAAAACGCTTTAGAGCGAGCTTGACAGTCAGAATCGCAACGAAATACGTGTTCCTATGAAAATTTTAGGGCTGCTGACCAACCAAACGCTGGCAGATTTTACGTAGCAACGCAGACTTCAAACGGTGTCTGCGTTTTTACCCTGCCTCAGCCGGTAGCTGCCGGTCACGAACGACCGGAGCCTGCCAATAGCGGACGGCGAGATATGGTGAAGGCAATTGGATGGCGTCATCGATGCAGCTTTCTACTCTGGAAGGCAGCAGGGCGGTAGCGCCATCCATGTCGCGATTCTTCCTGAACACTTCCTGAACAATGTCGCGTTTTCCGCGATCACCTCTAAACTAGACAAGGACTTACAAGACGACAAGGACGGTTATGCGACGTGCCGTCACGACAGAAAACGCGACAGGGTGTGTCGCCTAATTACTGGTTGGGCGTACATCAACCAAACATCAGAGGTCAACAATGCCCACTCCGGTATACATAACAGCAGCCGTAGGTTTTCTACTGGGAATCCAATTTGGCCCCTCTATTGCAGCAATGAATACTGTTTTCATGGGGCTCGTTGCATGGGCCATTTGCGGATTTCGCTTAACCTCACCAGAAGCGAAACCAGCCAATATAGAAAATAACTCTCCCACCCTCACCGCAGCCCACCCTGGCGTTTTCATCATCAAGGCTGCAAACGATGCCTCTATGAGCACTACAGAATACGGCCAGGCAGTAATTGGATGGGCTTGCCAAGCCTTTCCCTCAAGCATGGGCGCGATACTCGAGTCTCCCGACCAGTCTCTAATTATGAAAAAAATTAGAGAAAATCCATTTCCCCTAGAGCTTCAGCTAATTGCATTGCACTCTTCAATTTATTGGGTTTACGCGCTTTCGGTCAGCAAGGCGCCTGAGAGCATAGTCACTGAACTTAATAGAGGTTTGGAAGTTGGGTTATCTAAGCTGCACGACCCGCAAGGAGCACCATTCGACACCAGCCTAAAAGAGCTTTATATGATTTCATTTAAGGCTTACTTCTCCGCTCAAACAAAGGTATTTAACGATCACGAGGGAGATTACCCTGATTTAGTCTCCCAATCTTTCTTCCATATATTGTCTCAAGTGTACAAGGTCAATCCAGGGCAAATAGAGACCATAACCAGGTTTCATCTTGGGCACATTATCGACGACCTCACTCCCACACACCTAATTATCCTAAAAAACGAACTTGGCATTTCTTTTGGATAACGCCAAACAAGCGGTCCAAATCGTTCGCTTCGCTCTCTGGGACTGCGTGCCGCAGCCCCTTAACCTAAACGTTAGATGCCCGAGTTACCCAAGCAAAGGAGTATGCAATGAAAATTGAAATAAATAACTGCAACAACATTGAACAGGGGCAAATTACTATTGCAGAACACTTGCTAAATATTAAATACGCAATAAATGGCACTGGAAAAAGTACCGTATCAAAAGCAATTCAAAAATCCATTGCCTCAAGAATTAGCGGAAAGAATGAATTACTAGCGCTTAAGCCCTTCAAGGCTGTCAATGATGATAATGCTCTTCCCTCTGTTGTAGGCTGTGAGACGATCGGTAGCGTTAAAGTATTTGACGAGTCATATATAAATGATTTCACCTATCAGCCAGATGAATTGCTCAAGGGGAGCTTTGATATTCTTATTCGAGATGAGAATTATGATTCGGTAATGGCCGAAATTGAAGAGCTCGTATCTCAAATAAAAAACCATTTTAATGAAGATAAAGACATTGAGGCTCTAATATCTGACTTTGATGAACTAAGTAACAGTTTTGGTAAGCCTACAAAAACAGGGGTTCACGGTTCTAGTGCAATAGCGAAAGCCTTCAAGGGAGGCAACAAGGTTACGAATATCCCAGAAGGGCTAGAAGCGTACCAGCACTTTATTCAAGGAGTAAATAATGTTAAGTGGGTCAAGTGGCAGTTAGATGGCGGACAATTTATTGAAGGATCAGACAGCTGTCCTTATTGCGTTGGTGACGTAAAGGATACAAAAGAAACGATCAAGCGCGTTGGAGATGTCTATGATTCAAAATCAATTGAAAATCTCAACAATCTTGTCCAGATATTTCAGCGCCTCGAAAAATATTTCTCAGATCAGACAAGAGAGATAATAAGCGAGTTTGTTTCGAGTGTGGATGGTTACAGTGAGGAACAGGTTGGATACCTTCTTGAAGTAAAAGATCAAGTAGACAGGTTCAATGGTAGGTTTAAGCAGCTTAAAAACATCGGATTTTTTACGTTCAAAGACGTAGAAAAAGTAATCGATGAGTTGCGCAAATACACAGTCGATTCAAACTTGTATAGCCACCTTCAATCAGAAGAAGCGTTAGCAAAAATAGCAAATGTCAATAAATCAATAGAAAACCTGATTGCCAAGGCCGGAAAACTTCAGGGGCGCATAACCGTTCAAAAGAAGTATATTGAGCGCGTAGTTCAGGATAACAAAAGTAATATTAATACTTTTCTTCGTAATGCAGGTTATAGATATACGGTAGATCTTATCGAGGACGACGCGGGTAAGCATAGGCTCAAGTTGACTCACTCCGATTTAGATTCAGCAGAAGTTCCCGGTGTTAGAAATGTGCTTAGCTATGGCGAACGCAATGCTTTTGCATTGGTGTTATTTATGTTTGATGCTCTGAAGACGTCACCTGACTTAATTGTTTTGGATGATCCAATCTCCTCCTTTGACAAAAATAAAAAATACGCGATTATTGAGATGCTTTTTCGGAAGGAAAAATCTTTTAGAGGAAAAACGGTTTTACTTCTGAGCCATGATTTCGAACCGATCGTAGACATGCTATACCATCATAGTGATAGATTCGAAAAGCCACATGCTTCTTTTCTACAGAATAATAATGGTCAACTGCAAGAGGTAAAGATTGAGAAATGCGACATTATGACCTTTGTGGACATTAACTCATCTAATATCACGAGTGGTGCCAGTCTGGTTGCAAAGCTGGTATACCTGCGCCGTACCTATGAGATACTCAATTCAAAGGGAGTGGCGTACCAGTTAGTTTCGAATGTATTTCATAGAAGACAAGTGCCATTGATATTCGAAAACAGCACGTCACGCGAAATGACGCCAGCCGAAATCAATCAAGCTGAAACCGAAATTAAATTACGCATTTCTGAATTCGATTATTCAAATGTCATTCAATTGATTCTAGATACCCCTGCAATGATTGAGCTTTACCAATCATGTGGTAATAATTATGAGAAATTACATATTTATAGAATCATATCTGAAGGCGCCGATCATGCTGATGTAGTCCTGAAGTTTATAAATCAGGCGTTTCACATAGAAAACGACTACATTTATCAGCTAAATCCCGCAAAATACCAAACGGTACCACAGTACGTTATTGACGAGTGTGACCAATATGTCGCCACATTAAGATGAAAAGGGGACAGATGAAAGGGGGACGATTTATTTGTAGGGCAGACCGTCCGATTTTGGCTGGTTGAAGTCGGGCACGAACGGCAGAATCCGGCCCACAGCGGCAGGTCAGCAGCATCAATATCGTGGTCTGTCCCCGTTTGTTGATGGTTACGCCATCTAGTAAAAGGAAACGTAGCCAAACTGCCGAAGGTCCCCCTCAAGCCACTCGACTACAGAGTTAAGCTCCTCATCATCGATGGAGTGTCGAACTCGATCCAAAAGTGCAAGGGCGCTAGCTGCCGATAGAGCCTGCGCAGCACTCACGGCGAACAATAGTGCGCTGTGACGGATACGCTCATCCTGGCTGGTATCAATCGCGATGGACTCCATAACCCCTTGCGTGTCCTCCATAGTGTCGATCAGCACATGCACACATTGTCCTATTGTTCCCCTGTCAACTCCTGCATCGTCTATGGCAGAGAGCATTGTTAAAGCATCTCTGCGGTCAAATCGCTCCCTCATGATAAGAAGAGCGCCACGACGAACCTCCTCATCAATAATGTTTCGTTTGCTCCAGAAAATATCGCCATGCCCTGGGATGTGGCAAAGCCGCGCTATTAGCGTGCGAAGAAGAGCGTGCCCTCTGTAGTTTGTAATGCAGGAGATGAGGTAGTACCACGTTGCCGACTGATTTCGATGGTACGCAAAGAGAGCCCGTAGGCCGTCAAAGCAGCGCTCCACGTCATCTCGAATGGAGACACTCTCCAGCGCCCGCCCGAAATTTGGTTCGCGACTGTACTGGTCTCGATACCGCAGGCAATGGTTTCGGAACTCTGGGAATGTGGACTCCGAAAAGTCTTGGTCCGCATAGATTGTGTAGGGTCCATCTGTGATGGCCGAGGGCTTCTTTCGAAGGTGATCAGTGATGTCGACCCAAACTGCCTTTTTCCTTTCGGGATCAAAGATCACTGCAAGCACAGGCAATGTGTGAGACGCCCAATACTCGAAGTGATCACTGTCTGATTGGAAGACATATCGGCCAGAAAGGCTACGGTAGGACGCCCCTGATTTTATCTGTAAAGCCACGCAACAGCCGGTGGCATTCTCTTCCACTACAAATTCGACGTAGGCGTCGTTACCTAAGTCGTTATGGAGATCAATTTCTTGAAAAGTTGAGTTCTGGCGCTCAACCAATCCTTGTACGAAGTTGACTCCATCACGACTGGTTGCCTGCGAGCGCTTTCTTTTCGTCGTCATATTACTCGTGAAACCTAACGATTGAGCTTTGATACAACCATTCTAGAGCCTACCCGATTAGTATTGCAGTGATTGAACTCAGTCTGACCTGCCAGGGTCCGTTCTTGGCCGAAAGCAGCCTTCCCAAGCCAGGAACCGCTACCACACCTTGATAGCATTTTGCCCATGAAATCACCGACCATGCCAGGAATGCTTTTCCCTTGTGACCCACCCATCCGATAACGGAAAACCCACCCCATGACCCCGTCATGGAGCAAGCCATGTTTTCTTTCCTGCGCCGCAGAAACGCCCTGCCCTCTGCTGGCCCTTCTCCATGCGGATACTTGCAACCCGCGCACAGCCAGGATCTGCTTTCATCATCGCGTCGCCAGAAACTGCTTGAGAACATCTGGCAGCGCGCATCGCTGTCTCGCCAGCAGTTCTCCGAGCTCTATCGCCGCCCGCTTGAGCGCTTCGCAGAACTGGTACAGCAACTCCCTGCTTCGGAAAACCATCACCACGCACACCCTGGTGGAATGTTGGATCACGGCCTCGAAATCGTCGCCTATGCACTGAAGATCCGGCAAACATACCTTCTCCCCATTGGGGCTCCGCCTGAATCGCAGTCAGCACAGGCCGAAGCCTGGTCAGCTGCTGCAGCTTACGGAGCACTGATACATGACCTCGGCAAGATCGCCGTCGACGTGCAGGTGGAACTGGAAGGCGGGAAGACCTGGCACCCTTGGCATGGCCCAATCAGTCGCCCGTATCGATTCCGGTACGTGAAGGGGCGTAATTATCAACTACACGGGGCAGCTGCAGCGCTGATCTACTCGCAGATCCTTACACCCAACCTCCTGGACTGGCTCAGTGGTTTCCCTGAGCTGTGGTCGCAGTTGATCTTCATCCTGGCCGGACAGTACGAGCACGCTGGCATCCTCGGTGAGATCGTGATCAAAGCCGACCAAGCTTCTGTTGCTCAAGAGCTGGGAGGAAACCCCGAGCGCGCGCTGGCGGCGCCGAAGCAATCGCTACAACGGCAGCTGGCCGAAGGCCTGCGTTACCTAGTGCGCGAGAAGTACAAGCTGAACCACCCAGATGGTCCGGCGGATGGCTGGCTGGCCCAAGACGCCCTATGGCTTGTCAGCAAACCCACAGCGGACCAGCTGAGAGCCTATCTGCTGGCTCAGGGCATAGAGGGTATCCCAAGCTCGAACGCACCATTTTTCAACATGCTGCAGGATCAGGGCGTAATCCAGACGAACGCCCAGGACAAGGCGATCTGGAAAGCCACCATCGACAATGGCCGCGGATGGAGAAACACGCTCACTGTACTGAAGCTGTCTCCATCGCTTATATGGCCAGACGCAAAGGATCGTCCTACCGGCTATACAGGCACTCTCGAGCTCGAGGAGGCAGGCGCGCCGGCGGAGGAAACCGTGGCGGGTCAGCCAGGTCCACAAATAGACAGTCCTGCCGAGATTGAGGACGCTGCCCCCTTCCCCACAGCACACACGAACACCCCTGCGACCACACCACAGGTGTCAACAAACCGTGACAACGAAGTAGACGAATTACTGGCACTTTTTGGTAATATCACTTCGACATCAGAAGAGCTAGACACTAGCCAAGGCTCAGCGACCGCCGCCCCCACTCCAAAAGAGAGGAATGCGCTCCCACAAGAACCTTTTGAGACCGATGACGGGTCTCCAGCATATATCGAAGACAAAGGAATGATGCCAAGCAGTACGAATGAGCTGGGACAGGGATTTGTTGACTGGCTTAGAACAGGCATCGCCTCCCGTCGCATAATCATCAACGACACCAAGGCCCTGGTACATACGGTAGCTGGTACAGCGATGCTGGTTACCCCGGGCATCTTCAAGCGGTTCGTGCAAGAGTTTCCCGCGATCGAGCAGCAGGCAAAAGTCCAGCAAACCAATGCTTGGCAGCTCGTCCAGCGCAGCTTCGAGAAACAGAAGTTGCACCGGAAGACCGACAAGAGCCTCAACATCTGGACGTGTGATGTGGTTGGTCCCCGCAAGTCGAAGCAGCTCCGCGGCTATTTGCTGCGTGATCCCCACACCATCTTCGCCGAGGTCCCGTTCGATAACGTTAGCCTGACGCTAAAAACCGAAGCAGCGGGGGCTGAATAATGACGCCTCTTGAGCTGACCCAGGAATACATCTTTGCGCATGACCTTCGTGCTGCCAGTGCGAAGATCTACCTGGCCGCAACCAAAGCACTGATCAAACACTTCGGCGGTGTCGATGTCGAAACGATCGATCACCGCAACATTTTGGCCTGGCGGCGAAAAGTCTTGGAAAATGGTTTGTCCAAACGGAGCTGGAATACGTACTCCAACCACCTGCGCACCATCTGGGGGTATGGCCTAGAGCATGGAATCCTGACCCATACCTCGATCAACCCGTTCAAAAAGACCACCGTGATACCGCCCAAGCGACCGAGCAAGACAGTCGCCGGTGACGCTATTCAACGAGCACGGAGTTGGATCACCTCACTGGTGGACCTAGAGCAATGCACCGGCGACAGAAGCAAGATCACGCCGGCCTGGTTCTGGCTGGCTACCTTCGAATTGTTCTACTACACAGGCATCCGACTGAATGCCTTGCTCTGCCTGCGTTACAAGGACATTGACTGGGACAAGCAGATGATCCTTGTTCGTGGTGAAACCGAGAAAACACACCGTGAATTCTCGGTACCGATCATGGAGGGCCTGGCACCACACCTCAGGCGCCTCCTGGACGAGGCAAAGGGCGCAGGCTTTGCCCCCGAAGACCAGTTGTTCAACGTCAATCGCTTCTCTCGGCATTACCACCGCAAGGAAATGAACATCGACCAGGTGGAAGCGATGTACCGGAAGCTCACCGACAAGATCGGCGTGAGAATGACGCCGCACAGGTTTCGCCACACGCTGGCCACGGACCTAATGAAGCAGCCGGAGCGAAATATCCACCTGACCAAGAGCCTGTTGAATCACACGAACATTGCTACAACGATGAACTACATCGAGGCGGACTACGACCACATGCGCGCTGTCCTGCATGAACGTAGCCTTGCCCAAGGCGCTCTAAAGCATGTGCGCCGGGTAGATAGCAGTGGAGCAATACCCCAGCCTACAAATGACCAGGAGCAGAGGCTTAGTAGAGAGCCAGCCAACCAGGCCATTCAACAGATTGAGCGCCTTACGTCCAATCGACAGCCGTGTGAGTCAGGGCAAATGCCTACCGCCCCGACCGACCGCAGCGCAATGCTGCTGGAGTTCTCGTCGGTTGATTCGGTTCCGCCCTTACCACCCGGGGAACTGTTCGAAACCAACATGCTGTTCACGCTAATAGCGAATATGCAGAGGGCACCATCCTTCAGCCGTCGCAGCAGCGGCACGGCAGGGGGATTTGGACAGACAGCCAATGCTAGAGCATCTCCCTAGGCTGTTTTCCGGCGCAGCTACCGACGAACGGCACTTCGCCATCTAAGCCTGATCGCGAGATCTCATTACAGATGCGAGGGATGGTGCCGACTGACGCCTGAAAAATGGCGTCAATGACAAGGCGAATGCGTTTCAAAGAAAAGGCAACTAGCCGCAACCCTTGTGATTTTCGGTCACATCGGGGTCGATTTCGCACGCCTACAGAAAGGAATAAAGCACTAGAAACAGAACAGCCCGCCTAAAAAGGCGGGCTGTTCCATATTGACATCACTCCAGAGCGAATCTAATGTTCGCCCCAGACGGCTGCAAGACTAGCAAGACGGCACTGCAATACCCTTCCTAGAACTACATACCACCATGGTGAAAATGGTGGGTCGTGTGGGATTCGAACCTACGACCAATTGGTT
>TARA_R100001244_G_scaffold98775_1_pt1 | contig 14014 bp, 13 predicted proteins | sample TARA_R100001244 | Tara Oceans TARA_R100001244 (sample SAMEA2621564) | marine metagenome | biome: marine biome (ENVO:00000447); feature: mesopelagic zone (ENVO:00000213); material: "saline water (ENVO:00002010), including plankton (ENVO:xxxxxxxx)" | depth 790 m
GCTGCACCACCTGGCCGGAACGGACACTCTCGGCAACTTGGTAGACGGACTTGGCCAGATCAACTGCGATTCGCTTCATAACGGCTCTCCCACTTTTCAATCCTCAACGCCTTGGTATAGAACCGTGGTGTGGGGAGAGTCCATTACAGCATTCAAACCGTTCGCTTCGCTCACTGGGACGGGCTAAAGCCCGCCCCTTAGCTTAATCGTCAGAGAAACCCACAGAATGAAGAGTCGCCTGACAATCGAAGCTCTCATAATTTTCTTGCTCGGAGGCGTCCCGCTTATAGCCAGCTATATGCTAGGCGGCGCAGAAAACCTTGGGGCGATGGTAAAAAATCTCATAACAAGCAACAACTTCCTCACCTATTACTTAGTGTCTTTATTCGTGGCATTTCTTATCGTAGGCAGCCTAAATTGGTTAATTTGGAAACCAAGTGAATCCTCAAGAGAGGCATGGAGAGTCATCACAACAGTTCTCCATGAAACAGGGTCTGGTGCGCTCGGCCTCATAAGAGTTGCTGCAGGAGTTCTTCTTACCTTCCCAGCAATCTGGCTAATCGCCGAGCCTGAAAATTTCAAAATAGAGAAGGTCGCTCACCTTATCCTCTACGGGTTAATTGCTTACGGTGAGTGCGTAATTATCTCTGGCTGGCATAAAGACATGCAACGCAAAGCAAGGGTTCATCGCTAACAATGCGTATATGGACTCTCCCCACAAGTAATGCATCGGGGCGTGCAGGCTGGAGCCGCGCAGCTTCAGATACCTGCATAAGCCGGCTTTAAGTCGACAAGAACCCAGCCACCGCCTGTGCCGCGCTCTCCAGGTGCTGTTCGTGGTGGTAGCCCGAGGCTTTCAGCGGTTTCAGGTCGTGGTCGCCGCTGACCAGCCAGTGCAGGGTAATCGCCGCTGACAGCGCGTAGCCGGCCACGGTATGCCGGTCACCCATGGGGTCGCGTTCGCCCTGGACGATCAGGGTTGGCGTGCGCAGGTCGGCCAGGTGGGCGACGCGCGGTTTGTCGGCTTTGCCGATGGCGTGGAAGGGATAGCCCAGGCAAATCAGGGCATCCGCGCCCAGTTCGTCGGCGAGCATACTCGCCATGCGCCCACCCATGGATTTGCCACCGATGGCCAGCGGCCCGGCGACCTGTTGGCGCACCGCCGCATACGTCGCTCGCCACTGTTCCAGCAGTTTGGCCTGGGGATTGGGCGGGCGTTTCTTACCGTTTTCGCGTCGCGCCGCCATGTAGGCGAACTCGAAACGCACCACCGCCACCCCGCGCGCGGCCAACAGTTCGGCCATGTGCGTCATGAAGGCGCTGTCCATCGCTGCGCCGGCACCGTGGGCGAGTATCAGGGTGGCCCTGCTCTCGCCCACGGGCCGATTCCACAACCACGCGTGCTGTGCTTGCGTGCATTGATCTTCGTCAATACGCGCGGTCTCTCCTGTGCTCATGCTTGCCTCGCTTTAGCAATCCACCGGTCGTGCTGCTGGCTTCGTTGGCCGAAGCCCGGCTGTTTTCAAACGATCTGTCGCTAAGCGTGGATGAACGCCCTGAGATGAACAGCACAATCCGTTTCGCCGACCACTATAAAAGGTGCTTCGCCTCTGGCGAATTCGATGTGGCCGGGATGCGACCCAGAGTCGCACCCCTCCGACCAATGACACGCCGTGCGTTTGACTTGAGCTAATCTAGTCAGCAGTCGCCACCTGTCATAACTCCAAGGCGATTCCCATCTTCGCGCTGCGCCTTTTCGGGCGCCTGAAGCTTACGACTCGGTGTTGTAGAGCTGCGGTGAAACGCGTGCCGAAAGCCCTTGAAACCCTGATCGCGTCGGCTTGTGTCGTTGCAATGGCTACCTGCTTTCTACATACTTGCCGCCGATTTTTGTACCCCTAAAAACTCCATTAACCGTGGAACCCAGCATGAGCACAGCAATCAGTCAGACTGCTTACAACTACAAGGTGGTTCGCCAGTTCGCCGTAATGACGGTGATCTGGGGGGTCATTGGCATGGGTCTAGGCGTGTTCATTGCCGCACAACTCGTGTGGCCAGAACTCAACCTGGGCATGGAATGGACGAGCTTCGGCCGTCTGCGCCCCCTGCATACCAACGCGGTGATCTTCGCCTTCGGCGGCTGCGCCCTGTTCGCCACGTCCTACTACGTGGTACAGCGCACCAGCCAGGCCCGCTTGATCTCCGACGGTCTGGCTGCTTTCACCTTCTGGGGTTGGCAAGCGGTAATCGTCGCAGCGGTCATCACCCTGCCGATGGGTTACACCGGTTCCAAGGAATACGCTGAGCTGGAATGGCCGATCGATATCCTTCTGGGGCTCGTCTGGATGGCTTACGTGGTGGTGTTCTTCGGCACCATCGTAAAGCGCAAGACCAAGCACATCTACGTGGGCAATTGGTTCTTCGGTGCGTTCATCCTGGTCACCCTGATGCTGCACATCGTCAACAGCGCCGCCGTTCCGGTGAGCCTGTTCAAGTCCTACTCGGCCTACGCCGGTGCGACTGATGCGATGATCCAGTGGTGGTACGGCCACAACGCCGTGGGCTTTTTCCTGACCACCGGCTTCCTGGGCATGATGTACTACTTCGTACCCAAGCAGGCCGAGCGGCCGATCTACTCCTATCGCCTGTCGATCGTGCACTTCTGGGCACTGATCACCCTGTACATCTGGGCCGGCCCGCACCACCTGCACTACACCGCTCTGCCGGATTGGGCACAGTCCCTGGGCATGGCGATGTCGATCATCCTCCTGGCGCCAAGCTGGGGCGGCATGATCAACGGCATGATGAGCCTGTCGGGTGCCTGGCATAAGCTGCGTACCGACCCAATCCTGCGTTTCCTGGTGGTGTCGCTGGCGTTCTACGGCATGTCGACCTTCGAAGGCCCGATGATGGCGATCAAGACCGTCAACGCCCTGTCCCACTACACCGACTGGACCATCGGTCACGTCCACGCCGGCGCGCTCGGCTGGGTAGCAATGATCTCCATCGGTGCGCTGTATCACCTGCTGCCAAAGGTCTTTGGTCGTCCGCAGATGCACAGCATCGCGCTGATCAACGCGCACTTCTGGCTGGCCACTATCGGCACCGTGCTGTACATCGCCTCGATGTGGGTCAACGGCATCACCCAGGGCCTGATGTGGCGTGCAGTCAACGAAGACGGCACGCTCACCTATTCCTTCGTCGAAGCCCTGGAAGCCAGCCACCCAGGTTATGTGGTGCGCATGATCGGTGGCGCCTTCTTCGTCACCGGCATGCTGTTGATGGCTTACAACACCTACCGCACCGTACGTGCCGCCAAGGCTTCTGAGTACGAAGCGGCTGCACAGATGCCTGTCGGAGTAGCGCACTGATGAAACACGAAATCATCGAGAAGAATATCGGTCTGATGGCGCTGCTGATGGTCATCGCCGTCAGCATCGGTGGCCTCACGCAGATCGTTCCGCTGTTTTTCCAGGACGTCACCAACGAGCCGGTGGAAGGCCTCAAGCCTTACACCGCGCTGCAACTGGAAGGCCGCGACGTGTACATCGCCAACGGCTGTGTCGGCTGCCACTCGCAGATGATCCGTCCGTTCCGTGCCGAAACCGAACGCTATGGCCACTACTCGGTCGCCGGTGAAAGCGTCTGGGACCACCCGTTCCTGTGGGGTTCCAAGCGTACCGGCCCGGACCTGGCCCGGGTTGGCGGTCGTTACTCGGACGAATGGCAGCGTGCGCACCTGTACAACCCGCGCAACGTGGTGCCGGAATCGAAGATGCCGGCCTACCCCTGGTTGGTTGAGCACAAGCTCGACGGCAAGCACACCGCCAAGAAGATGGAAGTCATGCGTGGCTTTGGCATCCCCTACACCGATGAAGACATCGCCGGGGCCAAAGACGCCGTGAAGGGCAAGACCGAAATGGACGCGCTGGTCGCGTACCTGCAGGTTCTCGGCACCTCTATCAAGAACAAACGGTAACGCACATGGACATCGGGACTATTCGCGGCATCGGCACAGCAGTGGTGTTCATCGCCTTCATCGGCGTGGTGCTCTGGGCCTATAGCAGCAGACGTAAAGACAGCTTCGACGAAGCCGCCAACCTGCCCTTCGCCGACGAACCCACATCCAGCGTGCGTGACGAGCAATCTTCCAGGAGCAATAACCAATGACCACGTTCTGGAGTTGGTACGTAACAATCCTTTCACTCGGCACCATCTTCGCCCTCACTTGGTTGATCTTCGGCACCCGTAAGGGCCAGCGCCAAGAGAGCACCGAAGAAACCGTCGGCCACGAGTTCGACGGTATCGCGGAATACGACAACCCGCTGCCCAAGTGGTGGTTCATGTTGTTCGTCGGCACCATCATCTTCGCTCTCGGCTACCTGGCGCTCTACCCGGGTCTGGGTAACTGGAAAGGCCTGCTGCCGGGCTACGACTACCTCGACAACGAAGCCAAGACGCCCTTCGCCGCCACCGTGCAAATCGCCAATGGCGAGCAGCGCAACGCGGGCTGGACCGGCGTGCACGAGTGGGAAAAGGAAATGGCCAAGGCCGACGCCCAGTACGGGCCGATCTTCGCCAAGTACGCCGCCATGCCGATCGAGCAAGTGGCGCAAGACGAGCAAGCGTTGAAAATGGGCGGCCGCCTGTTTGCTTCCAACTGCTCGGTTTGCCACGGCTCCGACGCCAAAGGCGCTTACGGTTTCCCTAACCTGACCGACAACGATTGGCTGTATGGCGGCGAGCCGGAAACCATCAAGACCACCATTCTCGCGGGTCGTCAGGCGGCCATGCCGGCGCAACTGGACAGCCTCGGCGAAAGCGGCATCCGCAATGTCGCCGGCTATGTGCGCAGCCTCTCCGGCCTGAAAAATCCGGAAGACATGAAGATCGATCTGGCCGCTGGCCAAGCAATCTTCTCGACCACCTGCGCGGTCTGCCACGGCGCCGACGCCAAAGGCCAGCACAGCTTTGGCGCGCCGAACCTGACCGACAAGATCTGGCTCTACGGTTCGAGCTTCGCCCAGGTTCAGCAGACCCTGCGCTATGGCCGTAACGGTAAGATGCCAGCCCAGGAAGCCTTCCTCGGTAACGACAAGGTGCACCTGCTGGCAGCCTATGTGTACAGCCTGTCGCAACAACCGGTGGAGAAGTAATTCTCCCTTCTGTGCCGAACGCGACCCAGGGTCGCACCCAAGCGCAGGATAGTCAGGCGTACCATAGCGTAATCGTGAAATGACCCCGGCCGGCACGTATCGGCCGGGGCAGCCAACCAACCGCTGTGGTACGAACTGATGAGCGAACACATTCCAGTCAAAGACGTTACCCCTGCCCCGGCCACGGTCGAAATCGTCGATCTGTACGCCAACCGCGAAAAAATCTATACCCGCGCTTTCACCGGCATCTTCCGCAACCTGCGCATGCTCGGTGGCGCCCTCCTGTTTCTCCTGTATTTCGGTACCGTCTGGCTCAGCTGGAACGGCCGCCAAGCCGTGTGGTGGAACCTGCCCGAGCGCAAGTTCCATATCTTCAGCGCCACCTACTGGCCGCAGGATTTCGTTCTGCTCTCCGCGTTGCTGATCATCGCCGCCTTCGGCCTGTTCTTTATCACCGTGTTCGCCGGACGCGTCTGGTGCGGCTATACCTGCCCGCAAAGCGTGTTCACCTGGGTGTTTATGTGGGCTGAGAAGGTCACCGAAGGTGATCGCAACCAGCGCATGAAACTCGACAAAGCACCGCTGACCGCGCAGAAATTTCTGCGCAAACTGGCCAAGCACAGCATCTGGGTCGCGGTATCGCTGATCACCGCGCTGACCTTCGTCGGCTACTTCACCCCGATCCGCGAGCTGATCCCCGACCTGTTCACCCTGCAAGCCGGGGGTTGGGCGGTATTCTGGGTGGGCTTCTTCACCCTCGCCACCTACGGCAACGCGGGCTGGCTACGCGAACAGGTGTGCATCTACATGTGCCCCTACGCACGCTTCCAGAGCGTGATGTTCGACCAGGACACCCTGATCGTCTCTTACGACCCGCGTCGCGGCGAACACCGCGGCCCGCGCCGCAAGGATGCCGACTACAAGGCCGAAGGCCTCGGCGACTGCATCGACTGCAAGATGTGCGTGCAGGTGTGCCCGACCGGCATCGACATCCGCGACGGTTTGCAGGTCGAATGCATCGGTTGCGCGGCCTGCATCGACGCCTGCGACAGCATCATGGACAAGATGAACTACCCGAAAGGGCTGATTAGTTACACCACCGAACACAACCTGTCCGGCCAACACACCCAACTGGTGCGCCCGCGCTTGATCGGCTATGCCGTCGCGTTGTTGGCGATGATCAGCGTGTTTGTCTGGGCCGTGGCCAGCCGTCAACTGGTCGAGATAGATGTGCTCAAGGACCGCGTGCTCTATCGCGAAAACCAAGAAGGCCGCATCGAAAACGTCTACACCCTGAAAATCATGAACAAGGCCCAGCGCGACATCACCTACGTGATCGAAGCCGATGGCCTCGATGGCCTGGTGTATGAGGGCAAACGCGAGATCAAGGCGCAGGCCGGTGAAATACTGTCGCTCCCGGTCGAACTGTCGATCGAGCCTTCAAGCCTGCCGTCGAGCACCAACGAAATCACCTTCCGCATTCAGTCCGTTGACGATGCGAGCATCAAGAACGACGCCGACAGCCGCTTTATCGGCCCCAGCGTCCGCTGACTAACTAAATAGGCACAGCATGTCTGACGAAACACCGGTAAAACCTTGGTACAAGCAGTTCTGGCCCTGGTTCCTCATCGCCCTCCTGAGCTACTCAGTGGTGCAGGGCCTGGCCCTGCTGACCATCGCCACGAAAAACCCGCCGGGATTGATTTCCGACGACTATTACGACGTCGGCAAAGGCATCAACCAATCGCTGGAGCGGGAAAAGCTCGCCGAGCGCCTGCAGTTGCATGCCCGCCTGACGCTCGATGAAGAGGCCGGGCTTGCCGAGCTTCAATTGCAAGGCAAAAGCGGCCCAGCGCAACTGGTCTTGAACCTGGTTTCGCCGACGCAACCGGAGCGCGACCGCCGTATCGTCCTGCAACCGCAAGGCCAGGGCCTGTATCGCGGGCAAATGCAGGATGTGGTGCACGGCCGGCGGTTCGTCGAGCTGATCGGCCAGGAAGGCGGCAAGGACTGGCGGTTGTTCGAGGAAGAAACCCTGGAAACCGGTAAAACCATCCTGCTTGGGGATGCGCAGTAGCCTTACCGATGGCGAACCCTCTGCCCTGCTATCACTGCGGTTTACCGGTTCCTGCCGGCAGCCGCTATCACGCCCAGGTACTCGGCGCGCCGCGCGCCATGTGCTGCCCGGGCTGCCAAGCGGTGGCCGACGCCATCGTCGCCGGTGGCCTGGAGCACTATTACAGGCACCGCAGCGAAACCGCCGCCAACCCGCAAAGCCTGCCACAGGCTCTGCCCGATGAGCTGGCGCTGTACGACCGCGCCGACGTTCAGCAACCCTTCGTTCAACACCAGGGCGAGCTGAGCGAAACCTGTCTGTTGATCGAGGGCATCAGTTGCGCCGCCTGCGGCTGGTTGATCGAAAAACACCTGCGCGGTCTGCCAGGTGTCGCCGAAGCCAATCTCAATCTGTCCAACCACCGCCTGCAGGTGCGCTGGGCCGACAGCCAATTGCCCCTCAGCGAGTTGCTCAAGACGCTGCGCTCGATCGGTTACGCCGCTCACCCCTGGCAAGCCGATGCCGCCGCTGAACAGCTGCAGCGCGAGAACCGCCGCGCCATGCGCCAGTTGGGCGTCGCCGGGCTGCTGTGGATTCAGGTGATGATGGCTACCATGGCCACCTGGCCGGAGTTCAACATCGACCTCAGCCCCGAGCTGGACAAGATCCTGCGCTGGGTCAGTCTGTTCCTCACCACGCCCATCGTCTTCTACTGCTGCGGCCAGTTCTTCCGCGGCGCCTTGCGCGACCTGCGCACCCGCCACCTGACCATGGATGTCTCGGTCTCGCTGGCGATTGGCGGCGCCTACGCCGCCGGCATCTGGTCGACCGTCACCGGCCAGGGCGAGCTGTACTTCGATGCGGTGGGCATGTTCGCCCTGTTTCTGCTGGCCGGCCGTTACCTGGAACGCCGCGCCCGCGAGCGCACGGCGGCGGCTACCGCGCAGCTGGTCAACCTGCTGCCGGCCTCCTGCCTGCGTCTGGACGCCGATGGGCAGACCCAGCGCATTCTGCTGCGCGAGCTGCACATCGGCGAACAGGTGCTGGTGCCGCCCGGCGCCCTGCTACCAGCCGACGGCCTGATTCTCAGCGGCCAATCGAGCGTCGATGAATCGCTGCTCACCGGCGAGTACCTGCCGCAGCCGCGCAGCGTCGGCGACAGCGTTACCGCCGGCACCCTGAATGTCGAAGGGCCGCTGACCGTCGAAGTGCGGGCGCTCGGCGATGCCACGCGACTGTCGGCCATCGTGCGCCTGCTCGAGCGCGCGCAGAGCGATAAACCGCGCCTGGCGGAAATCGCCGATCGGGTGGCGCAGTGGTTCCTGCTGATCGTCCTGGTGGTGGCCGCCATCGTTGGCCTGGTGTGGTGGCAGATCGATGCTTCACGCGCCTTCTGGGTGGTGCTGGCGCTGCTGGTTGCCACCTGCCCCTGCGCCCTGGCGCTGGCCACGCCAACCGCGTTGACCGCCGCCACCGGCACCGTGCATAAACTTGGCCTGCTGTTGACCCGCGGTCATGTGCTGGAAGGCCTGAACCAGATCGACACGGTGATTTTCGACAAAACCGGCACCCTGACCGAGGGCCGCCTGACCCTCAGCGCGATTCATCCGCTCGGCGCGCTGGATGGCGATACCTGCCTGGCCCTCGCCGCCGCCCTGGAAAATCGCTCCGAACACCCCATCGCGCGGGCCTTCGGCCGTGCCGCGCAGGCCGCCGAGCAGGTCGACAGTGTGCCGGGCCAAGGCTTGCAAGGCTGGGTTAACGGCCGGCAGCTGCGTATTGGTCAAGCCACGTTCGTCAGCGCCCTCAGCGGCCTGCCCGCACCGGCCATTCCCGGTGCACAGGGCCAATGGCTGTTGCTTGGCGACAACCATGGCCCGCTCGCCTGGTTCGTGCTCGACGACCGCTTGCGCGACGATGCGCCGGCGCTGCTGAGTGCCTGCCGTGCGCGCGGCTGGCAGGTGCTGCTGCTCTCCGGCGACAGCTCGCCGATGGTCGGCGAAGTGGCGCGTCAGTTGGGCATCGAGCACGCCCGTGGCGGCATGACCCCGGATGCCAAGCTGGCCGAACTGCATAAGTTGCACACACAAGGCCGCCGCGTGCTGATGCTCGGCGACGGCGTCAACGACGTGCCGGTGCTGGCCGGGGCCGACATCAGCGTGGCCATGGGCAGCGCCACCGACCTGGCGAAAACCAGCGCCGATGCGGTGCTGTTGTCCAATCGTCTGGGCAGCCTGGTGCAAGCCTTCAGCCTGGCACGGCGCACACGCCGCATCATCATCGAGAACCTGGCCTGGGCCAGCCTGTACAATGGCCTGGTGCTGCCGTTTGCCGCCCTTGGCTGGATCACGCCCATCTGGGCCGCGCTGGGCATGTCGCTCAGTTCGCTGCTGGTGGTGCTCAACGCGTTGCGCCTGACCCGTATGCCAAAGCCGTAGATTGGGCTGAGTTCAGCGAAGCCCGGCGGCGCACAGATCGCCACCGCGTAGGCCGATCTATCGAAATGTTGGGCGTTGTCGCAAGCTCCTCAGCCCAACCTACACCGTTGTCCGGAGACCTCATGCCCGCGCTGTATATCCTGATCCCCGTCGCCCTGGTGCTGGTCGCCTTCGCCATCTGGCTGTTCTTCTGGGCGGTCGACAGCGGCCAGTACGACGACCTCGACGGCCCGGCGCACAGCATCCTGTTCGACGACGAAGATCCGATGCACAAGGCCGGTGTCAGCCAGGCGCAGAAGACCGAACAAGCGCCAGACAAGCAGGAAGCGCCTCGTGATTGAACTCGCCCCATTGCTGCTGTCGGCACTGATCCTCGGCCTGCTCGGTGGCGGCCATTGCCTGGGCATGTGCGGCGGCCTGATGGGCGCCTTGACCCTGGCCATCCCGGCGGAGCAGCGGGCACAGCGCTTTCAGTTGTTGCTCAGCTACAACATCGGACGGATTCTCAGCTATGCCCTTGCCGGCTTACTGCTCGGCCTGGCCGGCTGGGCCGTGGCCAGCAGCCCGGCGGCCATGGGCATGCGGATTATTGCCGCACTGCTGCTGATCGCCATGGGCCTGTATCTGGCCGGCTGGTGGAGCGGCCTGACCCGCATCGAAGCCCTGGGCCGCGGTTTGTGGCGCTACATTCAGCCGCTGACCCGGCGCTTTATGCCGGTCACCAGCCTGCCGCGCGCGCTGATCCTCGGCGCGCTGTGGGGCTGGCTGCCATGCGGGCTGGTCTACAGCAGTCTGCTGTGGGCGGCGAGCCAGGGCGATGCACTCGATAGCGCCGCGTTGATGCTGGCCTTCGGCCTCGGCACCCTGCCAGTGCTATTGGCCACCGGACTGGCCGCCGAACGCCTGAGCGCCGTGCTGCGCAAACGGGGCGTGCGCATGACGGGCGGCGTGCTGGTGATGCTCTTCGGCCTGTGGACCCTGCCCGGCCCGCACCAGCATTGGCTGATGGGCCATTAACCCACCCAGCTGCTGAGCATTGCGCAGGCTCAGTTGCGCCGTAAGCCACCATCGGCGCCACGCAAGAATCGGCGGGTTACGCGACGCGCCACCATGGCGGTAACAGAGCGCCCAGTGCTTGGCGCCGCTAACCCGCCCTACGGTTCGCGGCCTTCATCGACAACAAACCGGCCACGAGCGCTAAAGCGAGCACTGCGCCGCCATGACTCAGATCAACAAGCCAGGGCCTGGCGACCGTTAGACTTTTGGCACATTGACTGCCGAAGCGAAAATCGCCCGATGCTCGACGCCATCCAGTGGAACGCCGACCTGATCCACCGCTACGACCAGGCCGGGCCACGCTACACCTCCTACCCGACCGCCATGCAGTTGCATGGCGGCATCGGCCCGTTCGACCTGCTGCACGCACTGCGTAACAGCCGCAAAGCCCTGCGCCCGTTATCGCTGTATGTGCACCTGCCGTTCTGCGCCAACATTTGCTACTACTGCGCCTGCAACAAAGTAATCACCAAGGACCGCGGTCGCGCGCAGCCCTATTTGCTGGAGCTGGAACACGAGATGGCGATCATCAGCCGCCATCTCGACCGCCAGCAGCCAGTCGAACAACTGCACCTGGGCGGCGGCACGCCGACCTTTCTCAGCCATGACGAACTGCGGCGTTTGATGCGCCAACTGCGCCAGCAGTTCAACCTGCTGGATGACGACTCCGGCGACTACAGCATCGAAATCGACCCACGCGAGGCCGACTGGTCGACCATGGGCCTACTCCGCGAGCTGGGCTTCAACCGCGTCAGCCTCGGCGTGCAGGACCTCGACCCGGCCGTGCAACGCGCGGTGAATCGCCTGCAGAGCCTGGAAGAAACCCGCGCCATCGTCGAGGCCGCGCGCACCTTGCAGTTTCGTTCGGTGAATATCGACCTGATCTACGGCCTGCCCCAGCAGACCCCGGAGCGCTTCGCCCGTACGGTCGATGAGGTGATCGCCCTCCAGCCGGATCGTCTGTCGCTGTTCAATTACGCCCACTTGCCCGAGCGCTTTATGCCACAGCGGCGCATCGACAGCCGCGAGCTGCCAAGCCCGACACACAAACTGGCCATGCTGCAGGCCAGCATCGAGCAACTGAGCGCCGCCGGTTACCGCTATATCGGCATGGACCACTTCGCCCTGCCCGACGACGAACTGGCCAGCGCCCAGGAAGACGGCAGCCTGCAACGCAACTTCCAGGGTTACACCACGCATGGTCATTGCGACCTGATTGGGCTGGGGGTATCGGCGATCAGCCAGATCGGCGACCTCTACTGCCAGAACAGCAGCGACCTGAGCAACTACCAACAACACCTGAGTAGCGGCCAACTGGCGACCCAGCGTGGCCTGCACTGCACGGCCGACGACCGCCTGCGGCGCGCGGTGATCCAACAGTTGATCTGCCACTTCGCACTGGATTTCGCCAGCATCGAGCAGAGCTTCGATATGGTTTTTCGCGACTATTTCGCCGCAATCTGGCCGCAATTACAGCAAATGGCCAAAGACGGCCTGATCAGGCTCGATGCCCAGTCCATCGCGGTGCTGCCAGCCGGACGCCTGCTGGTGCGCTCGCTGTGCATGCTGTTCGACCATTACCTGTGCGCACAGAACCAGCAGCGCTTCTCACGGGTGATCTAGGCAAGTGCAAATAGATTGCTGCCTCTGAATAAAGGCTCTTCCCGAATTGGCGTGACGCAGCGACCTCGTCTGGGTTAGTAGCGCTAGCCAACGAGCGGCGCGCTATTTCATCGCCAACGTGGCGACAAGCTGCATCTGTTCACTGCTGAGGCCCTGCTCGCGCATGATTTGAATCAGATTGGCGTTGGCACTGGCCAGGGCGCCGTTGAGCGAGGACAGTTCGCCCTGAATGGCTTCGGCCTGCACACGCCGCGCTTGCGCATCGAGGCTGCTATCGGCCAGCAGCGCCTTCAGTTCGGCTTGCTTGGCAGCGATTTGCGCTTTCAGCTCACGGATCATCTTGAGAATCTGTTTGATGGTCTGCGGCAGCTCGCTGTCGTCGATGTCACTGTGCTTCTGCGCACTGGCCGAGCGCGCCTGCCCCAACTCCGAAAGGGTGACGCGCAACCCTTCACGCAGGGTTTGCGGGTCGGCGGTCTCGCCTTGCGCCGCGGCTTTTTGCCGCTGTACCGCCAAGCTCAGGTTGTGGGTCAACGCGTTGGAGTCGAGCCGCATGAGTGTGTTCCGAAGGTCTACCGATGCCACTTGATCGGCGATAAAAAAGCGAACTTGAGCGATGAGTCAGGCGTTCGTCGACTGGCTGAGCCTGCCTAGGCTACTGTACCCTTACGACTATTGTGTGTTTAACCCAGGAATCAAGGTCGATGTCCGAAAGCATCAAGCTGCGTGCGCCCCATCAAGCCCATTGCAAAGACTGCAGCCTGGCCAGTCTGTGCCTGCCGCTGTCGTTGAACCTGGAAGACATGGACGCGCTGGACGAGATCGTCAAACGCGGGCGCCCATTGAAAAAGGGCGAGTTTCTGTTTCGCCAGGGCGATCACTTCAATTCGGTTTTCGCCGTGCGCTCCGGGGCCTTGAAAACCTTCAGCATCAGCGATGCCGGCGAAGAGCAGATCACCGGTTTCCACCTGCCCAGCGAACTGGTCGGCCTCTCCGGCATGGACAGCGAGAGCTACCCGGTGTCGGCCATGGCCCTGGAAACCACCTCGGTGTGCGAAATCCCCTTCGAGCGCCTCGACGAGCTGTCGGTGCAACTGCCGCAGCTGCGCCGCCAGCTGATGCGCATCATGAGTCGGGAGATCCGCGACGATCAGCAGATGATGCTGCTGCTCTCGAAGAAAACCGCTGACGAACGCATCGCCACCTTCTTGGTCAACCTCTCGGCGCGCTTCCGCGCCCGTGGCTTCTCGGCCAATCAGTTCCGCCTGGCCATGTCGCGCAACGAAATTGGTAACTATTTGGGCCTTGCAGTGGAGACCGTATCGCGGGTATTTACCCGCTTCCAACAGAACAAGCTGCTCGCAGCCGAAGGCAAGGAAGTGCATATCCTCGACCCGATCGAGCTGTGTGCCCTGGCCGGCGGCAACCTCGACGGCTGATCGATCCGCCCAGCGCAGGACCTAGCCGATGATCTTCGACGAATTCAGCATCAAAACCTTGATCCGCCCGGTGGTGGATTTTCCCAAGCCGGGGGTGATCTTTCGCGACATCACCCCGCTGTTTCAGTCGCCACGCGCCCTGCGCATGGTCGCCGACAGCTTTATCCAGCGTTACGTCGAAGCCGATTTCAGCCATATCGGCGCCATGGACGCACGCGGCTTCCTGATCGGCTCGATCATCGCCTA
>TARA_R100001244_G_scaffold111203_2_pt1 | contig 13999 bp, 14 predicted proteins | sample TARA_R100001244 | Tara Oceans TARA_R100001244 (sample SAMEA2621564) | marine metagenome | biome: marine biome (ENVO:00000447); feature: mesopelagic zone (ENVO:00000213); material: "saline water (ENVO:00002010), including plankton (ENVO:xxxxxxxx)" | depth 790 m
CTGGCCGAGCAAGCCTTTCAGCAGGAAGCCTTGCTCAACCCGCGCCTGCATGCGTTGGTGCGCGCCCATCGGCAGATTCTCCAGCAGGGCGTGACGCAGTTCTTCGATGTGCTGGGTTCGCAGCAGCCCGAACAGGATGCCAAGCTATTGACGGCCATTATCGTGCGGATGGAGTATCAGGGCCTGCTCGATGGCGTTGAGCAGTTGGACAACGAAGGTATGTTGGCCATCCTTAAACGTTATATGCATTTGGTGTTGGGGCTGTAAGCCGCGTATGAACCCCGCCCCGGCGGGGTTTGTCTTAATGGATAGTTGCAGGCGGAGTCGAACCGTGTTCACAAGGAGAGCGAAATGAAAGCCTGGCGCGTAGTGGTCGCCTTGTCCTTCCTGCTGTTGAGTGGTTGCCTGGTTACCTTCAAAGATCCCATTCCAGCCAACGAGGCGGCGCCAATTCCGCTGCTCGGCGAGTGGGCGCGCAAGAACGAATGGGGCGAGCAGCTGTACCTGGACGTCAGCCGCGCCGGCTCTAACGTCTATAAAGCCAAGACGTATGTGGATAACCCGGACAACCTCGACAGCCTCGAGGAATACGGTTTCACCGTGGCCCACCATGGCCGGCGCTGGTACCTGTCGGCGGGGCTGCCGAAGCGTCTGGGGGCGAATTTCGCCATCGCCGGCTTTGAGCTGACCGCGGATAACGAGTTGGTGATCTACAACCTCGACGTCGACCGTATCCTGCAAGAGCTCGAACTGGGCAGCCTGGACGGCGAAATCGTCGAGATGCCGCAGGGCGACGGTGTCCTGATCAGCAGTCCGCTGGACCAAGTCTTCGCCTATCTGGACGATCAGGCCAACTCGGATGTCTTTATCGAAGTCGCACGCTACCAGCGCGTGGGCCAATAATCCTGCGTGACCCGCGCTGCAATGAGGGGCCGATGAATAGCTACAGAGAGTTGGACGACTATCAACTGATCGTGCGGGCGCTGTCCGACCGCATTGTCGAGGCGCAGACGCCGATCCGCGTGCTGGATGCGGTGAAGTGGGACGACAACGTCCGCCAAGGTTTCCTCAAGCACAAAGGCAAGGAGTTGCCGGCGGTCGACCGAGCCTACTACGACAGCCGGCCGCTGGCCTTCGATGCGGCGGCGAAGAAGCTCGAATTGCAGAACATCGAGCGCGATATCACCCGCCAGCTCGGCCAGTTCAACCCGGTCGGGCAGATCATGCGACGCATGTGCCGCGAATACCGCATGGTTATCCGCATGCTCGAAGCGCGCGGCACCGCGGACTTCGGCCTGATCTCGCAAGAACTCTACGGCGCCGCCTCGGACGCTTTTCATGCCGGCGACCCGACCCTGGCCGACCTGGGTCTGATGTTTTCCGACTTCCTGAATAACATCGACAAGCGCGGCGACCTCAAGGACGAGCCCAAGACCCTCACCGCCAAGGATGCCGTACAGCTGCTGCAAAGCCGCCTGAACCTGGTGTTTGGCGAGGAGGAGGGCACCATCCGCGTGTTCGAGTCCGACGGCATCCTCGCCGATGCCGCGGCCGGCGCCGACTACATCAAGATCCGCGCCGACGCGATGTTCAACGAGCGCGACGTCAAGGCCCTGGAAGTGCACGAAGGGCTGGTGCATGTGGCGACCACGCTCAACGGCCAGAATCAGCCGATCTGCACCTTCCTGGCCAAGGGCCCGCCGTCGTCCACGGTGACCCAGGAAGGTCTGGCGATCCTCATGGAGGTGATCGCCTTCGCGTCCTACCCGACCCGCCTGCGCAAGTTGACCAACCGCACCCGCGCCATCCACATGGCCGAGCAGGGCGCGGACTTTCTTCAGGTCTGCGACTTCTATCGCGAGCAGGGTTTCAGCCTGGAAGACAGCTACAGCAATGCCAGCCGGGCGTTTCGCGGCTCCAGCCCGACGGGCCTGCCCTTCACCAAGGATCTGTCCTACCTGAAGGGTTTCATCATGGTCTACAACTACATCCAGCTGGCGGTGCGCAAAGGCAAGCTGGAGCAGATTCCGCTGCTGTTCTGCGGCAAAACCACCCTCGAAGACATGCGCACCCTGCGCCAGTTGGTCGACGAAGGCCTGGTGAGCGCGCCGAAATACCTGCCGCAGCAGTTCCGCGACCTCAACTCGCTGTCGGCGTGGATGTGCTTCTCCAACTTCCTCAACCACCTGAGTCTCGACCGGATCGAAGCCGACTACGCGAATATTTTGTGACGGTTCGTTGAGCGCAGCATCGGTCAGCCAAGGAGCCAGAGCGTAGGGCGGACTTGCCGCAAGGCTAGTCCGCCAGGTAAAGCGCCAGCGGTGGACAAGACGGCGTTGTGTCCGCGCCCTACGCTTCGGCATAACACTGCCGCCCGGAGGCAATCCGTGGCCGCCGTCACCCGCACAGCCAGGAGGCCTGCATGCCCAGCCACCAACTCGACTACGAAATCCTCGGCGCCTCCGCGCAGAGTGTGGAAATCATCCTCGATCCAGGCGAAACGGTAATCGCCGAAGCCGGGGTGATGAACTACATGACCGAGGGCGTGCGTTTCGAGACGCGCATGGGCGATGGCGCGGCCAGCGGCGTGCTGGGCAAGCTGTGGAGCGCCGGCAAGCGCATGCTCACCGGCGAGTCGCTGTTCATGACGCACTTCTCCAATGCCGGCAAGAGCCAGGCGCGGGTGGCGTTCGCCGCACCGTATCCGGGCACCGTGGTGCCGATTGCGTTGGCCGAGGTTGGCGGTAGCTTGATCTGCCAGAAGGACGCGTTTCTCTGCGCGGCCTACGGCACGGCGGTCGGCATCAGTTTCAACAAGCGCCTGGGCGCCGGCTTCTTCGGTGGCGAGGGTTTTATCCTGCAAAAGCTCGAAGGCGATGGCCTGGCCTTCGTGCATGCCGGCGGCACGGTGATCCGCAAGGAGCTGAACAACCAAACCCTGCGCCTGGACACCGGCTGTCTGGTGGCGTTCACCAGCGGCATCGACTACGACATCGCCCTAGCCGGCGGCCTGAAAAGCATGCTGTTCGGCGGCGAGGGCATTCTTCTGGCGACGCTCAAGGGCAGCGGTTCGGTGTGGATTCAGAGTTTGCCGTTCTCGCGCCTGGCCGAACGCATCTACGAGGCCACCTTCAAGGCGCGCGAGGAAGTGCGCGCGGGCGGCAAGTGATGCGCGGCTGGCTGTTGCTGGTTGCGAGCCTCTGTCTGCAAGGCTGTAGCGAACTGCTGTTCTATCCGGAGCGCGGCCTGGCGTTCACCCCGGAACGGGCCAAGCTGGAGTACCGCGACCTGTATCTGCAGGCGGCCGATGGCACGCGCCTGCATGCCTGGTGGTTGCCGGCCAAGACCGGGGTGCCGGTCAAGGGCACCGTGCTGCACCTGCACGGCAACGGCGGCAACTTGGCCAGCCACCTGGGCGGTAGCTGGTGGCTGCCGGAGCAGGGTTATCAGGTGTTGATGCTGGATTACCGTGGCTATGGCCGGTCTGCGGGGACGCCGAGCCTGCCAGCGGTGTACCAGGACATCGACGCGGCGTTTAACTGGTTGCAGCAGGCGCCGCAGGTGCAAGGCATGCCGCTGTTTGTCCTCGGGCAGAGCCTGGGCGGGGCGTTGGCCGTGCATTATCTGGCCGAGCAGCCGCAGCAGCGTGCGCGGTTGACCGCGCTGGTGCTCGATGGCGTGCCGGCCAGCTACCGCGATGTTGGCCGTTTCACCCTGAGCAACGCCTGGTTGACTTGGCCCTTGCAGGTGCCGTTGAGCTGGCTGGTGCCGGATGGCGACAGCGCCATCCGCGCCGTTTCGCACCTCAAGGGCTTGCCGCTGCTGATCTATCACAGCATCGACGATCCGCTGGTGCCCCTTTCCAATGGCGTGCGCTTGTATCAAGCTGCGCCGCCGCCGCGGGTGTTCCAGCCGACTCGCGGTGGGCACGTGCAAACCTTTGCCGACCCGATCTGGCGCCAGGTGATGCTGCTGTTCATGAGCGATCCGCGTGGTTTCACCGGCCTGCGCCGTTTGGCTGAAGTTCCCCATCCTGAGAGCCCACAATGAGTGAACGTAACCCTATTCCCCTGATCCTCACCGGTATCGGCAGCATCTGCGCCACCGTGGCCGTGCTGGGGTTCTATGGCTATCTGCATATCGCCAAACCGGAAGATGCGCTGCTGCTGTCTAACTTCACCATGCTCAAAACCGTGCCTGGCGAGGATTACAAGGTCTCGCTCAAACCAGCCAACCAGGTGGCACAGTGCATCGACGGGGTGCTGGTGCTGTTCGACCTGGAGCAGAAGGGGTTGACCGGCGTACTGGTTGACCAGCGCAAGCAGGCGGTGCGCTGCATGAGCGAAGAGCCGCCCGCCGCTCCGTGATGCGCTGCTCGCGCCGGCGTACGGCTCGGTTTCAAGCTTCTGCCACAACCGCAGGACTGCTCGTGCAACGCGTAACGGAATAAACGCCCAAAAAAAGCCCCACCGAAGTGGGGCTTGTGCAGTTGGCAACCAGGCTTGAATTAGCCTTGGCTTGCCGTGGTGCGCGGTGCAACCGGTTGGCTGTCGTTGGAAATGGTCACTTCGACGCGCCGGTTCATGGCCCGTCCAGACGATGTTTCATTGCTCGATACCGGATATTCCATGCCATAGCCCTGGGCGACGATGCGCTCCGGGCCGACCCCCATTTTCACCAATGCCATGCGTACCGAGTTGGCGCGCCGCTCGGACAGACTGAGGTTGTAGGCGCTGGAGCCGGTGCTGTCGGTATAGCCCTCGACGATGGCCTTACGGTCTGGGTTCTCCTGCAAGAACTGCGCGAGCTTGTTGACGTTGGCCATGCCGCCGGGCTTGAGCTCCGCGCGGTTCAAGTCGAACAGCACATCGCCGAAGGTCACCAGCGTGCCGCGTTCGGTCTGTTTGGCGTTCAGGCTGTTTTGCAGCTGCTTGATCTGTGCATCGCGGGCCTCCAGGCGCGCCTGAGCGCGCTGTGCAGACGCCTTGCCGAGGTTCTGTTCGGCGGTGCGCAGGGCGATGGTCTGCTTGGCGACTTCGACGCGCTGGTTGGTCAGGTAGGCCAATTGGTCGACGTTGCGCTCATCCTCGTCGTTGCGAAAGGCTTGCTCAGCCTTGTCCAGCATGTCGCTGGCATCCTTGGTTTCCAGGGCGGCGACCTTGCTGGCCTGCGGGTTCGTCTGCAAGGTGGAATAGTTGCTGCGCGCCTGCTCCAGGTTGACGTTGGGCTGCGAAGAACAGGCAGCGAGGCCTACGCTCAAAGCCAGCAGGGCGGGGATCATCACGTGATTACGCATGGTTTGGTCATCCTTTATCAGTTAGCGGAGTCAGTGTGCGATAGCGGTGTCAGCTACCGGGGCTTACGGCCGGTTGCGTGCCGCGCATACTTTCCTCGCGCAATTCCTCGATGCCTTGCTGGGCATCCTGTAGGGCTTTTTCGGCTTTGGCCGCTTGCGCCTTGCGCTCTGCCAGACGGGCATCCCACTCGGCCTGTTCGGCCAGGCGCTTGGCCTGCACGTAGTTGCTGTCGTGCAGTTGCAGCTCGGCTTGCTTGAGCTTGTCCTGGGCCGCCTGCATTTCCACGGCGGCGAATTCGACGCCGCCGGCACTGACGGCGCTATTCACTGCCGCTTGCGTCACGGCGAGCTGTTCGCTCGGTGGGTTGCCGGCGCAACCGGCGAGCAGCAGGCCGCTGCCGATGGCCAGTGCGGCGAGTTTCCAGCCGGGCAGTTGGGTACGCGGTTTTGCGGTGGTGTTGATGATCATGGTGTTCAACTCCATTGGTAATTTCCTGGTACTCATTTGGTTCCCATGATGGTCACCAGCCAGCGCTTGATCCGGTGCGGCGAACCCATTTGCACTGAGTGGCAGATGGGTTTTTCGGCGACCAGCGGTCGGCGCGGCATGTTGGTGTGAGTCCAGTGAACGTATAAACGTTCAGAAAAAATTACATTTAATGGAGAAAAATTGCAGCGCAATGGCTTTATCTCGTGAAATTTCGCAATCTGCTGAGCGAAATTTCGCACGCCTACGACAGACGCCTCCAGGGGCTGGAGGCGCAGGAAGAAGGCGTGGAGTGGCTCAGTGGGCAGCGCTGTCTTGCTGGTGCATCAATTCATGCAGGTATTTGCGCGAGAGGGCGAGAAAGCGTGGTGTCGGCCCGATGTCTTCATACAACGGATCACCCTGCTCATCGGTTGCGACCACCTGGCTGCCCTTGACGTAGGGCAGGCTGGCTTCGAGCTCCTCAAGGGCGGAGCCGATCAACTCCCCGAGAAGCACCTCGGGGCTGCGCTTGGGGTACATCTCGCTGAGTGCGGCGAGGCGTGCGGCGGCTTCCAGATCGAGGTGGATCTGGTATTGGTTACGGGTCAGGCGACCCTTGGCATTCTGTTCCCAATGGCGAACAAGCTCGCGAATTTTCATGACTACCTCGTCCCTTGCCGGCTCGTGGCAGGCAACTGTGCGATGGAGTGAGTGGGGCAGAGCCTTTTGGACTCTGTCTTGTATAAGACTAGACCGCTGGCGCGTGCAGGAGGTTCGCTGTCGCGCGCTTGTAAGAATCTGCCGCGCTGGGCACTCTGGCGGTTCACGCATCAATGGAGGCAGCCGGCATGGCGCAAATCGACGCGCGACTGCGCGAGGACGTCCATCAACTCGGCGAGTTGCTGGGTAACACCATCAGCACGCAGCGTGGCGCGGATTTCCTCGCCAAGATCGAGCGCATTCGCAAGGGCGCCAAGGCCGCCCGGCGTGGCTCGGCAGCCGGTGCTGAACAGCTCAACGCGAGCCTCGATCAACTCGATGACGACGAACTGTTGCCCGTGGCGCGCGCCTTCAACCAGTTCCTTAATCTGGCCAATATCGCCGAGCAGTACCACCGCATCCGCCGCCGTGGCGCTGCTGAGCCGGAACCATTCGAAGAGCGAGTGTTGAGTGAGCTGCTGCACCGCCTGCTGGCTAGCGGGCAGTCTGCCGAAGCGTTGGCCCGCCAGGTTGGCCGCCTGGATATCGAGCTGGTGCTGACCGCGCACCCGACCGAAGTGGCGCGGCGCACCCTGATCCAGAAATACGATGCCATCGCCGCGCAACTGGCGGCACAGGATCACCGCGATTTGTCTGCCGCCGAGCGCGCGCGGGTCGGCGAACGCTTGCAGCGCTTGATCGCCGAGGCTTGGCACACCGAGGAGATTCGTCGCAGCCGGCCGAGCCCGGTGGATGAAGCCAAGTGGGGCTTTGCGGTGATCGAGCATTCGCTCTGGCATGCCGTGCCGAATGTCTTGCGCAAGGCCGACCAGGCACTGCATGCGGCCACCGGCTTGCACCTGCCGTTGGCGGCGGCGCCAATCCGTTTCGCCTCCTGGATGGGCGGCGATCGCGACGGCAACCCGAATGTCACCGCCGCGGTCACCCGTGAAGTGCTGCTGCTGGCGCGTTGGATGGCGGCCGACCTGTATCTGCGCGATGTCGATCAGCTGGCGGCCGAGTTGTCGATGCAGCAGGCCAGCCCAGAGCTGCGCGCGGCGGTCGGCGACAGCGCCGAGCCATACCGCAGTGTGCTCAAGCAACTGCGCGAACGCCTGCGGGCCACCCGCACCTGGGCGCAACAAGCCTTGCAGGGGCCTCTGGTTGCGCCGGCCGCGGTGTTGCAGGACAACCGCGAGCTGCTGGCGCCGCTGGAAGCCTGCTACCAGTCGCTGCACGCCTGCGGCATGGGCGTGATCGCCGATGGTCCACTGCTCGATTGCTTGCGCCGCGTGGCGACCTTTGGCCTGTTTCTGGCGCGCCTGGACGTGCGCCAGGACTCCAGCCGCCACGCCGCCGCGCTGAGCGAAATCACCGAGTACCTCGGCCTGGGTCGTTACGCCGAGTGGGATGAGGCGGCGCGCCTGGCGTTTCTGCTGGAGGAACTGGACAACCGCCGGCCGCTGCTGCCGGCGCACTTCAAGCCCAGTGGCGAAACTGAAGAAGTCCTCGCCACCTGCCGCGAAGTGGCGGCGGCCCCAGCGGCCTCGCTGGGTTCCTACGTGATTTCCATGGCCGGGGCGGCCTCCGATGTGTTGGCCGTGCAGTTGCTGTTGAAAGAAGCCGGCTTGCAGCGGCCGATGCGCGTGGTGCCGCTGTTTGAAACCCTCGCCGATTTGGATAACGCTGGCCCGGTGATCGATCGGCTGCTTGGCTTGCATGGCTACCGTGCGCGCCTGCATGGCCCGCAGGAAGTGATGATCGGCTACTCCGATTCGGCCAAGGACGCCGGCACCACAGCAGCCGCCTGGGCGCAATACCGGGCCCAGGAAACCCTGGTGCAGGTCTGCGCTGAGCATCAGGTCGAGTTGCTGCTGTTCCACGGCCGTGGCGGCACGGTAGGGCGCGGCGGTGGTCCGGCGCATGCGGCGATCCTGTCGCAACCGCCAGGTTCGGTGGCCGGGCGTTTCCGCACCACCGAGCAGGGTGAAATGATTCGTTTCAAATTCGGCCTGCCGGATATCGCCGAGCAGAACCTCAACCTGTACCTGGCCGCCGTGCTGGAAGCCACCCTGCAACCGCCGCCAACACCCGAGCCGGCCTGGCGCGAGCTGATGGACAAACTGGCTGCCGATGGCGTGAAGGCCTACCGCGATGTGGTGCGGGAAAACCCGCAATTCGTCGAGTATTTCCGGCAGGCCACACCGGAGCAGGAACTTGGGCGTTTGCCACTGGGCAGCCGTCCGGCCAAGCGTCGCGAGGGCGGCGTGGAGAGCCTGCGGGCGATCCCGTGGATCTTCGCCTGGACCCAGACACGCTTGATGTTGCCGGCCTGGCTGGGCTGGGAATATGCCCTGGCCAATGCCTTGGCGCGCGGTGAAGGTCAGTTGCTCGGGCAGATGCGCGAACACTGGCCGTTTTTTCGCACGCGCATCGATATGCTGGAAATGGTTCTGGCCAAGGCCGATACGGCGATTGCCAGGCTCTACGACGAGCGTTTGGTCGAACCGCCGCTGCGCGCGTTAGGCGCGCATTTACGCGACCTATTGTCGCAGGCCAGTGCTGCGGTGCTCGGTTTGACCGGCCAGTCGCAGCTTCTGGCCCATAGCCCCGAGACCCTCGAATCGATCAGTGTGCGCAACACCTACCTGGACCCGCTGCACCTGCTCCAGGCCGAGTTGTTGGCGCGTTCACGGCAGCGTGAAAACCAAGCCGACAGCCCTCTGGAACAGGCTTTGTTGGTCAGCGTTGCGGGGATCGCCGCCGGCTTGCGCAATACCGGTTGAAACACCCTGTATCAGGTGTTTTTCGTGCGCCGCCAGATGCCCGGAAAGCCGGCTCGGGCGGGCTCGGCGCAGGTCCGATGGTCGCAGGTTTATCCGACTTTCGGTGGCTTGTGCGGTGGGGGTGCGCTGTGTATCTTGAGCGGCCTTCTGGCAGTCTGACGCCCGCGTACAGTGCTGCTGAAACCATTCTGAGATTGGCCCCATGAGGCGAGTCCGACGATTACTACTTAAATCTTGAGGAGCACATCGATGCGCGTGATTCTGCTGGGGGCGCCCGGTGCCGGCAAAGGTACCCAGGCTGGTTTCATCACCAAGAAATTTGCTATTCCGCAAATCTCCACAGGCGACATGCTGCGCGCGGCGGTCAAGGCCGGTACCGAACTGGGCCTGGTCGCGAAAAGCGTCATGGACAGCGGTGGCCTGGTGTCCGATGACCTGATCATCAACCTGGTCAAGGAACGCATCGCCCAGCCGGATTGTGCCAATGGTTTCCTCTTCGATGGCTTCCCGCGCACCATTCCGCAGGCTGAAGCCCTCAAGCACGCCGGCGTGGTGATCGACCACGTGGTGGAAATCGCCGTCGACGATGAGGAAATCGTCGGCCGCATCGCCGGTCGCCGTGTGCACGAGGCCAGCGGCCGCGTCTACCACATCGTTTACAACCCGCCGAAAGCGGAAGGCAAGGACGATGTCACCGGCGAAGACCTGGTGCAGCGCAAGGACGACACCGAAGAGACCGTGCGTCATCGCCTGTCGGTCTACCATTCGCAGACCAAGCCGCTGGTGGACTTCTACCAGAAGCTGGCTGCCGCTGACGGCACGCCAACGTACAGCGCGATTGCCGGCGTTGGCTCGGTGGACGAGATCACCGCCAAGGTACTGGCCGCGCTTAGCTAAGCTCGCCTGTGCAGTGAACAACGGCCCGCTTTGCGGGCCGTTGTCGTTTCTGGGCAGCGTCTAGCCCGTGCCAGTTCCTCGTGTCGGTTGCGCGCGGGGCGGCTCCAATTGCGGCATACCCGCACAGCTGCGCGCACTGGACAGCCTGTCCGTCTTGTCGCCTGGTGGGCCGCACCGGTGGCAAAAAAGCCGGCAAACCGTTTTAATGCCCGCCCCTTTGTTGTCCGACTGTGAGCCCGATGACCACTCTGCTGGCCCTGGATACCGCCACCGAAGCCTGCTCCGTCGCTTTGCTGCATGACGGCCAGGTGCTCAGCCACTACGAGGTGATTCCGCGTTTGCATGCCCAGCGCCTGCTGCCGATGATCCAGCAATTGCTGGCCGAGGCCGGAGTACCGCTGGCGGCGCTGGATGCCATTGCGTTCGGCCGTGGCCCGGGGGCGTTTACCGGCATACGCATTGCCATCGGTGTGGTGCAGGGCTTGGCGTTTGCCCTGGAGCGGCCGGTGCTGCCGGTGTCCAACCTCGCCGTGCTGGCCCAGCGCGCCCAGCGTGAGCGGGGTGTCAGCCAAGTGGCTGCGGCCATCGATGCGCGCATGGATGAGGTCTACTGGGGCTGCTACCGCAGCGAGCAGGGCGAGATGCGCCTGGCCGGTAGCGAAGTCGTGTTACCGCCGGAGCAGGTTTGCCTGCCGCGCGATGCTGCGGGCGAGTGGTTCGGCGCGGGCACCGGCTGGGGCACCTATGCGGCGCGCCTCCCGGTTAACGTGAATGCGCAGGATGCGGCGCTGCTGCCGCATGCCGAAGACCTGCTCAGCCTGGCGCGCTTCGCCTGGGCCCGCGGCGAAGCGGTGAGCGCCGATGAGGCGCAGCCGGTTTACCTGCGTGACAAGGTCGCCACGCCCAAAGCGCCGTTATAAAATCCTTTGGTCGCGCAAGCGAGCACAGATTCCGCTGCTCAATTGCCAAGCCAGGCTGGCGGGGCTAAATTGCCAGCACCTAACCCGTTGGCTAACCACGCCGAGCAGTAACCGATGCGTATCGACGGCTCCATACCTTCCTACTCGCCAGACCGCGGCCCGCGTTCGGGAACGGCCGTCACGCCGTTCCGCGAAGCGCAGCGCGAGGTCGAGGAGCGGCGTGAACAGCCGGCTACGCCTGCGAGCAGTCAAGGTTTCGAGCAAACCCCGCAAGCCCGCCGCGTGCAGGCGTCCAGCGCGAGCACCGACAGCTTGCCCGCGCGCCCGCAGGATCTGGCCTATCCACAAACGCTGAACAACCGCGCCGCCCAGGCCATCGCCAGTTACAGCAGCACCGCGTCCTTTGCCACTGAGTCCGACGCGCAGCAGGTGCTGGGTCTCGATCTGTTCGCCTAGTGCTGCCTTATTTCCTTGGTTGTCCGTCGTGGAACGAGCCCGCCTGGCGCGGCAGTTTCTACCCGGCTGATCTGCGTCCCGCGCAAAGCCTCGATCACTACTGCCGCATATTCAATGCGGTGGAAGGCAACACCACTTTCTACGCCCGGCCCTCGGCCTATACGGTGCAGCGCTGGGCGCAGCGTATGCCCGAGGGCTTTCGCTTCTGCGCCAAGTTGCCGCGCGATATCAGTCATGAGGGCGACCTGCGTGATCAGTTCGCCAGCACCGCACAGTTTCTCGGCCTGCTAGCCCCCTTGGGCGCGCGGGTGGCGCCGCTCTGGTTGCAACTACCGGCGGCGTTCGGCCCGCAACGGCTGGGCGAACTGGCGGCCTGGCTCGATGAATTCTCCGGCCGCAGGATGGCCGTCGAGGTGCGCCACACGGCGTTTTTCGCCAAGGGCGAGGACGAGAAAGCCCTCAATCGCCTGTTGCATGAACGCGGCGTGGAGCGCATCTGCCTCGATTCGCGGGCGTTGTTCAGTTGCCAGTCGACCGATCCGGCGGTGCTGCACGCGCAGGCGAAGAAGCCGCGCTTGCCGATTCGCCCCGCAGCATTCGGCGACAGCCCGCAGGTGCGCTTTATTGGCGGCCCCGACCTGCAAGCCAATCAAGCCTTTCTCCTGCCCTGGGTGGACAAGGTCGCCACCTGGATCGAACAGGGTCTGACGCCCTACGTATTCCTGCACACGCCGAACAATCACCTGGCTGCGGCCCAGGCCCAGCGTTTTCATGGCCTGCTCGCTGAGCGCTTGCCGGGTTTGCCGGCCCTGGCCGAACCGGCCATCAAACCGGCGGCGGAGCAACTGGGTCTGCTATGAAGCCCTTGCGGGTGGTGCGTCGTTCGCTACTGCTGGCGATCCTCCTGGTGCTACTGGCTGTGCCGCTGGCGCTGTATCAGCAGTGGCTTGATGTGCCGCCGCGCTGGAACCCATGGGCGCCGCTGGATATCCGTGACACGCCAAACCTGCTGACCTCGTTCAAGCTCTGGCGCCTGCAAGATGATCCGGCGCTGTGTCAGCAAGCCCTGGCCACCTCGCCGCTGCGATACATGGCGCTGGCCGACAGCGGCCCCACGGCGGCGTGCCCACTGACCGATACCCTGCGCGTGCAGGGCTCGAACGTGACGTTCAGCAGCAGCTTTATCGCCACCTGCCCGCTGGCGGCGGCGTTTGCGCTGTTCGAACGGCATGGTTTGCAGCCGGTGGCGCAGGCGGTCTTCGGCCAGCCGGTTAGCCAGGTCGAGCATGTCGGCAGCTTCGCCTGTCGCACCATTGCCGGCAGTCAACGGCGTAGCCAGCATGCCTCGGCCAATGCCCTGGATATCGTCGGCTTTCGCTTGGCCGATGGTCGGCGCATCAGTGTGCTGCGCGATTGGCCGGGGGGCGGCGATGAAGCGCGGTTTTTACGGCTGGTGCAGGAAGCGGCTTGCGACAGCTTCAATACCACCCTCGGGCCGCGCTACAACGCCGCACACCGCGATCACTTCCACGTCGATATGGGGCTGTTTCGCATGTGCCGCTAGTGTGCCGTCTCGGTCATGACGAGCGGTTGCTGCGCTGTTTGGCACGTGATGCGTTGCATGAGCAGTCAGGCTTTTGTGGGCGTTGTCGTGGCACGCGAAGCGTGCTCAAGACCGCCCCAAGAGCGGCCCCTCCTACCCAGCCAGCGTACGGCGCCGGTGTGCGGATTACTTGTCGCTCTTGCGCGGTTAAAGCCGCATGAGGCGTTGGCGCGAACGGGTACATAGCGGCGAGGCTCTGTTCCAGGTTGCCGCCGCGACTAACCAGCGCAAACATGGCGAACTCGGTGCGCCGGAATACGCCGGGTCTGGCAGAATGCCGCGTCTGTTGGTTATCGGCCGCTTATAGGGGTCGAGTTGAACATTTTTTGAGCACATTTTTGATGAGCGACGCACGGCATATCGGCAACATTCGTATGGAAGCCTTGGCCCCGCATTTGGCCGGTGCGGCCGCCGAGTGGGCTGCGCGGCTGGCGCTACCGTTGGCGGGCGAAGCGCAATTCGCCATGCAGCTGGGCGAGGCGGGCTTGCAATTGGTCGAGTTGGGTCCGCAGGCACCTGGGCCGGTGCGGGTGGATTTCGTCGAGGGCGCGGTGGCGCATCGACGCTTATTCGGCGGTGGCAGCGGGCAGATGATCGCCAAGGCGGTCGGCGTGCAGCCGGGCATCCGCCCGCGGGTGCTGGACGCCACTGCCGGGTTGGGCCGCGATGGCTTCGTGCTCGCCAGCCTGGGTTGCGCGGTGACGTTGATCGAGCGTCAGCCGCTGGTTGCCGCCTTGCTGGAAGATGGCTTGACGCGGGCGCTGAGGAGTGCCGAGGTAGGCCCTATCGTGGCGCAGATGCGCTTGCTGACCGGCAACGCCATCGAGCTGATGGCGGCCTGGCAGGGCGAGCCGCCGCAGGTGATCTACCTTG
>TARA_R100001244_G_scaffold24497_3_pt1 | contig 13954 bp, 14 predicted proteins | sample TARA_R100001244 | Tara Oceans TARA_R100001244 (sample SAMEA2621564) | marine metagenome | biome: marine biome (ENVO:00000447); feature: mesopelagic zone (ENVO:00000213); material: "saline water (ENVO:00002010), including plankton (ENVO:xxxxxxxx)" | depth 790 m
GCCAGGCGGCGCTGTGGCAGCAGGCGGGTGTCGGTGTGCAGCACCACCTCGTTATCGGCGTAGGGCAGGGCGCCGAGGATGTCCTGCTCGAGGGCGCTCGGTTGAGCGAGCAAAGCCAGTGCCTGGTCGCTGTGGCAGGCGAATACCACTTTGTCGAAGCGCTCGCTGCCGGCCGCGCTGTGTACCGTCACGCCTTCTTCGTCGCGCTCGACCCGCTGCACCGGGCAATTCAGGCGGATGTTGTCCCGGAAGGCTTCGCTGAGCGGCGCTACATAGCTGCGTGAACCGCCTTCGACCACGCACCACTGCGGGCGATCGCTGACCGACAACAAACCGTGGTTCTTGAAGAAGCGCACGAAGAATTGCAGGGGGAAGTTAAGCATGTCGGCCAGCGACATCGACCAGATCGCCGCCCCCATCGGCACGATGTAATGCTGGATAAAGCGCTCGCCGTAGCCGCAGAGCTTGAGGTAGTCGCCGAGCGTAGTGCTGGCGGCGATGCGGTTGTGGTTGAGGTCGTCCAGCGCCTCGCGGTTGAAACGCAGGATGTCGCGCACCATGCCGATGAACTTCGGCGACAGCAGGTTGCGGCGCTGGGCGAACAGGCTGTTGAGGTTGTGCCCGTTGTACTCCACGCCGCTGACCGGGTCGCTCACCGAGAAACTCATTTCGGTGGGTTTGAAGCCGACGCCGAGATGATCGAGCAGGCGGATGAAATTCGGGTAGGTCCAGTCGTTGAACACGATAAAGCCGGTGTCGACTGCGTACTGACGGCCGCCGACTTCGACGTCCACGGTATGCGTGTGCCCGCCGATCCAGTCACTGGCTTCGAACACCGTGATGTCGTGGCGGCGGTTGAGCAGGTAGGCACTGGTCAGGCCAGAAATACCACTGCCGATGATGGCGATTCTCATGCGCGGTCCTTGGTCGTACGGGCCAGGCGTTTGCCGATGGCCACTTGCAGGCGTTTGGGCAGGTGGGCGAGTAGTTGCAGACCGGCGATGAAGGGGCCGGGGAAGGCGATCTCGAAGGGCCGCCGGTCGAGCTCGCGAGCAATGTGCCGGGCGGCTTTGTCCACCGGCCAGCGCATCGGCATGGGGAAGTCGTTCTTCTGCGTCAGCGGGGTGTCGACGAACCCGGGGCTGACCAGGGTGACGTCGATGCCTTCGCCGGCCAGGTCGATGCGCAGCGCTTCGAGCAGATAGCGCAGGCCGGCTTTCGAGGCGCCGTAGGCTTCGGCGCGGGGCAGGGCGAAGAACGTCACCGAACTGCCAACGCCGACCAGGTGCGGCGCGTTGCCGAGGCGCAACAGCGGCAGCGCCGCTTCGATGCAGTAACTGGCGGAAAACAGGTTGGCGCGCACCACCCGCTCGATCATCCCCGCCTCGAAGGCCTGCACCTCGACGTATTCGCAGGTGCCGGCATTCAGAATCACCGTGTCCAGCGCGCCCCACAGCTGGGCGATGCGTTCGCCGATGGCCTTGACCTGAGCCGCGTCGCTGAGGTCGCCGGGCGCTACCAGGACCTGTTCCGGGAAGCGCTTGGCCAGTTCTTGTAGCGGGCCGACGGTGCGCGCGCTGAGCGCCAGGCGATGGCCGCTGTCGAGCAAGTGTTGCGCCAGGGCGGCGCCGATGCCGCTGCTGGCGCCGGTAAGCCAGATACGTCTGCTGCTCATGCGAGCCTCCGTTTCAGCCAGCGAATCGCCGAGCCCATCAATGGCAGGTGTTCATACAGCAAGCTGCCGGCATCGAAGTAATCGCGGTGGCGGTGCACCTTGCCGTTCCACAGCAGGTGCGAGCAGCCTTCCACGCGGATCAGCTGACCGCCCGCCAGGCGCGGGTGGCGGTAGCTCATGGTCCAGCGCAGGTAGCCTTCGCCTTCGCGGACCTGATCGAAGCCGTAAAAGTCGAAGCGCAACTCGCTGACGTTGGCGTACAACTCGGCGAAGTAGCGCTGCAGGTTGCTCAGCCCGCGTACCTCATGCAGTGGGTCACAGAACAGCGCATCGTCGCTGTACAACTCTCCGAGACGTTCGAGGTTGTCTTTATTCAGCGTGGCGAAGGTGTGTGCGAACTGGCGCAGGAAGTCGCTCATGACGCGGCCTTCGTCGCGAGATGCGGCAGGGTTTTGAAGGCCGCCAGCGCACGTGCGCGGCTCTTGCCCAGGTCGACGATCGGCCGCGGGTAATCGGCCGCAGTACCGAACAACCCGCCGATGCTCGGTGGGTTGTGGATGTCCTTGTTGTTCAAGCCGGCCAGCTCCGGCAGCCATTGGCGGATAAAGCGTCCGTCTGGGTCGAAGCGCGTGGATTGGCTGAGCGGGTTGAAGATGCGGAAGTACGGCACTGAATCGGTGCCGGTGGACGAGCTCCACTGCCAGCCGCCGTTGTTCGCCGCCAGGTCGCCGTCGATCAAGTGCTGCATGAAGAAGCGTTCGCCCTCGCGCCAGTCGATCAGCAGGTTCTTGGTCAGGAACATCGCCACGACCATCCGCAGGCGGTTGTGCATCCAGCCGGTGGCGAGCAGTTGGCGCATCGCCGCATCGATAATCGGGATGCCGGTGCGGCCCTGTTGCCAGGCGGTCAGCTCCGTCGTCGCCGCACGCCAGGGCAAGGCTTCGGTTTCCTGACGAAACGCCCGGTGCATGGAAACGCGCGGGTAACCGACCAGGATGTGTTTGTAGAACTCGCGCCAGAGCAGTTCGTTGATCCAGGTGATGGCGCCGTTGTTGCCGCTGTCGAACTCGCCTCGATTGAATTGCAGCGCCGCGTGCAGGCACTGGCGCGGCGAAACCACGCCGGCAGCGAGGTAGGCGGACAGCTGGCTGGTGCCGGGCTTGGCCGGGAAATCGCGTTCGTCCTGGTAATAACCGATCTGCTCCTCGGCGAAGGCTTGCAAACGCTTGTGTGCCGCCGCTTCGCCGGCCGGCCAGAGCTGGCGCAGTGCTGCGCTGGGCGGGGCAAAGCCGCTGACCGTTGTGGGCAGCGCATCGCTGGCGATCCCCGTCGGCGCCTGGGCCGCCGGCAGCGCAATCAGGCCGGGCAGAGCGCTGTGCAGACGCTGATAGCAGACCTTGCGGAACTGGCTGTAGACCTGGAAGTAGCCGCCGGATTGGGTCAGCACGCTGCCAGGCTTGAAGAAAATCTGGTCGAGGTGGCTGTGCAGGTTGATCCCCAGCCCATCCAGGGTTTGCGCCACTGCTTGGTCGCGGCGGCTTTCATGCACGCCGTATTCTTCGTTGACCTGCACCGCGCCAATCTGCAGCTGCTGGCACAGTTCGCCGATCACCTGCGGCGCGGCGTTCCAGTCATCCGCCTGACGCACCAGCAACGGCACATTCAGGCTGGCCAGCCGGGCCGACAGTTCGCCGAGGTTACGCAGCCAGAAATCGACTTTGCTTGGTGCATCGTCATGCGCCAGCCACTGCGCCGGGCTGAGCAGGAACACCGCCAGGGTTGGTCCGGCGGCCATGGCGGCGTTGAGCGCGGTGTTGTCTTGTACCCGCAAGTCGGTGCGGAACCACATCAATTGACGCATGAAAATCCTTAGTGCGCAGCCAACAGGTTGAGATCGGCAAGCAGTTGCAGGGCGCTCAGCGGGTCTTCTGCCAGGCGCAACTCAGTGTGCTGTTCAGTCATTACCCGCAACTCGTGCCGGTGGATGTGTACCGTCGGTCCGATAATCAGGCAGGGGCAGTCATGGCCCGTCACCAGCCGCGGCAATTGCGCGGTATTCAGCGCTTGGCTGGAATACAGCAGCAGCGCACGGGGCTGGATGTGCTCGACCGCCATGGCCAATTCCGCTGGTGGCAGCGGCCAATCGAAGACCTCCACCGGGCAGTTGGCGCTGCTGGCCAGCCAGGCGGTGAGCCACAGGCCCGGCTCCATCGGCAGGTCGGAGAGGTTGATCAGCAGCAGGGGCGCGCCGCTGTGCTGGCGGTTGTTGTGGTAAAGCCGGGCGCCGAGCTTGCTGCGCAGCCAGGAGTAGAAGAACACCCGCTCGGCCTGGGCGCCGAACTGGCCGCGCCAGCGCAATTCGAGTTCTTCGAACAATGGCAGGAGCAGTTGTTGGCACAGGGTATGCGGTGGGTAGAGCGCCAGTTCGCTGTTGAAGCTGTCGTCCAGGCGTCGCTCGGCGAGGTTGCAGATCGACTCTTGCAGGCGCTGGCGTTTCTCTTGCCATTGCGAGGTGGCTTCGGCAAAGGCCGGTTGGTTGCTGCGCAGCAGGCCTTTGACCTGGCTGACCGACACGCCACGGTTGAGCCAGGTGAGAATGGTCTGGATGCGTGCGACATGCTCGTCGGAATACAGGCGATGGCCCTTGGGGGTGCGGTGCGGCACGATCAAGCCGTAGCGTCGCTCCCAGGCGCGCAGCGTCACGGCGTTGACCCCGGTGATCCGCGCCACCTCGCGGATCGGCAAGAACCCTTGCGCCAGGGCGGCTTGGTAATCGTCGCCGAGCGCCTCGGCAGCGGGATCGGGCGAGTTCATAGGGCGTTGCGCAGGCTGAGGTTTTCCGGGTGCGGTTGCAGGTAAACCTGCTGCGCCACGTAGCGATCCGGGTGCTGGCGGAAGTGGTGCTTGAGCAGCGTCAGCGGCACCACCAGCGGCACGATGCCATGGCGGTATTGGCCGATCAGCTGCTGCATCTCCTGTTTTTCATCGCTGCTCAAGGCCTGCTTGAGGTAGCCGCTGAGGTGCAGCAGCACATTGCTGTGGGTGCGCCGAGTCGCGCATTTTTTCAACGCGGCCATCAGTTCGCTGAAGTAGCGCGGCGCCAGTTCCTGCAAGTCGTATTGACCGAGGTTGCCGAGCAAGCGGCCGAGCGCCTTGTATTGCAGCGGATGGGTGGCCATCAGCAGGTACTTGTAACGCGAGTGGAAGTCGATCAAGGCCTTGCGCGTCAGCCCCTCGCGCAGCAGGCGTTGCCATTCGGCGTAGGCGAATACACGGGTAAGGAAGTTCTCGCGCAGGATCGGGTCGTTGAGTCGGCCGTCTTCTTCCACCGGCAAATCCGGGCGGCGTGCACAGAAGGCCTCGGCGAAAATCCCGCGACCCTTGGGTTCGCTGGGACGGCCGTTGTCCTGGTAGACCTTGACCCGTTCCAGGCCGCAGGACGGCGACTGCTGCATGAAGATATAGCCGCAGATGTCGTCCAGCTCGCCGGCCATGCGTTCGCCGTAGCGGGCCAGCGGCTCGGTGACATCGAGCTCGCTGTGCACGGTGCCGACCGCGCGCGGTGCGCTGGGGTCGCCGACCAGGCGGATGGGTTGGCGTGGGATGCCCAGGCCAATCGCCACTTCCGGGCATAGCGGCACGAATTCGAAGTAGTCGCTCAGCGTCCGGCTGCACAGTCGGGACTCTTTGTGCCCGCCGTTGTAGCGCACCTCGGCGCCCAGCAAGCAGGCGCTGATGGCGAGTTTGGGTTTGCTGGGGGCGGTTTGCGATGGATTCATGCGGCAACCTCTGATGACGACTTGTACATAATCGAGGCTATGTACAACTTGTGTTCATCATAGGTGCGAGATTGTACAAGTCAAACACTTTGTACAACTTTGGTAATGAGTTTTGCGCGCCAGCCGGCCCCGTGTGCAGGGCTTATTTCCAGCCCAGTAACCAGTGCTCGGCGTCCTTCAACACGCGCCAGTCCAGGCGTTGGCTGCGCTGATTGAGTACCGCTTGCAGTTCGATTTCCAGCACGTTGCCGGCGTCGTCGCAGAACAGCTCGGTGACCAGAAAGTGTTTCTCGCGGTTGCGCGGCTGTGCTGCTGTCCACTTCGACAGCAGCAGTTTGCGCGGGTTGAGGCGGTGCTTGGCCGGACTGCCGCTCGTGGCCGGGTTCATTGCAGGTGTTCGAGCAGCTTGCGCGCAACGTCCTGGCCGCTCAGCCAGGCGCCTTCGACGCGGCCGGACAAGCACCAGTCGCCACAGGCATACAGGCCCAGGTCGGCATCCGCCAGTGCGCCCCACTGGTGGCTGCTGGCCGGGCGCGCATACAGCCAACGGTGCGCCAGGCTGAAGGCCGGGGCCGGCACGGCGCAGCCGATCAGCTCGGCGAAAGCGCCATGCAGGTGTTCGATCACCGCTTCCTTGGGCATGTCCAGGTGCTGCTTGCTCCAGGCGCTGCTGGCATGTACGACCCAGGTGTCCATCAGTCTGTCGCGCCCGGGTTTGCTGCGGTTGCGCGCCACCCAGTCGATCGGGCTGTCCTGCACGAAACACCCTTCGACCTTGGTTTCCAGCGGTGCGGCGAATGCCAGGGCGACTGCCCAGGTCGGCTCCATCGCCACGCTGGCCGCGGCGCCCGCGAGCTTCGGTGCCGCGGCCAAGAGGGCGCTGGCCTGCGGCGCCGGGGTGGCGATCACCACGTGGCTGAAGGGGCCGTGGCTCTGGCCCTCGGCATCTTGCAGGCTCCAGTGCTGTTCACCGCGGAACACCTCGGTGATGCGGCAGGAGAAGTGCACCGGCAGGGCGCCGAGCATGGCGCGGGTGATTGCGCTCATGCGCGGGCTGCCAACCCAGCGCACCTGCTCGTCCGGCGAGGCGCTGAGGCGACCGTCCTTGAAGTGGTACAGGCTGGGCGTCCATTCGGCGACCCAGCCGCGTGCTTGCCACTGCTGCACCACTTCGACGAAGCGCCGGTCGCGGGCGGTGAAATACTGTGCGCCGAGATCCAGGGCGCCGGCGTCGCTGCGTTTGCTGGCCATGCGCCCGCCACTGCCGCGGCTTTTGTCGAACAGTTGAACCTGCTGTCCGGCCGCATGCAGGGCTTGCGCGGCAGACAGTCCGGCGATACCGGTGCCGATGATGGCGATGGGTGCTGTTGCTGTCATGGTCTACCTCATGTTCCAGAGCGTTAGGCTACGCTTTAGACAAAAGCTATACAATCTTGTTGTTATGTATAGGCTTGATCGGTTTCAATCGCGCCTTTCTATAGTTAGGACAACGCGCAGTTCGATTAAAGACACGTTGTTGCGTCATAAATCAGACTAGGGCGTTCAGGTCGCGTTACGCCATGCGAGGAAGATGCCATGCATATATTGCTGACCGGCGGTACTGGATTGATTGGTCGCGCCCTGTGCCGTCACTGGGCGCAGCAGGGCCACCAGTTGACGGTGTGGAGCCGCAGCCCGCAGCGCGTTGCCGCGCTATGCGGCAGCCAGGTGCGTGGCATCGCTCGGCTCGACGAGCTGGGCGAAGAGGCGCTGGATGCGGTGGTCAATCTGGCGGGTGCGCCGATCGCCGACCGGCCCTGGACGAGCAAGCGTAAAAGCCTGCTGTGGGCCAGCCGGGTGACCCTCACCGAGCAGCTACTGGCCTGGCTGGAGGCGCGCGCGCAGAAGCCGCAGGTATTGTTGTCCGGCTCCGCGGTGGGCTGGTACGGCGATGGCGGCGAGCGTGAGCTGCACGAAGATTCGCCACCGGTCAGCGAGGATTTTGCCGCGCAGTTGTGCAGCGCCTGGGAAGAAACCGCACAGCGTGCCGAGGCGCTGGGCATCCGTGTGGTGCTGGTGCGCACCGGTCTGGTGCTGGCCACCGACGGCGGCTTTCTCAAGCGCTTGCTGCTGCCGTTCAAACTCGGTCTGGGTGGGCCGCTGGGCAATGGCCGGCAATGGATGCCGTGGATTCATTTGGCCGATCAAATCGCCCTGATGGATTTTCTCTTACAGCGAGGGCAGGCCAGCGGTCCTTATAATGCCTGCGCGCCGCAGCCCGTGCGCAACCGCGAGTTCGCCCGTGCGCTGGGCCGTGCCGTGCATCGGCCGGCGATGTTACCGGCCCCGGCATTTGTCCTGCGGGTCGGCCTGGGCGAGTTGTCCGGGTTGCTGCTGGGTGGCCAGCGCGCTCTGCCGACGCGCTTGAGCGCCGCCGGTTTTAGTTTTCGTTTCACCGATTTGGATGCGGCCCTCGCTGATTTGCTTGGCCGCCATTAATAAGGAATACGCATGACCGATCACGCCTTGTTGCTGGTCAACCTGGGCTCCCCGGCGTCGACCGACGTAGCGGATGTACGGCGTTACCTCAATCAGTTCCTGATGGACCCTTATGTGGTCGACCTGCCCTGGCCGCTGCGCCGCCTGCTGGTGTCGTTGATCCTGGTCAAGCGCCCGGCGCAATCGGCGCACGCCTATGCCTCGATCTGGTGGGAGGACGGCTCGCCGCTGGTGGTGTTGAGCAAGCGCCTGCATGAGGCGATGAAGTCGCAGTGGCAGCACGGTCCGGTCGAATTGGCGATGCGCTACGGCGAGCCGTCGATCGAGACGGTGCTGACCCGTCTCGCCGCCCAGGGCATCAAGCAGGTCACCCTGGCACCGCTGTACCCGCAGTTCGCCGACAGCACCACCACCACGGTGATCGAGGAAGCCAAGCGGGCGGTGCGCGAGAAAAGCCTGGGTATCCGTTTTGCCGTGCTGCCGCCGTTCTACGATCAGCCGGAGTACCTCGACGCCCTGGTCGACAGCGCCAGGCCTTACCTGGCGCAGGATTTCGACCACCTGCTGCTGAGCTTTCACGGTTTGCCGGAGCGCCACCTGCACAAACTCGACCCCAGCGGGCATTGCCTGAAGGGGGCGGATTGTTGCCGCACCGCAGCGCCCGAGGTCGTGGCCCGCTGTTACCGCGCGCAATGTCTGCGCAGCGCCGAGGCGTTTGCCGCGCGCATGGGCCTGCGTGCGGAGCAGTGGTCGGTGTCGTTCCAGTCGCGCCTGGGCCGCGCCAAGTGGATTGAGCCCTACACCGAAGCGCGTCTGGATGAGTTGGCCAAGCAAGGCGTGAAGAAGCTGCTGGTGATGTGCCCGGCGTTTGTCGCCGACTGCATCGAGACCCTGGAAGAAATCGGCGACCGTGGCCGCGAGCAGTTTGTCGAGGCCGGTGGCGAGAGCCTGCAACTGGTGCCGTGCCTGAACGATCACCCGAGCTGGGTGGCGGCGCTGAAAACCCTCAGTGAGCGTGCACCACTAATGCTTTAACCGAACACGGCGCGGCTGTCATTCGTTCAAAAGGATGCGTTGCATTCGCCTGCGTGATAACACCTACGGGCGATACTCATCGCTCTGTATATCGGCCTAAGCTGGCAGCTCTTTCAACCGTCGTGCACCGCACCAACGGTGCCGAGGAGACTGCCAGTGTCCAACAACAATAACGGCTATCCCTCCAGTACCCGCGCCTGGGTAACTGTCGCCATCCTCATGGTGGCGTACGTGCTGTCGTTTATCGACCGGCAGATTCTCAACCTGCTGGTCGGCCCCATCCGTCGCGATCTGATGATCAGCGATACGCAGATGAGCCTGTTGATGGGCTTGTCGTTCGCCTTGTTCTACACCGTCTGCGGCATTCCCTTGGGGCGTTTGGCCGACACCAAGAGCCGGCGCGGGCTGATCGCCGTCGGTATCTTGTTCTGGAGTGCGGCCACGGCGGCTTGCGGCATGGCCAAGCTGTATTGGCAGTTTCTGCTCTGCCGCATCGGCGTCGGGGTCGGCGAGGCAGCGCTGTCGCCGGCGGCCTATTCGCTGATCGCCGACAGCTTTCCCGCCGAGCGCCGCGCCACGGCGATCAGCGTGTATTCGATGGGCGTCTATCTGGGTTCGGGGTTGGCTTTCCTGCTCGGCGGTCTGGTCATCCAGTTTGCCTCGGCGCAAGGCGATGTGGTGCTGCCGGTGTTCGGTGAGGTGCGCCCCTGGCAGCTGATCTTCCTGATTCTCGGCGCGGCCGGGGTGCTGTTTACCCTGCTGATGCTGGCGGTCAAGGAGCCTGCGCGGCGTGGCGTGGGTGCCGGGGTGGCGGTGCCGCTGGCGGATGTCGGGCGGTATATCCGCTCCAACCGGCGCACCGTGCTGTGCCACAACTTCGGTTTCGCTGGCCTGGCCTTTGCCGGCTACGGCAGTGCGGCCTGGGTGCCGACCTTCTTTATCCGCACCTACGGCTGGGACGCCGGCCAGGTCGGCATTGTCTATGGCAGCATCGTCGCGGTGTTCGGTTGCCTGGGCATCGTCTTCGGCGGACGCCTGGCGGACTGGATGGCCAAGCGCGGCAGCAGCGATGCCAATATGCGTGTCGGCCTCTACGCCGCCGTCGGTGCGGTGCCCTGTGTGCTGGCGTTCCCGCTGATGGACAGCGCGCTGTGGGCGGCGGTGCTGATGGCGCCGACCGTGTTCTGCCTGAGCATGCCCTTCGGTGTGGCGCCGGCGGCGATCCAGGAAATCATGCCCAACTCGATGCGCGGCCAGGCCTCGGCAATCTACCTGTTCGTGATCACCCTGATCGGCCTGGGTATTGGCCCGACCGCGGTGGCGCTGGTGACCGACTATGTGTTCGCCGACGACAACGCGCTGCGTTACTCGCTGCTGATCGTCACCGCGCTCGCCGTGTTCAGCTCGATCATTTTGCTGAGCATGGGCCTCAAGCCCTACCGCGAGAGTGTGGTGCGCTTGCAGGGCTGGGTCGCCAACCCAGCCTGAGCCGCCCTAGGTGTTGGCGCCGGGCGCTGATCGGCTAGGCGCGGCCTTGGCTGCTAGCTCTTTGGGCGGTCATGAGCGCGCGGCCTAAACCGCTGCCACAACAGCCGGACCGTCCATGCAACAGGTGATTGGCACCATAAAAAGCCCCGCACGTGGCGGGGCTTGTTCTATTCAGGCTGGCGCTAAGGCGTTGGTTCGTCAGTCAGCGCCTTGTTCTGCCAGCCTTGGCCGCCCGGCAGGATGAGGTTGAGCAGCAGGGCGCAGATGGCGCACAGGGAAATGCCGGAGAGGGCGAATTCGCTGTTGCCGATCACCATGCCGCCAATGCCGAACACCAGGGTCACCGAGACGATGATCAGGTTGCGCGCCTCGGACAGGTCCACCTGATGACGGATCAGGGTATTCAAGCCGACCACCGCGATGGAGCCGAACAGCAGGCAGAGAATGCCGCCCATCACCGGCACCGGGATGCTTTGCAGGGCCGTGCCGAACTTGCCGATGAAGGCCAGGCCGATGGCAAATACCGCCGCCCAGGTCATGATCTTCGGGTTGTAGCTCTTGGTCAGCATCACCGCGCCGGTGACTTCCGCGTAGGTGGTGTTCGGCGGGCCGCCGAACAGGCCGGCGGCCGAGGTGGCCAGGCCGTCGCCGAGCAGGGTGCGGTGCAAACCGGGCTTGCGGACAAAGTTCTTGCCGGTGACGCTACCGATGGCGACGACCCCGCCGATGTGCTCGATGGCCGGCGCCAGGGCGACTGGGACGATGTACAAAATGGCGCCCCAGTGCAGTTCCGGGGTGACGAAGGCCGGCAGCGCCAGCCAAGGCGCGGTAGCGATGTTACTGGTGTCGATCACCCCGCAGAAGGCGGCGACCGTGCAGCCGACGATGATCCCCGCGAGGATCGGCACCAGGCGCAGCAGGCCGCGCCCGAGGGAGGCTACCAGTACGGTGCTGATCAGCGCCGACATGGAAATCAGCATGGCGGTTTCGTAGGGCACCAGCTGTGCGCTGCCGTCGCCCGCTTTGCCCATGGCCATGTTCACCGCCACCGGCGACAGCGCCAGACCGATAGAAATGATCACCGGAGCGATCACCACCGGTGGCAGCAGACGGTCGATAAAACCGGCGCCTTTGACCCGTACCACCATGCTCAAGAGGATGTAGACCAGGCCGGAGGCGACGATGCCGCCGAGTACCGCCGGCAGGCCGAACTCGCCCTTGGCGGCGAGGATCGGCGCGATGAAGGCGAAACTGGAGGCGAGGAACACCGGCACCTGACGCCCGGTCACAGCCTGGAACAGCAGCGTGCCGACGCCCGCGGTGAACAGCGCCACGTTGGGGTCCATGCCGGTGATCAGCGGCATCAGCACCAGCGCGCCAAAGGCCACAAAGAGCATCTGCGCGCCGGACAGCACCTGGCGCCACTGCGGGTCGTTGAATTCATCGTGCATGGGTCAAGCGTCCTTTTGCTTAGTGCCGAAAATCTTGTCGCCGGCATCGCCCAGGCCCGGAATGATGTAGCCGTGTTCGTTGAGACGTTCGTCGATCGAGGCGGTGAAAATCACCACGTCCGGGTGCGCCGCATTGACCGCCTGGATGCCTTCCGGTGCGGCGACCAGCACCATCGCGCGGATTTCCTTGCAGCCGGCTTTCTTCAGCAGGTCGATGGTGGCGACCATCGAGCCGCCGGTGGCGAGCATCGGGTCGATGATCATCGCCAGGCGTTCGTCGATTTCCGGGACCAGTTTTTCCAGGTAGGTATGCGCTTCCAGGGTTTCCTCGTTGCGCGCCACGCCCACGGCGCTGACCTTGGCACCGGGAATCAGGCTGAGCACGCCGTCGAGCATGCCGATGCCGGCGCGCAGGATCGGCACCACGGTGATTTTCTTGCCGGAGATTTTCTCGACCTGTACCGGCCCGCACCAGCCCAGAATCTCGTAGTTTTCCAGGGGCAGATCCTTGGTCGCCTCATAGGTCAGCAGGGCGCCAACTTCCTGGGCCAGTTCGCGGAAGTTCTTGGTGCTGATATCGGCGCGACGCATCAGGCCAAGTTTATGGCGGATCAGCGGGTGGCGGATCTCGAGGACAGGCATGGCGGGGGTCTCCGGCGGGGCTGGCGAAAAATTCGGTTTAGATTAAAGCATTGAGCGGGCCAAGTGGTGCGTGGCGTAACGCCATATGTGGGTGCGCGACCGCGCTGTGGCAAAATCCACGCAGTTAGCGGCAGTTTTCCCCCGGATTGCCGCGAGGTCGCGCTTGAAGAACGCCACGTTGGTCCGCTGGGGCTTGCCCTGTTCGGGGCAGATGCGTACCTTTGCCGGCTTTTATTTTGACGCATCGATCAGCTTCTCTGCATCACGCAGGGTTTGCTCATTCAAGAGGAAAGACCATGTCCGCCGATCTCGCGCACATTCGCCAAGTCATGGCGCAAGCCGACTGCCTGTACACCGAAGCCCAAGTGGAAGCGGCCATCGACCAGGTCGCCAGCGCGATCAACGGCCAGTTGGCCGACTGCAACCCGGTGGTGTTCTGCGTGATGAACGGCGGCCTGATCTTCTCCGGCAAGCTGCTGCCCAAGCTGAGCTTTCCCCTGGAACTGTCCTACCTGCATGCCACCCGCTACCGCAACGAAACCAGCGGCGGCGAATTGTTCTGGAAAGCCAAGCCGGAAATCTCCTTCATCGACCGCGACGTGCTGATCATCGACGACATCCTCGACGAAGGGCACACCCTGGGTGCGATCATCGATTTCTGCCGGCATGCCGGCGCCCGTGCGGTGCACACCGCCGTGCTGATCGACAAGGATCATCAGCGCAAGGCGCGCCCGGACCTCAAGGCCGATTACGTTGGTCTGCCGTGCATCGACCGTTATATCTTCGGTTACGGTATGGACTACAAAGGCTACTGGCGCAACGCGCCGGGCATCTACGCGGTGAAGGGGCTTTAACCCATGAGCGGGCCGCGCTTTCTCGATCAGCACCTGTTCGCCACGTTGGCCGAGCAAGCGGCGGCCAGCCCGCGTCAGCGCCAACATCACAACTTTCACCAGATGCACGAGCCCTGCCATCGCCTGGCGGTTGGCTTGCAGGTGGACACCTACATCCCGCCGCACCGTCACCTCTCGGCCGATAAAGCCGAGGCGCTGCTGGTGCTCAAGGGGCGCCTGGGTTTGCTGGTGTTCAGCGATAACGGCGAGTTGTTGGATACCCGCGTGCTGGCGGCTGGCGGCGAATGTGTCGGCGTCGACCTGCCGCCCGGGGTGTTTCACGCGCTGGTGGTGCTGGACGCCGATAGCATTCTGTTCGAGTGCAAGGCCGGGCCCTACCAGCCCGTCGGTGACGGCGAGCAGGCTGGCTGGGCGCCGCGCGAAGGCCAACCCGGCGTTGCCGACTACCTCGCCTGGATGCGCGCGCAGTTCGCGTGAACGCACCGCCCACCCGCGATCAAGCCAGTCTGGTGCCGGATAGGGCGGACATGGCGCCGCCTGGTCCGCCATCGG
>TARA_R100001244_G_scaffold117260_1_pt1 | contig 13810 bp, 16 predicted proteins | sample TARA_R100001244 | Tara Oceans TARA_R100001244 (sample SAMEA2621564) | marine metagenome | biome: marine biome (ENVO:00000447); feature: mesopelagic zone (ENVO:00000213); material: "saline water (ENVO:00002010), including plankton (ENVO:xxxxxxxx)" | depth 790 m
ATGTGCGTGGAATGGGTGTCCGAGTCAGCGTGGAATCCGCAGAGAACAGCAGGGCCGCGAAAATACGCGGTATTTGCCCCGCGACCTCGCGATAGTCGCCAATCTGCCAGCCGAGCGTGAGCATCAACCAGTGCGACCTGGCATGCAGCAAGGGTTGGCGCTGGGTCAGGATGTGCGTGCGCTCCAGCCATTGAAAGGCCTCTGCAGTGCGCTTTTCCTGCATGGCGTGCTCGGCCTGTTGAAAGGCTTGTTCAATTGCGAGTTGCAATGCTGCTTTCATCTCCAATCCTCCGGTCCTACTTTTTAAGCAGGCGCAGGCCGTTGAACACCACCAGCAGGCTGACGCCCATGTCGGCAAAGACGGCCATCCACATGGTGGCTTGCCCCGTGAGCGTAATGACGAGAAACAAGGCCTTGATCCCCAACGCTAGCACGATGTTCTGTTTGAGAATGGCAGCGGTTTGCTGGGACAGGCGAATGAAGGCCGGGATTTTGCGCAGATCGTCATCCATCAACGCTACATCTGCGGTCTCAATGGCGGTGTCCGTGCCAGCGGCGGCCATGGCAAAACCGATTTCAGATTTCGCCAGCGCCGGTGCATCGTTGATCCCATCACCGACCATCCCGACGACATAGCCGCGGGCTTGTAGTGCTTCAATGGCTTGCAATTTGTCGACCGGGAGGAGATTTCCACGTGCCTCATCGATACCGACCTGCTTTGCGATAGCTTCTGCGGTGTGCGGGTTATCACCGGTCAACATCGTGGTTTTCACCCCGAGTGCGTGTAGCTCCTCGATTGCCATGCGGCTGGAGTCTTTGACGGTGTCGGCAACGGCGAACATGGCAATGGCACGCTGCGGATTGCACAGTACCACCACGGTTTTGCCTTGGCGTTCGAGGCGCTCCAGCGTCGCTTCAAGCTCTGGTGAACAGAGGCCAAGCTCTTCCACCAAGCGGTGGTTGCCCAGATGAAAATCCGTGCCGTCGATGGTGCCTCGTACACCTCGGCCCGGCAGGGCCTCTAACCCTTCAACGACGGCAAATGTCAGCCCATTCTCAATGGCATGCTTGGCTATCGCTTGCGAAACCGGGTGGTCGGATCGGCTAGCGAGGCTGACGGCATGTGTGCGGTAGAGTTCTGAGTCCTGCTCAACCAACGGCATGTAATCAGTCTGCACCGGCTTGCCGTGAGTAATGGTCCCGGTCTTGTCGAGTGCCAAGAAGCCAAGCTTGCCGCCGGTTTCCAGGTAGACGCCGCCTTTGATCAGGATGCCTTTACGCGCTGCCGCAGCCAGGCCACTGACAATGGTGACAGGCGTTGAGATGACCAAGGCGCAAGGGCAGGCAACCACCAGCAGTACCAGAGCACGATAGATCCAGTCGTACCAGGGCTCGGCCATAAACAGTGGCGGCACAATGGCGATAGCCATGGCGAAGAGGAATACGACAGGGGTGTATACCTTGGCGAATTGATCGACAAAGCGTTGGGTCGGCGCACGTGAGCCCTGCGCCTCTTCGACGGCGTGAATGATGCGGGCCAGCGTGGTGTTGGCTGCGGCGGCCACAACGCGGTATTCCAGTGAGCCGGCTTCGTTGATGGTGCCAGCAAAAACCGGATCGCCTATGGTTTTCTCTACGGGCAGGCTTTCCCCGGTGATGGGCGCTTGGTTGAGGGTGGAGTTGCCGGACGTTACCTCGCCATCGAGGCCGATTCGTTCGCCAGGTCGAACCCGAACCAGCGCGCCTACAGCGATGGTTTTAACCTCGACTTCAAGCCATGTGCCGTCTGTTTGCTGCACCGTGGCGCGCTCTGGGGTCAGATCCATCAAGCCGCGGATGGCATCACGAGCCCGGTCCAGCGACTTGGCTTCGATCAACTCGGCGACAGCAAAGAGGAACATGACCATGGCCGCTTCTGGCCATTGCCCAATCAGTACCGCGCCGGTAACCGCGATGCTCATCAGCGCATTGATGTTTAGGTTACGGTTCTTCAGGGCGATCCAGCCCTTCTTATAGGTCGTCAGGCCGCACAGCAGAATGGCGAGCAGTGCTACTCCAGCCACACCCCACTCTGGGGCAAGCTCGGCGAAGTGCAGCACCTCTGCCGATATGGCGGCCACGCCCGATAGTGCCAAGGGCCACCAGGCCTTTTTGAGCGGGGCTCCTTGCGCTTCATCGTTGGCTGTTGCGGATCCCTCGACCACTGGCGTGAAACCAAGCTCGCGAATACCTGCCAGTGCTGCTGGCAATGCTTCTGCTGTGTGGCTAAGTGTCAGTACGCGCTGAAGCAGGTTGAACTCCAGCGCGCTGATGCCAGGTAGGGAGGACAGCTTGTCGCGGATTAGTTTTTCTTCCGTTGGACAGTCCATCTGTTCGATTCTGATACGGGCTTGCCCTTCAGCAGATAGCGGTTCTGCTTGCATACCCAGGGACGAGATCGCTGCTTCGATAGGCGCGGTCGACGGCAAGTTGTGCCATACCCCAAGAATGCGATTGATCAGGTTGAAATCGAGTTTATCTACGCCTGCGAGCTTGCTCAGTTTGTCCTGAATCAGCGTCTGTTCGGTAGGGCATTCCATTTGTTCAATGCGAAAGCTGCTGAGCCTGGAGCCAACCATGGCATTTGCCGTTGTAGTTGCCGTGGCGGAGCACTTAATCGCGTCGCAGGGGTCACAGCAGACATCCGTTGAAACCGCTTCAGGTTTTTGTTCATCACTGCAGCAACCAGCCATGGGGGTATCCTTATTGGTCAGTGCTGTAGAGTGAACACCCTGAAGCCACTACAGGGTCAAGGGTTTGTCGAAGGGATATTTCATGAAAATTGGAGAGCTGGCCAAGTTTGCCGATTGCCAGGTTGAAACGGTTCGCTATTACGAACGTGAGGGATTGTTACCGGCTCCGGCCCGTAGCGAGGGCAATTACCGCCTTTACAGCAGTGAGCACCTTGAGCGGCTTACGTTTATTCGTAACTGCCGAACACTGGACATGACCCTGGACGAGATCAGAAGCTTGTTGGCGCTGATGGATCGGCCAGAGGGGAACTGTGAGGGTGTGAATAGCTTAGTGGATGAGCACATCGAGCATGTGCAAACGCGCGTGACCAGCCTGCTGGCGCTGCAACAACAGTTGGTTGAGTTGCGTCACCGTTGCGCCTTTGAGCGGGGCGTAGACGAGTGTGGAATCCTCCAGCGCCTGAATACCACTGGCGGGGTCATTGCACTTCCAGATGATGGCCATACCCACGTTGGGAAAAGCCACCGCCACTAAACAATGCGCCACCGCCTGCAATACTCAGCACGAGGCATTACAGGTGGTGCGGGTTCGTCTTTTTACAGACCGTTAGCGCTATTTACTTTGTTCTATTTCAGCTTTAACCAGATCAATCAGTGGCTGTGCACCGAAGCTCAGGAGCGGTTTGCCATTCACAAAGAACGTGGGGGTCTGGCGCACGGCAGCCGCTTGGGCATCCTGGGCGTCTGTTTTAAGTGTTTCGGTGATATCGGTAGCCATCATTTCTGCGCGGGCCTTTTCCACATCTAAGCCTGCCGCTTCAGCAGCTTCCCAGGCTTTGAGCACTTGGGGGTCGCTGTGCCACTGCGGTTGGGCCGCCATGATCGCCTCCAGAACCGGCTCATAGACCCCCTGCTTACGCGCGGTTTCAAGGATTCTTGCCGCTGTTTCAGAGCCTTCATGAAAGAGGACGTAACGCAGAACCAGGCGCACATCTTTCGGGTTCTCAGCCAGGATCTGCTTAACCAGTGGAAAGAAGGCACGGCAGGCTTCGCAAGACGGATCGAAGAACTCAACGATGGTTACTGGCGCATGTGCGGCACCGATAACTGGCGAATGGAAGCGCACTAAGGAGCTGGTTGCCGGGGCCGCTGGCGGGGCTTCTTCGCTTTCCGAATATCGATCATAAACGAATGCCGCAGCAGCGAAGCCGAGCGCAGTAAGAATGCTGATGACGAGGACGATTGCACGTCTGCTCATAGGGAAGACCTCCGGCGGATGAGAACAAGAAGAACAGCGATAAGGGTGAATGCACCCAGCGAAAGCAGTGGCAGCGGGATGCTGCCGAAAATCATCATGTCAGCGCTGGAGCATGATGGGCCTGCACCACAGGGCTTAATGCTCTCCGGGATGACCCCGAAGTAGAGCAGGCTGTGGTAAAGCGCGATGAGCCAGCCCACGACGGTAACTGGCAACGCATAGCGCCAGACGCCGAAATCTGAGATGTAGCAACCAACGGCCAGAATCACGACCAGTGGGAACATGAATGCGCGCTGGAACCAGCAGAGAACGCAGGGTGTTTTCCCCATGACCTCGCCGATGAACAATGCGGCTAAGGTTGAAACCAGCGCAATACCCCAGGCCATAAGCAACAGGCTCCAGAGGCTGGGAAAGCGAGTGTTTGTCTTTGCTTCCATCATGGTTGATATCTGCCCGGTACTGAGGTGGATGACGCGGTAGTTTCCGCCAGCTTGCCGATGGTTAGGTTTGCTGCCATCACTTCCCCTCGACTCCTTGCTCAGGCACGGAGTTCACAGTAGAGATGTGAGGACGAGATGAGCGAGATTGTGCTTGGGGCGGTGCTGAAAGGCGGGAAACAATGCCCGTCGATGCTTGCCAGTTCTACTATGCGTGTGGCAACTGCAAAACGCTGCTGCGGCCCAACCCCCGGCGATCTGCTAGTTCGGGCTCAGTCAAGTGTCTGCCAATTCAGCCGCAAGGGTTATGTGGAGCAGCAGGTATGCACAACTATTCATCAAGTGACGCCTTGTGTGTCGCGAATGGTGTGCATGCGTTAAGCAGTGACTATAGTGGTAAGCCCATTTCCAGGGTGAGTTGACCACTACAGATTTAGTGTCCGATTTAAAAGATAGGTCGAGGGCTTGATTCTAGCGGAAGTGTCACTTCGCGGGGTAGTCGGCAATAATTTGGTCAGTACCAGCCTTGGTCAAACCGATAACCTGATAGGCATGCTGGGTACCACCAACTTCCATACCAGGTGAGCCTGCCGGCATGCCGGGAACGGCGATACCAGTCAGATCATCGCGTTTGGAGAGTTCGATGATTTGCGCTGCTGGTACGTGACCTTCGACGAATTTGCCGTCGATCACGGCGGTGTGGCAGGACGCCAGTCGTGGTGCCACTCCGAGTCGTTGCTTCACCGAAGTCATGTCGTGCTCCACATGGTCGATGACTTTGAAGCCGTTCGCTTCCAGGTGCGAGATCCACTTCTTGCAGCATCCGCAATTTGCATCACGGTGCACGTCGATTGTCAGAGCATCAGCTGATTGAACCGCCGAGGTCATAAACAAGGCGGCCAGCATTGCCACTCGTGCTCCTTTACATTTAGCTGTCATGAAGGTGCTCTTTGCCATTGGCATGGGTGTGAGTGTTGGGAGCGGCGGCTGGTGTCTGCTCCTGTTGAGCTTGCTCTGGGTCGTGATGACCAGCGCCACCTTCCGCCGTCGGGCCATCTGTCGCATGGTGGTCTGCACCGCTGCCTGATGGCGTCATACCTGATGCGTGATGATCCGCACCGCTCGCCGAATCGCCGTGATGATCGGCTCCTTCGTTCGCCATTGAACTATCCGAGGCATGATGATCTGCAACTGCTCCAGGCTCGGCATGATGATCGGCCTTGGCGCTTCCATGTTGACCTTCGTGGTTATGCATCTGGGTCTCACCACCGCCATGATCGTGGCCGCCGCTCGATGCAACTAGCGTTTGATACTGCCCGGCATCCATTTTCGGCAGTTGATCGAGGAACGCGACCATGCCCCAGATGTACTGATCGCCCATGCTCTTGCCCCAGGCCGGCATGCCAGTGGCTTTAATACCGTGCTTGATCACCCAGAATGCAGCGGCTGGATTGCCATCGATACCAACCTTGGTCAGGTTCGGCGGAGCGGGATACAAAGATTGGCTAAGCTCTGTTTCAGCAACACCCGGAGCCAAATGGCAGCCGATGCACATAGAGTTGTAGTTGCCGGCGCCAGCTTTAATGAGCGCCTCATCATTGAGGTTAGGAACCTCAATGTCCTTGGAGCGCACCTCGATAGAGCGGTCACGGGCCATCGCAAGGAATGCATGCACAGCTGGGAAGTGAGGATCATCGGCACCCACGTTGACCAAGCCAAAATAGGCCCCGGCACCTATCGCGATACTTCCGACTACGCTCGCCGCTACTAAGGTTTTAATTGTTCTTTTCATGTCAGGCTCTCAAAACCACATCCGAATACCGGCAACTAAGCGTGCCTCTTCAATATCCCCGCCCTCATCGCGCACTAAGTCGGCGGTATTACCATAGGAGCGACTCCAGGAAACGCCGATGTAGGGTGCGAACTGGCGAATGATCTCGTAACGCAGTCGCAGACCGACCTCGGCATTGGCCAGGCCGGAGCCGATGCCTCGCTCGGGATCGTTCTTGCCGTAGAAATTCACTTCAGCGGTCGGTTGGAGAATTAGGCGATTGGTCAGCAGGATGTCGTACTCGCCCTCTAAGCGCGCAGCCGTCTGGCCGTTCTCGCCGACAAAGGCAGTGGCCTCCGCCTCAAAGGCATACAGCGCCATGCCCTGGATGCCGAATGCGGCCCAAGTCTGTGGCGACTCTGGCTTGAAGTCTTGGCGAACTCCCGCGACTACATCCCACCAAGGACCAATCGAGCGGCCGTACAAGGCTTGTAATTCAGCATCCTCAGTGACGCCATTGGTGCGCTCACCTTCGGAGCGAAGCCATAGACGATTGATGTCTCCGCCAATCCAACCGGACGCATCCCAAGCCAAGGTGCTGCCTTCATCGGCATCCTGGTATTCGAACTGGTCGAGCAGGAAAAAACTGTTGATGGCGCTGTCGTGAACCTTGTGGCCTGGTAAAGGCGGAAACGCTGCTTCACGATCCGCATCTGTCAGCACCGGGATAGGCGTGCGACTGGTAGTTCTCGGGGTTTCAGCGGAACCATGGTTCATCTTTGAATGATCCATACCCTCCATCTGCCCTTGCATGGCGCCGTGACCCATCTTGCTGTGGTCCATAGCCGGAGCCTTTTCTTGGCTCTGGCTGTGGCCCATCTGGCTATGATCCATGCCCTCCATCGGCTCTTTGGCAGAACCGTGGTTCATCTTGCTATGGTCCATCGGCATGGAACCGTGGCCCATTGCCGAATGATCCATTTCTTCCGCAGCGAGGGTAAACCCGCTGCTAAGCATACTCAGCGACACTGCCAGTGCTATCAGGGACGGACGTAAAAGCCTAGTGGTCATGGTTCGAACCTGCTTCGGCTTTGGTGCCGCCATGCTTATCCATCATGCTCTCGTGATCCATGCCGTTATGGTTCATGTCCCCGTGCCCCATCTGCTGACTAGCAGCCTTTTCCTTCGCTTGTGCGGCATTCTTGTCAGGTGCGGATTTGGGAGCCTGTGTCTCAGCAGCATGTTGTTCGTGCTCACTGTGACCTTCACCGGCCAACGACACCGGAGCATGCAGGGCAGCCAAAAGGCTCAACATAGCAGCGCTGCCAACCAGGGCTTTTCGCTTCATAAAAGTGCTCATCAGATATCTCCTTTACTCATCCACACGAACTTCACGGAACATGCCCATTTCCATGTGGAGTAGTAGGTGGCAGTGGTAGGCCCAGCGACCCAATGCATCGGCAGTCACTCGATAGCTGCGTTTGGAGCCTGGCGGCATGTCAATGGTGTGTTTGCGAACCATGAAGTTGCCGTTCGCATCCTCCAGATCACTCCACATGCCGTGAAGGTGGATGGGGTGAGTCATCATGGTGTCGTTGACTAGCGTGATGCGGACACGCTCCCCGTACTTGAGGAGCAGAGGCTCTGCATCAGAGAACTTGATGCCGTCGAATGACCAGGAGAATTTCTCCATGTGCCCGGTGAGGTGCAGCTCGATGGTTCGGCTGGGTTCGCGGCCATCCGGGTCGGGGAAAGTGCTTTTCAAGTCGGAATAGGTCAGTACACGACGACCATTAGCGCGTAGGCCGATACCTGGATCGTCCAGTTTGTGGGTCGGGGTCATGGTTTGCATGTCGACCAGCGGGTTATTGGTTTCAGAGGCTGGGTGCGATTGCATTGCTGCACCCATTCCAGCCATACCTGAATGGTCCATGCCTGCCATCTTGCTATGGTCCATTCCGGCCATATCACCTTGCATCCCGCCCATCTTGCTGTGATCCATGCCGTTCATGCCGCCTTGCATGCTGCCGTGGTCCATGCCGGCCATGCTTCCGTGATCCATACCCATGTCGCCCATGGCGATCAGGGGACGCGGATCAGTTTCTGGTACTGGAGCGCTCAAACCTTCACGTGTAGCCAGAGTGCCGCGCGCATAGCCGGTGCGATCCATGGACTGGGCGAAAATCGTGTAAGCCTCTTGGTCCGCGAGCTCGACAATCACGTCGTAGGTCTCTGCCACGGCGATGCGCAGCTCATCGACGCTGACTGGCTTGACGTGCAGCCCATCAGCCGCAACCACCGTCATCTTCAGGCCCGGAATACGCACATCGAAGTAGGTCATGGCCGAGCCGTTGATGAACCGCAAACGGAGTTTTTCGCCCGGTTTGAAGATACCTGTCCAGTTGCCATTGGGTGCCTGGCCATTCATCAGGTAGGTGTAGGTATAGGCGCTGACGTCGGCAAGATCGGTGGGGCTCATCTTCATCTCAGCCCACATCTTGCGGTCGGCAACCGCTGCCGCCCAACCTTGTTCGCTTACGTCATTGATAAAGTCGCCAACGGTGCGCTTGTGCTGGTTGTAGTAGTCCGACTGCTTCTTGAGCTTGGCCAATAACCGAGTTGGGTCTTCATCAGTCCAGTCAGTCAGCATCACCACGTAGTCACGGTCATAGCTGAACGGCTCAGGCTCCTTGGCATCGATGACCAGGGCACCGTAAACGCCGATCTGTTCCTGCAATCCAGAGTGGCTGTGGTACCAGTAGGTACCATTTTGATTGACCTTGAACTTGTACTCGTACATGCCATCGGGCGCGATGCCGTGGAAGCTCAAGCCAGGCACACCATCCATGTTCGCGGGCAAAATGATGCCGTGCCAGTGAATCGAGGTGTCTTCGGCTAAGCGGTTTTTCACGCGCAGCGTGACGGTATCGCCCTCTCGCCAGCGCAAAATTGGTCCTGGAATGGACCCGTTAATCGCCATCGCGGTCCGGGCTGCACCGGTTATATTCACGGGTGTTTCGCCAATGAATAAGTCGAAATCAGTACCCGTCAATACGTTGGGCTGTCCGGGGCTGGTCACTGCCCAAACAGGTGTGCGCCACAAGCCAAGGCCTCCGAGAATGCCGGTGGCGGCCAGGCCTTTAACGAAGGTTCGTCTTGAGGTTTTGCAGTGCATGCCGTTATGTCCAATCAGTCAGAGGAGCCAGGGCGGAACAACCATGACATTGGGTTATTTCCAGCTTCATCCTGGGAGGGTTTCCCTATCAGCCTTGCCCACTGTCGTGATTTTTCAAATCGTTCCGACAGCGAGCTTGAGAAATTGCCATATCTCAACCGGCTAAGTGATTACATTTCTGTCAGGTTGACCGCGAACTAGCAGTTGGCGTGATTGGCTGTTTTGCTTTTATTGCCTGCAACCGGCGACTCTTTTGTCTGTTGCTGGGCCAGTTGATAGGCTTCCATCGAGACCTTGCTAGCCTGTTCCATGCGCGCAAAAGTACGGTCACCACCGCCTTCCGCCATTGCCAAAGAAGAAGCGGTAAGAGCGATAACCACGAACAGGGTTTTGATTGATTTCATCTGGAAAGTCCTCGATTCAGTTCAGTTAGCCTGATGACCCTGAGTGGGCCGCTATCAGGAGTTAAGCTTTAGGCTCGAAGTAACCTTAACCAGAGCGCCCTGTCGTAAACCTGAGCTGAACATTACAGTTCTGTCAGGTTCCTATTTCTCTCTTGTCGATTCTCCACAGGGCTCTGTAGTGTCTGTTCATGCCCGCTAATGAAGCCTGTGCGGATTCGTTTTATGGCATGCCCGGCAGCGATGCCTAAGCTTCTTCGGGTCAGTGGCACTAAATAGTCCTGACCTCCACGTAACGCTCAAGAGAGATTGCCACTATGTCGACTAAAAATACCGTGGTTACCGGTGCTGCATTGGCACTCGTTGCTGCCAGCCTATTTGCCACCCTGCCTGTTCAAGCGGCTCAGGATGCGAAAACTGCTGAAGTAAAATGCTTTGGTGTGAATGGCTGCAAAGGCCAAAACGATTGCATGACTGCAAAGAACGCCTGTAAGGGGCAGGGGGAATGTAAAGGTCAGGGTTTCAACTTGATGACTCAAGAAAAGTGCGATGAGGCCGGCGGTAAAACCAGCGAGTAAGCCCATCCAAGGGAGTGCAAGTCACTCCCTTGACTCGGAGTTCTAATGAGTAAAAGCGATTCACTGGGCTTTGGCCTGGGCTTGCGTAGCGAGTACTACCAGCAGATTCTGGAGCAACGCCCCGCAGTCGACTGGTTCGAGATCATCTCCGAGAACTACATGGTCGGAGGGGGGAAAGCACTCTATTTTCTCGATGCGATCAAAGAGCAATATCCGCTGGTCATGCACGGGGTTTCCCTGTCGATTGGCGGTCCTCATGAGATCGACGCTGGCTACTTGCGGCAATTGAAAAATCTGGCCGACCGAGTTCAGCCCCGCTGGGTCGCTGACCATCTGTGTTGGAGCAGGGGCAGTGCTCACCACCTGCATGATCTGCTTCCGCTGCCATTCACCCAGGAGAGCTTGCTGCATGTCGCATCAAGGGTTCGACTGGTTCAGGATGTATTGCAACGCCCCCTGGTGCTTGAGAACGTGTCGGCCTATGTGCAGTGGAAAACGTCCTGCATGAGCGAGTCTCAGTTTCTGGCCGAACTGAGCAGCCTGACCGGCTGCGAGCTACTGCTCGATGTAAACAATGTCTACGTCAGTTCGAAAAACCAAGGATTCGACCCTTGGCAATTCATCATGGAGTTGCCCCATGAGCGGATTTGCCAGATCCATCTGGCAGGCCATAGTGACTACGGCCATTACCTTATTGATACCCATGATCAGCCGATTTCTGATCCGGTCTGGGCCTTGTATGGCAAAGCACTGAGCTACCTGGGCGCTACTGCAACCCTTATTGAACGGGATGATCATTTCCCGCCTTTCGACGAGCTATTGGCAGAACTGTCCAGGGCTCGTTCTATTTCCGCCAATGTTCTAAGGACTGCCGCACCATGCGCCTGAGTGCTCAGCAGGAAGCGCTGGAGCGTTACCTGGCCTCAGGCGATAGCGTGAGCCCTCCCGAGCTGTTAAAACAGATCCAAGGTAGCAGCGTGCTGCCCGCTTCAGATGGCCTGATGATTTACCACAACGCCTATCGCACCAGGCTTCTTTCAGTCATGAGGGAAGACTTTCCAGCGTTGCACCGTTGGCTAGGTGACGAGTCATTTGCACAGCTGACCTTGGCTTATATCAGCGCGTGGCCATCGAGACATTTCAGTTTACGCTGGTTGGGGGAGAAGTTTACGGAGTTCATTCGCGACTATATTGCCGAGCCGCAACGTTCCCCGATGATGGAACTCGCCACACTTGAATGGGCCTTCACCCTGGCCTTTGACGCACCCGATGCAGTGCCGTTGTCGCTGGATGTGATGAGCAGTTTTTCAGCCGATGACTGGATCAATCTGCGGGTATGCCTCACTCCCTCCGCTCGTTGGTTGCAGCTACAGCACAACACCGTGGACATATGGGTGGCTGCCAAGGCAGGGGCCGATATTCCTGATGCCGTTGCGCTATCCGCTCCACTGGATTGCTTGGTTTGGCGGCATGAACTGGTATGCCAGTACCGTACTCTGGAGTCGGGTGAAGCCTCGGCTCTGCGGTTGCTTACTGATGGAGGCTCATTCGCTTCGTTGTGCGAGGACTTATTAGGTACTCATGGCGAACAGGCTGCCTTGCAAGCGGCCACCTGGCTGAAGCAATGGGTTGTTGAAGGGGGGCTGATACGCACAGGAAAATGCAGTGCCGGAAATATCAGAAACTGTGAGCCGAGATTTTAATCACGATAAGACTGAGTCTCGACTATTCGGAATTTCTCAATCACGATGACGGTGGGTAGTCCCCAAGCCACTACTCAGTGGCTACCCCTAATAGCCTATCTGATTCAGGCTACCTTGCGGCAGAAGCAGTAAACGAACTTCTGTGCACTTCCGCCAGGCGTATGGTGAGACTCTTTTGCATGACCAAGCAGGGCAAACGGCTTACCAAACTCTGCGTGAAGCTCCGTTGCGTCGTAACGCATTACAGGTAGGCCGCTGCATTTGCTAGGCCCATCCTCGGCGAAGGTCGCCACGATAACCAGCCCGCCAGGCTTGACAGCCCGCAGCACGGCCTGGACATAGGTATGACGTTCTTCTGCGCTGGTTAGAAAGTGAAAGACTGCTCTGTCATGCCATACGTCGTAGACATTCGAGCCAAGACCGGCTTCGATGATATTGGCTTCCAGCCATTGCACAGTTGCCGCCCGAGTGCCGAGCCTGGCTTTTGCCTTAGCCAGCGCTGCGCCGGAAAGGTCGAGTACCGTGACGTTGCTATATCCAATGGCCAAGAGATCATCAACCAGTGTCGATGCTCCTCCACCCACATCAATGATCGAAGCCGTTGGTGGCATTAGCGCATCTCGAATTAGTTTGAGGGACAGAACGGCGTGCTCCTGAAACCAACTAACTTCGTCTGCCGCTTTGCTGGAGTAAACCTGCTCCCAATGGTCTTTAGGCTGCATATGCATTTCTCTTAATGGGCCTCTGGTGGCTGAGGGACTCATAAGTGCAAGCGTCTCATCTACGCATGCTCAGCGTAACGCTCTATCGTCTGCTGTGGTCGAAACACCCTCTCCGACAAGCAGGAGCTACCCTTCCGCCAATCGGCGGAAGGGGCTATCTGTCCTAAATCACTCGCTTGACACTCAGGTACTCGCCCTTGGTCTTGAGTGTGATGGTCACGTCGCTGTTGCTGCGGTTGCGCCAGAACCAGCCGTGGGTGCCGTCGAAAATGGCGGTGAACTCGCCTTTGTCCCCCGTGACCTGCTTGGCCTTGCTATAGCTGTGGTAGTAGCCATTCGGGCCGTTGTAGGGCTCGCCGTGGGTGTCGTGGTTGACCGGAACGTCGTTGGTGGTCCACTCGTAGCTGACCGTGGCCTTGTCCAGCATTTCCAGCTTGATTTCACTGGCCTCGCCCGGCTTCAGTGTGACGGTCACCTCATCGGACTTCAGGGCTGGCTGCGGCGCTGCTGCCGGTTCAGCCACAGGCACTGCAGCAACGGGTTTTTGGACTACAGGCTGAACAGGCACGGGGGCTTGAACGACTGGAGCTGCAGCTGGTTGAACCGCTGCATCCGCTGCCGCTTCTTCGGCCAGGGTTTTCTTCATTTCGCCCATCTGGGTCAGGCCGAGTACGCGGCCAACACCCGTTGGGTCGATGGCGTATTCAGAGGGCATCACCACGGTGACCAGCAAGGCCGCGGCAACGCCCACGGCGATCACGGTGGAGCGCAGCAGTTGGCGGCTGGTGGGCAATTCGCTGTGGGTTGGAAGCTGGGTATTGAACATGCTAAGAATTCCTTAATTAAGACAGGATCAGGCCGGTGAGTTGGTAACCCATCAGCAGGAAACCGGCGCTCATCATGGCGACGTTGGCGGTGTAGGCATGACGCCAGAAGCTGGCGGTGCGCCGCCAGTAGCCCATGACAAGCAGAATGGCGCTCAGGGCCAGGAGCTGGCCGATTTCGACGCCGACGTTGAAGGCAATCAGGTTGG
>TARA_R100001244_G_scaffold119959_3_pt1 | contig 13810 bp, 6 predicted proteins | sample TARA_R100001244 | Tara Oceans TARA_R100001244 (sample SAMEA2621564) | marine metagenome | biome: marine biome (ENVO:00000447); feature: mesopelagic zone (ENVO:00000213); material: "saline water (ENVO:00002010), including plankton (ENVO:xxxxxxxx)" | depth 790 m
CGCGGCGCTGAAACCCGAACAGCTCAGCGGCGAAGTGCCGGCCTTGGCCTGGAACAGCCTCCTGCGTTTGCTGGCCATGCCGCTGCTGGCCTGGGCCGTGGCCTATGGCCTGCAACTGCCGGCGATGGAAAGTACCGTGCTGGTGCTGTTTTTCGCCCTGCCCACAGCGCCCACCGCTTATGTACTGACCCGCCAGCTGGGCGGTGACAGCCAGTTGATGGCCGGCATCATCACCCTGCAAACCCTGCTCGCGGCCGCCACGCTGCTCGGTGTGATGTTTATCCTGCAAGGTAGCCCCGCCTAAGCGTCGCCAGCGCCATCACGCCGGCCTGTCCGGCGCGGACCGACCGTCGGTCGCAAGATGCCACGCAACGGCCGGCCCTGGCTGACCGAAAGCTGGCTGAAAGCTTCACCCCTTAGCATCCGCCCACTGCCGGCATCAGACCGGCCGGTTTCGGGCGCGCACCGCAGTTCTGCCGCCCGGCCAATCCCGACAACAACAAAATGGTGATTGCCATGCTTTTTTCCCGCCGCCACAGCCATGCCGTGCCTGTTCTCCGCCCGCTGAACGCCCTGCGCTGACCCCACGCCCGCGCCGCGCCTCACTCACCCCGGAGATACCGCTATGCTGACCTTCCTTGGCTTCGCCATGGTCATAACCTTCATGTACCTGATCATGAGCAAGCGCCTGTCCGCGCTGATCGCCCTGATCATCGTGCCGATCGTGTTCGCCCTGATCGGCGGCTTCGCTGCCGGCATCGGCCCGATGATGCTCGAAGGCATCGGCAAGCTCGCCCCGACCGGGGTGATGCTGATGTTTGCCATCCTCTATTTCGCCCTGATGATCGACTCCGGCCTGTTCGACCCGGCCGTGCGCCTGATCCTCAAGCTGGTCAAAGGCGACCCGCTGAAAGTCTCGATGGGCACCGCCGCACTGGCGTTGATCGTCTCCCTCGACGGCGACGGCGCGACCACCTACATGATCTGCGTCGCCGCCATGCTGCCGCTCTACAGCCGCCTGGGCATGAGCCCGCTGATCATGGCCGCGCTGATCATCCTCGCCGGCGGGATCATGAACATGACCCCCTGGGGCGGACCGACCGCCCGCGCCGCCAGCGCCTTGCATGTCGACCCATCGGACATCTTCGTGCCGATGATCCCGGCCATGATCGCCGGGTGCATCGCCCTGTTCGGCCTCGCCTACGCCTATGGCAAACGCGAGCGCGCGCGCCTCGGCGTGCTGCACCTGCCGGACGACCATGAACAGCACGCCGAGATCAGCGTCTCACAGTACCCGGAAGCGCGCCGCCCCAAACTGCTGTGGATCAACGGCGCCCTGACCGCGACCCTGATGGCCACGCTGATCGCCGGCCTGCTGCCGCTGCCGGTGCTGTTTATGATCGCCTTCAGCATCGCCATGGTCATCAACTACCCCTGCCTGCAACAGCAGAAGGAGCGCATCGCCGCGCACGCCGGCAACGTCCTGGCGGTGGTCGGGCTGATTTTCGCCGCGGGCATCTTCACCGGCATCCTCTCCGGCACCGGCATGGTCGACGCCATGTCGCAGAGCCTGCTGGCGATCATCCCACCGGAACTCGGCCCGTACATGGCGGTGATCACCGCAGTGGTGAGCATGCCGTTCACCTTCTTTATGTCCAACGACGCCTTCTACTACGGCGTGCTGCCGGTGCTCACCGAGGCCGCTGGGCATTACGGCATCACCCCGGTGGAAATGGCCCGCGCCTCGATCGTCGGCCAGCCGGTGCACCTGCTCAGCCCGCTGGTGCCATCCACTTACCTGCTGGTCGGCCTGGCCAAGATCGAATTCGGCGACCACCAGCGCTTCACATTGAAGTGGGCGGTATTGATCTGCCTGTGTATCCTGCTCGCGGCATTGTTACTGGGTGTGTTCCCCTTGTTCGGCACACCTTGATCACCGCGACCTGAAACCCTACCCATGAAGCCGGCACAGCCCGGCTTCATTGCGTTATCACCAACATTGAGCACACGCGAGGAAACTGCATCATGGAGTGGCTGACCAGCCCGGAAATCTGGGTCGCCTTTTTGACCCTGACCGCCTTGGAGATCGTCCTCGGCATCGACAACATCATCATGATCGCCATTCTGGTCGGGCGCATGCCGCCACACCTACAGAAGCGCACGCGGCTATTCGGCCTGGGCCTGGCCATGGTCACGCGCATCCTCCTGCTGCTGTCGATCACCTGGATCATGCGCCTGACCACCGACCTGTTCGAATTGTTCGGCCAGGGCATCTCCGGCCGTGACCTGATCCTGTTCTTCGGCGGCCTGTTCCTCCTGTGGAAGAGCAGCAGCGAGATCTACCACGGCCTGGAAGGCGCAGATGAAACCGCGCAGGCCCCCACAGGCGCAGCCAAGCATTTCATCGGCACCATCATCCAGATCGCCATCATCGATATCGTCTTCTCGCTGGATTCGGTGATCACCGCCGTCGGCATGGTCGACCACGTACCGGTCATGGTCGCCGCGATCATCGTCGCCGTGCTGGTGATGATGCTGGCCGCCGGAACCATCAGCGACTTTATCGACAAGCACCCGAGCTTGAAGATGCTGGCGCTGTCGTTCCTCATCGTGGTCGGTACCGTGCTGATCGCCGAAGCCTTCGAAGTGCATGTGCCAAAAGGCTACGTCTACTTCGCCATGGCCTTCTCGCTGGCGGTCGAAGCGATCAACATCCGCATGCGCACCGCCCGCCGCCGCGCCGAGGAAGACGACCTCGAACCGGTAAAACTGCGCAAGGATATTCCGGGGCAGTAAGCCAGATAGCGGGATAAACAGCGGGGCCGATTGGCCAGGCGTTTGCCTTATCTGCTGAGCAGTTGAACCAAAGCCCCTGGAAGGTATTTTCCAGGGGCTTTTTTGTTGCAGCGATAGCAATACAGCGACGCCTCAACCGGCGTTCAACAGAGTCACGGGACGGGTTGGCCGATTGGCGGCGTGTCCTTTAGCGCCTGCACGCTCGGCAGCCTGGACCAGACGATGAAAGCGCGCAGCTAAAACGCCTGCCACAGACAGTCGTGCTGGGCGCGGTCTTGAAGGGACGGCCCTGCGCCGCGCATCAGAACAGGCTCAGCTGATCCTGCGCGGCGACCGCGTTGTCCGGCAGCGACGGCTCCACCGCCAGCCGTTCCGCCAAGCCCGCCGCGCGGTCGGCGCGGGTGGCCACCGCATCGGCCAGGCGCGCCGGCAGGCCCCAGATCTCCACCTTGTGCTTGGCCCGGGTGATGCCGGTGTAGAACAGGCTGCGGCTCAGCAGTGGGCTGGGTTGTTCGGGCAGCACCAGCAGCACTTCGCTGAACTCCGAGCCCTGGCTCTTGTGCACGGTCATGGCGAAGGCACTGTCGTGGCTGGGCAGGCGCGCCGGGGCAAAGGGGCGGAAAGCTTCTTCGCCCGCCCCCTCACCTTCAAAAAAGACCCGCAGACCGTATTCAGTTTGCAGGCAGATACCGATATCGCCGTTAAACAGGCCGAGGGCGTAATCGTTCTGCCGCACCATGATCGGCCGGCCGACGTACCAGCGTTCGCGGCTGGCGACCTGGCTGCGGCGTTTGATCCGCGCCTCCAGCGCTTCGTTGATCCCCGCCAAGCCCCAGGCGCCTTCGCGCTGGGCGGTCAGGCCGCGGAAGGCGTTGAACGCGGCGAAGGTCGCAGCCGCATCACCACTTTTTGCGGCGGCAATAAAGGGCGCATAGCCACGGTCCAACCGCTCCAGCAGATCGGCCGGGGTCGGCGCGGCATTCCAGGCCAGATCGCTGCGGTCTTCCTTGAGCAGATTGAGGGTGCCGCCGACATCGCCGCCATTGATCCGCCGCGCCAATTCGCCGATGCCGCTGTCGCCGGCAAAGCGGTGGCTGTGAGTCAGCAGCACCACGGCATCGCCAAGGGCAGAGCTCGGCGTGTCGACGGCGACCTGCTGGCCGGTGATACGTTGCAGATCCGCCGCGGCCTGGGCATCGAAGCCGCGACCCTCGCAGAGCTCAGCGAACACCGCGCCGGCTTCCACGGCGCACAGCTGGTCCTTGTCGCCGAGCAGAATCAGCCGCGCGCTGGCCGGCAGGGCATCGACCAGCTTGGCCATCAGCGCCAGGTCGACCATCGAAGCTTCGTCCACCACCAGCACGTCCAGCGCCAGCGGGTTGGCCGCGTGATGCCGTACCTGCGGGCTGTCACCACGGCTGCCAAGCAGACGGTGCAGGGTGCGCGCTTCGTCCGGCAGCGCCGACCTGACTGCTTCGCTGACCGGCAAGTTGGCCTTGGCATGGCGGATCGCCTCGGCCATCCGCGCCGCCGCTTTACCCGTGGGGGCGGCCAGGCCGATGGCCAAAGAAGCGCCGCCGGACGGATGGCCGCCCCGTTGCTCCAGCAGGGCGGCGAGCAGGCGCACCACGGTGGTGGTCTTGCCGGTGCCGGGGCCGCCGGAGATCACCGCCAGCTTGCGCCGCACCGCTTGCGCGGCGGCCAGGCGCTGCCAGTCAGGTTGCTGCTGCCCCGCCTGTGATAAAGAGTTGAACGCAAACAGCCGGCTCAGGCTCTCGCTCAGTTGCGCCTCATCGACCACAGGCAGATCGGCGGCCCGTTGCAGTAGCTGCGTCGCCAACTGGCGTTCGTAGGCCTGGTAGCGCGCTAGATAGAGCCGGCCATGGTCGAGGATCAGCGGGGCGAAGTCGCCATCGCCGCCGACCAAGGGCGACGCGTCGAGTTGCGCCTGCCAGTCGGCCAAGGCTGGCAAGCTGAATGGGCTGTCCGGCCAGGGCCGCTGCCCGGCCAGGCGTGCCAAAGGCAGGCACACATCGCCTTGTTCCAGTGCGACGCAGAGTAGGGCAGCCGAGGCCAGCAGCATTGGCGAGGCCGCCGGGTCGAGACGTTGCAGACTGTCGACCAGGGCACGTTCCAACGGACCGAGGGGTAGATCAGGCAGCATGGCGATACTCCGCTAGGAGCGGGCCATGCCCGCGATACGCTTGCGCCGCCGAATTTTCGCGAGCGCGGCCCGCTCCGACAAAAGCCGTCATTTGCCCTCCGCAAACAATGCGCGTCTGTAGGGTGGACATGGCGCAGCCTGCGACCGCGATGGCGGACAAGCCTTCGGCATGTCCGCCCTACGGTATTGCTGGCCGTGCACGGGTAGCAGCATCAGTGCCCCTCCGCGAACAGGCTATCCAGCGCATCCAGCAAGCTATCGGCCGGGCGCGAGAAGTACACCCCGGCCTCCGGCATGCCGCGCAGAAACAGGTAGTAAGCACCGCCGAGCTGTTCGTTGCTGAAGTCACTCAGGCGCTGACGCAGGAAGCGCCGCAGCGCCACCAGGTAGATCAGGTATTGCAGGTAGTAATGCTCGGCCGCGAGGGCTTGCAGCAGACGCTCGCCGCCGTAGTAGCTGGCGTCCGGGCCGAGCCAGTTGGACTTGTAGTCGGCGATATACCAGCGCCCGTCATGCTCGAAGGTCAGGTCGATAAAGCCCTTGAGGAAGCCCTTGAGGCTGTCGAATTCCAGGCGCGCCGCCGCTTCGCGCATCGGCGCGGCGAGGCCGTGGATCGGGTCGCTAAGGATCACACGCAGGCGCTGCACATCCAGCCCGGCCAGCGGAAAGGTAAAGCCCAGTTCCGGCAGCCGCCGCGTCGGATTAAGCCCGGCCAGCGTCAGGCCCTGGCCATCCAGATCGGTGTCGATGACCTGCTGCAGCTGGCTCAGCGCCACCGCACTCCAGTCGCTACTGATGCCGTGGCCACTTAGCGCCGGCTCGATCAACTCGGCCAGTGCCGCTTTGCCGCGCGCCCAGTCTTCGAGAATCGCGTGCAGGCAGGTACCGGCGCGCGCGCCACGGGGGAAGGCGAAGAAGCCGCTGCCCGGCTCGCTGGCAGCGGGCATGACCAGGCCGTCGCGGTCCGGCGCTTCCATATGCATGCCCGCCGCCAATCCCGAAAAGCTGCCGATGCGCCAGGCGCTGTGCAGGCTGCGTTGCAAAGTGGACAGTTGCTGCGGTGCCGGGGCACGCTGTTCGCCGGCGGCGCTGGCCTCGCTGTCGCGCAGCGGCTGGAGAACCATATGGCCCTGGCTGAGGCCGACCAGCTGCTCGATTTCAACGCGCAGGCCATGGGGGCTGAGGCCTTGCAGATGACCGGCGAGCTCGCTCAGGGCATCGTCGCCCGGCAGCTCACGGCCGTGCAGCAGCCAGGCCAGAGCGCTGCTGTGCAGGCCGCTCTCGCTCAGGGTGCCGTCCTTCTTCGCCTTGCAGTCCACCGGCCCCCAGTGCAGCCACAGCCGATCACGGGCGCGGGTCAGGGCCACGTAGGTCAGGCGCAGGCGCTCGGCGAAGCGCTCATGCCGAGCGCGCTCACGGTGCGTATCGAACTGCTCGCCACCGAGATCGAGCAGCGGCGTGCCGTCCTCGGCGTGGCAGGTGATGTCTTCGCTCTGGCGCAACAGCGCGCCGTCCCACAGGTAAGGGCAGAACACCAGCGGGTATTCCAGGCCCTTGGAGGTGTGGATGGTGACGATCTGCACCCGTTCGGCATCGCTTTCCAGTCGCAGCAGGGCCTCTTCGCCATGGCTCTCGGCGCTGCGCTGGGCATTGAACCAGCTGAGCAATTGCTCCAGCCCCGGACGTTGCAGGCTCTCGGTTTGCAGCAGTTCGGCCAGGTGCAGCAGGTTGGTCAGGCGACGCTCGCCATCCACCAGCGCCAGCAAACGCTGGGCGACTTTCTGTTCATCCAGCCAGGCGCGGAAGGCGCGCATAAAGCCCTGTTGCTGCCACAGCTGGTGGTAGCGCTCGGCCGCTTCGCGCTCATCGTCCCAGGCCTGGGCGTTGTCCTGGCAGGCCGCCAGATCCGCCGCGCTGCGCCCGAGCAAACGGCTGGCCAGGGCATAGCGCAACGCGCCTTCGCGGCCCGGTTCGGCATAGGCGGCCAGCACCGCGGCCAGCTCGCCGGCCTCTTCGCTATGCCAGACGTTTTCCTTGCCGCGGCGCACGCTGGGCACGCCACGGGTGGCCAGTTCGGCGGCCACTTCGCTGGCCTGGCGGTGGCTGGCGACCAGCACGGCAATATCGCCACCTTTCAGCGGCGTGCGTTCACCGGTCTGCTCGAAATAGGCTTCGCCACGACTGCTGGCGCTAAGCACGGCAGCGATCCGCCGCGCCGTATCGCGCGCCACCAGCGCGCCCGCTTCGCCCTTGCCCAGATGCTCGTCATCCAGCCAGACCAGCGCCAGCGGCGCGTCCGTCTCCGCCTCGACGCTCGGCAGCACCAGCTGTGGCCGCGCGCGCTGGCTGGCACCGACCTGCGGATAGTCCAAGCCCTTCTCGGCAAAGGGCATGGGCCGCCTGAACAGCTGGTTGAGCGCGGCAATCAGCTCGGGCGTGGAGCGATGGTTGGTGGCCAGGCTGTACTGGCGCGCGGCTTCGGCGCGGGCCTTGAGGTAGGTGGCCAAATCCGCGCCGCGAAAGGCATAGATCGCCTGCTTGGGGTCGCCGACAAAACATAAGTCCCCATCGCGCTCGTAGATACGGTGAAACACCTGGTACTGCACCGGGTCGGTGTCTTGGAACTCGTCGATCAGCGCCACCGGGTACTGCGTGCGCAGGGTGCCGGCCAGATGCTCGCCGCCCTCGCCGTAGAGCGCCTGTTGCAGTTTGTTGAGCAGGTCATCGAAGGCCAGCAGGCGCTGCGCCGCCTTGCGTTGCGGCAGTTGCTCGTTGAGCTGACCGATCAGCCGTACCTGCAAATCGATCAGGCGCTGCTCGGCCTCCGGCTGCGCCGCGTCCAGGGCGTTGCACAATTCCTGCAAGGCGGCCGCCAGCGGGTTGGCCGGCGCTTCCTGATCCTTCTTGCTGGCCTTGAGCAGCCCCTCGCGGGACAGCCGGCGATGCGCCTCGGTCTTGCTGAACAGCGCCGCTGCATCGCTGAAATAGCCATCCAGCTCGGCCTGCCAGACACCCAGCTTGGCCGGGTTGCACATATTGCTCTTAAAGCCGTCGAAGGCCTTAAGTTGCGCCAGCCAGCCGGCGCTTTCGCCCTGCCAGAGGCGCTGGGCCTGCTGCCAGGCGGCGCGCAATGCGCTCATCTCGCTGCTGACCCCCGGTTGCGGCTCGATACGCAGATAGGGTTTGCCCAGGTGATTGCGCAGGCGCTGGCGCAGGCTCTGCGGGGTCAGCTTGTGCTGCACCAGAAACGCTGCCCACTCCGGCTCGGCGGCGGCCAGCTCATGCCGCCAGAGGTCGGCGAGCAGGGCGTCGAGGATCTCGCGGTCGTCATGGGTCAGCTCGTTGTCGAAATCGCCGCCGGCCTCGAACGCGGCGTCCTGCAAGGCGCGCTGGCAGAAACCGTGGATGGTGAAGATCGCCGCCTCGTCGAAACCGTGCACCGCCAGCAGCAAGCGCCGATGGCTGGCCGCGTCCGGGTACTGGGCGTGCAGGCGATTGAGCAGCTCGTCGCTGCCCGGGCCCTGGTCATATACCGCCAGCAGCTCGGCCAGCCGCAAGCGAATGCGCTCGCGCAGCTCGGCGGTGGCCGCGGTGGTAAAGGTCACCACCAGGATCTGGCTGACATTCAGCTGCTTTTCCAGCAGCAGGCGCGCGTACAGCGCGGTCAGCGTCCAGGTCTTACCGGTACCGGCGCTGGCCTCGATCAGCGAGCGGCCGGTGAAACTGTCCTGCAACAAATCCAGGCTGGCGCTGCTCATGCCTCGTCCTCTTCACTGCCTTGCAGGGCATCCAGCGCCGGGCCGTAGAGTTGTTCGGCCAGCGCTTCGAAGCGCTCGCCCAGCGGCTCGCGGTCGCGGAAGGCCAGCGCGTTCCAGGGGTCCTGGCCTTCGCCGGTCATGTAGTCGTTGCCGTGCCACATCACTCGCGCCTCGCTGCGCGCCGCATCAATCGGCTCCTTGCGCCCGGGTTTGCGCCATTTTTTGGCGAAGCCATAGCTGCATTTGGCGAGTACCGGCAAGGGTTCGCATAGCGCGCTTTTGTAGGCATGCAGCCAGGGCTCGAGCAGCTCCAGGGGCCCCGCCAGCGGCCCCAGCCGCCATTCGCTTTTTGGCGAGAGCAGGCGGCTGTCGCGGCTGATGCCGGGCGTGGCGGCGCAGTTGAGCAGCAGGTGACGCAGCCAGAACGGCGCCAGTTCCCAGGCTCCCAGATCACGCAGGCGGTAGTCGAACAGGCCGCTGGCGCTGACCCCGTCCAGCCAGCCGTGAATGCGCACGCCGGCCAGCTCGATATCCACCAGCAGCGGCTGCGATGGGTCATCCGGGCGCTCGTCGAACAGGGTCGGGGCGAAGGCGCGGATCGGCCCGCGAATCTGCCCCCAGTGCGCCTGGCCCAGCTCGCCCACCGGCAGCCAGCCGGAAGCGGCAGCCACCGCGCGCTCCTGGCGCTCACTCCAGCCCCGCTCGATGGCGTGCAGTGCCAGCTGACGCAGACCGTGCTGGCTGGTCCACTCGACGCTGAAGGGCTCGTCGCCGGCCAGGGCTTCCTCGCCCTCGGCCAGACGCAGGCCGAGGCGCTGCTCCAGCAGGTAGCGCGCCGGGTGCTTGAAGCAGTGGATCAACTGGCTGGGTTCGAGGGTCAGCGGAGCGCCGCCCGGCCGGTCCTGATCCGGCTCGGCCAGCACGCTGGCAAAAGGCGTTGGCGACTCGGCGGCCTGGCTCAGGCGCTGGGCGGCGCGGAACCAGGGCGCGGCGAAACCGGCCTGCTGACCGCCAGCGAAATTGCCGGGGGCGAAGGGTTGCAGCGGATGCTGCTGGGTAATTCGCGCGCTGGCTTTCTCGCCATCCGCCGCACAGATCGCAGTGAGATCGACCACATCCAGCAGCTCGCTGACCAGCACCGAGGGCGGCAGTTCGGCGTTGCTGCGCGGGTCGCGGCCGACATAGCTGAGGTACAGGCCGCTGCGCGCCGAGAGCAGGGTTTCCAGCAGCAGGTAGCGGTCGTCGAGCCGCCGTGCGCGGTCGCCACGCCGCGGCGCCTGGCTGATCAGGTCGAAGCCGGCGGCCGGGGTACGGCGTGGCAATGCGCCGTCGTCCAGTCCGAGCAGGCAGACCAGGCGAAACGGCAGGCTGCGCATCGGCACCATGGTGCAGAAGGTCACCGCGCCGGTGAGGAACCCGGAGGCGGCGCTGCCTTGCTCCAGGGCGGCAGTCAGCTGCTGGCGGATCAGCGCCAGCTCGATCGGCCGCTCGACACCCGAGGCGTCGCCCTGTTCCTTGAGCGCCGCGCAGGCCTTGGACAAAAGCAACAGGGTGTCGCCGGCCTCGCGCTCGTCGAACAGGCTGTCGATCAGTTGCTGCAAGCTCTCGGCCCATTCGCTGAGGCTGCGCGCGCGTTGCAGCTGCTGCGCCAGCGCGGCCAGGCGCTCGACGAATGCGACCAGGCGCCCGAGCAGCTGCGCACGGCCGCCTTCCAGGGCATCCAGCGGCCAGCTGTCGCCCAGTAGCGGCGCGCCCAGGCCGGCCAGCTGTGGCGGTGCGGCGAAGCCCAGCAGCAGGCGGTCCAGCCCTTGCCGCCAGGTAAACGCGGCATCCGCCGGCAGGCCCAGTTGCTCGCGGTGCGCGCCATCGCGGCCCCAGCGCACGCCGGCCTCGCGCAGCCAGTCGCGCAGCAGCGGCAGGTCTTCGGCTTCGATCCCAGCGCGGCGGGCGATGGCCGGCTGCTCCAGCCCGGTGAGGATTTCCTCGGCGGCAAAGCGGCTTTCCGGCAGCGCCAGCAGATTGAGGAAGGCCTCGATCAGCGGGATTTCCGCGCGCAGGCTGCGGTCGGCCAGGCTAAAGGGAATCCTTGGCACGCCTTCACGCGGGGCGAAAACGGCTTCGATATAGGGCGCGTAACGCTCGATATCCGGGGTCAGTACCACCACCTGATCCGGGGTCAGCGCGGGGTCGGCGGCAAAGCGCGCGAGCAGTTGGTCATGCAGGATTTCCACCTCGCGCAGCGGCGAGTGGGCGATATGCAGTTCCAGCGAGCGGTCGTCTTCGCGCAAAACCAGGCGCTCATCGGGTTGCCGGGTGCGCAGGCGCAGGATGTCGTTCTGCAGCGCCTGCAACAGGCTGGCGTCGTGCAGGTCGTCATCTTCGGAATACAGGCCGGTTTCCTGGCTGCCTTCGACCGAGGCCAGGCTGAACAGGCTGTCGAAAAAGTCGCGACCCTGCTTGCCCAGGCTAGCCAGCAGCGGATGGCCGACATCCAGGTACCAATCCTCGGGGCCGGCCTCGGGCTGGCGCGCCAGCTCACGGATATCGCGAATCTCGCCCCAGGCTTCGCGGCACGGGTTAAGCGCGAAGATCACTACCTGGGTGTGCCGCGCCAGGCCCTCCAGCACGCGCATATGGTGCGGCGGCAGGCTGCTGATGCCGAACACCAGCAGACGTTCAGGCAACCCGGCGATGGGCGTGGCGTCATACAGGCGGCGCAACAGGTCTTCGAGCAGGCGCGCGCGGTGCGGGTGGCCGTCCTTGGTCAACTCGCGCCAGAGCAGGGCCTGCCAGGCCTCGTCCGGACCGAGATCGAGCAGCTCGTTGCGCTCCCAAGCGGCCAGCCAGTCGTCGCGATACAGCAGGTATTGGTCGAGTACGTCGGCGATCTTGACGGCAAGTGACAGCCTACGCCGCTCATCGCCGCCGGCGAGATAGTGCGCCAGGCGTGGCGCTTCGGCCAGATGGGCCGGCTCGCACAGCCAGTCATACAGCCGCCAGCTCAAGCTGCTGGGGCTGAAGGCCGACTGCTCCGGCAGCTGCCCCAGGCACAACCGCGACAGGTCCCAGACAAATTTGGCCGGCAGCTGCACCTCCAGCTGCATGGCGATGCCCTGACTGCGCGCCAGTTCCAACGTCAGCCAGCGGCCCATGCCCTGACTCGGCACCACCACCCGCGCCGGCGCGAACGGATCGCGTGCAGGCGTCGCGAGCAGCGTGGTGGCCAGCTCGCCAAGGGTTTCCAGGTCAGGGGCGTGGTAGAGCGTGAGCATGAGCAACGGCCGTTGGCATCGATGGCCGCTAGGGTAGCAGGGGCGAGCGGCGACCAACATGGCGACTCGCCAGGCAGATTGACCAGGGCCATTGGCTCGTGTGGGGCGCGGATTTATCCGCTCCCCACACAAGCCCGTAGGGTAGACATGGCGAAGCCTTGTCCACCGAGCTTTGCGGCGGACAAGTCGCGCTGCGGCATGTCCGCCCTACGCCTGAATGCGCCGTGTCCACTATGGCTCTGGGTCAATCGCGCGCAGTACGCGGATTTCCAGGCGCGGGTTGAACCAATAGCCGGTGCAGGTGTTTTCGTTCTTGTCGATGGCGCCCTCTTCCGGACCGAGGACGAAACCGAAATTCTCCCGCCGGCCCTGCACCCACTGCTGAACCTCCCTGGTGACCCCGACCCCTACGGCAACCGTCGACTGGTCCTGCTGTACCCCGGTGCGGCGCAGGTTAATGGCCGCCACTTCGCCAAATGTGGTGCCGGCATTCAGCGACTCGGTGGCGACGCGCAAGCGTAAATTGCACAACGCGCTGCGGACGACGCCACTCGGTACCGCGCGCTCTATATTGATCGGCACCGGCGTGTTGCGCCGCTCCAGGCGCAAGGTGGCGGCAATCACCGCGTCGCCTCGCAGGTCGCTCAAGTCGAAGACGAAAACGCCGTGGTAAGCGCGGCTATCCTGGGTGTGGCAGGTCTGCCCACGTTTTACATGGTTGTGGAAACCGGCGATCACCTCGCCGGCTTCGCCCAGTGGCGGGGACGTACCGGTGACAGTCCGATCCAGCTCGAACGGCCAGCACACGCCAAACCGATCCTCGTAGCTGGATATCTTGGTACCGATGCGTTCGGCGCTACGCTCCACCGTCACTTCGCGGGTACCGCAGCCGCCAACCGTTAACAGCAGCAGGAGAGCCAAGGGGATTCTAAACATCGGATACCTCCATGTAGACGCTGCGCATCGAACAAGGCGGCCACGCGCGCGCGAAAATCACAACCTTCGGTAACACCACCCTAGCCAGTCGTGGCGGGCTGTCCATGCCGTTGGGCGGAACGCTGCTCGGCAAATCCGCCGAATCCCTGAGGCAAAAGCGCGCCAGACACGCTTAACTGCAACCTAGAAGCCCCCGCGAAGCCGACGAGCCCAATAGCCGCCAACGGCCCCCAAAGCCGGTGTCCACGACTCGCCGACACGCCGCTCTCGCCAGGAGGCCACATGCTGACCCTGCTCAATCTGCTCTCAGCCATTGCCCTGCTGATCTGGGGCACGCATATCGTGCGTAGCGGCATCCTGCGCGTGTACGGCTCGCACCTGCGCAAGATCCTCAGCCATAACGTCGGCAAACGACCACTGGCGTTCGCCGCCGGCATCGGCGTCACCGCGCTGGTGCAGAGCAGCAACGCCACCGCGCTGCTGGTGACCTCGTTCGTCAGCCAGGGCCTGATGGCGCTGCCGCCGGCGCTGGCGATCATGCTCGGCGCGGATGTCGGCACGGCGCTGATGGCGCGGGTGCTGACCTTCGACCTGAGCTGGCTGTCGCCGCTGTTGATCTTCCTCGGAGTGATCTTCTTCCTCTCGCGCAAACAGACCCGCGCCGGCCAGCTCGGCCGCGTGGCCATCGGCTTGGGCTTGATGATTCTGGCGCTGGAGTTGATCGTCGCCGCCGCCACGCCAATCACCCAGGCCCAGGGCATCAAGGTGCTGTTCGCCTCGCTGACCGGCGACCTGCTGCTGGATGCCCTGGTCGGCGCGCTATTCGCACTGATTTCCTACTCCAGCCTGGCCGCCGTGCTGCTCACCGCCACCCTCACCGGCTC
>TARA_R100001244_G_scaffold124901_2_pt1 | contig 13792 bp, 12 predicted proteins | sample TARA_R100001244 | Tara Oceans TARA_R100001244 (sample SAMEA2621564) | marine metagenome | biome: marine biome (ENVO:00000447); feature: mesopelagic zone (ENVO:00000213); material: "saline water (ENVO:00002010), including plankton (ENVO:xxxxxxxx)" | depth 790 m
GCCGCTGGCGGTGCGGGCAACCCCGACGCCGGTGCGCAACCTCGGCGTAAAGCTGCTATTGCTCGCCGCGCTGTGCAGCCTGCCGCTGGTTGGCGCGTTGCAGCTGTTGCTGTCGGCGGGGATTGTCTGGGGGCTGTTGGCATATCTGGGCGCTAGCCTGATCAGCTTTCTCCAGTATTGGCAGGACAAGGCCAGCGCCCTGAACGGCCGCCGGCGAACGCCGGAAAACGCCTTGCATCTGATCGAGTTGCTGGGTGGTTGGCCTGGGGCTTTACTGGCTCAGCAGTGCTTTCGCCATAAAACCCGCAAAGTCGCCTATCAGGTGGTGTTCTGGCTGATTGTCGCGGCGCATCAGCTGTTCTGGATCGATTGGCTGCTGCTGGATGGCGCCTATTTCGGCGCGTGGGCGCAGGCGTACCTGGGTTACTGAGGCTTACCGGTCGAGCAGCAAGCCCACTTGCAGGCGCTTGGGCAGTTTGCGCACCACCAACTGGTGGGAGCGGGTCAGCAGTTGGCGCAGCTCGTCGTCAGCGATGGGCAGTCTTGTGCAGTTCATGCTGATCCAGTGCGCCCGCGCCAGGTAGGGTGCCGGGCGAATGCCGGGGCGGTCGACGTAACCGAGGAACAGGTCGTTGTCGACTTTGAAGGCCAGGTCGTGGCCGAGGAAGTTGAGAATGGCGAACATCTTGTTGCCCGCCACGGAAAATACCTGGTTGTTGCCCCACTTGAAGTCCTCGCGGGCGCCAGGCAGTTGCAGACAAAACTGCGCAATATCCTGTTGATTCATTTCCCTAAGCCCTGTGTACGGTGCTTCAGTTAACTTAGCCGGCCCGAAGGCGTCAGATAAGGTATTTGATCGACGTGGCGGTCGGGCGGTTCAACCAGAAAGGAGATTGGCTTATGTCACTGTCCATGTACCACGCTTCGGTTCCGGTGTTCCTGCGCATGCTCGGCAATTTGTCGGGCATTCTGCACAAGGCCGAGGCCTACGCCGTTGCTCGCAAGATCGATCCCAGCGTGCTGCTCAACGCGCGCCTGGCGCCGGACATGCACCCGTTGGTGCGCCAGGTGCAGATTGCCAGCGACAGCGTCAAGGGTTGCGCCGCACGTCTGGCGGGCATCGAAATCCCTAGCTATGCCGACAACGAAAGCAGCTTTGCCGAGCTGCAGGTGCGAATCGCCAAGACCCAAGCCTTTTTGCAAAGTATTGTCGCCGCGCAGATCGATGGCAGCGAGGAGAGGTCGATTACCCTGACGTTTCCCGGTGCGCAGATGACCTTCAGCGGCCAGGAGTACCTGCTGCATTTTGTGTTGCCGAACTTCTATTTTCACCTGACTACCGCTTACGCGATTCTGCGTCACAACGGGCTGGACATCGGCAAGATGGATTTTCTCGGTCGACCATGACCCGGTTAAACCGGTTGCTCCCAGCGGCTGAATGCCTGGCTGAGATGTTCGATCCAGGCGCGCACTGCCGGCAGCATGCCGCGCCTGTGGGTGTAGACCGCCTGCAAGTGGGCGATGGGCAGGGTCCAGTCCGGCAGCAAACGGATCAGTCGACCATCGGCCAGTTCTTCGTGGCAGAAGGGTAACGGCAGCATGGTCATGCCCAAGCCAGCCAGGGCGGCCTGTTTGCGAATGGCGAAGTCCTCGATGGCCAGGCGCGCGTCCAGACTGATGCCTTGCACGCGACCATCGTCATGCTGGAAGCGCAGGTGGATTTTACGGTCGGCCTCCAGTGCGCCCAGCGCCGGCAGTTTGCTCAGGTCGCTCGGCGAGTCGATGCGCATGCCGTGCAGCAGTGCCGGCGTGGCCACCATGTAAGCTTGTGCCGGTTGCAGGCGGCGGCTAATCAGCGCCGGGTCTTCGTCCTCGGCGCTGCGCACGCGCAAGGCGACATCTACACCTTCGTTGAGCAGGTCGACACGGCGGTTGGTCTGGATCAATTCAAGCTGCACCTTGGGATAGGCCGTGAGAAAACTGATCACCAGCTCTGGCAGCAGGCCAATGCCGCCGGGAGTCGACACGCGCAGACGCCCGCGCGGTTCGCTGGTCAGGCTGGCGACGGTTTCCTCGGCCTGTTCGGCCTCCAGCAGCATCGCCTGGCAATGACGCAGGTAGCGCTCGCCGATATCGGTCAGCGCCAGCTTGCGGGTGGTGCGTTGCAGCAGGCGCGCGCCGAGGCGGTTTTCCAGCTCGGCGATGCGCCGCGACAGGCGTGATTTGGGAATGCCGAGGGTGCGACCCGCCGCAGCGAAACCACCGGCTTCCACCACTTTGGCAAAGTAGAACAAGTCGTTGAGGTCATGCATGATTTATCGTCCTATCAGTGGGACGAACTATCGCATTCGTGCCGACTAATGCGCTATTGATTTCATGGGTAGTATCTCCAGCATCTTGATCGCCGTGGGGCGATCTCATCTTGGAGACCGTCATGAAATTACTGCACCTCGATTCCAGCATCCTCGGTGACTCATCCGCGTCCCGCCAATTGAGCCGTGCCGTGGTCCGTGCCTGGCAAAGCGCTGAGCCGAGCGCCCAAGTGATCTATCGCGACTTGGCCAGCGATGCGTTGAGTCACCTGTCCGCCGCCAGTTTGGTTGCCGCCGGTACTCCAGCGGAGCTGCGCACTGCGGCGCAGCAGCACGAAGTCGCACTCTCGGAAACGACCCTGGACGAGTTTCTCGCCGCCGATGCCATCGTGATTGCCGCGCCGATGTACAACTTCGCCTTGCCAAGCCAGCTGAAGGCCTGGATCGACCGTGTCACCGTCGCCGGCAAAACTTTCAGCTACGGCGAAAATGGCCCGCAAGGCCTGGCGGGCGGCAAGAAAGTGGTGATCGTCTCCACCGCAGGTGGCATCCACTCCGGTCAGCCAAGTGGCGCGGCGCATGAGGACTACCTCAAGCTCGTCCTGGCATTCGTCGGCATTAGCGATATCCAGGTGGTGCGTGCCGAAGGCTTGGCCTATGGCGAAGAGCCGCGTGCGGCAGCGCTGAAGGCGGCTGAACAACAGGTGGGTGAACTGTTCGCTGCCGCGTGATCGATCGCCGCAACGCAAAAGCCCGCTCAGTGAGCGGGCTTTTTTCTGGGCGATTGCCCATGCGCTCGGGTGTTAGACGATCACGCCTTGGCTGCGCAGGTAGTCGTCGTAGGTGCCGCTGAAGTCGGTGATGCCGTTGGCCGACAGCTCGATGATGCGCGTGGCCAGGGAGCCGACGAACTCGCGGTCATGGCTGACGAAAATCAGCGTGCCCGGGTAGTTTTCCAGCGCCAGGTTGAGCGACTCGATGGACTCCATGTCCAAGTGGTTGGTCGGTTCGTCCATCACCAGCACGTTGGGCTTTTGCAAAATCAGCTTGCCGAACAGCATGCGGCCCTGTTCACCACCGGAGATGACTTTGACCGACTTGAGGATCTCGTCGTTGCTGAACAGCATGCGCCCCAGCGTGCCGCGGATCATTTGCTCGCCGGTGGTCCACTGGCCCATCCAGTCGAACAGGCTGACGTCGTCTTCGAAGTCGTGGGCGTGGTCTTGGGCGTAGTAGCCGAGCTCCGCGCTGTCGGTCCATTTCACATGACCGGCATCCGGGGTCAGTTCGCCGACCAGGGTGCGCAGCAGGGTGGTCTTGCCGATACCGTTGGGGCCGATGATCGCGACGCGCTCGCCGGCTTCAACCTGGAAGCTGAAGTTCTTGAACAGCGGCTTGCCGTCGAAACCCTTGGCCATTTTGTCGATCATCACGGCCTGGCGGTGCAGCTTCTTGTTCTGTTCGAAGCGAATAAACGGACTGACGCGGCTGGATGGCTTGACCTCGGCCAGCTGGATCTTGTCGATCTGCTTGGCGCGCGACGAGGCCTGCTTGGATTTCGAGGCGTTGGCCGAGAAGCGGCTAACAAAGCTTTGCAGCTCGTTGATTTGCGCTTTTTTCTTGGCGTTATCCGACAGCAGTTGCTCGCGTGACTGGGTCGCGGCGGTCATGTACTCGTCGTAGTTGCCTGGGAACAGGCGCAGCTCGCCGTAATCCAGGTCAGCCATGTGGGTGCACACGCTGTTGAGGAAGTGACGGTCGTGAGAAATGATGATCATGGTGCTGTTGCGCGTGGTCAGCACGTTTTCCAGCCAGCGGATGGTGTTGATATCCAGGTGGTTGGTCGGTTCGTCGAGCAGCAGCACATCCGGGTCGGAGAACAGCGCCTGGGCCAGCAATACGCGCAGCTTCCAACCGGGCGACACTTCGCTCATCGGGCCGAAATGCTGCTCCAGCGGAATACCCAGGCCAAGCAGCAACTCACCGGCACGGGACTCGGCGGTGTAGCCGTCCATCTCGGCGAACTCACCTTCGAGCTCGCCGACCTTCATGCCGTCTTCTTCGCTCATCTCCGCCAGGGAGTAGATACGGTCACGCTCGGCTTTGACCTGCCAAAGCTCTTCATGACCCATGATCACGGTGTCGATCACGCTGAATTCTTCGTAAGCGAACTGATCCTGGCGCAGCTTACCCAGGCGCACGTTCGGCTCCAGCATCACCTGGCCACCACTCGACTCCAGATCGCCGCCGAGGATCTTCATAAAGGTCGACTTACCGCAGCCGTTGGCCCCGATCAGGCCGTAGCGGTTGCCGTTGCCGAACTTCACGGAAACGTTCTCGAACAGGGGCTTGGCCCCGAATTGCATGGTGATATTGGCGGTGGAGATCACGAATCTTGGTCCAGATAAACGGGCGCACGGGCGCGAAAGGGGCGCGATTGTAGCGGTTTACGACCACAAAGGGCAGCTTATGGACGGGCGGGAATGCGAAGCCAAGTAGTTTGACGCAGGAGCATCGAAGGCTGCATGCCCACCCGGAGCGTGGGAATAATCAATCAGCCGGGTTATTCGGTATTTAGGCGCGTTGGCGGTTAGCTGCGCCAGTTTCATGCCTGAGAACTGCGGCAAAAGTCATGCTCTGACTCGGTCTGTTCTGGCACCGGCTTGATGATGTGTCTGCAACCGCGCAGCCTGTGGTGGCTGAGCAACTGATTGCCGTGCTTGATCGGGGCGTCAGTAATAAGGGGAGGGATGCTGTGAGGCTGATGAGCACGAGTTACACCGCGATCTAGAACAACGTGACTTTTGTGGAAACCTGCGTTGCTTTGTCAGCGCATTGGCATGCGAGCGAAACGGCAACAGATCCTAGCGACCTGCTGCGGGAACCATCAGCCCGGTCTTAACAGTGCTCATCGAGACCAAGGTCTTGAAGCGCTTCACGTTGTTGTTCTCGAAGAACAGCTGCCGGGTGAGCTCGGTGTATTGCTCCATGTCCTTCACCAGCATGATCAGCACGAAGTCGCACTCCCCGGCGACGTAGTAGCACTGTTGCACCTCTGGGCAGGCCTGGAAGGTGCGCTTCATGCTGTCCAGCAGATCGAGTCGTTCGCTTTCCACCTCCACCTGCGCGATGACCGTGAGCGTGTACCCCAGCCGTGCAGGGTTCACTATCGCCACGGTTCTTTGGATGACCCCATCCGCGTTCATCTTCTTCAGGCGGCGATTCACCGCGGCGGACGACAGGTTCACCTGGGTGCCAAGGTCCAGTTGGGAGGTTGTAGCGTCCTGCTGGACGGCTTCCAGCAGTGCCAGGTCGTACTGATCGAGACTCATGTGGCATGCCCCTGTAATAAAAGCGCGAGAATTGCCCGGAAAACGTAATAGAAATTCATTTATCGCTCATAAAACAAGATTTAAGTGCTTGTTAACCAAATAGCATTTAACTCATCGACAACAAGCCCCGCCGGAGAGTCCAATGAACAAATGTTCTGCGCCGCGCCTGAATGGTTCGATCCTGCTTCAGCAAGTTCGTGCGCTTGGCGAGATTGGCGCCGATCAAGTCAACGGCGGTCGCACGCGAATCGCTCTGACCGATGCGGAGAAGGCAGGCCGCGATCAGCTTGTTGCATGGATGAAGGAGCTCGATCTGGACGTGCGGGTCGACCGCATCGGCAACATCTTCGGTACGCTGCGTTCTGTCTCCGATCAAGGTGACCAGGCCCCTTTGATGATGGGCTCCCACATCGACACGGTGACCAACGCCGGTGCCCTGGATGGTTGTTATGGGGTGCTTGCAGCCCTGGCCGTGGCCCGGGCGTTTCGCGAGGCAGGGGTGCTGCCGTCACGCTCCATCACCATTGGCACGTTCACCAATGAAGAGGGTGTGCGTTACCAGCCGGACATGCTGGGCTCGTTGGTGTATGCCCGCGGCCTGGCTGTCGACGAGGCGCTGGCGACCCGCGGAACCGATGGCACTCGTCTGGGTGACGAGCTGCAACGCATCGGTTATGCCGGCGATCTGGAGCCAGGCTCTGTCATTCCCCATGAGTATCTGGAGCTGCACATCGAGCAGGGGCCGATCCTGGAGGCGGAGAACACCCAGATTGGCGTAGTCGAGACTCTTCAAGGCATCTCTTGGCAACGGATCGTCGTGCAAGGCAACGCCAACCATGCGGGCACCACCCCGACCCGTTTGCGGCATGACGCCGGCTATGTGGCCTGTGCGGTAGTCGCCGAGTTGCGCGATATCGCCAAGGACTCGGGCGCAACGACCCTGGCGACCGTCGGCTGCATGAGCTTCGAGCCCAATGTGATCAACGTGATTCCGCGTAGGGCTACTTTCACGGTGGACTTGCGCGATCCCGATGAGGCGCTGCTGCTGAGTGCGGAAAAGCGTCTTAGCCAGTTTCTGGCTGCGATATCGACGGAAGAAGGGGTGCAGATCAGCACGGAGCAGCTCGTTCGTTTTCAGCCGGTGACCTTCGATGCGGGGCTGGCCGATGAAATCGAGGACTCTGCCAAGCGCTGCGGTTTTAGCCACAAACGCATGACTTCCGGTGCCGGACATGACGCCCAGATGATCGCTCGTATCGCCCCGTCAGCCATGATTTTCGTACCCAGTCGGGGCGGTATCAGCCACAACCCCCGTGAGCACACGGACGACGATCAACTGCTCAAGGGCGCTGAGGTGCTGCTTGATGTGGTTGTCCACCGCCTGAGCCTTACCCACTAACGCATTCGCCAACTCATGAGTCCGCCGGCAGTTGTCGGCGCTATCGGCCTCGCCTTGCCTATCGATGGAGCCCCCATGTTGATTGCCAACCCTAACGCAACCCATAAAAGCTACCCCGAAGCGCTGCAGAACATCATGAGCATCCATAAGGCCAACGAAAGCCGCGCCTGGCTGGCCGATTGGTCGCGGCTTAAGCGCGGTGCTACGCCGCTTTACTCGTTGCCCGGCCTGGCTGCGGAACTGGGGGTGTCGGACATTCTGGTCAAGGATGAGTCGGAGCGTTCGGTGCTGGGTAGCTTCAAGGCGCTCGGTGCGCCGATTGCCCTGGTGCGCCTGATCCTGCGCCAGTTCCCCGAGCCATGTTTCGAGGCCCGTGGCCTGCTCGCGGGTGAGTACCGCAACGCGTTGGCTGACTTCAGCGTAATCAGTGCCACCGACGGCAACCACGGCCGCGCCCTGGCCGCTGCGGCGCGGAGCGTGGGTTGCCGCTGCGTGATCGTGCTGCATGCCAACGTCAGCATCGAGCGTGAAGAGGCGATTGCCGCCTACGGCGCCGAGATCGTGCGCATCAGCGGCAACTACGATGAGTCGGTGGAAGAGGCGGCCGCGCTCGCTGTGAGGAATGGCTGGCTGGTCGTCTCCGATACCTCCTATGAGGGCTATGAGAACATTCCCCGCGACGTGATGCAGGGTTACGGCACCATCGCTGCCGAGATCGTCGAAGCGCTGGCCCAGCGTCAAGGCGGTGTCACCCACGTCTTCCTACAGGGCGGCGTTGGCGGCCTGGCGGCGGGTATCGCCAGCTATTTCTGGGAACTCTATGGCGTAGGGCGCCCGACCTTCATCGTGGTCGAACCCGAGCAGGCGGATTGCCTGTACCAGAGCGCCATTGCCGGTCAGGCGGCCAAGGCGACAGGCTCGGTGGATTCGGTGATGGCGGGCCTGGCCTGTGGTGAAACCTCGCCACTGGCGTGGAAGTTTCTGCAGCCCTGCGTCGATTTTTTTATGACCATCAAGGATGACGAAGCGGTCAGCGCCATGCGCCGCATCGCGGTTGGCAGCGATAGGGATATTCCGCTGGTCGCCGGTGAGTCCGGCGTGGCTGGGCTCGCCGGGGTGATCGGCCTGGCCAATGCTCCGCTGCTGGCCGAGCGGGTGGGGCTGAACGGCGAATCCCGCGTCCTCTTGATCAACACCGAGGGCGCCACCGCACCGGGCGTTTATCAGGCGCTGGTGGGCGAGCCTGCTCAGTCGGTGCTGGCTCGCCAGGTGGCGTGGAAGCAAGGCCGGGTGCGCTAAGTCGTCATCCATGGCGCTGTTTTGGGTGTGCATGTGGCTGTGCTGATGCGCGACTAGTCGGTGTCGCATGGAGCGAGGCGGGCGTGCAATGGCTGGTTGCTCGTGCAGAACTGCGTCGTTGCTTGCACATTTACGGTTGGCCGGAAGCCGTCAGGCATGTGTCAGCCGCGGTAAAAAACCTGCACCAGGTGATAACCGAACTGACTTTTTATCGGGCCATGCACTTCGCGGATCGGCTTTTTGAAAATCACCTGGTCGATCGCACGCACCATTTGTCCTGGGCGCACTTCGCCTAAATCGCCGCCACGTTTGCCCGATGGGCAGGTGGAGTATTTGCGTGCCAGCACATCGAAGGCTTCGCCGGCGGCAATGCGCTTTTTCAGCGCAGCGGCCTCTGCTTCGGTTTTCACCAGGATGTGGCGGGCCATTGCCTTCGTCATGACGGGTTCCTCATTTTTACCGGGTGCATATTGTGCCAGTATTTGCCGCGCCATCAGAATGACGCCATTTTCAAGACTTCTGCTTGACCAAGAACAGCGGCTAATCATGGCCTAACGTATTAACTCCACTCAACGGAAGCGCCGCCCATGGACCTCCATGCAATGCTGAAAATCCTGTCCAGCCAGGATGGCTCCGACCTCTACCTGTCGACGGGGGCGCCGCCTTGCGCCAAGTTCAACGGCGTACTCAAGGCGCTGAGTGCCGAGCCGCTGAAGGCGGGCGAGGTGGCCGCCATCGCCGAGTCGGTAATGGATGTGGCGCAACGCGAGGAATTCGAGCGCGAACTGGAGATGAACCTGGCGATTTCCCTGGCCGGCGTCGGGCGTTTTCGTATCAATATTTTCAAGCAGCGCAACGAGGTGTCGATCGTCGCGCGCAATATCAAGCTGGACATCCCCAAGTTTGAAGACCTCAAACTGCCGGAAGTGCTGCTCAAGACCGTCATGGAAAAACGCGGCCTGGTGCTGTTCGTCGGCGGCACCGGCTCGGGCAAGTCGACCTCCCTGGCAGCGTTGATCGACTACCGCAACCGCAACAGCGGCGGGCATATCATCACCATCGAAGATCCGGTGGAGTATGTCCACCGGCACAAGAAGTCGATCATCAACCAGCGTGAGGTCGGCGTTGACACCCGCAGTTTTCATGCCGCGCTGAAAAATACCCTGCGTCAGGCGCCGGACGTGATTCTGATCGGTGAGATTCGTGACCGCGAGACCATGGAGCATGCGCTGGCCTTTGCCGACACCGGCCACTTGGCGATTTCGACCTTGCACGCCAACAACGCCAACCAGGCGCTGGACCGCATCATCAACTTCTTCCCCGAAGACCGCCGGCCGCAGTTGCTCAACGACCTGGGCAACAACCTCAAGGCCTTCGTTTCCCAGCGTCTGGTGAAAACCACCGATGGCAAACGCCGCGCTGCGGTCGAGGTGCTGCTCGGCACGCCGACCATCCGCGACCTGATCAAACGCAACGAGTTTTCCGAAATCAAGGAGATCATGGAGAAGTCGAAGAACCTCGGCATGCAGACCTTCGATCAGGCGCTGATCGATTTGGTCAATGAAGGCTCCATCGACGAAGAAGAGGCCGTGAAAAACGCCGATTCGGCGAACAACGTACGGCTCAAGCTCAAACTCTATCGCGACAATCCATCCACGCCGAGTCCAGCACCGGCGGCACCCGCTGCCGTTGTGGCCGCGCCGGCCAAGGTCGCCGCCACCGGCGATTGGGGCCTGGAACTGAAGCTCGAAGAGCTGGAGACAGACGAGCAGGCGGAAGACCCGGGCCGTCAAGGGATTTGAGCGAAGGCCAGGCCCGGATCAGGCTAGCGCTTGGCCACAGCCTATATGCCCTTACAGGGCGCTTTTTGCGCCCGCTGTCATCACATCAAAAGAAACCGAAGAGCTGCCTTTGAGCGCAGGTAGTCCGCGACAACGAACTGGATTCCCTTGCATACCGATGTTGCTCCGCGGGGGCAGGTCGAGCCCATCATCCACATCGTGGCAGGTGGCCGCTAGCCCCAGGCGAGCGCGGCGGTTCATTCGCCCTGGCGGCGTATGTCCAGGCGCAAGCTGTGGATCAGTGCTTTGCCTGCGACGAGCTGCAATGTGGCGTTTTCATGGATTTCCAATACCTGGGTAGCGCCGGGTGCTTGCAGGTGCTCGGTGATGGTCGAGAAGGCCATGATGCGCCCTTCGGCTGTCAACAGCTCCGGCTCCGAGCGCTGAGACTCGTAGCCTTCTACGCGGTCGAAGGTGGCCTGCCAGAGCGCCGCCAGTTGCGCTTTGCTGAGGCTGTCCCAGGCGCCGCCGGGCAGGCGCACGCGGATCTGCGCCTGGGGGCTGAGCCCGCTGACGATGCCCTGGGCATCTCGTCGTTGCGCGGCGCTGTCGGCAGCCGCCAGGGTGTCGAGTACGGCGGCGCGTTGGGCCGCGCTGGGTGTCGTGCCGCCTGGGTTGTGGCCTTCGATGCGGCTGAGAAACTGCGTGGCGGTCGGATTATCGCCTTGCCGGGCGGCGGTGCGAATCCAGCTCAGGCCGGCCAGCCGGTTGCCTTGCGCGTAGAGGTTTTTACCCAGCGCCCATTGTGCGGAGCTGTTATCCAATTCGGCCGCGCGCTGGTACCACTCGGCAGCCTTGGCCGCATCCGGAGCGACGCCCAAGCCTTCGGCGTAGGCCCGGCCGACCTCGTACATGCCGATGGCATCGCCTGTATCCGCCGCGCGTCGATACCAGCGCAACGCCGTCTCATGGTTTTGCGGCACCGCCAGGCCCGCCGCGTGCATATTGCCGACATTCAGCATGCCTTGCCGGTTGCCGGCTTCGGCCAGCGTCAGGTAACGGCTGTAGGCTTCGTCGAAGTCCCCCATTTTGTATACCGCATAGGCTTCCAGCACCTGGATCATTTCGCGGGCGATTTGCTCTTGCGAGGCCCCTGCGGCGGGGTTCGAGCAGCACAGCGCGATGGCCAGGCCAGCCGCATATTGACGGTAAGAAGCGGGGGCGCGAAGCATGGTCGGTTACCTTCTGTGGCGTCTACGCGTGGTGGCGCAGGAGAGAATCGACGCTAGCAACGGCTTGTCGGCGCGTCTGTGCTGCAAAGGTGCCGAGTCAGTACGACCAAGGTTTTAGGGCGCTTTGGCGAGCGCGACCTTTATGCGCTCGCCAAGCAGGTCAGCGTGGGGAGGCGAAGGTCAACGCGTCGACAGTGACGCTTGCGAGGTCCGCCGGGGGCGTTGTTGAGCCGGATACGCGGTTTATTCGGCTCAGCTCAACGTGTGCTCAGTTGCTGGCTAGGCTTTGAGCTGTGGCAGGTCGCGGTACAACTCCAGCGCCAGTGGGTTGGCCAGAGCGTCGGTGTTTTTCACCGGTTTGCCGTGCACCACATTGCGCACCGCCAGCTCGACTATCTTGCCGCTGATGGTGCGCGGGATATCCGCCACGGCAATGATCTTCGCCGGTACATGACGCGCTGTGGTGTTGGCGCGGATCACCTGGCAAATCTGCGCTTGCAACGCGTCGGTCAGTTCGACGCCATCGCGCAGACGCACAAACAGCACCACGCGTACATCGTCGTCCCACTCCTGACCGATGGCGATGGATTCCAGTACGGCTTCGATTTTTTCCACCTGGCGGTAGATCTCGGCGGTACCGATGCGCACGCCGCCTGGGTTGAGCACGGCGTCGGAGCGGCCGTGAATCACCAGGCCGCCGCGTGCGGTTTCTTCGGCGTAGTCGCCGTGGGCCCAGATTCCGGGGAAAGTTTCGAAGTAGGCCGCCTGGAGCTTGGCGCCCTCGGGGTCATTCCAGAAACCCACCGGCATCGACGGAAAATGCTGCGCGCAGACCAACTCGCCTTTCTCGCCAGTCACCGCTTGCCCGGCGTCGTTCCACACCTGCACGTCCATGCCCAAGCCCTTGCACTGCAGCTCGCCACGCCATACCGGCAGTACCGGGTTGCCGAGGGCGAAGCAGGAAACGATATCGGTGCCGCCGGAGATCGACGACAGGCAGAGATCGGCTTTGATCTCGCGGTAGACGTACTCGAAGCTCTCGTGGGACAGCGGCGAGCCGGTTGAGAGAATGGCCTTCAGGCGTTGCAGCTGATGCGTCTTGCCCGGTTTAGCCCCAGCCTTTTCCAGTGCCGCGAGAAACTTGGCGCTGGTACCGAAGATGCTGATGTTTTCCGCATCGATTAAATCGATCAGGCGCTCGGCACCCGGGTGGAAGGGCGAGCCGTCGAACAGCACCAGGGTCGCGCCCAGGGCCAGGCCCGAGACCAACCAGTTCCACATCATCCAGCCGCAGGTGGTGTAGTAGAACAAGGTGTCGTCGGCATGCAGGTCGGTGTGCAGACCCAGTTCCTTGATGTGTTGCAGCAAGGTGCCGCCGGTACCGTGAACGATGCACTTGGGCACGCCGGTGGTGCCGCTGGAATAGAGGATATACAGCGGGTGATCGAAGGCGACCTGAGTGAATTCGGGCTCGCCGCCGGGCTGGTAGAAATCCTGCCACAGCGCGACCTTGGCTGAGGCATGGAAGTCGGCGGCTTTGGCCTGGGGATTGGAGTAGGGCAGCACAATCAGCTGTTTAAGCGAGGGCAGGCGCTCGAGGATTTCGTTGAGTTTGCCGGTCAGGTCGAGGTTCTTACCGGCGTAGCGGTAGCCGGCAGCGGCGATCAGCACCTTGGGTTCGATCTGGCCGAAACGGTCGATCACGCCCTGGGTGCCGAAGTCCGGCGAGCAGCTCGACCAGGTCGCACCGAGGCTGCTGGCGGCGAGCATACCGACCACGGCTTGCCAGGTGTTGGGCATAAAGGCCGCCACGCGGTCACCGATGCCGACGCCAGCGGCACGCAGGCTTTTTTGCAGCCCGGCGACATGCTCAGCCAGCTCGGCATAGCTCAGTTGCTCGCGTGTGCCATCCTCGCCAATGGTGATCAGGGCAGGGTGATCGTCGCGGCGGCGCAGCAGGTGTTCGGCAAAATTCAGCGTGGCGCCGGGGAACCACTGCGCGCTGGGCATGGCGCTGCCTTCATGCAATACAGCGCTGGGCTGTTGGCTGAAACGCACCTCGAAAAACTCGACAATCGCCTGCCAGAAGGCCTCGCGCTGCGTCACGCTCCAGGCGTGCAGGGCCGGGTAGTCGGCCAGTTGCAGGCCGTGGCGCTGATTGACGAAGCGGCGGAAGGCGTCCATCCGGGTAGCGGCGATACGCTCGGCGGAAGGCGTCCACAGGGGCTGTTGCATGTCGATTCCTCGTTCGGCTCTTGCTGTCATTCTTGTCATGAATCGCCGTTTTGCACGGCAGAGGGCACGCTAGCCGACTGATCGACGGGCGCCTTGAACGCTAGCGACCCTTATTGCTCGGCTGCCGACCTGGCGGCTGTTGTAGCGGTTTTGTGACGCGCTCTGGTAAACAAAGCCCGACGCGGGCAGGGCGGACACGGCG
>TARA_R100001244_G_scaffold51664_4_pt1 | contig 13779 bp, 14 predicted proteins | sample TARA_R100001244 | Tara Oceans TARA_R100001244 (sample SAMEA2621564) | marine metagenome | biome: marine biome (ENVO:00000447); feature: mesopelagic zone (ENVO:00000213); material: "saline water (ENVO:00002010), including plankton (ENVO:xxxxxxxx)" | depth 790 m
CTTTGTGCGAGCCGGCAGTGGATTCGAGCACCACACTCGACTCACCGGCATACACCACCAGGGCAACCTTGTCCTCGGCGCGCAACTGCTCGACCAGCAACTTCAGGGTGCTCTGCACCAGCGGCAGGCCTTCGCGGCGGTCCATCGAGCCGGAGACATCCACTAAAAACACCAGGTTAGCTGGCGGCAGTGATGCCACGCTACGCTCCCCACTCTTGATGGCGATGCGCAGCAGGCGGCTATTGGGGTTCCATGGCGTTTGCGCCAGCTCGGTGGCGACGCCGAATGGGCTATCCCCGCTCGGCTGCGGGTAGGCATAGGGGAAGTAGTTGACCAGTTCTTCGAGGCGCACGGCGTCGCTGGGCGGTAGCTGGCCCTGATTGAGGAAGCGCCGCACGTTGGCGTAGCTACCGGTGTCGACATCGAGGCTGAAGGTCGACATCGGCGTTGCGGCGACGGCATGCACCGGATTGGCGGCGAGCTGCTGATACTGCTCGCGGTACGCCTCACGGTAAGCCGGCGAAACGCTGTCCGCCAGGGGCGCCGCCGGCAGTGCCGCGGCGGGCCATGACGAAACGCCGTAGCGCGCCATCTCGGCTTTTTGCACAAGCGGCTGCTCGCGCGACTCGCGAGCCAGCAAGAGCGCTTCGCGCACCGGTTCAGGGGCCTGAACCCGCGGTGGTTCGGGCTGAGTCGCGTTACAGGCCGTCAACGCCAGCAGCAGACTGCCGGCGAAACCGTGCAGCAACGGCTGCGGGGATAAGGCGATAACCTTGAACATGGCACGTCTCCTCGGGGCGAAAATCTCTTCGCTTGAGTAGACGCAGTGCCTGTTCGATTCGGGTTAACGGTAGCCAGGATCTTGCTGGAGCATCGCGACCGGCAACGGGCGCCTAACCTGCGCGGCCCGATCCACTCCAGGCGAGGCCGTTCAGCCGCAAGTTGCTCGGTGTCGCAGCACTGGCAAGCCGTTTTTAACGCCGTATCGGCAACGTCGGTAGTTTTTCAACGGCCTGCTAGAACGTGCCGGTGGTTTCTTGACACAGCTGATTGGCCAGCATCCCCAAGGTCATCAACGCCCGCTCGGCTTCACGGTTCCACGGGATGCCGCAATTCAGCCGCACGCAGTGGTTGAACTGCTCGGTATTGCTGAAGATCAGCCCCGGCGCGATGCTGATGCCCTGCTGCAACGCGCGCACGTGCAGGTCTTTGGTATTGACCCGGGCCGGCAGGCTGACCCAAAGGATGAAACCGCCATTGGGCCGGGTAATCTGCGTACCCTCGGGGAAATACTGCTGCACCGCCAACTGGAAGGCGCTGAGGTTCTTGCGGTACTCCTGGCGGATATAGCGCAGGTGGCGGTCGTAGCCGCCGTTCTCCAGGTACGCGGCCACCGCCATCTGCGTCACGCTGCACGCCGAATGGGTGCTGAACGTCTGTAAGCGCTGGATTTCATCCTGATACTTGCCGGCAATCATCCAGCCGATGCGCACACCGGGTGACAGGGTTTTCGAGAAGCTTGAGCAGTACACCACCCGCCCCTCGCGGTCGTGGGCCTTGAGTGCCTTGGTCGGCCCCTGCTCGAACATCAACTCGCCGTAGATATCGTCCTCGATGATCTGGATATCGAAGTTGTCCGCCAGGCGCAGCAAGTGTTTCTGGCGCTCTTCGGGGATAGTGCCGCCCAACGGGTTGCTCAGGCGCGCCGTCAACACCAGCGCCTTGATCGGCCATTGGCTGGCCGCCAGTTGCAAGGCCTCGATACTGATGCCGGTAGTCGGGTCGCTGGGGATTTCGATGACCTTCAGGCCCAGCAAGTCAGCCAGTTGCAACAGGCCATAGTAAGTCGGCGACTCGGCAGCGATCAGGTCGCCCGGCTTGGTCAGCACCCGCAACGACATCTGCAGCGCATCGACACAGCCGTGAGTAATCACCACCTCGGAAGGGTCGACCACCACCCCGGCATCGCGCATGCGAATCGCCACCTGGCGCCGCAGCGGCTCGAACCCCGGGCTGAACATGTAACTGAACGCCCGCGCACTGTGGAAGCGGGTGACCTTGGCCAGTTGCTGGTGCAAGGCACGTACCGGCAGATAGTCGACATGCGGTACCGCCGCGCCGAGGGGAAACACCCCTTCGCGGCGCGACTCGGTGAGCACCTGATTGATGATGCTGCTGCGCGTCACCAGGCCTGGTCGTTCAACCCGGGCGATGTCCGGGGTTGGCGCAGTCAAGGCGGGAGTCTGGTGCACGTAAAAACCGGATTGCGGTCGCGCGCGGATCAACCCGAGGTCTTCCAGGTTGGCGTACGCCTGCAACACCGTGGCGTGGCTGACACTGAGCTGCGAACTCATCTTGCGCACCGATGGCACGCGCTCTCCCGGCTGGTAAACGCCACGACGAATATCTTCCGCCAATTGCTGGGCGATACGCTGGTAGAGCAACAGACTGGTCATGGCCGCCTTCTCCGAATCACTGGACCGTAACAGTAATCGAGCCATTTCGATCTGTACCGGCACAGCTTTATTGATTGTGGCCAATACAGTTGACTTGCGCCATGAACTGTAACGGTTTAATCAAAAACCATAGCGGACTGTTCAGAAGAAGCATCAGACGAGAGCCAGGCATTGCCTTAACTGTTGATGCAGAGCGCGGCCGCGTGCAGCGAAAGATCTGCAGTTTTCGAAGATTTTCGCGGATTTATCTGCAAAAGCCTGGCGGCACATGCAATACGCAATTGCGCCCTAACACATAAAAAACCCCGACCGTGTTAACGGCCGGGGTTTATCGGGGCCTAACTGGGGGCTTAGCGACTAGCGCCCAAACGGCCCTGCTCGTCGGAGAAGACAATCTCGACGCGACGATTTTGCGCGCGGCCTCTGGCCGATGCATTCTCGGCAACGGGGAAGCTTTCACCATGCCCTTCCACCTGCACGCGCTTGGCGTCGATGCCCAGATCGACCAGCACATCGGCCACGATCTGCGCCCGCGCGCGGGACAGTTCAAGGTTCTCCTGCTTATCACCACGGCTGTCGGTGTAGCCCTCGATGCGCACCACGCGACGCGGATTGAGACGGAGGAATTGCACCAACTTCAACACGGTACGGTTGGCCGAGGCCTTCAGTTCCGCGCGTCCGGCATCGAACAGCACATCGCCCAGGGTCATCACCAACCCACGCTCGGTTTCCGTGGTGGCCAAACTGACCATCTGCTCTTCCAGCCAATTGCTCTGCTCCTGCACGCTGAGCAGCTTGGCTTCGCGCAGTGCCAACTGTAGGCGTTGGCGCTCCAGTTCGAGCTTGGCCGCACGCTCCTGATTGAGACTCAGAGCGCTGTGCTGGCCGGCAATCTCGCTGTAACGCTGGCTGAGATAGGCGTAATGGCTGACGTCGTCCGCGCTCCCCCAATAGCTCGACAGACGGTCGGCACGCGCCAGGGACTCACCGGCGCGGATCACGTCTTTCGGTGCGCTGCGCAGCACATCGGGGTTTTCCTTGACGGACTGAAAACCAGTGCGCGCCGCCTCCAGCGCTTCGCCGCTGCGCTGCTGCGAGCCGGCACAACCGCTTAACAGCAACACCACTAGCGCGCCGCCAATCACCTGAGCAGGAGTATTCATTGCAAATCCCTCAACTGCAGGCGCAGACGATTGATCCGATTATTCAGCTCCGTCAGTTGATCCTGGCTTTTTTGCGTAAGCACTCGCGCCTCTGCCAGACGCGCATCCAGCTCGGCCTGCTCGGCAAGCATGCGTGCCTCCTTGAACGACTCCTCGGCCATGGCGGCTTGAGCCTGGAGCAATTTCTCCTCAGCCAGCTTCAGCTCAGCCACATGCTCATCGGCACCAACGGCCTTGGCTTGTGCCAGGGCTTGCTCGGTCAGGCGCAATTGCTCGGTCGGCGCCGGATCACTGGCGCAACCAGCCAATGCCAGCAGCGCCAATGCGACGCATAAAAATCGATTAGTCACGAAAAATTCCTACGGATTCTGGACACTTGCGGGTTGCAACTGCTGTTCCTTCCAACGCAACAAATTGCGCTGCAACAGCGTTTCCGGCAGGCCGGCAACGGACAATTCTGTCATTTTTTTCGCCAGCTGTCCGCGCAACCAAGGATCGTTGCAGGCAGAGTTGTGCGACAGGGTCAGGTACAGCCCCTCACTGGAAATCGGCGGTTCCAGCACTTGCAGATCGTCTTCCATCCCCAGGGTTTCAGCCAGGGCCAACCCCGGGTAGCGCTCGTAGAGCACATAATCGGTGCGCCCGAGCAGTAACTTCTGGAACGCCTGGGTCAAGCTGGAGACGCCCTCCAGAGTCAGATTGACCTGGGCATAGGCATCAAATTGCTGACCAAAGCTATTGCCCACCAAGGTGTCACCCGTGTGCCCTTGCAGGTCTTGCCAACCGCTGTAGGGAAACGTTTCGCCCTGGCGTACCCAGACCACGCTGGGCGTCGAGAAAAAGGCCGGATGCACGTAGTCCATGCTTTCCAGACGCGGCAGAGTCAGAAACGCACCGGCGATCAGGTCGACGCGGCCGGTGCGCACCTCATCTTGGGCGCGCGACCACGGACCGGTGTAGATCACGTCAATCACCACCCCCAACTCGTCGGCCAGGTGCTTGAGCAAATCGGCATTGGCGCCGATCAACTGCTGCGGATTTTGCGGGTCGCGCCAGAGGTATGGCGGATACTCGGGGTTGCCGGTCGCCACCAGGCGCTCGCACTTACCCTTGGCAGCGGCGGCCAGACCAGGTAACACGAGCAAACCAACCAGCAACAGCAAAGACTTTAATAGACCACGCTCAAACATTAGCGACTTCCCGGCTCAACCTTTGATGGGCATCCATGGCGCATACACGACGGGAGATGCATTCTTCATGCTAGCGTACTACCAGCTCAATAATAATTCGCGATAAGGACGCGCCATGAAAAAACTGATACTGGGCCTGATGCTGCTACTTGCAGGCATCGCCGGCACACTCTATTTCAGCCCCGCCGCACTGGTCACCAGCATGCGTCTGGTCGAGCGGCAGTTGGCCGAACTCGACAGCAAACAACTCACCGTGGGCGATCTTAGCATTCATTACTACGAGGGCGGCCCGAGCAGCGGCGAAACCTTGTTGATGGTCCATGGTTTTGGCGCCAACAAGGACAACTGGCTGCGCTTCGCCCGGCATTTCACCGCACGCTACCACGTCATCGCCCTCGACCTGCCTGGCTTTGGCGACAGCAGCAAGCCACAGGCCAGCTACGACGTCGGCACCCAGACCGAGCGCCTCGCGGCCTTCACCGCAGCGCTGAAGATCAAACGCCTGCACCTGATCGGCAACTCCATGGGTGGCCATATCACCGCCCTGTATGCCGCGCGCTACCCGCAGCAGGTGGCGTCCCTGGCGCTGTTCGACAATGGCGGCATCGACGCCCCGCGCAAGAGCGAATTTATCACCCGACTGGAGCGCGGCGACGCCAATCCACTGGTGGTAAAAGCCCCTGAAGACTTCGAACGCCTGCTGGAGTTTGTCTTCGTCGAACCGCCACCCCTACCGCGCGGGGTCAAGCATTACCTGGCGGAGCAAGCCATCGCCAACAGCGCCCACTACCAGCAGGTGTTCGAGCACTTGGTCGAGCGCTACATCCCCCTGGAGCCCGAACTGCCGAAAATCCAGGCACCGACCCTGCTGCTCTGGGGCGAGCACGACCGGGTCTTGGACGTGTCCAGCATCGAGGTCATGCAAGCGCTGCTCAAGCAGCCAAGCGTGGTCATCATGCAGGACTGCGGCCACGCCCCGATGATCGAACGCCCCCAGGAAACCGCTGCCCATTATCAGGCGTTTCTCAATGCCAGCGTGCGTGAGTGACGGCACCGTAGGGTGGCAAAAAAGGCTTTGTCTCGATTATGCGCTGCCTGAGTAGTCAGGCTTTTGCGGGGATGGTCTTGACCGCAAGCGGTTCAGGCAACGCGCTCAAGACATCACAAAGCCCCTGCACCCAACCAGCGCATGGCGCCTGTGTGCGGATCGACTGCCGCTTTTTCGCGATTAAAACCGCTTGAGGCGCTGGAGCGCAGCAACCGTTAACGAGTACAGCGCTAACAAAAAACCCGCTCAATGAGCGGGTTTTTGTGTAGCGCGGAAATCGCTGGCTTACACCAGTTTTTCCAACTCCGGAATGGCTTCGAACAGGTCAGCCACCAGGCCGTAGTCAGCCACCTGGAAGATCGGTGCCTCTTCGTCCTTGTTGATCGCAACGATCACCTTGGAGTCTTTCATGCCGGCCAGGTGCTGGATCGCGCCGGAGATACCAACGGCGATGTACAGCTGCGGCGCGACGATCTTGCCGGTCTGGCCGACCTGCATGTCGTTCGGCACGAAACCGGCGTCAACCGCGGCGCGCGAGGCACCCACGGCAGCGCCGAGCTTGTCGGCCAGGGCGTACAGGTGCTTGAAGTTGTCGCCGTTCTGCATGCCACGGCCGCCGGAAACGACGATCTTGGCAGCGGTCAGTTCCGGACGATCGGACTTGGCCAGCTCTTCGCCAACGAACGCCGATTTGCCGGCGTCAGCGCCAGTCGACACCGCTTCAACGGCAGCACTACCACCTTCGGCAGCCACCGGATCGAAACCGGTGGAACGCACGGTGATGACTTTCACGGCAGCCGAAGACTGCACGGTAGCGATGGCGTTACCGGCATAGATCGGACGCTTGAAGGTGTCGGCGCTTTCGACGGCGATGATCTCGGAGATCTGATCAACGTCCAGCTGGGCGGCAACGCGCGGCAGGATGTTCTTACCGTTGCTGGTGGCAGCCGCCAGGATGTGGCTGTAGGCAGCCGGCGAGGCACCTTGCGCCAGCTCGGCAACCAGCGGCGCAACGTTTTCCGGGAGCTGGTGAGCGAAAGCGGCGTTGTCAGCCACCAGCACCTTGGCCACGCCAGCGATCTTGGCGGCGGCTTCGGCGGCGGCGCCGCACGCGGCACCGGCAACCAGCACGTGGATGTCGCCACCGATCTTTGCAGCAGCAGCCACGGTGTTCAGCGTGGCTGGCGCCAGGGCGGCATTGGTGTGTTCAGCGATAACCAGGATAGTCATTTAGATTACCTTCGCCTCGTTCTTCAGTTTCTCGACCAGTTCAGCCACGGACTTGACCTTGATACCCGCGCTGCGAGCAGCCGGCGCTTCAACTTTCAGGGTCTTCACGGTGGAGGTGGTGGAAACGCCCAGGGCGTCCGGCGTGACCACTTCCAGCGGCTTTTTCTTGGCCTTCATGATGTTCGGCAGCGACGCGTAGCGCGGCTCGTTCAGGCGCAGGTCGGTGGTGACGATCGCCGGCAGGTTCAACGCAACGGTCTGCAGACCGCCGTCGACTTCACGGGTCACGTTGACCTTGTCGCCAGCCACTTCAACCTTGGAGGCGAAGGTGCCTTGGGCGTAGCCACTCAGCGCGGCGAGCATCTGGCCGGTCTGGTTGTTGTCGCTGTCGATCGCCTGTTTGCCCAGGATCACCAGCTGCGGCTGCTCTTTGTCGACCACAGCCTTGAGCAGCTTGGCCACGGCCAGCGAGTTCAGCTCATCGGCCGACTCAACCAGGATGGCACGGTCGGCACCGAGGGCCAGCGCGGTACGCAGCTGCTCTTGAGCAGTGGCCGGGCCGATGGTGACGACGACGATTTCGCTCGCCACGCCTTTCTCTTTCAGGCGTACCGCTTCTTCCACGGCGATTTCGCAGAAGGGGTTCATCGACATCTTGACGTTGGCAAGATCAACGCCGCTGTTGTCCGCCTTGACGCGAACCTTGACGTTGTAGTCGACCACTCGTTTGACAGCTACAAGAACCTTCATGGATTCCTCGTTACTCTCCGGTGAATAGGAATGTCGCCAAAGCGAACATGGCGGGTGATGCAAATCGGCCGGAACCGACTTTCAGCCCAGACGGCGAGCGCAAAACCGCCCGTATCTTGACCGCACGACCTAGCCTGGTCAATACAGCGAACCAGCCAGTCATCCGCGATGTAGTAGGATTCTAGCAGGCCTACAGAAAATTCAAACAAACGTTTGTATTGGCCCGCTGGGAGGGTGCAGATATAATGCGCCAGCATCGCCCAGGGAACGAGCCTGATCGTCAAATAAAATTAGAGAGCCTTGAGTAGGAGATAGCCTGTGGAACGCGAATTTATGGAGTTCGACGTCGTCATCGTCGGCGCCGGCCCTGCCGGTTTGTCCGCCGCCTGCCGACTGAAGCAGAAAGCCGCCGAAGCGGGTAAAGAAATCAGCGTCTGCGTGGTCGAGAAAGGCTCCGAAGTCGGTGCGCACATCCTCTCCGGCGCCGTATTCGAGCCGCGCGCACTGAACGAACTGTTCCCGGACTGGAAAGAACTCGGCGCACCGCTGAATACTCCGGTCAAGCGCGATGACATCTACCTGCTCAAAAATGCCGAAAAAGCCAGCAAGATCCCTGACCTGTTTGTGCCGAAAACCATGCACAACCAGGGTAACTACATCATCTCTCTGGGCAACCTGTGCCGCTGGCTGGCGCAGCAGGCGGAAAATCTCGGCGTAGAAATCTACCCAGGCTTCGCCGCTCAAGAAGCCCTGGTCAACGAAAAAGGCGCAGTCTACGGCATCCTCACCGGCGACCTCGGCGTCGACCGCGAAGGCCATCCAAAAGAGGGTTACTACACCCCAGGCATGGAACTGCGCGCCAAATACACCCTGTTCGCCGAAGGCTGCCGTGGCCATATCGGCAAGCAACTGATCAAGCAATTCAACCTCGACTCCGAGGCGGATGCCCAGCACTACGGCATCGGCATCAAGGAAATCTGGGACATCGATCCGGCCAAGCACGAACAAGGTCTGGTGGTACACACCGCCGGCTGGCCGCTGTCGCTGGTCGACAGCGAAAACACCGGCGGTTCGTTCCTCTATCACCTGGAAAACAACCAGGTAGTGGTCGGTCTGATTGTCGACCTGTCGTACAGCAACCCGCACCTGTCGCCGTTCGACGAATTCCAGCGCTACAAACACCACCCGGTGATTGCCCAGTACCTGGAAGGCGGCAAGCGCGTCGCCTATGGCGCCCGCGCCATCGCCAAGGGCGGCCTCAACTCGCTGCCGAAGATGGTGTTCAACGGTGGCGCACTGATCGGTTGCGACCTCGGCACCCTGAACTTCGCCAAGATCAAGGGCAGCCACACCGCCATGAAGTCCGGCATGCTCGCCGCTGACGCGGTGGCCGATGCGCTGTTCGCTGGTAGCGAAGGCGGCGACCAACTGACTGGTTATGTCGACGCCTTCAAGGCCAGCTGGCTGTACGACGAACTGTTCCGCAGCCGTAACTTCGGCCCAGCGATCCACAAGTTTGGCGTTCTGGGAGGCGGCGCGTTCAACTATGTCGACCAGAACATCTTCGGCGGCAAGATCCCCTTCACCCTGCACGACACCAAACCGGATTACGCCTGCTTGAAGCCGGCGGCCGACGCGCAGAAGATCAGCTACCCGAAACCGGACGGCAAACTCAGCTTCGACAAGCTCAGCTCGGTATTCCTCTCCAACACCAACCATGAAGAGGAACAACCCTGTCACCTGAAGCTCACCGACCCGAGCATTCCGTTGAGCAAGAACCTGCCGCTGTACGACGAACCGGCGCAGCGCTACTGCCCGGCCGGCGTTTACGAAATCGTCACCCAGGAAGACGGCGAGCAGAAGTTCCAGATCAACGCGCAGAACTGCGTGCACTGCAAGACCTGCGATATCAAGGACCCGGCGCAGAACATCACGTGGGTGGCCCCGGAAGGCACCGGCGGGCCGAACTACCCCAACATGTAAAAACACAAAAGGCTCCTTCGGGAGCCTTTTTCTTTGGCGATATCGTTATTGCGGTGAACTCGGTGGGTTACGCGGCGCTCGATTATCGAGGCACGCCTCACGGCATCATGCACCGCTAACCCACCCGAGATAACCGCTGTAGCGCCTACTCGGACAGAGGCAAAGACCTCAATCCGGCAGCGGTCCGATCGGAAAGAACTGCCCGCTGCTCCACACACCCAGCCAGGTCTTGCCGTCGACTTCACGCGGCACTGCCAACTCAACCAACTGGTAGAACACATTGCGATGGATCAGCGCTTCCAGGTTGCTGCGCACATGCACGTAAGGCGCAGGCTCCTGGGTCTGCGCATCCAGCTCGACCCGTAGCGGGTGCTCAGCGCCGGCAACGGCCTCTTCTTCGACATTGGTGGTGAAGCGCAGTACCTGCGCCTCGCCCTCCCCCTCGACCTGCACGCTGACCGCCACGAACGGCGCATCATCGACGGTGATGCCAACCTTCTCCACCGGCGTCACCAGGACGTAATCGTCGCCGTCGCGGCGAATGATGGTGGAGAACAGCTTGACCATCGGCTTGCGACCAATCGGCGTGCCCATGTAGTACCAGGTGCCATCACGAGCGATACGCATGTCGATATGCCCACAGAAATCCGGGTTCCACAGGTGCACAGGCGGCAGCCCTTTCTCGCTCTTGGGGATCTGTGCCAACAGATCGCTGGCCTTGCCTGGGTCGCTCATCTCGAATTCCTTACTGGCTGAGCCCGAGCAGGCTGCGGGCGTAGTCCTGCAGCGGCGGGCCGAGCAAATCTTCCGGTTTGGCATCGTAGAACGTCAGAAAGCCGCCACGGCTGCGAATGCGCGCGGTGTCGACCAGATAGTGGGTATTAGTCTCGATCAGCATCAACTGCAGCACGCTGCGGTCGGTGCCGAGGCGATCCAGCGCTTCCTGATCCTCCCACTCCTCCACCGTGCCGATACGATCATCGGCGTAGGCAAAACGGCTGTACAGCAGGTAATGCGCACCAGCGGCCCGCGCCTCGCTCATCGCCTCTTCCAGCCCTGCCGGCGCGCGTGCGCGGCGCACCATCGGGAAATACTCGACAAAGCCCTTGAAGGCCTCTTCCGCGACCACATTAGGCCGCGGGTAGGCATCGCCCGGCGGTACGAAATGGCCCTGGGCGATATAGATAAACGAGTCCTGCTGTACACGGCGCGAGGCCATGCGTTCGGTACGCCCGTGGTCGAGCACGCCCGCATCGCGCAAATGATACCCAGCGCCATCGGCCAGGTCGCTGACCTTCATGCAGCCACTCAGGGCCAGCAGCACCAGCACGACAATCAGACTACGCATCGCATTTCTCCCACGGCCGGTGACGGAAAACCGGCGAACAGCGCAGCGATGCAGAATCCACGCCAGTCACAGACCGCGCTGCCATTCCTGACGCAGCCCAGCCTGCTGCGGGCGCTCGATGGCCTCACGCACCTGGGCTAACAGGTGCGTTTTGTCAGCGCCCAGGCTGCCCTTGAGCACCAGATAATTGGAGGCGTGATCGCTGCGAAAAACTGTGTCGCGCAGTTGCAGACCTAGCAGCAAACGCTCGACCTCGACAAACAGCTGCTGCTGATTGAGCGGCTGAAAATCGGCAAAGCCTTGGCGAAAACGCACTTCGCCTTGGGGAAAGCTGACCACCAGGGTCGAGAGAAACTCCGGCTGCGCCGCATTCATCAAGCGCGCCGAGTTGTCCGCGTGCTGCTCACTCAAGACCGTGCCACCCAGGCCGTTGAGGATCATCACCGAACGGCTGATCCCCGCCTGCCCAAGCTTGTCCAGGGCGCTCAGACTGGACTCGAAGGTCTCACCCTTATTGACCCGCGCCAACACTTCGTCGTCACCCGACTCGCAGCCGACGTAGGCCATTTTCAGCCCGGCATCGGCCAGCTCCCTGAGCTCCTCGACCGATTTCTTGCGCAGGTTGCGCGGCAGGCAGTAGCTGGACACCCGCTCGACGTCGGGCAGGTGCTGGCGGATCGCCTCAAGGATGCTCAAGAGACGGCGCGTCGGCAGCACCAGGGCATCGCCATCGGCGAGAAATACCCGCTGGACGATCAGCCGCTCACCGGCACGGCGAATCTCCTCCAGCACCTGCATTTCATCGCGGGCACGGAATTTCTTCTGCTCCTGGGTATACATTTCGGTCTTAGTTAACCCTAAACAACCCAAAAACAGTGCGTGAGTGAGTGAAGGATACTGATAAATATGATTTTTTTATTGGACTATTTATAGGAAATAAAGAATCGACAACTCCCAAAAGTATCCACTGTCAGCGGTGCAGGTACGCGAAAGCCGAGTAACTAGCCCTCATTCCCCTTTAGACCAATACCGCTGCACAGTCCGAAGACCAGCCCCGAGCTCCCGAGCGATCTCTTCCTTAGTAAGCCCTTGCCGCTGCAAGCGCTTTACTGCATCACGAGTAGTATCCGCTTTTCGCCCCCGAACCCCACGAAGCGCGTCATCTTGAGCGACCGGCTCAAAACGCCCAGCACTCAGCAGTGCCCCAATCCTCTTATTACTCACCGCGATCTGCTGTTCAATGCTCAGTCCAGATTGGCGCGCTTCAACAACCAAAAGCACATCGCAGAGTCCTACTCCCAGCGCCTCACAGAGGGCAGCAAGCGTATCTATCCGCAGGAGGGCCTGGCCATTCTCAACTTTACTTAGGTTTGAAATGTGGAGGATCTCACCGCACTCAGTACGTGTTAGACCTGCCTGTAACCTCGCATCCCGGAGCACCTGCCCCAAAACCTCTTCGAACCTCATTTTTCTTGCGCTCAAAATTAAGCATCAGAACAGCTTTGACGCGCCACATCGTTAGCGAATACACTAATGATGTGGCGCTAAGCATTACCTAATAATTGTCAATACATGCCAATTAAATAATTGGGGCGATGCACTGCCAGTTGATTTCCCCGCCCAAAATCGCTCCCAAGAAATCCAGCCACCTCTCTGCTGGGTAGCTAACAAGTGAAGTCGAGGCACAAACGGTATGAGCTCTCAACAAAAAACGGTAGACGTTCTATCTACTTCGTCCTTACCCGAAAAATGGAGCTTGACCAAGCGCGGAGATCAACTCTGGATGAGCCTGACCATTGCACGCACTGTCGACAAATCGATTGCCGGCATAATCGAGACCAATGATATTCAGCAAGTCAAAGGCGCACTCTCTTCTTCCCACGAGAATGTTTTCATTAAGTCAATGCAAGTGGTAGTGCCAAGCGAATTAGGAATAACCGTTGCAGAGGTTATAGATATTATCGAAGCAAGCTCAGAAGGAAGCGTGGTGTTTCATCACCTGCGAACTATTTTCGGAGTGATACAGATTGACAGCAAAGTTGGTCTTGCGCCTGATCAGTTAGCAAATTGCAAATACAGCTCTCTCTATGAATCATCATCTTCATTAAACAGGAATGCAGGATAATAACCATGAACGAAATTAGTGAGACCCTTGATATTCTTTACGGCGATGGCATCCCAATGCATGGAGCGAAGGTTGATCAGGATGAAGCTGTAAGAATTGTTCAAGACCGATATCCTTACGCTGGATACTGCATCGTATCAGGCTGGGAATGGATTGATCTTGATGTCACTCCTAAGCAATTAGAGGAATTAACCAAAACACAACGGCAACCAGTCATTATTTACGCAAAAGATGTTATTTATGACAGTCGTCGTCGATGGGATGTCGGTGACTTCGTGCGCACCAGCCCCCTTTGCAAATTCGAGGACGGATTTATCTTCAAAACGTTTAATACGATTTATATATTACTGGGCGACGGTATAAAAAAGCGAGCATCTCTTGAAGCAATCGGGCGTATTTTCTGATACTTCTGACTGAGCTATCACGCAGTTGGATGCACTATATTGTTGGCGCTGATGGAAAATTGACCCACCCTGCCGATTGAAA
>TARA_R100001244_G_C5171827_1_pt1 | contig 13774 bp, 23 predicted proteins | sample TARA_R100001244 | Tara Oceans TARA_R100001244 (sample SAMEA2621564) | marine metagenome | biome: marine biome (ENVO:00000447); feature: mesopelagic zone (ENVO:00000213); material: "saline water (ENVO:00002010), including plankton (ENVO:xxxxxxxx)" | depth 790 m
TTTTTTGGCGCTATAGGTGTAGCGCTTTGTATTGGATTGCAAATAGTAGATTTTATTAACTGGATTAGTGGAGACAGCGAGAATGAATAACATGAGTGATTTAAGTTTTACACAAACAAGCCGAGCAATGAAAAGTACACACTTATCGCGTGTAAGCAATGAATATCGACCTATATGGGTTATTGCTGCGACTAGCAATGCAAAGTCTAAAAAGGTTCGACTGCACAAATGTAAAAAACCTAACGTGTTTACTAGCCTATAAAAACAAAGCCCCTAATTAAAGGGGCTTTTTACTATCTTTGCTCAACCAACAAATACCCGTCAGTTTCAGCGGTAACATTCGCAGTGCCTGAGTTATTGGCTATTTGAAGTTTGATATAATCGTTTTGATCTAAAGTTGTATTTACGTTTACATTAAAAAACGCAACATCGCGAGCGCCTATAAGATTATTGACTGGCCTAACTTGATCTAACACAGTAACAAATGATGATGCAGAGTTATCCCACTTGCTAACCCTTAGTGTTAACACATCATTATTGGCACCCTCAATAGTCAATGAAGCTACTGCTTTGTACTCCCTTGGGTTTATACCTAAGTGCCTAAGCTGTCCATTTACTGGATTGTCGAAGTGCTGTAAATCAGCGGTTATCCACGACAAAGCTGCGACATCTTCAAAAACATCAATAGTATTTATAGTTGTTACTGCCGATGCGCCTATGCCAATTGAGCCACCTTCAAACGTGTTTGGCATCCCTACGTTATTAGACCATGAGCATGCTAAATCGCTCGCTGATATGTTAGGTGTATAGTTTGAGTCTGTAGCATCTTGCACACCAAGCCTAGTAACAATGGCGCTATCAACTTGCAGCGTTGACGGATTAGGGAAGTTAGCTGGGATAAAGTCAAACAATGATACGCTTGCGGGTAGGTCAACATTCATGTTTGTTCTAAATCTCGACCCTAGCGTGAGCGCCGCACCAGCTTTAAATAGTGAGTAAGCGCCATCGGCTAAGATTCTTACAATTGACGACTCAATGAAGTACCCGCCAACCCATGTACCTGATAGCGTTAACTCAGGCTTTCCGCCAAATCTACCTGTACCAGTTTCAAAACCCTGTCTGTAGTTGTTAATCTCACCAAGCGATTCGCAGTTATTGTAATTTATACGACTTAACTCAAAAGCCTCAAAGCCTGTATTACCGCTAATATCATAAACCTTTGAGCTTGCCCCTGTAACCTCGACACCATAATCTTTACCCACGATATTTCCACTACCAACCAAAGGCGATGTGAACATGGTATAGTTTGGCTCGCTAGATACTAACTTGCTAATATCGAAATTATGTCCTGATATATAAAGCCCCCCCTCTGGCACTTCTAAAGACCTATCAGAAAGGTCAACCACACCATCTATGAAGTAGACAACATCGCTCGACAATACAGCAGGAAAGTCGAACCTTGACTTTATAATCTTTGCTTTTGATGGTATTTCACTAAAGGGAACCCCGCCCACTGGTCTAATACTCATCTACTCAACCTCCACGTTTATAGCGCCATTATCACCAACAGATAAAGCCCACAAGCCAACATCATTAGTAGCGGACACAGGTGCGTCATCAATAGTTAGTCGCCTAAAGCCGTCACTATCTAACGGTTGCGTGCCTTTTTCGCAAAGCCTGACTGTTTCTGACTCAGCCTTAACATTTAATGCAGTACCCAAAGAGACGGCAGGAAAACCAACTTGTGCGTTGAGTGCCGCATTTACGTCAACCCATACACCAGCTGGTAAATTAATATTCGGTCTAGTATCTGCCATTTTAAAATCCTCTTAGTTATAATTGCTTAATTATACCGCATACAAAAACACCTTGCTTTATTATAATTAATCAATTACATTTAGGTTTAAATTAATTGGAGGGTTTATTTATGAGAGATTTAACAGAAGAAGAATTAAAATTAGCGCCGGATTGGGCGACGCATTATCAGGTGTCAGAATCCAACTATTTAATATGGGAGAGTAAAGATAAATATCAAACGCCAATAATGAGAGCGCCAAAAAAGCAAAAGTCAAAGCTAACCAAGTGCAAAAAGATACCAGTTAAAAAGCCTTTTGATATAAGTGAGCATGAGTTTAGTGATGAGATGTCAAATTTAAAAGCGATGCTGTCAGGGCGTGGTGATGTTGTTATTCGCATTGGATCTTCATGGATATTCTTGGATAAATCCGACTCCATAGCAATAGCTAAAGCACTAGGTGTAACAGGTGGGGATTTATTGTGACCAACACAAAAAGGCGCAAACAATATGAACAAAGGCTAAGCGAGCATGGTTATGATTACCAATCACTATTAAACCGCAAGCTTAACGGTATGAAGATTCAAAGTGAGATAAGAAACAGGCAGACACAAAAAAGCCCCAATTAAGGGGCTTTTAATTAGCAAGTTAGATTACTTTTTAGTAGCTGGTTTTTTAGTTTCGGCTTTAACCTCAACATCAACAGCGTAACCTTTTTTAACTAGCTTTTCAGAGTCACCTTTCGGAGCATCTTCACCAGTTTTGATTAACGCTGTTTTACCATCAACTAAACAATAAACATCTTTTAACATCTTAGCCATTAGTTACTCCTTACGATGCGTAAAGCGCACATTTACGACCTTCATAATCGGTCTTAGCTAAGAAACCTACAGCAGTCATCATAATGAAAGCATGGTCACTGTTAGGCATTGTGCGTGGCACTGCGTAAGATGACATACCCATGCCAACTACAGGATGGAAGCCTTCTTGGTCATCCCAGTATAGCGCAAGCTCATTGCCAACTAATTCGCTATCTTCGTAAATCTCAGAGATGCCGCGTAATTGACCAACGAATGAAGCGATTGTGCCAAATGTACCGTCAGCAGTTGAGAAAGCACGTTCCCAGTTGCTTAGGATTTCACGCGATACACCAAGGCGTAATTGGTTAGTACAGTTATTCGTGATGTAAAGAATGTCACGAATACGAGCAACTTCTGAGCGAATTTCTTCTGGAGTTGTTGCCGATGCGCTTAAATCAACCGCAATAGTTGCTGTTGCAACGCTTGGGTCGTTTTTAATACCTAACCACTTAGAACCTTTAAGTGCTAAGTTTGCGTTACCATCCCATAAGTACGTATTAAGCGTACCCATAAGAGCGCGACGGGCTTCGCGAGCATCATCAACTAATGCATCGTAACCATCAGAGCGCATAGCTTCAAGCGCACGCCAGCGACGACCAAAGCCTTTGTCGTGAATTGGAACAACTGTACCCGCGTACTTTTCAGCAACTTTATCTAAGTCAACACCAACTTGACCAGACATTGAGCTTTGACCTTGGTCCATGTTAGACGTTTGGCGGTATTCAAATACTTCTTTACCAATGTTGATAGAGCGTGATTTTTGAAGTAGGCGTGTTAATGTTGCGTACTCACCCGCTGGAACCATGTCGATTTTTGATGTTAAATCAAACTCGCGGTAAGCTTCTGCCGGTGTTCGTGCAGCGTTAGCGCCGAACATTGTTAGCATATCCTGAAAGTCTTTTGATGAACCTTCACGAAATACAGCGTTTAAATGGTTATATTGCTCAGTCATAACTCGCGCTTGTTGAGCGTTAGCAGCTAAGCTTCTACGTAATGCTAATGACATATTATTGCTCCTTACGCCTTACGCGCTTTAACTAAAGTGTTGTTCGCGGTAACGTTAACGATTTCTTCAGAGTAAAGTAAAACTTGCTCTGTACCGCCTGTAGCTGCGATTTTAAATTGACCGTCGCCATTTGAAGATAGCGCCGTACCTTTACTTAGAATGTTGTTGCCAGTTGCGACACGAACGTTAACAAACTCACCAGAGCGAACGTTAGCAGACAAGCAAACATCACCAATAGTATAAGCTGTATCAACATCTTGACCAACGTGCGAGCCGTACTCTTCTGCAATCAATACTTGCGAATCAAATACAGTAGCAGCCTTGTCGCTAGTAGCTAAACCAGCGGCAGTTTGTTTAACTAAAGAGCCAGGTAATACAGCGTCAACTGCTAAGCCTTCAACTCGTAGCGCGTGAGGTGCGCCGCTATCAGCAGGGCCTAAAAAAATCTTATGTTTAGCCATCTTATAATCTCCTATTCAGGCATGTCTGAGTCAAGCAACTCAGCGCTATTAATTTGCGATGCACGACCGCGTGGTGCAGCGTAATCTGCAACGTATTCAGCAGAGTTAGCAGCTAAAAATGCTTTTGCTTTAGTTAAGCCTAATGCTTTTGCATCTTCTGCGTCTAAGCCTTTGTTAAGCGCTGCAACTTGTTCAGCAACTTCGTTAAGCTCTTTATCTGCATTAGCTGTAAGCTGGTCTTGCAATGGCTTAACAGCGGCGTTAACAGCTTGCTCAACAATTGAAGTAACTGCGCTTTCGTCTAAAACCTCACTAGCGTTTGCGGCAAGCTTAGTTTTTAGTAGTGTTTTAAGCTCATCGTCTGTGACTTGGCTATTAGTAGCTAAGCCTAGCGCTTCGAGCATTTCAGTACGATCCATAATAGGAGCCTCGTGGTTTGTGTTTAAATCAGTGTTATTGTAACCCATGCTGAATTTCTTAGCAAAAGCGTTAAGTGCGCGGGTTATGATTGTCTCTGTTGACTCTGGTTTGACGGGTTTAATATCTTCAAAGTTAAACGCCTGAACGTCTTCACCATTGAAACGCATAACGGTAGCATCGCCACCCGCTGGCTTTTCAGATTCGTGAAGCATGGCCAAGTGGTCAAATTCCATGTTGCGAGCAATCATGTCGTAACCTTCGCCCGACTCGTTATTAGCTTCAAAGGTCAACCCAGTGCTAACGCCAATCGGCAAGTTATCATCAAGACGATTAGCAAAGTACTCACCCTGCTCACTTGCTCTTAGCTTTTTCTCGTCAATATCTGAGTTAGCATACCAAACACCGTCCTTATTGTACGTGTTAGTAATCTTGCCACCCGAATAGAAGTCGATTCCACTAGGTGAGAATACCGACACGTTGCGCCCTTCTTCATCAGATGGGTGCGTTAACGTCATAGGCATACCGTTTAACGTACTCATGCCCTTGGCGTTTTCTTCTGCCGTGTATTTAATTTTGTTCATCGTGGCATTATCGACCGTAATCGGAATACCTGTTATTTTGTATTTACCATCAACCTTTGTGACTTTCGTCTTAGCTGTATTGGTAGCTAGTATGATGCGCATAAAAAAGCCCTATCGTTTTAAGATAAGGCTATTATATCAGCTATTAGTTATTGGTGGTATTTTGACTTATAAACCGCTCATAATTCGCTATCTCTTTATTAATACGTTTAACCTCTGATTCATTGCACAGGTCAGCATTAGCAATTAATTTAGCCTCTAGCTTTTTAATTTGTCGCCTGTAGTAGCTAAGATTCATTGTTGCTCCTCAAAAAAACCAAGTAAAGACCTGAAAAACATAAATGCAGGCCATAGGGCGACCGCAAATAAATCTATAAACGAAAACGTATGACCCTGAACTTTATTCACATCGCTAACAAATCCAGCGCCCATTACTATATAGTAAAAAATACCAGCCAAAATTATCAGCACATCAAATATACTAAACAACATCATTAAACCCCTCATCTTCTATTAAGCGCCAACCTGTGACGCGGTTAATTGGAAATAGGCCATTATTAGCATAAAAGCGACCCATTTTATATGTAGCAACAATGTACCCAGCGTGAGCGCCATCGTTGCCGTTAAATTTGCATAGTAGTGGTGTGTTAGTTGGTATCATTATCATCAACCCCATGTAATTTACACAGTATATCAACCTGCTTTTTAAGCGCCACTAACTCACGCTTTAATGAGTTTTTATTGTTGGCAATCCTAGGAAGTGTTTTCAATATATGAAACCCTGCGCCCGTATCTTCCCATGAGTTAATCTTCCACATGCGATTAACAAAGTAGGCATCAACTTTAATTTGACCGGCTTTTATATCTTCTTCGTTCAACTGGTAAAAGTGATTATAGTGCTCGTCTGACCAATCACTATTAAACTCAACATCCGGAGTTAAGTCCGGAGCTATTTTAGGTGCGGGCTCTTCACCGTGCTTCCCGTAATTTAACAAATGCTCACGCTCAATCATAGCTCGTTTTAATTTACCGATTGCCATTAGTTGTTGGTAGGTTATTTTTCTTGGTGACTCATGAATGGTATGCCCGTAACCCTCTTCAGTCACTGTTATTGGGTTGTGATTCATGGCGTCCCATCCACCATATCGTCTAAGCGGCTCAAATCCAAACAGGGAAAGCACATCAATAGTTTTAGCGTACTCATCTAAGCCTCTTATTTCCAACTCATCTCCTATACGTATTTCGTTTAGTTGGAAGTCATCAATACCCAGAATTACTTCATTGTTAAGGACGTGATTCCACTGCTTACCAACCGCATAAGAAACCGCCCCTTCTTCCCATTTAATATTACTCATTATCTAACCCCTACATTAAAATCATCTGCCATTTGCCATAAGTGAAACCTAACAACATTAGATACCACATTGTTAAGTTGGTCGCGATAGTCACAACACTCACCACCCTGCAACCAATCAACTAAAAGCTTCTTTACCTCATCCATACCCATTACATCCTCCATGACATTATCAAGCGAGATAAAAGCCTCTTTACTATTCCATGTGCTGCGGTCATATTGATACTCACCACTCATTACCAAATCAGTAGCGCCGTTTATCCAATCTTCGCGATTGATATTAGTTGCAGCCTCTGCCGCTTTTGTTGCGTGTGTTGTAATCATTTCACATCCTCCAAGCCGTAGTCGCACATGTGGGATACATCAGGAGATATGCAGATTTCACTCCTAATCTCTTCTGTAACCTCTATCGGCTCGCTTTGTACTGACTCTTGGCTAATTACACCCCAGCACACACTATCAACTTCATCAGACCACCCCTCACTGGCATTATCTCGATAATAGTCAATCATATCGCTGGCAGCTTTTATAGCTTCGCCTTTAGTGTTATGAGTTTCAAAACCCGAATCACTATCATAGCTAAAATATTTCATCTTCTTATCCTCTTTATTAAACTTGCACTAACTATAATCCTATAATTAATCATTGACAAGTATTATTTATAGTTTATATTTGAATGGTCTTTTAATTAATAGGAATAGAGAAATGAACAAAGAAAACGAAGCCGGTCACAACTTAGTGTTTGCAGGAGGTGAGTGCAAAGAGTGGCCATGTGTTAATGATGAGGTAGCTTGGGGTAATAAAGTTTGCAGTGGCATCATTAAGGCAATTGATGGTAATTTAGCTTGGATTAAAAACGAGCATGGTAATTACGTTACTGAGTACATTGATAAACTAAAAAAACCAAAAACACCAGAGGAAGCTTTAAGGGATGATATAGTGCAACTCATAGATGACGCGGACGGCTTAAGCTCTCACGTTCTGGCGCTCGCCCTAATGGATAAATACAACATAACGCCTAAAGATTAAAGCCAATCATCCCAGCCGTTAGACTCAGGTTTAACAAAGGCCATTACCAGTGCGTCAGCTAAGTTAGGTGACGCAACACCCCTTTTCTTCAAATCCTTTTTACTTTCAACTTTGTCACGCCCGTTATTATCAACATCCCTAAGTGGAGTTGATAGTTCTTTAGTTAGCCTGTCAACATGATCCATCTCACTAGACAGGCTTATTAACTGGTCGGTAGTGTAATCTGTATTACCATTAACTAAGTAGTCATACGTATTTCTAAACCTATCAGCCAGTAACCACCAGGACTGCGCTTTTATATTAGCAAACTTGTCCTTGTTAGTTATCTTATCGTGCTCACTGTAAAAACCATCAGGGTCGATTAAGTCGCGACTACCGGCGTTAAACTTGCTGTACTCAACAGGCACATAGCCATTATCAAGACTTCTAGCTTCGTTTATCTCTTCAAACTTAGCTCCTGCCGTAGCGCCAACACCAATAGAGTCGTAATTTATATGAGCATTAACCCTTAGCGCATTGCTGTAAGCCCTGCGGCACGACTTAAGCAACTCATCCTCCAAGCCTTTCCATTCGTCACACTCAATAGCCACTGGGCCTTTGGCTAGTATGGTGGCGTTAGTATCACCACCATCATCAGCAATGTCATAGCCAAGCGTATGCGAGCCACTAAACATACCATCAATTTTAAGGTGAGCATCAATGGCGGCCTGAATCCATTTAAGCTTAATAACCGAGCTATCATCGTTACCTTTAGGTATTCCAAGGTAAATATAAGCATGACTATCTGGGTCAGTTTTAGCTAAGTGCTCTATCCGTCTTTTTGATGTATTGCTTAGGAATGGGTTTTGGTCATAGTTAATATGCTGGTGCACGCAGTAAGGCTCATCTTGAACGACAAACCTATCGTGTATGTAATCAGTTATTAAATTTGGATTGTAAACACACCATATTTCTGAACCATCTTTACGAATGGTTGGTTCTAGTATGTCCATTTGCTCTTTAGTTACTGTTGCAGCTTCTTCTATCCAAAGCACGTCAACAGACTCTATTGACTTCATTTCTTCTAGGTTGCGCTGAATACCATAGAAAAGAAACTCTGACCCAGTAATGTTATGTATTATTTTATTATTTGTTACAGTGAATCGACTCTTTAACCCGAATCGCTCAATCTGTATTTTAAGAAGGGAGTAAACACTGTCCTCAATCCTATTCTGGAATTGACGAGTACACAGGAATTTCATTTTACAGTAATCAGCCATGCGTATAGCGTTAGCTGCTGCATCCCATGATTTACCTGAATCTCGACCGCCAGAAAGTATCTTAAATCGCGATGGCGTTAACCAAAACGATTTAAGATGCACATTCATTGAAGGCTTGGCAGTATTACTCATCTTCCCCTGTCGCATTATCTGCGTAGAAGTCATGTATTGATTTAGGGGTCATTGATCCATCAGATGAGGTATGGTCAATTTCTTGTTTTTCTCTCCAGTCATCACCAGCCATGTTTTTAAGTCCGAATATCACAAGTGTAGCATTACCGCCACCTTCAACGGCATTTTTACGCCCTACCATCTCCCACCATGCAGCACAATGAGCCTTCCCAGCTTTTACGGCTTCTGAAAACTCTGGATTAGCTTCCATCCAAACATTGATAGTTGAGCGAGCGCAATTGATCGACGCTGCGAATGATGTTAGTGAAGCACCCTCTTTCATGTGTTGAATTACTAAATCACAGTATTCAGGCTTATAATCACTAGGTCTACCACCAGCCATAAAACACCTAAAAATAATTAATTAAAATATGCCTTGAGTATATCATAAAAAATAAAAGGGGCGCTAAACCCCATGCACATTAAATTTAACTTTATTAACTCGCCACACTGGAAGGTCTAGCGTATACCCTTTAGTCCATCCCATCATTTGCATTGTAAGTATGCCGTTAAAATGGGCGTTGCTTCGCGTTCTGCATTGTTTCATTTCATAGCCTTATCTATTGCGTTTCGTGCCTGTGTGAATGCTATCAAGTTAACCCTCTTAACTATCTCTGTAAAAGGCTTGTAGTCCAAATCAACAGTAGACTCCACACATCTAGCATTCCACACCGGCGGATAATCAGGCCGCCATGGTTCGTGTTGTTGTGGGTAGGTTTTCATATCAACCTCCCAGCTGCCAAACACTAAAAACAAACGCTGTAGCAAACAACGCAAACGAGCTTAATATCATAATCTTCTCTGTACGCGATTTTAAGCGCTTAACGTCTGCAATATGACACTCAGACTGGCTAAAGTATTTAAAACGCTTCTTGGCGATGCTACAGGCCATAAATTCGGTTTTAGCCTCAACTTTAAAAGTAATATTCTTAGCAGGGCTGGTTAATGCGATTTTGTATGTGTTCATTTTTCTATTCCTATTTATATAAGTTGTGTTTGTTTTTTCCGCTAACTGGTGTTCTCGCTCTTTTTACAAACGCATAACCCATCTTTTCAAGATAAGTTCTAAGTTTTTTAGTGTTAGGCATATTAAGCATGTCACTGGATAAATGACCTAAATGTGTAACATCAAGACAACCTGAAAAAGTGCATTGGTCAGAATACTTTTCGATAGCTTTTTTCAAACAGTCTTCCTCAATATCAATGGTTTTATTTTTTATCGGCTCAGGTACTCTTTTCAACAAAACATTGTTTGTTGTGTCATCAAGCTCTAAATCTATGTGTACACCTCTGTATTTTGAAAGCACTGATGATGCACCAACCAACTTATTAAATTCCGAAGAATTTGAAACCTCACACACTTTTGCTTCACCAATCTCTAAATCAGAACAGTAAAGCTCTAAAACGCTTGAAGGGTTAAAAATATTCATAATACCTCTGTTCGTATGTCTCTATAGTCTTAATAATAAGACCTTATAACCCGATAGTCAACACTTGTTTTTGCACGGGTCACGTCGGGTCGGGTTGGGTCATTCTAATTTTAACAAAGACCCATTAAAAGACCCACCCTAAGTTATTGTTATTATTAACTATGGTCTAATAGTCGATATAAAGGTCTAAAGAATATAATAACTACATATATAATAAATATTTTTATACGCTTAATATTACGTATATACATCCCGTATATAAACTAGAATAGCGTTTTGCTCGACCCGTAGACCCAAAAACGATTAAGCCTATGATTTTAAAATAAAAAAAGCGGGTCATCTTTAGACCCGCTCACCTTCAACATTAGACCCAAACAGCTTTTTATCTATTTTGAATACACATAATGTTTGTTATCACCTTCACTATACTTTGTTCTTTTTCTCCCAACAGCTTCATAACCTAAGTTCAAAAGAGCGTTTTTAAGCGCCCCCGTCTTCGGAAAGTCCTCCCACTTATCATCAAATGTGGCTGCATCCTTCACAGCTTTGCTAAGCATAGTTACATCAATTTCACCTTCACCACAGTCAATAACGCTCTCAAACTCCTCTAAAGCGTCTTCCAAAGTTACCTGAACTGATGATTTGCTAAGCTCTGTCATCATCAATTTAGCGTTAGTGTCTGGCGCTCTCTTGTATGATAAAAACGATTTGCTAATAGTGTGAGACAACAACCAGTTTCTTAACTCACCTACATTAGTGCGTACTAATTCGTAAAGGGAGCTGTAATAGTCTGGGTTTTTATCCATGAATTTTTGTAAGTCATCTTTCTTTTGCCACTGGCTAAACAGAATACAATAACGCCTATCGTTAGCATCAATTGGTATTGCATCCTTAAAGTTCGTGAGCGCAAAATAGTTAGTTGTGTTGATGACGCTGCGCGGATCTTTGCCTTTTTTATGTTCTTCAACTATTGGGTTACTGATGTATGGTTTAAGATTGTTTAAAACTTCGTACTTTCTAAAGTTGTCAAGTTTTAATTCCTCTATGAACGTCATACATTGACCTGTAGCCCAACCGGTAAAGCTGCTTTCTAATGTTTGCACATTCATAATACGAACATTGTTAAAACCCATTATGTGCTGCATCATTTCAGCTAACAAGCTTTTACCATCACCTTGCACACCTTGAAGCACTATTGACCAGTTCATTTTAACGCCCGGGTTCTGCACGTTGTACGCAAGGTAATCCAAAACAATAGAGCGTTCTTTATCGTCTGGTAGTAAGTGTTTAAGGTGGTTGCTAACTCTTTCAACAACATCACTAGAACCAACATCAACAAGCTTTATTCTCGGTTCTCTATAGGTGTTGATATAATCAAGACCGTTGTGAGTAAATAACTCATCGGCAGACGGGAAATACATACTATTTTCTACAACTTCGATAACATCATTACAAAACAACGTTGCTGCTTGTTTTTCACCTTCACCGTTTAAAGGTGTATCACGATTGTGAGCAACATCAAACGAGCGAGGGCCACAAACAGCTTTTGTTTGTTTGTTCATATACTCGGCCGTTGCCGTCATAAACACATAATCTTCTACATAATCACCTGTGCGTTCGTCACCTCTTAATGCTCTAAGCTCTTTTTTAATAGCTGGTATACCTGGTTTATTACCTGTCAGCTCTAAATATTTAGATTGCAGAGATTTTAAGGTTATATCCAGTTCAAGGTTATTTAGCTTTATATTTGCAATACGCTCCATCTGTTCTCGCAAATCGCTAACAGTCTCAGCATCTTCTAATTTTTTAGCTGTTTGCTTGGCTACTATTTCGCCTTTAGCTTTTCCGCCACCGGCTAAACTGATCACACTTGCAAAAGTAACAGGATTTGATAGTTGTCTACGTGAAAAACTTTCCCAGCGTCTGCGGTTTGCTTCTTCATCGTAATTGTCTGGGCTGCGTTGACTAAATGCGTCAAATATAGCCCAACCATCCTCACCTAATTGATGCCATAACGCCATGCCTACTTTTAACCAGGTGTTTTGGTCTTGTGCGTGTTCGTCTTTTAGCATATCAATATAAGCTTGAACTTCATCAACACTTATGTCGTGAGGTTCCGCTGCTATAACACTTAAAAGGTCGTCTTCCTCAACAGGTTCAAATTTAACTGTTAACGCTTCAACGGCTTTGCTTGGTAATTCTGGCAATTCGTCCTGTAAAGCTTCAATGATAGAATCGTGAAACGTTAAATTTTCATAACCCTCACCGGTAGCAATATAACCTTTACCGCTTGAACGAGCATCGAAACCAACAACACCTAACAAATCAGAACCATTAGGTAGCAGCGAATCTCTATCAACTTTAAAAGCGTAGTGCATACCACCGTTTAAAGTTGCTTGAAGCTCTGCCCCTTCCCAATCAAGCTCGCAACCTAAAGCCTTATCAATATCAGAAGTGTCAACACCTTTATAGGTATCAATATCGATTATAAAAACACCTTGTGGTATCATTACACCGACCATTGCAGTGGTCGCTTCACCTTTATAGTCTTGCCAGTTAGTTCCTTTTGGTACTGCTGGCGCTTTATTTTTGGATAGTGGAAAAATAACCATTATTTACCCTCTACTAAATCGACTGCTCTAAACTTCCCGTCTGTATCTTTCTCAATCTTAACGGCCATTAATGCGGGAACTTTCCCCGCTGCAAACCACTGGCACACATAAGCGCGACTAACCTTTAATCTCTTAGCTAGCCTGTATTGGCTACCGTAATGCTCAATTAATTTATCCATTTTATTACTCTTATAGTTAAGTAGTGGTTGACAGTATAGTATTTGTTAACTAATATTACAACCGAATTAAACACTAAAACCTAGAAGGTATAAAACAAATGAATGAACAAATCTTAGAACAATTAACACGCATCGCTAACGCTCTTGAGCTTGCAATACTTCCGCAAAATAACGACGCTTATGCTGCTAAAGTAAAAGAGACTTTAAACGTTGATGACGCTAAGCAAGAATTAGCACCTAAAACCGAAAAGGTCGAAGAAGTTAAAGAACTTGAAACGCAAACATACACGCACGATGATTTAAAAGCGTTGTGCTTATCTAAGTCACGCGAAGACGTAGCCAACAAGCCAAAACTAAAAGCCTTATTAAAAGAGTTTGGCGCGGCTAAAGTGTTAGATGTTAAAAGCAAAGAAGACTTAACAACTATCATTACTCGCATTAATTCTGGGGAGTTTTAAAGATGGAATTTAAATATAATATTGAGTTAATTCGTTTTAAGAAATCAGGTAAGTACTACGATACTGTTACCTTTGCCACTAATAGTAACATGGTATTTGATGTATCTGATGAGATTGAAGAAGCATTTAATAGTAATGTAATCAGTCAAGAATTTGACT
>TARA_R100001244_G_scaffold116183_4_pt1 | contig 13658 bp, 14 predicted proteins | sample TARA_R100001244 | Tara Oceans TARA_R100001244 (sample SAMEA2621564) | marine metagenome | biome: marine biome (ENVO:00000447); feature: mesopelagic zone (ENVO:00000213); material: "saline water (ENVO:00002010), including plankton (ENVO:xxxxxxxx)" | depth 790 m
GATGGCAGTACCGATCAAGGCATTGCGCCATTGCGCCGGGTCGAACAACTTGCGCCGGTAGAAGGTGTAGCTGGCGACCGCTGCACCGAAGGTAGCGCTGAGTTTGTTGGTGCCGAGTACCAGATGCGGCGGCAGGCCAGCAGTGAGCAGGGCTGGAATGGTCAGCAGACCGCCACCGCCGGCGATGGCGTCGATAAAGCCGGCAATAAAGGCCACCAAGGCCAGGATCGCCAGTGTCGTGGGGTCAACGGCGAGCTCAAGAGGGAAGGGCATAAAAAAGACGACCTGTGTCCGATTGCGCAGCGATCTTGCTGTTCGGGGGCGAGACAGCTGCGCATAATGCCGGCATTTTCACGCAGAAGGAATCAAGCCAATGCAGTACGACGGTCTGGCCTGGGCAACGGCGTTGTTGGCAGTGCTGGCGGTGTGGGTCGCGGCACGTATTCTGTTCAACAGTCAGTGGTTTATGGGTTGGTTACGCGGCACCTGTGGCCTGGCTTTCCTCGCGCTGGCCGGGCTGATTGGCCTGGCGGCCTATGACCTGTACAGCTATGCGCCGCTGCCGCAAGGCAAGCCACTGCTGACCCTGAGCTTTCAGGCGCAAGGTTCCGGCTACCGGGTCAATCTGCTGGAAGGCAGCCACGAGCGCAGCGTGATCCTCGAAGGGGATCTCTGGCAGTTGGATGCGCGCCTGCTGCAATGGAAAGGCTTGGCCGCGTTGATCGGCTTGCAGCCAGGCTACCGTCTGGAAAAACTCTCGGGGCGTTTCCTGTCCATCGAGCAACAAACCTTGGCCCAGCATGCCCAGGCCGATCTGGCGGAAAGCCCGTACGGCATCGATGTGTGGCGCTGGTTGCGCCTGGGCCAGCATGACCTGTTCATGTTCGACCCGCAGGCGCGACGCGTCACCTACCTGCCAATCGCCGACGACGCCGTTTACAGCGTCAGCCTGACGCCGACGGGGTTACTGGCGCAGCCGATGAATCAAGCGGCCAATCAGGCCATGCAGGATTGGCAGTAAGCGCTGCGCCTACAAAGCAAAAAAGGGACCCGTAGGTCCCTTTTTCATGGCTCTGTACCCGTTAACTGTTGATGCAGACCGCCGTCACGTGGGAGCGGCTTTAGCCGCGAAAGATCTTCAGCTTTCAAAGATTTTCGCGGATAAATCCGCTCCCACAAAAGCGCGGTTTCTCCTGCAACACGTAACCGGGACATAGCCTTTGTCGTGTGCAACGCTTTATCAGGAAAGGAAGCCGCCATCGACATTCAGCGACACACCGGTGGTGTAGCTGGAGGCATCGCTGGCCAGGTACAACACTGCGCCGGCCATTTCGCTCGGGTCGGCGACGCGCTTGAGCGGGATACGTTGCAGGGCGATATTGAGAATCGCGTCGTTCTTGGTCAGTGCTGAGGCGAACTTGGTATCGGTCAGGCCTGGCAGCAGGGCGTTGCAGCGAATGCCGAACTGCGCGCATTCCTTGGCAAAGACCTTGGTCATGCTGATCACCGCGGCCTTGGTCACCGAGTAGATGCCCTGGAACTCGCCCGGCGAGACGCCGTTGATCGAGGCGACGTTGATGATGCTGCCGCCACCGTTCTGCTTCATCAGCTTGCCGCCTTCGATGGACATGAAGTAGTAGCCGCGGATGTTCACGTCGACGGTTTTCTGAAAGGCCGACAGGTCGGTGTCCAATACGTTGCAGAATTGCGGGTTGGTCGCGGCGTTGTTGACCAGAATGTCCAGGCGGCCGAATTGCTCGCGGATTTGCGCGAAGACGTTCTGGATCTGCTCCATTTCACCGATGTGGCAGGCAATCGCAGTCGACTTGCCGCCAGCGGCGACGATCGCATCGGCAACCGCTTGGCAGCCGTCGAGCTTGCGGCTCGAGACGATCACATGGGCGCCTTGCTGGGCCAGCAATTTGGCGATGGATTCACCGATGCCACGGCTGGCACCGGAGACGAAGGCGATTTTGCCGTCGAGGTCGAACAGTTGGGTCTTGGACATGCGGTTCCCCTTGTCTGAATGCGTTAGGCCGGATTACAGCTGCGACTTGTTGATGACCTGCAGGCTCATCTGCTCCAGCAGCTTGTTCATCTGAATGAACTGCGCGAAGCGTTTGTCCTGGGTTTGCCCGTGGTAATAGCGGTAGTAAATCTGCTGCACGATGCCGGCCAGGCGGAACAGGCCGTAGGTGTAGTAGAAGTCGATGCTGTTGATTTCGATGCCGGCGCGCTCGGCGTAGTAGTCGGCGAACTGCTGACGGGTCAGCATGCCCGGTGCATTGCTCGGCTGACGGCGCATCAGTTGTACCGGTGGCGGATCGCCGGCTTCGATCCAGTAGGCGAGGGTGTTGCCCAGGTCCATCAGCGGGTCGCCGATTGTGGTCAGCTCCCAATCCAGCACGCCGATGATCTGGCTCGGGTTCTGCGGGTCGAGGATCACGTTGTCGAAGCGGTAGTCGTTGTGCACGATTGCCGGTTTGTGGTGATCGGCGGGCATCTTGTCCTTGAGCCAAGCCTTGACCGGTTCCCACAGCGGCGCATCGGGGGTTAGGGCTTTCGCATAGCGGTCGCTCCAGCCACCGATCTGACGCTGTACGTAGCCTTCCGGCTTGCCCAGGTCGCCGAGGCCGCAAGCCTGATAATCGACGTTGTGCAGTTCGACCATCTTGTCGATAAAGCTTTTGCACAGGGCGCGGGTTTTATCGGCGTCGAAGTTCAGCTCAGTTGGCATGTCCGAGCGCAGGATGATGCCGTTGACCCGCTCCATGACATAGAACTCGGCACCGATCACCGATTCGTCGGTGCAGTGCACATAGGCTTTCGGGCAATAGGGAAAGCCGGCGTTGAGCTGGTTGAGGATGCGGTACTCGCGGCCCATGTCGTGCGCGGATTTGGCCTTGTGACCGAACGGCGGACGACGCAGGACGAATTCTTTGTCAGGGTATTCGAGCAGGTAGGTCAGGTTCGATGCGCCACCGGGAAACTGGCTGATGCGCGGTTCGCCACTCAGGCCGGGGATATGCGCCTTGAGGTAGGAGTCGATGATCGCCGCGTCGAGCTCTTCGCCTTCGCGGATACGAGTGGACTGGTCAGTAAGCGCCATGCTTATCCCTTCTACTTATGATGGGTGCCCGAGATTATTGGTTAATCTAATGCTGCACCCTGATCATCACAAGCAATACGCGCCGTTATAGGCGGGCGTGTTGCCACACAATCAGGTTGCCTGATTGATCATTGAAGCCCAGTCTGCGGACGAAAAAAAACCGGAGTCCAGGACTCCGGTTTTCTTTGTGTTCAGTGTTGGCCTGTCGCTTAAACCGGGAACAGTTCGCCCAGTTTCATGGCCAGCATCATGTCGCCTTCGGCGCGCAGCTTGCCGGACATGAAAGCCTGCATGCCATCGGTTTCACCGCTGGTGATGCCTTTCAGGGTTTCGGTGTCCATGATCAGGGTCACGTTGGCGTTGGCGTTGTCGCCTTTCTCAACGGCGCAGGTGCCGTCCTTGACGATCAGGGCGTAGTTCTCGCCGTCTTCGATGTTGAACTGGAACACCAGATCCAGGCCGGCAGCGGCACCGGCGTTGAACTTGGACTGCATGGTATTGACGATGTCTGCAACGCTCATGGTTTCTTCCTTTATTTTCAGGTTTTTCTAGCGCCCGTATGGGAGCAGTGGGCCGGCACTCAGCGATAGGTGATGAGTTCCGGCGTCTTCAACAGCTGTAAATGCACATGGCTGTTGAAGGAAGCCAGGCTCACTTGGTTGCCGCGAAACTTCAGGCAACTCAGTGAGGTGTTGACGATTTGCCAGTTCAGCTCGAAGGCTTGGGCCGGCGGCACGCCAGTGATCAGGTGGAGCAGGGCGGTGATGGTGCCGCCGGAGGTGAATACCGCGATGTTCTGCTTGCTCTCGGCTTGTTCGAGCAGGCGCAGCAGGCCGCCTTGGACTTGTTCGACGAAGCCCTGCCAGCTCTGCAGGCCAGGCTTGTCATGCTCGCCGCTGATCCAGCGGCCAATCAGGCGGGCGAACAGGCGCTGGAATTCGGCACGGTTTTGCGCGGCATTGCGCAGCACGTGCAGGGCTTCGGGTTCTTCGGGGAGTAGGTCCGGGAGCAGGGCGCGGATCACCGCATCGGCATCGAACTCGTTGAAGGCTGCGTCAATTTCCAGTGCGGGCGCTTGCAGGCCGGCACGGGTCAGCTGGGTCAATGCGGCAGTAGCAGTGTGTTGTTGGCGGCGTAGATCGCCGCTCACGCTGCGGTCGATGCGCAGACCCAGCTGGGCCAGGTGCGCGCCCAATACTTCGGCCTGGCGAATACCAATGGGCGATAGCACATCGTAGTCGTCGGCACCGAATGAGGCTTGGCCATGTCGAATCAGGTAGATGCTGCCCACGTCCGCTGCGATCCCGGTACGTTGAAAGTTTCGCGAGGGTATGAGGATCGCTGGGGACTGTCAACGAAAAAACATACGCTTGTTTGAATTAGATCCGTACGACTAATGGCGCCACACCAGGTAACTGGTCGTCGACCAGTGGCGCCGGTATGCTTGGGTGCTGAGCGCGCCCCTCGACACCGGGCGCTGGCATGCATAAATGAGGGGGAATGGCGTGGAGTTTCTTGCTGAGTACGCGGGCTTTCTGGCCAAGACGGTCACCCTGGTGGTGGCCATTCTGATCGTGCTGGTAGCGCTGGCGGCGGTGCGCGGCAAAGGCCGGCGGGTTGCGGGACAGTTGCAGGTGCACAAGCTCAATGATTTCTACAAGCAGCTGCACCAGCGCTTGCAGCAAGCCGTGCTGGACAAGGATCAGTTGAAGGCGGCGCATAAGGCGGACGGCAAGGCCGCCAAGCTGGCCAAGAAGGCCGGCGTGCATAAACCGCGGGTCTATGTGCTGGACTTCGACGGCGACATCAAGGCATCGGCCACCGATAACCTGCGCCATGAAATCACCGCCGTGCTGAGCCTGGCCACACCGCAGGACGAAGTGGTGCTGCGTCTGGAGAGCGGCGGCGGCATGGTGCACAGCTACGGCCTGGCCTCCTCGCAGCTGGCGCGCATTCGTCAGGCTGGCGTGCCGCTGACCGTGTGCATCGACAAGGTCGCGGCGAGTGGCGGCTATATGATGGCGTGCATTGGCGAGAAGATCATTTCCGCGCCGTTCGCCATCCTGGGTTCGATTGGCGTGGTCGCCCAGCTACCTAACGTGCACCGTTTGCTGAAAAAGCATGACATTGATTTCGAGGTGCTCACCGCTGGCGAGTACAAACGCACCCTGACGATTTTCGGCGAGAACACCGAGAAGGGACGGGAGAAGTTCCAGGAGGATCTGGAAACCACCCATGAACTGTTCAAGAACTTCGTGGCCCGCTATCGCCCGCAGTTGGACATCGACGGCATCGCCACGGGCGAGGTCTGGCTGGGGCTTGCCGCATTGGATAAGCAACTGGTGGATGAGTTGCAGACCAGCGACGAATACCTGGCCGAGCGGGCCAAGGAGGCGGAGTTGTTCCACTTGCATTACGCCGAGAAGAAAACCCTGCAGGAGCGCGTTGGCCTGGCGGCCAGCGTGGCATTGGATCGCTTTGCCCTGAACTGGCTGAGTCGCCTCAACCAGCAGCGCTTCTGGTAATCCGCTTTCGACTAGAGGAGATGAAAATGACGACATTCATGGCATTGCAGGCTCGCGAAAACGCTGCCGGTGCATTCGAGCAGGTGCTGGTTCAGCGCGATACCCAGGAGTTGCCGGCGGGCGAGCTGTTGATTCGCGTCAAATACTCCTCGTTGAACTACAAGGACGCGCTGTCCGCCAGCGGCAACCGTGGGGTGACCAAGCTCTTCCCGCATACCCCAGGCATCGATGCGGCTGGGGTGGTGGCGGCCTCCAGCGTTGCCGAGTTCGCGGCCGGCGATGAAGTGATAGTCACCGGCTACGACTTGGGCATGAATACCGCCGGCGGTTTTGCCCAGTACATCCGTATTCCCGCCGCCTGGGCGCTCAAGCGGCCGCAAGGCTTGTCGCTGCGTGAGGCCATGGTACTTGGCACTGCGGGGCTGACTGCCGCGCTGTGCGTTGACAAGCTCGAGCAGGCCGGCGTGACGCCAGATGCCGGCCCAGTCTTGGTCACGGGTGCCACCGGCGGTGTCGGCAGTGTCGCGGTGGCCTTGCTGAGTCGGCTCGGCTATCGCGTGGCGGCCTCTACCGGCAAGGAGGCGCAAGGCGAATTTCTCAAGGGCCTGGGCGCCGAGCAAATCGTGCTGCGTGACGCTTTGCTGGAGGGCAGCGAGCGGCCAATGCTTAAGGAACAATGGGCCGGTGCGGTGGATACCGTGGGCGGCGAGATTCTGTTCAATGTGGTCAAGGCGTTGCGCTATGGCGGCAGCGTGGCGTGCTGCGGGCTGACCGCGGGCGTCGGTTTCAAGGGCAGTGTGCTGCCGTTCATCTTGCGTGGGGTGAATCTGCTGGGAGTCGATTCTGTCGAGTTGCCGCTGGTGGTCAAGGCCTCCATGTGGGACAGGCTATCGCTGCAGTGGAAGCTCGATCTGGAGGCGCTGGTGACTGAGGTCAGCCTGGAGCAATTACCCCAGGCGATTGATCAGATACTCGCCGGCAAGCTGGTCGGCCGGGTGCTGCTGCGGGTGGACTGAGGTGTAGGTTGCGCCCGGCATTGACGCCAGCCTGCCAGCCACAAACGAAAAAGCCCTGCGTATGCAGGGCTTTTTTTGGCTTGTGCTTAGCTCACGGCTGGCGGCGGCGGAACAGCGGCTGAGGCTGGTCGCACGCGGCCTGGTAGACCTCGTCGAAGTCGTTCAGGCTGGCCAGTGCATCGTACGGATCACGATCCGGGCGAATTGCGTAGGCATCGAAGCCGCAGCGTTTCATGAAGAACAACTGGTCGCGCAGAACATCGCCAATCGCCCGCACTTCACCTTGGTAGCCATAACGCTCGCGCAGCAAACGCGCACTGGAGTAATGGCGGCCGTCGGTGAAGCTGGGGAAGTTCAGGGCAATCACTTGGAAGTTGGCGAGGTCGTCGGCAATTTCTTCGATTTCCTCGTCGGCATCCAGCCATACGCCCAGGCCGCCGTCGCGGGCTTTCAGGGCGTGGTCGTGCTCGCGCCACAGGCTCAGTGGAACGATCAGGTCGTCACAGTTGGACAGGCTATCCAAAGTCGCGTCCTTGGGCAGCAGGTGCCAGGTTTCGTCGACGACTTGGTTGTTCTTAATGATTCGCTGCATAGACGCGCTCCTTGAACAGGTCGATGCCGATACGGCGGTAGGTGTCGATAAAGCACTCGTCTTCGGTGCGCTGTTCAATGTAGACCTTGATGATCTTCTCGATCACGTCGGCCATGGCATGCTCGGCGAAGGACGGGCCGAGAATCTTGCCCAGGCTGGCATCGCGGTTGGCGCTGCCGCCGAGCGAGACCTGATAGAACTCCTCGCCTTTCTTGTCCACCCCAAGGATGCCGATGTGGCCGACGTGGTGGTGACCGCAGGCGTTCATGCAGCCAGAGATATTCAGGTCGACTTCACCGATATCGAACAAGTAGTCGAGGTCGTCGAAGCGGCGCTGGATGGCTTCGGCAATCGGGATCGACTTGGCGTTGGCCAGGGAGCAGAAGTCGCCACCTGGGCAACAGATGATGTCGGTCAGCAGGCCGATATTCGGCGTGGCGAAACCGTTCTCGCGCAACTCGCCCCAAAGCTGGAACAGCTGACTCTGCTCGACGTCGGCAAGAATCATGTTCTGCTCGTGGGAGTTACGCACTTCACCGAAGCTGTAGCGGTCGGCCAGATCGGCAATCGCATCCAGTTGTTTGTCGGTGACATCGCCCGGTGCTACGCCGGTTGGCTTGAGCGACAGGGTGACGGCCACATAACCGGGCTTTTTGTGCGCGCAGGTGTTGCGCGCGCGCCAGCGGGCAAAGCCGGGATGCTCTGCATCCAACTCAGCGAGCGCGGCGGTTTGCTGCTCCAGCGCTTTGTAGGCCGGATCGACGAAGAACTGCTTCACGCGTTGGACTTCGGCGTCGGTCAGGGTGGTCGGGCCATCCTTCAGGTGCGCCCATTCGGCGTTGACTTTTTCCGCGAAGACTTCAGGGCTCAGCGCCTTGACCAGGATCTTGATCCGCGCCTTGAACTTGTTGTCGCGGCGGCCATAGCGGTTGTACACGCGCAGGATGGCGTCGAGGTAGCTCAGCAGGTGTGGCCAGGGCAGAAACTCGTTGATGAAACTGCCAACGATTGGCGTGCGGCCCAAACCGCCACCGACCGAGACACGGAAACCCAACTCGCCGGCATCGTTGCTGACGGCTTCCAGGCCGATGTCGTGCACTTCAATTGCCGCACGGTCGCTGACCGCACCATTTACGGCGATCTTGAACTTGCGTGGCAGGAAGGCGAATTCGGGGTGGAAGGTCGACCACTGGCGGATGATTTCACACCAGGGGCGCGGATCGATCAGTTCGTCGGCGGCGACACCGGCAAACTGGTCGGTGGTGGTGTTGCGAATGCAGTTGCCGCTGGTTTGAATCGCGTGCATCTGCACGGTGGCCAGCTCGCCGAGGATGTCCGGAATGTCTTCAAGTTCGGGCCAGTTGAACTGTACGTTCTGGCGAGTACTGATGTGTGCATAGCCCTTGTCGTAGTCACGGGCGATCTGCGCCAGCTTGCGCACCTGCGTCGACGACATCAGGCCGTAGGGCACGGCGACGCGCAACATCGGGGCGTAACGCTGAATGTACAGGCCATTCTGCAGGCGTAGCGGGCGGAACTCTTCGCCGCTCAGCTCGCCGGCCAGGTAGCGGCGGGTTTGATCACGGAACTGCTTAACGCGGCTCTCGATGATGTGTTGATCGTACTGGTCGTATACGTACATGAAGGGTCCTGTTTTCAGGCTGCTTGCAGCAAATCAGCGCGCACGGCCGCGCACTCCAGGCGGAGCCGGGGCAAGATACCAGCTCAGGGTTATGCGCAAAAGTGAAGAATTAGTATATGAACAGAACTGTAAGAACTAAGGCGACGCCAAAGCATAACCACAATGCTTGAGCAAGACGCCGTCCTGGTCTTAACTGCAAGGGCGATCCACCCATAAGCACAATAAAGGGGTAGCCAATGACCGAACATTCCGAACCCGATAACCGCGACAGCGTGGTTGACGCCAGCGCGATCTTTGCCTTGATCCTGATTGCCGTGCTCACCGCGGTATTCTGGGTCAGCAACCAGTAGATCCGGTTGCTGGACTGATACCGCTGGATTGATGAGGAAGCGGGCTTCAGGCAACTGAAGCCCGCTCTTTTTGTGGGTTTACAGATGGGTGGCGGCAAAATGCCACTGCTTCGGCTTTACAATGCGCGCGCATTTTTGAGGGTGTGTGCGTGATCAGGTTAGTCGTTGGTTTTTTCTTTGGGGTGTGGCTCGTGCTCTTTGCTGGCGCGACGCATGCGGCGTCCGCCGCCAGTATCAGCGTCGGGACCAAGCCGGCGTCGGTGGTATTTCTCAATCCAGGTTATGCCAATGAGCGATTCTGGGTCGCATACAGCGCGTTTATGCAAGCCGCTGCCGATGATCTCGGCATGCACCTGGAGGTGATTTATGGCGACCGAGACCCGCAGCGTTTGCTGAGTAACGCGCGCCGTGTGTTGGCGCGCCCGCAACAGCCGGATTACCTGGTGTTCGTCAATGAGATGTATGCCGCGCCAGAACTGCTGCGCTTGTTCGCCGACAGCCCGACCAAGCTATTTTCCGTGCACAGCACCCTGACACCCGAGCAGCGCAGCATCGTCGGCGGGCCGCGTGAGCACTACCGCAACTGGATTGGCAGCCTGATTCCCAACGACGAAGAAGCCGGCTACCTGATGGCGAAGGCGTTGATCGCCAAGCTCAAGGGTCAGCCGGGTGAGCTGCTGGCATTTTCCGGTACGCGCCACACACCGTCGGCACTGCTGCGTCAGCAGGGCTTGCGCCAGGCGCTGGCGGAACACCCAGAAGTCAAATTGCAGCAGCTGGTGTATGGCGAATGGACGCGCCAGCGCGCCTACGAGCAGGCGCAAACGCTGCTACAGCGATACAGCCATGTGCGCCTGGTCTGGTCGGCGAATGACGAGATGGCTTTTGGTGCCATGCAAGCGGCGCAGGAGCTGGGTAAGCGTGCGGGCACGGATCTGTATTTTTCGGCCCTGAACAACTCTGAAGAAGTGCTGCGGGCGCGAATGGCCGGCCAGGTCTGTGTCTTGGTGGGTGGACATTTCACCCTGGGTGGCTGGGCCATGGTGCTGCTGCACGATTACCACGCGGGGCAGGACTTCGCCGTGCGCGGCGGTAAGGACCAGATCGCGCCGGTATTTAGCCTGCTCGATGCCGAGCAGTCCGCGCGCTTGTCGACACGTTTGCAGGTGCCAGGTTATGACCTCGACTTTCGCCGTTTCAGCGCCCTTTATCAGCCGCGGATGAGGGCTTACCGCTTCTCGATCACACCGTTGTTGCAGTGATTCAGACGCCGGCGAAATGCAGCACCAGCTTGACCACGGCTATGATCACCAGCACGAACAGTGCGGTGAACAGCACGCCGAGCATAATGAAATGGCTAGGTTTGCCGCGGCTAAAGTCGCGGCTGCGGTTTTTCCCGCTCTGTACGCCGAGTGCTGCCGCCAACACGCTTTGCAGCATTTCCCACAAAGTCAGCGGTTTGTCGTTGTCGTCGTGCTCGCTCATATGCACCTCCGTCGTTCAAGTCTAGCTGCTTATAGCCTGATGCGGCGTTGCCATATCAGCGCGACAATCAACGAGGTCAGCCTGCGGTGGAGAACTTGCCCTGTTGCATGGGGTTGGCGCGTGTGAATCGCCCGGTTTTCGTGGCTGCCGCCCGATGCTCTGAGGTCGGTTGGCGTTGAGCGTAGCGAAGTCCAACAGCCTGTGGCAGAGTCGCTGGGCTTCGTCGCGTCCCCTCAGGCTACACCCACGACCCTAATCTACGGCTTATTGTGTTTGGCTGGACCATGGCGCAACCGCGTACGCCGAGCTGTCGCTGGTGTCGCGGCCGGGCTGGGAGCGCTGGGTGTACCGTCAGCGGGGCGGTGTCTGCTGGCGCCGGGTGTTGAGCACGCCGGCGGCGCGGGCGCGTAACTGACCGCAGCCGCCGTCGATGTCCTGCCCGGCGGAGTTGCGCACCTTGGTCAATACGCCGCGGCTGTGCAGATAGCGCACGATTTGCACGATGCGCTCACCATCGGGGCGCTGGTAAGCGTCGGCTTCCAGGCTGTTGTAGGGGATCAGGTTCATCAGCGCGTACTTGCCCTTGAGCAGGCGCAGGATGCCGTCCATTTCTTCCTGGCTGTCGTTGATGCCCTTGAGCAACGTCCACTGATACTGGATTGGGTAGTCGATCTGCCGGGCATAGCGCTCGCCCAATTCCACCAGTTCTTCCGGGTCGATGCGCGGCGCGCGCGGCAGTAATTGCTGGCGCAGTTCGGCGTTGGTGGTGTGCAGCGAGAGCGCCAGGGCCGGCTTGATGTGTTGCTGCGGCAACCGCTCGAACACCCGCGGGTCGCCCACGGTGGAAAACACCAGGTTGCGCTGGCCAATGCCCCCTTCGGTGCCGAGCAGGTTGATCGCTTCGAGCACGTTGTCGAGGTTGTGCGCCGGTTCGCCCATGCCCATGAACACCACCTTTTTCACCGGACGAAAGCGCCTGGCGAGTGCGACTTGGGCAACGATTTCAGCCGTACTTAACTGCCGCAGCAGGCCGCTCTTGCCAGTCATGCAGAACACACAGCCCACCGCGCAGCCCACTTGGCTGGACACGCACAAACCATCGCGCGGCAGCAGCACGCTTTCCACCATCTGCTTGTCGGCAAGCTCCACCAACAGGCGTGCTGAACCATCGGCCGCCGGGTGCTCGGCGCTGAGGCGGGCGAGGGCGTTGAGCTCTTGCGTCAGCTGTGGCAACGCTTGGCGCACGCTGAGTGGCAGAAAATTCTCGGTTTTCTGATGGCGCGTGCCTGTGTCCAGCGGTAACCCACGCAGCCAGGCACGGCTGATCCGCCCGATGTGCATGGGTTTGGCACCGAGGTCGGTCAGGCGTTGGTGAAAATCATGGATGTGCATGGCGCGCGCATCCTAGCACCGGGCAAGCTGTGTGGGTATCCGTCGCGATTGCCTGCTAGATCGCCGCTGACGCCGGCTTGTGCTTTGCTCAAGCGGGCCTACACACTCATACTAGCGGTTTGATTTAGCTGACAAAGCTGTGCGGAGCGGTAGATGAAATTCATACACCAACGCGAACACCTCAACGAAGACGATATTGTCGTCATCGAGTGCTCGCAGACCTGCAATATCCGCCTGATGAGCGATGCGAATTTTCGCAGCTTCAAGAATGGCGGCCGGCATACCTACCACGGCGGCGCGTTCGACAGCTTTCCCGCCAAGATCACCGTACCGAGCAGCGGTTTCTGGAATATCACTATCGACACGGTGAGCCGCAAGGCCATCAGCGTGACGCGCAAACCGACGCTGAAACATTCGATCAAGATCATCCGCAAGTCGACTTCGCGCCTGAGCTGAGTGCCACGCCGGCGTGTGTTGGTGGCTACTCGTCCTGAATCTGGGCATGCAGCGCTAGGCTGTGGCCCAAGCGGTACTGGTTATTGCCGCTGCGCTTGGCTTCATACATCGCCAGGTCGGCGATATGAATGAGCTTATCCATCGTCGGCGCGTGATCCGGGAACACTGCAATGCCCAGGCTCGCGCCGATGCGTTGATGTGTGCTGCCCACTTGAATCGGCAGTGCGAGAGCGGCGAGGACTTTGCCCGCGATGTTATGGGCCTCTTCCTTGACGTCGTTGCCCGCGACGATGCCCTCCAGAATGGCGACGAATTCATCGCCGCCAATACGCGCCAGGGTATCCGACTCACGTAGCGCAGCGCTGAGTCGTGCACAGGTGCTGATCAGTACGCTGTCGCCGGCGGCATGCCCGTGGCGGTCATTGATCGCCTTGAAGCCGTTGAGGTCGATAAACACCAGAATCACCCGGGTCGTATTGCGCCGGGCCCGGTCGAGGGCTTTGGCCAAGTGCTCTTCGAATACCAGGCGGTTGGCCAAGCCCGTCAGCGGATCGTAATGGGCGCGCTGATGCAGCTGATTGGCCCAGGCTTTTTCTTCGGTGATATCACGCACCACGCCCATCATTTTCAGTGCGTTACCCTGCGCGTCCTTGATCACGTTGCCGGTTTCGCGAAGCCAGCGCTGGGTGCCGTCGGGCCAGAGCACCCGGTACTCTTCGTCGTGATTTTCACCGGTTTCGATGCACCGTAACTCGCCAGCCCGGACATGGGTGCGGTCTTCTGGGTGGACGCTGGCGCAGAAGCGCTCGTAGGAGGGCGTTACTTCTCCGACCTGGTAGCCGAACATGCCGTAAATGGCGTCCGACCAATAAAGCTGGTCGGTGTCGATTCGCCAATCCCAGGTGCCGATGCGAGCGAAGTACTGACTGCGTTTGAAGCGCTCGACATCTTCGCTTGATCCACTGTCGTCAGGGGGCGCATGGATAAGCACAATCACCGCCGTGTCGGCCGAGGTCTCTTGCGCGATGTTCAGGCAGCTGATTTCGAGCGGATATGGCAGGCCGTCGCGACGCAAGGCGTTGGTGTGCTGA
>TARA_R100001244_G_scaffold123949_6_pt1 | contig 13614 bp, 9 predicted proteins | sample TARA_R100001244 | Tara Oceans TARA_R100001244 (sample SAMEA2621564) | marine metagenome | biome: marine biome (ENVO:00000447); feature: mesopelagic zone (ENVO:00000213); material: "saline water (ENVO:00002010), including plankton (ENVO:xxxxxxxx)" | depth 790 m
TCGGCAGGCGGATGCCGCCGCCATTCCTGGCGCCCAATGGCGCGACCCCGAGGGCCTTTTCACCTGGAAGGATCAGGTACCACGGGACAGGCCGGTCATTCTCTATTGCGCCCAAGGACATGAGATCAGCCAGGGCATCGCCGCCACGCTGATGGTCATGGGGCTCGATGCGCGCTACCTGATCGATGGCTTCACCGGTTGGCGAGCGGCCGGTCAGGCAACTGAACCGCTGGCGACTGGCTAACCCATAGGCTTGCGCCACGCTCGGGTCAGGCCGACTGGCTGTGGTGGGCTTGCAGCTCAACCTAGGCAAACCGCTAGCGCTTATGCGTGCACGGCCCCAGGTTGAGCAGTTCCGCCGGTTGCGGGCGGCCGAAGTGGTAGCCCTGTGCGTAGTCGCAGCCGAGTTGACGGAGAAAGTCGACTTGCTCCGGCTGTTCGATGCCTTCGGCGAGGATTTTCAGTTCCAGGCTGTGGCCGAGGGCAATGACCGCGCGGGTGATCGCCACGTCGTCCTTGTCATGCGGCAGACCGCAGACGAAGCTCTGGTCGAGTTTCAGCTTGTGCACCGGCAGGCGTTTGAGGCGCGCCAGGGAACTGTAGCCGGTGCCAAAGTCGTCGATGGCCAGGCGGATGCCCAGGTCGCGCAGGCGTTCGAGCAAGGCTTGCGCGGCGTCGGGGTCGTCCATCACCGCGCTCTCGGTGACTTCCAGCTCCAGGCAGGCCGGGTCGAGGCCGGTGTCGGCCAGTACCTGGGCCACGCGCTTGTCCAGTTCGCCACGGCTGAACAGCCGGCTGGAGACGTTCACCGCGACGAACAGCAGGGCATAGCCGGCGGTTTTCCAGGCCACCATCTGCTGGCAGGCCTGCGCCAACACCCAGGCATCGATGGCGCCGATCAGCCCGCTGTCTTCGGCGATCGGGATGAATTCGCCAGGCGGCACCAGGCCGCGTTGCGGGTGTTGCCAGCGCACCAACGCTTCGACGCCAATCAGCCGGCCGCTGCTCAGGCAATGCAGTGGCTGGTAATGCACGCGCAGTTCGTTGCCTTCCAGGGCATGGCGCAGGGCGCTGACCAATTCGACCCGCTGGCGCGCGTACTCGGTGAGTTCCAGGGCATAAAAGGCGAAGCCTTCGCGGCCACTGCTCTTGGCCTTGAACAGCGCGGAGTCGACATTGCGCAGCACTTGCTCGACGTTCTGCGCATCGCCGGGAAACAGGCTGATGCCGATGCTGGCGGCGATAAACAGCTCCTGGCCGATCAGTTGGAACGGCGTGCTCAGGCAGTCGAGCAACTGTTGGGCGAGGTCGGCGGCCTGCTCGGCGTTGCTGCAGTCTTCGCAGAGCAGGCCGAATTCGTCGCCGCCCAGGCGCGCCAGGGTCATGCCTTTACCGAGGTGCTCCTTGAGCCGCTCGCCGACGGCTTTGAGCAGCAGGTCGCCGACGTTGTGGCCCAGGCTTTCGTTGATGTGCTTGAAGTGATCCAGGTCGATCAGCAGCACGGCGCCGTGGTGCTGCTCGCGTTGCGCGCGCTCCAGGGCGTGTTCGACTCGCTCGGTGAACAGCAGGCGGTTGGGCAGGTTGCTCAGCGGGTCGTGGTGCGCCAGGTAATCCAACTCGCGTTGCGAGCGTTTCAGCGCGCTGATATCGGAGAACACCGCGACGTAATGACTGATCGCGCCCTTCTCGTCGTGGATCACCCGGATGCATTGCCACTGCGGGTAGATCTCGCCGTTCTTGCGCCGGTTCCAGATTTCCCCGCTCCAGGCGCCGCGGCTTTGCAGGGCGTGCCACATCGTTCGGTAGAAGGTGTCGTCATGCCGACCGGACTTCAGCAGGTTGGGTTGCTGGCCGAGAATCTCCGTTGCGCTGTAGCCGGTGATGCGGCTGAAGGCTGGGTTGATATGCACGATCCGTTGCGCGGCATCGCTGACCAGCACGCCTTCCTGGGTGGCATCGAACACCGCCGCGGCCTGGCGCAGGCTGTCTTCGTCGGCGCGGCGCTGGGTGATGTCGCTGGCGGTGCCGATAAAGCGCTCGGGGCGGCCCTTGGCATCGAGCAGCAGGCGGCCGCGCGACTGAATCCAACGGTAGTTACCATCGCGGTGGCGCAGCCGGTAGGTGTTTTCGTAAGGCTCCTGGCTGGCGCTGCGCAACAACTCGGCAATGGTTTGTCGGTAGTGGGCGTGGTCGTCGGGGTGCAGGTGCTGCAACCAGGCCTCGCGCGTGCCGCCCAGTTCTTCGGGTTGCAGGCCGAGCAGGGCGCTGTAGCGGGGCGAGAAAAATAACTCGCGGGTGCGCAGGTCCCAATCCCACAGGCCGTCTTCGGCGGCGTCCAGCGCCAGGCTCAGGCGCTCCTCACTGGCGCCCAGGGCACGGCGGATACGGCGTTGCAAACGCCAGTGGGAATGCAGAATCCCATACAGCAATACGCTGGTGAGCAGGACGAAGCACAAGCCCTTGAGCAGCTGCGCGCGTTCCATCTGCTGCGCGGACAGGCCGAGGGCCACCAGCAGTCCGTCGCTGAAGAAAATCCACACGCCAGCAGCCAGCATGTACATGAGGGTCAGGCGCAGGGCGTCGTGGCGTATGCTCATAAGGTGAGGGTCAGCTCTTTTCGTGTACGGCGCAGTATAGAGGTCGGCGGGGTCGTAACATTCTTATCCAAAAGACCAACTGGTTTTCTGATCCGGGTTGGCGATAATGCAATGCGGCTCGATTCTGTCGGACTGGGTCGCGTCTTCCTTTTCAAGAGGCACTCGACCCCATGTGGTACAACGGTTCTCTCGACTTGTCGATCTGGCAACTGATCGCAGTCACTCTGGTGATGACGCACGTGACGATTGTCGGTGTCACGGTATACCTGCACCGTTACTCTGCGCACCGCGCATTGGAGCTGCACCCCGCGCTCAAGCACTTCTTCCGCTTCTGGCTGTGGTTGACCACGGCGCAGAACACCCGCGAATGGACCGCCATTCACCGCAAGCACCATGCCAAATGCGAAACCGTCGATGACCCGCACAGCCCGGTGATCAAAGGCCTGGGTACGGTACTGCGCAAAGGCGCCGAACTGTATGCCGAAGAAGCGAAAAACCAGGACACCCTGCGCATCTACGGTAAGAACTGCCCGGACGATTGGGTCGAGCGTAACGTCTATTCGCGCTTTCCAATTGGCGGCGTGACCCTGATGGCAATCATCGACCTGGCGCTGTTCGGCGCCGCCGGTATCACCATTTGGGCGGTGCAGATGATGTGGATTCCGGTGTGGGCGGCCGGGGTGATCAACGGCCTGGGCCATGCGGTTGGCTATCGCAACTTCGAGTGCCGCGATGCGGCGACCAACCTGGTGCCGTGGGGCATTCTGGTCGGCGGCGAAGAGCTGCACAACAACCACCACACCTATCCCAACTCGGCCAAGCTGTCGGTGCGCAAGTGGGAGTTCGACATGGGCTGGGCGTGGATTCAGCTGTTCAGCTTCTTCGGTCTGGCCAAGGTGCAGCGCGTCGCGCCCATCGCCCATCGCGTCGAAGGCAAGCGCCAGTTGGACATGGACACCGCCATGGCGATCCTCAACAACCGCTTCCAGATCATGGCGCAATACCGCAAGTTGGTGATTGGCCCGCTGGTCAAGCAGGAGCTGGCCAAGGCCGATGCCTCGGTACGCCACCAGTTCCACCGGGCCAAGCGTCTGCTGGCCCGCGAACCGAGCCTGTTGCACGATCAGCAGCAACTGCGCATCGATGCCATGTTGGCGCAGAGCCACTCGCTCAAGGTGATTTACGAGAAACGCCTGGCGTTGCAGCAGATTTGGGCCAAGACCAGCTCCAATGGCCACGAAATGCTCGACGCCATCAAGCAGTGGGTGCACGAGGCCGAGGCCAGCGGCATCCAGTCGCTGCGCGATTTCGCCGAGCAACTGAAAACCTATTCGCTACGCCCCGCCGGGGCCGCATAAGAAAACCGCTGCTGCCGACGGATGGTTGAACCCATCGGCAGCAGACAGGTCTTTAAGTCTGCGATTGCACGTAAAAGCCCGCCGTTCGGCGGGCTTTTTGTTTTCCGTAACTACGACGCACTATGCTGCGTTTATCGCCCATGTATTCAGCAGGATGGCGGTTTTATGGACGAATTCACGCGTCTCCCTCTCGAACTGGAAGAGCTGACCCTGGCGTTGCTGCACAGCCGCGCAGAAGTCACTCGGTTGCGTGAGCGCGAGCAACTGATCAGCACGCTGCTGGGCAGTGTCAACGCGGTGCTGTGGGCGTTCGACTGGCAGACCCAGCAGGTGATTTACGTCAGCCCGGCCTACGAGCGAATCTTCGGTCGCTCCGCCGCCTTGCTGCTGGCCGATTACGGCGAGTGGCGTAACAGCATCTACCCGGATGACATGGAATACGCCGCCGAGAGCCTCGCCAAGGTGCTGGAAACCGGCGCCGTAGAGGCCCGCGAGTACCGCATCATTCGCAGTGACGGGCAACTGCGCTGGCTCAGCGACAAGTGTTTTATCAGCCGCCAGAATGAAGCGGGACAGGCGCAGATCGTCGTTGGCATCGCCGAGGACATCACCGAGAAGAAGCAGCTGGAAGGCGAACTGCATCGCCTGGCCACCATCGATGTGCTGACCCAGAGCAGCAACCGCCGCTACTTCTTCGAGTGCGCCCAGCGCGAATTCGAGCATGCCCGACAGTTCGGCAGCCCGCTGGCCTTTCTCCTGCTCGACCTCGACGACTTCAAGCAGATCAACGACAAGTACGGTCACCAGATGGGCGACCAGGTGTTGCAGCGCCTGGCCTACAGTGGCGCCTCGGTGCTGCGTCGCGGCGACCTGTTCGGGCGTATCGGCGGCGAAGAGTTCGCGGCGGTGTTTCCCGGTTGCGAGCCGGCCTTGGCCGAGCAGATTGCCGAGCGCTTGCAGCGCGAGGTGCAGCGCCTGAGCTTCAGCTACGAAAGCCAGCAATTCGGCATCACCGCCAGCCAGGGTCTGACCAGCCTGCGCGGCGACGATCAGAGCCTGGATGCGCTGTTTGCCCGTGCCGACAGCGCGATGTATCAAGCCAAGCGTCAAGGCAAGAACCAGATCGTCCTCGGTTGAGGGCAGCGCTATTAGGCGGTGGCTTGGCGATAACCCGCCGTTCAGGCGCGTATCCTCGGCAAAAATCCGCTTATTAATGTTCGATGTGGGGGCGCTGATACCTGCGCTTGCCCGGTAAATCCTTGAGCTAGAGCGGCTGGCCGACAAAGCGCGGCGGCTGGCACAGTATCTGCGTAGGGCTGTGCAGACCCAAGATCAGCCGCATAGGGCTGACAGACAATAAAAATGAAGAGACCTGCGCCGATGACCCTCACCTGCTTCCCGCCGAAAATCCCTGTGTCCCTGTTGCCGAGCGTCGGCCACCACGCCGCTGTGCAGCGCTAATTCCTGTTCGCCTATTCGTGATTCGCCGGTCTTGGCGCCCATGCGGCTGCCTGTTGCGCGAGTGCGTTGGGCGTGCGAACGAATTCGGCCTGCGCCTGCCTCTTCGTCACTGAAGCCAGAGCCCGTGCCGATGTGTCACCCATAAAAACACTGGAGAGCATCACCATGACAAAGACCTCCCTGGCGCTGGCCGTAGCTGCCAGCACCCTGGGCCTGTCCCTGAGCCAAGTCGCCAACGCGGCTTTTATTGAAGACAGCAAAGCCAGCGTTGAAGCGCGTAACTTCTACTTCAACCGTGACTTCCGTCAGGAAGGCGGGAACTCGTCAAATGGTCAGTCCAAGGCCGAAGAATGGGCGCAGGGCTTCATTCTGCGCGCCGAGTCGGGGTACACCGAAGGCACCGTGGGCTTCGGTCTGGATGCCATCGGCATGTTGGGTTTCAAGCTGGACTCCGGTGACGGCACCGCCGGCACCGGCCTGCTGACCCCGGATCGCTCAGGTGGCTCGCAGGACTATTCCTCTGACCTGGCCGTAGCTGCCAAGGCAAAAATTTCCAAGAGTGTGCTGAAAGTCGGCAGCATGCAGTACAAAAACATGGCCATTGCTTCCAGCGACAGCCGCCTGACCCCGCAGGTATTTTCAGGTGGGCAACTGGTCTCCCAAGAGATTGAAGGTCTGACTCTGGATGCCGCGCGTATTCGCGAGGTCAACAACCGCGATTCCGGCGACTACGAGGACATCAGCATCGCCAGCGGCGGTCGTCGTGGCATCACCACCCCCGGCGGTGCAACCACCGACAAGTTCAGCTATCTGGGTGGTACCTACAAGGTCACCAAGGACCTGACTGCGGCTTACTACTATTCCGAGTTGGAAGAGCTGTACAAGCAAAACTCCTTCAACCTGGTGCATGTGCTGCCGCTGGCCGACAAGCAGACCCTGAAGACCGACGTGCGTTACGCGCGCTCCACCGACGACGGACGTAGCAACGTCGACAACAAGGCCTTCGGTGCCATGGTTACCTACGGCCTCTCCGGTCATGCCTTCGGCCTGGGCTACCAGAAGATGAGCGGTGATACCGGCGCTGCCTACATCAACGGTACCGATCCATTCCTGGTCAACTATGTACAGATCGGTGATTTCGCCAACAAGGACGAAACCTCCTGGCAGGCGCGTTACGACTTCAACTTCGCCTCCATCGGCATTCCGGGTCTGACCTTCATGACCCGTTACCTGACCGGTGACAATGTGGATCGTGGTGCTGCTGCCTCTGACGGTCAGGAGTGGGAGCGCAACACCGAGCTGATGTATGTCTTCCAGGACGGGGCGCTGAAGAACCTCGGCGTGCGCTGGCGTAATGCGTCGGTGCGTTCCAACTTCGCGAACGATATCGACGAAAACCGTCTGATCGTCAGCTACACCCTGCCGCTGTTCTGATCGCCGCCCCGTCCTTGACGGGGTGTCTGTCGCGCCTGGGTAGTTGCATCCTGCCCAGGCGCGTTGCCGCATGAAAAAGCCCCGCCTGTGCGGGGCTTTTTCATGGCTCTGTACCCGTTAACGGTTGATGCAGACCGCCGTCACGCGGGAGCGGCTTTAGCCGCGAGAGATCTTCAGCGTTCAAAGATTTTCGCGGATAAATCCACTCCCACAACAGCGCGGCTTCTCCTGCAACACGTAACGGGGACATAGCCTTTTTCATGCGGCAACCGTTAACTGAACGCCGCGTAGGAGGGGCCTTGGCCGCGAGCTCTTTGGCCTGTCTTGAAGACATTGCCGGAACTGCTCGCGGTCGAGATTGCCCGCACAACAGCCTGGTGCCTTAGCGCCGTTGTGGCGCCGGTTGCTGCTGGGTGATGCAGTGGATATTGCCGCCGCCGAGGAGGATCTCGCGGCCTGGCACCATGACCACGCGGTGCTCGGGGAACACGCGCTGGAGAATGGCGCGGGCTGCCTCGTCCAGCGGGTCGTCGAAGCTCGGCGCGACGATGCCGCCGTTGACGATCAGGAAGTTGACGTAGGAGCCGGCCAGGCGCACCTCGGGGCTGCGCTCCTGGGTGCCGGCGACCAGATCGACGCCGGCGCACTCTTCCTCGCTGGCATAAAGCGGGCCGGGAATCGGCATCTTGTGCACGACCAGCTGGCGACCCCGGGCATCGCGCGCGTTTTCCAGCACGCGCATGGCGGCCTGGCAGCGCGGGTAGTTGGGGTTCTGCGCATCGTCGGTCCAGGCCAGCAGCACTTCGCCAGGACGCACGTAGCAACAGAAGTTGTCGACGTGGCCGTCGGTCTCGTCGTTGAACAGGCCGTCCGGCAGCCAGATCACCGTGTCGATGGCCAGGTGCTCGGCCAGCAGCGTTTCGATTGCCTCGCGGTTCAGGTGCGGGTTGCGGTTACGGTTGAGCAGGCACTCCTCGGTGGTGATCAGCGTGCCTTCGCCGTCGACATGGATCGAGCCGCCTTCCAGCACGAAGCCCTCGGTGCGGTAGCGCTGGCAGCGCTCGATTTCGAGGATCTTGCTGGCCACCTGATCGTCGCGTTGCCACGGGAAGTACAGGCCGCCGTCGAAGCCGCCCCAGGCATTGAAGCCCCAGTCGACGCCGCGCACTTCGCCGCTGGCGTTGCTGACAAAGGTTGGCCCGGTGTCGCGCACCCAGGCATCGTCGGTGCTGATCTCGACCACGCGGATGTTGCGATGATCGAGGCGCGCGCGGGCGTTTTCGTATTGCCCGGCCGAGACGCACACGGTCACCGGCTCGAACTCGGCGATGGCCTTGGCCACGGCAGTGAAAGCGGCTTGCGCCGGCTTGCCGCCCAGGCGCCAGTTGTCCGGGCGCTCGGGCCAGACCATCCAGGTCTGGCTATGGGCTTCCCACTCGGCCGGCATGCGGAAGCCATCGGCGCGGGGTGTGCTGGTCAGGGTGGTCATAACGGTCACCAAAACGAAGAGCTGGCTAGGATGGGTCGGGCCGCGCAGGTTGAGCGTAGCGATACCCATCGTGGGGGCGATGGGTATCGGCGCTTCGCGCCTCAACCCATCCTACAGATCACACGAAGCTCAGGACTCCAATGCGCCGTCCAGGGTCTTGAGCGGCCCATACAGGTTCGGCCGGCGGTCACGGAAACTGCCCCAGGCGCTGCGGATGTGTTCCAGCTGGTCAAGGTCGAAGCTGTGGACCAGCACGCCTTCTTCGGTTTCGTTGAGCTCTTCGACTTTCTCGCCGAACTGGTTGGCGATGAACGAGGAGCCGTAGAAGGTGATGTCGTAGCCGTCCTGGGCTTCGTTACCGATGCGGTTGGAGGCGATCAGCGGCATCAGGTTGGCGCCCGCGTGGCCTTGCTGCACGCGCTGCCAGTGGTCGCGCGAACTGATGGTCTTGTCGTGCGGTTCACTGCCGATGGCGGTCGGGTAGAAGAGAATTTCCGCACCGAGCAGCGCCATGCTGCGCGCGCACTCGGGGAACCACTGATCCCAGCAGATGCCCACGCCGATCTTGGCGTAACGGGTGTTCCACACCTTGAAGCCGGTGTCGCCCGGGTTGAAGTAATACTTCTCGTGGTAGCCGGGGCCGTCCGGGATGTGGCTTTTCCGATAAATCCCGAGGTTCGAACCGTCGGCGTCGATGATCACTATGCTGTTGAAGCGTGCGCGCCCAGCCAGCTCGAAGAAGCTGATCGGCAGCACCACTTGCAGTTCCTTGGCGATTTTTTGGAAGTGCGCGATGGCTTCGTTGGCCTCGACCGAGGTAGCCAGTTGCAGGTAGTCCGGGTTGGGCTTCTGGCAGAAGTACGGGGTCTCGAACAGTTCCTGGATCAGGATGATCTGCGCGCCTTGGGCGGCCGCTTGGCGCACCAGCTTCTCGGCGTTGGCGATATTGGCGGCGCGATCCCAGGAACAAGCCATCTGGGTAGCGGCGACGGTGACGATGCGGGACATGGAACACCTCTTAGGAACAGTCAGCGGTGACGGTAAAACTAGCAGACGAGCGATGACGACGGCGTGTCGGCGGATCTGGATCTGCCAGGGGGTTGTATGACTTTTATAGTCGATAAAAATCTGCTTTAGAAGCATAAATTTTCTATCGGGAAGTTTTAATCGATTAAAAGACGGATAAGTATCGATAAATTTATCTGCGGATTGTGCAATCAAACGACCATCGGCTGGCGTGGGGGTTCCGTCGGAGTGCTTGTCGTCCCGCTCGTCAGCGGTGGACAAGGCTTCGCCATGTCCACCCTACGCGGCCCGGCCCGGCCCAGCCTACGGCAGTGGCGCGGCGCGCTTGGGCAGATGAGGCGGCAGGTACAGGCCCAGGTAGGCATCGAACACGCGCATGCCTTCTTCGGCCAGGCGCGGGGTGATGTGGTCGTGCAGTTGCACCGAGCGGGCGTAGACGCGGTCGCCGAGTTCCATGGCCAGGGCGAACACGTCGATCTCGTCCGGCAGGGGCGGCAGGGGGAAATGCCGCTCGAACAGCGCCTGCATCAGCCGGCCCAGTTCGATGTCGTGCTGGCGGTCGGCCTGGGTCACTTCGGCGAGGCCGTGCTGGGCGAGGATCAGCTGGCGCGCGGCGGCATCGGCACTGTAGATCGCCAGCATGCGTAACTCGACGATGCGCGACAGGTCGCGCCAGGTGTGCAGGTCGGCGTGGACGACGGGCGCTTGCAGGCAGTCGCGGAAGGCGCGGTGGATGTCGGCGGTCAGCGCTTCGAGCAAGGCCGGTACGCTGGCGAAGAAGTGATAGACCGAGGAGGGCGGAATGGCCGCACGCTCGGCCACGCTGTAGATCGACAGGCTGGCCACGCCCTGTTCGGCGAGCAGTTCGCGGGCGGCGGCCAGGATCACGGCAATGCGCGCCTGGCTGCTGGCGCGGGGTTTGCGAACGGTGGCAGGGCGCGGCATGGCGATCATCTCGGCGAAGGACGCGCTATTGGACGCCAGCCGGTGCGCTGGAGGCAAGTCGGCTGGCGGCGGGCCGCGTCACGCGCAGCGATGGGCGTGTGCGGGGCGTAGGGCGCCGCGTCGCTGCTTGCTGGCGGACAAGCTGCGCATGTCCACCCTACGTCTTGATCGCCTGAGTTCAGCTGCCGTCGCGGAAGCGCGCCCATACGCTGTCGCGGGTTTGTAGGTGTTTTTCCGGCAGCGCTTCCAGGGCATACAGGCGGCGTTTGGTGTCGCGGTCCGGGTAGAGGCCGGGTTGCGCGCGCAGCGCCTCGTCGAGGAACACCTTGGAATCGGCGTTGCCATTGGGGTAGAGGGTTTCCGTGGTGATCAGCGCGGCGACCTTGGGCTGCATCAGGTAGTCGATGAAGCGATGGGCGAGATCGGCGCGGCGCGCGCTGCTGGGAATCACCAGGTTGTCGATGAACAGCACCGAGCCTTCTGCCGGCACCAGGAAGCGCACCGGCTGCCCGGCGTCGGCGGCGGCCAGCGCATCGCCGACCCAGGCCATGGCCACGCACAGGCGGCCGTTGTTGAGGTCGTCGATGTAGCGTTCGCTGTCGACGTAGCGCAGGTTCGCGCGCAGGCCATCGAGCACCTTGCCGGCGCGCTCGATGCGGCTCGGCGCGCTGCGGGTCAGGCTGCGGCCCTGGTAGTTGAGCAACAGCGACAGGGTTTCGTCCGGCGCATCGAGCACGCTGATGCCGCAGCTGGCCAGGCGTGCGCTTTGCTCGGCGTCGAACAACAGGCTCCAGCTGTCGGGCAGTGGCCCGCCGAATGCCGCTTCGGCTTGCGGCGTGTTGATCGCCAGGCCGACCGCGCCCCACAGGTAAGGCACGGCGTGGCGGTTGCTCGGGTCGACGGCGGCGAGCTTGCTCAGCAGCTGTTTGTCCAGGTGTTTGCGGTTGGGCAGGCGGCTGAAGTCCAGCGGTTGCAGGCCGCCGGCCTTGATCAGTGCCGGCAGGGCGTCGTGCGAGGGCACGGCGATGTCGATGGATTCGCCGCTGGCCAAGGCGTTGCTCAGCTCTTCGGCGGTACTGAAGGTGCGGTATTCGACGTGGATACCGGTCTCGGCCTCGAAGTCCTTGAGCACTTGCGGGGCGATGTAGTCGTTCCAGTTGTAGACGCGGATGCTGTCCGTGGCCTGTTCGGCGCTGGCCAGCAGCGGTGTGAGTACGAGCAGCAGCAAAGCGAACAAACGCGGCATGGGGCTCTCCCTGATAGCATCGTGAGTCGTTTATCCACGCCACCCGGCGCGGCCTAGGTTCGGGTGCAGCAGGTGCTGGCCGGCTGAATGCGGCGCAGCACTGTCCCGCCGCAGGTGTGAGCGCGCGGCCAGGGTAGTGACTGATTCGGCAGGTCCCGCTGGATAAAACGACGCCGGCTCAAGGCCGGCGTCGGGTGTTACTTACACGGTGTGTAGATACCAGTTGTACTCGAGGTCGGAGATCGAGTTCTCGAACTCGGCCAGCTCGCTTTCCTTACAGGCGACGAAGATGTCGATGTATTTAGGATCGATATAGCGCGCCAGAATCTCGCTGTCGTCCAACTCGCGCAGGGCATCGCGCAGGTTGTTCGGCAGGCTCTGCTCGTTCTGTTCGTACGAGTTGCCTTCCACCGGCGCATTCGGCTCGACCTTGTTGGTCAGGCCGTGGTGCACCCCTGCCAAGACGGCAGACAGCAGCAGGTAAGGGTTGGCGTCGGCACCGGCCACACGGTGTTCGATGCGTACGGCATCGGCACTGTCGTTCGGCACGCGCAGGGCAACGGTACGGTTGTCGATACCCCAGCACGGCGAGTTCGGTACGTAATACTGCGCACCGAAACGGCGGTAGGAGTTGACGTTCGGGCAGAGGAAAGCCATCGAGGCCGGCATGGTTTCCAGCACGCCGCCAATCGCATGGCGCAGCGCATCGTTCTGTTCCGGGTCTTCGCAGGCAAAGATGTTGTTGCCCTGCTTGTCCAGAATCGAAATATGCACATGCAGACCATTACCCGCTTGGTTCGGGTACGGCTTGGCCATGAAGGTGGTATCCATCTCATGGTCGTAGGCGATGTTCTTCACCAGACGCTTGAGCAGCAAGGCGTAGTCGCAGGCCTTGATCGGGTCCGCCACGTGGTGCAGGTTGACCTCGAATTGCGCCGGGGCGCTTTCCTTGACGATGGCGTCGGCCGGGATGCCTTGTTCTTTGGCGCCTTCCAGAATGTCTTGCAGGCATTCGGCGTATTCGTCCAGGTCGTCGATCAGGTAAACCTGGGTCGAATGTGGACGTTTGCCCGACAGCGGCGACAGCGGCGGCTGCGGTCGGCCGTTCACGTTGGCCTGGTCGATCAGGTAAAACTCAAGTTCGAAAGCGGCACAAATGGTAAGGCCCAGTTCGTCGAACTTCGCGACCACTTGGCGCAACACCTCCCGTGGATCGGCAAAAAACGGCTCGCCTTCCAGTTCGTGCATGGTCATCAACAGTTGCGCGGTGGGGCGCTTCTGCCAAGGCTCGTAGCACAGGGTGTTGGGGATGGGGTAGCAGATACGGTCGGCATCGCCGATATCCAGACCCAGGCCAGTGCTTTCCACTGTCGAGCCGTTGATATCGAGGGCGAATAGAGAAGCCGGGAGATTGATGCCGCGTTCGTAGACCTTATGCAGGCTCGCACGCTCGATGCGCTTGCCGCGCACCACTCCATTCATATCTGCAATGAGAAGGTCGACGAACAGGACCTCAGGATGTTCCTTAAGGAACGCGTTCGCTTCATTAAGCTGAACGGCACGCGGGGGTACCGACATGATGCAACACCTTTTTTGTTAAAAATATCAATCATGCAATTGCACAGGTATGAGTCAATCTTAAACACCTGAGCCTGTCAAGCGAGGCGTATTTTGCCCTAAAAAAGAGCCTTGTGGCCAATTTTAGGGCGTTTCAGGGCATTGCTAGCTGTGGCGCGGCCTGTGCCACTGCGGTGCTCAGTGGGGTGTGTTCAATTTTTTACATGACTATTGTGTAAAAAAATGAACAAGGCTAAGCTCGCCTGAAACCCATAACAGCAATAAAACGGGTGTCCCATGTCGCGCCTGCCGTTAATCGGCGTTACCGCCTGCACCAAGCAGATCGGTCTGCATCCCTACCATATAACCGGCGATAAATACGTTCGCGCGGTGGCTGTCGGAGCCGGTGGCCTGCCACTGATCATTCCGTCGCTGGGCGAACTGATCGATCAACCGACCCTGCTCGATAACCTCGACGGCCTGCTGTTCACCGGCTCGCCC
>TARA_R100001244_G_scaffold104836_1_pt1 | contig 13435 bp, 13 predicted proteins | sample TARA_R100001244 | Tara Oceans TARA_R100001244 (sample SAMEA2621564) | marine metagenome | biome: marine biome (ENVO:00000447); feature: mesopelagic zone (ENVO:00000213); material: "saline water (ENVO:00002010), including plankton (ENVO:xxxxxxxx)" | depth 790 m
CGTAGAACCCGAAGTTAAGCTCGTCCCCACCGGGGCCCTCGGTGTCAATGTTGAAGTCACCCTTTTCCAGTACCGAGTTCGATAACCTATTGTGCATCTGCGACTAAGTCAAATTCTTTTGAGAGGTTAATGATCCAGATTGTCCCGCCGCCAGTGGGCATAGCCACAACTGGTCGGATGTCTTTGTTGTCCAAGCAATTCTCCGCGGCCTGTCTCAGGTCTCTTGACAGTCGTTGCTGTTCCAGTTGCCCGCCACGTGAGCGGAGCTCAGTGTGAAGGCCCATAGCTCCTAGAAGTTCCGTCACGGTCCCTTGCCAAATTGGCGAGGTCACCCCGTCCCTGTGCAGCTTTGCGAACAAGTCAACCAACTCCATCGTGGCTTGCGACGGGGAGTTGTCACGTGCCGCGTCACGTAGGTGTGGGTGGAACCACGCTTCTATCCCGTACCGTGAATTACCCTTCAGAGAGTCGGGTATTTTATACACGTCACGTAGCCACTTACCAAAGTGTGGAAGCTCATTGTGGATGATTGTCTCCAGCGTGTTGTTGTCTGGAAACTTCTGAGGAGCATTCTCCGAGATCCGTAGCCCCAGCACCTTGTCCCGGTTGGAACTATCCTGCTGTGGCACAATAGACAGGGAGCTTGCATCCTCGTTGAGACTGATCATCAGTCGCCCGTTCCACTCCACTTCCATAGCGTCCCGATACATGGCTCGGGACTCAACGAATGGGTTGGCCACGCTGCGCTTGATCAAGTCGGTGAGCTTGCGGTTCTGCTTCCAGTCGCTGGCACTCGCCGTGTCGTCGATGGTCCACAGTGCGGACTCGATGAGTTTCTTGTTGAACTGTGTCTGGCCCGTGAGGAAGGTACTAGCTTCCTCGCTGCCACCAACAAGCTGCCCAACAATCTGCTTCGACAGGAGCGTCTTGCCCCGGCCAGTTGGTCCCGACATCACAAGGCAGTGACCCGACAACTTCTTCTTGTCCACGGAGGCAATGTAGAAACGCTGCAACCAAGACAGGAACACGTCCAGCTGGTTGGTGTCTTTGGTAACCTTGGTGTTATCAAACAATGTGGATAAGAACGACTTCAACCACGGCCAGTCGGAGGGGTCTCCGTTACCAGCGGGAAGCACGGGCCTGTTGCGACTCGTGTTGAGTACCCGCCGCCCGTCCGTCTCGACTACAACGTCGCCACGGAACACGAAGGGCCCGACACCGTCGACACGCTTGTTGGTGTTGATGAACAGCAACACTCGGTCCAACTCGGAGAGTGCTTGCCCCTTCTTCCGCTCAGGCTTGAAGCCCATGTGCCGAAGCCTCAGGAGGAAGTTGTCCTTGGTCTCGTCATAGATCCGGTTGTCTTCCACGGTCCAATAGTTTTTCCCATCTGTGTACACGTTGTCCACAGACGACGCGACCTTGCGGTCTTCGTACTGTTTTACCCACGTGGACCCCAAGATAGTTGACCAGTCGTTCCACACGTACTCGGCACGATCCGAGTAGGCGAGTACACCTTCCTCTTTGACCTCCGCGCCGATGCGGTCGATGCCGTCGTCGATCCAGAACAGGGGCACACGTGCCCCCACCTCGAAATCACCGGACAGTCTGTTGCCGAACCTGCTAGCCACCTCCTTTGCCACATCCTCAAACGGGATGGTCAGGTCAGTGGTTGCCGCGGGGCGGTGATTCTTGAACAGGACACCAAGCACAAGCTCGTTGGGCACAACCCCGCCGATATTCTTCCAGTCAGTTCCCAGTTCGTAGTACCGCTGCGCCTCCATGCAGCTCTTGTCAAACCCAGACCCCAGCTTCTTAGCTTGGAGTCGTTCAGACAGCCCCTTGAGGAAGTCGTTGGCGCCACCTTCCGGCACGCGGATGGGGGTGTCGAATTCCCACACCAGCCGCAGGAACCCGGACCATGTCACAGTCGCCCAAGTAGGGCGGGGAGCGTCGCCCCCTAGTACCTTCTCCATGGTCTCAGACAACTTGTCCCAAGTGAATGGGGCGTCGTAGTCTGCGATGAAACCATAGAGTTTGTCGGGTGGGTTATCTAGGGAGCAACGCCTCCCCTTGTTCACTGGTTCAGCCAATGAAAAGAAGCGGTGTTCAGTTGTCGGCTTTGCGGACCACGCACGGTGCTCGCGCTTGGTCTTGTGTAGTGGGGCGACAAACCCGTGGTCAGCACCCTCTGACGGGTGCCAGTCCATCTCGACCAACGAGTGGTCTGAGTGGTTGGTAATTGCGAAGTACTTTGGCTTAATCATCCTTTTTTGTAATGTTCCATTATAGTACCCTCTGCGTCAAGGGGCAGGGAGGCAATCCACGTGGGTGCTGTACTCATAATAGCCTCAGCGTCAATGAGTGCCGCATCGGCATCCTCGTCCTTAATAATTTCAACTACTTCGTCATGCACGTGGAACAGGATCTCATGCCCAGCTTCCTCAAGTTTGCGCATCTGGTACCCGAACACGTCGCGTGCCAGACTCTGGGACAGGTTCTCTGTGAGTGACCCGTGCCACGGCCTCATCTTGGACCACCTCCCGGTGCGAACGATGGTGGCGAGTACCGTCGACCGCTTGGTCACCTCGTCTTTCACACGCACAAGGTTGCGATATTGCATCTTATTCCCAGAAGGCAATATAAACTCCATACGCTTGTCCATGACACTCGAACCAAGTGTGCGGGTCAGTGACTTCCAGAGTCGGGGGATAGCTGGGAGTGAGTTGCGGAACAGGTTCACGCACTCCTCTGCCTTGGCATATACCAACACAAGGTCAGCGTCCCAGTCCCACTCCTCCAAGCTGATAGGCACAGGGGCATCTGACTCCAGCGTACCATCAAGTTTGTTAATCATTGAGTTCCACGCCTTAACTTGCGGAACCACCTTCGTGACAAACGAACCACTCTTGGTCTCGGTGGTGACTTCACACTCGGCTCCATTCGCCAACAACTCGTTGCACCTCTTCCAGAAGTATAGGCCCGTGCGTGTCTCCTGCTTCATGGCCAAGAAGCTGAACGCCTTAGCTTCCTTGTTTGTACCCTCAGGTAGGTTGCGGTTCACTGCCTTGGACAGCTCTTTCTTCGCCATGACAGCGAACTTGAATGGTGACGCCCCGTACCCTGAACCTAGAACGATCTGCTTGACCAGATGTCTCAGGTCAGGATCATTCTTTTTCAGGGAACCGGACTCAGGGCTCCACAATCCGAACTTGATTGCGAACGCTTCGTAGAAGTCGTCGGTCTCTTCGATAAGATCGAGGGTTGCTTGGTCTTTTGAAAGCCACACGGTGGTTCGCACCTCGATCTGTGACAAATCAGTCGCAAGAATCTTGTAGCCGGGAGGGGCCACGATGAAACTCCTGATGTTGACCCCAAACATCTCTCCGCGGGGCAGGTTCTGTAGGTTAAGGTTGCCCCCACCTCCGCTCCAGCGGTGCGTGTGTGCCCCGCAGTACATGAGACCACCAAAGTATCGGTAGCCCCCATCAGCGCACACACGGGACGCTCTCTCGAACGCCTCAACCTTCTTGAGGAACGAGTTGACGCGCCGCCACGACCGGAAAGCCATGACCCACGTGTATTCACCTTCGTATTTCTGAAGCCACACTTCAGTATCTGGATTATCTTGTGCCAGTGACACGGGAGGGGTGACTCCGTTCTTTAAACACTCACGATCAAAGGCTTTTCTCGACAGGAGTTTGTCTGTGTCTAGCCAAGGGATCATTCCCTCGAAGCTGTGGACCAGACCACGCAGGTGGACGGCACCAGCTTGGATCTTGTCGATGTCCACGGGGATTCCGCGTCGCCCCACCACTCTTGTGTGGTCAGACAACCACCTTTCCTGCTCTGACCAGCGGTCGGAGCACACCTGCCACAGCTTCAGGCAGTATACGGAGTCGTCGAGGGCATATGCCAGCACATCTTTCCAGAAATCGTCGGTCATTGGTTTCCAATAGCCCTTGGCCGCGGTGTTTACACAGGTAAAGTCGTCTGGTGGGCGCAGTCCAATCATGTTGGTACGCACCGCCTTGCTCAAGTCAGCTCCCAAGATAGCTTTGCACGAGTCTTTCAGTGACCGGGGGTACCCAAGGAAGGCTACCATGTCAGAAGTGCAGTGCCACTTGTCTGGAACAGGGATGTCGCCCCACCAGCCCTCCTCCTTGGCAACCAAGTAGAGGTTCTGGTCGAAGGATGCGTTGTGAGAGACCCAAAGACCATGAGAAATCGAGTCCCATGGCGCATCTTTGGGGTGCCCGACCCACTCGAACCCGTCGCTGCCCTTGATAGCAACGAGGTAGCACTCGAATAGTTCGTGACGAAAGTATGCGTCCCAGCCTAGTGGCCTGATGGAACACTCATTGTCGTATGTAGTTTCAAAGTCGACTGCGTAAACCGGTATCGACGTCGGTAATTTTGGTGCGCCAGCGTCGGGCGCGAATGCTTTAGTAGACATAATTGTATGTGTAGGTAGAAATGCCGCCAGTGGTTGTTACACCACTGACGGCAATGGGTGCAGCGGAGTTGTGGTTAGCCCCGGAGGCTTTCCGCAAACTTGATTGCACCTTCTGGTGCAGCTTCTTTGGTACCAGACAGAACGAACTGGTGCCACTTGTATTGACCTGACGCCTTCAGCTTGCTACGAAGAAGGAAGAAGTCTTTACTGGCGTCATGCCCTCTGGTCTTGCCAGCGTTGGTGACCGTGTTGATCGTACCGTAGTTCTCACGCACAGCTTGTGCCTTCTGAACTGTGTACTTGACCAACGCGTACTCCTTGCCGCCAAACTCGTAGAGGAACGCAAGCGCCACTTTGTCCTCGTCGACCAAACTCTCGGGGCGTTCGATCAGGACGATCACTTCGCACACAGGGACAGTTCCCTTGAACTCGGTGGTGGCTTCAATCTGAAGCTTCTCTTCGAGGGTGTTGGCGAAGCGGGGCGGAGCGGTGTCCCCAAACGGGATGTTCTCTTTCCAGAACTTACGAGTGCCCACGATGATGGCCTTAAGTGGCTCACCCTCCGCGGCGATGGAGAATTCCTTGTCGAAGCAGATGTCCCCGACTTCGGAGCCCTCTGGTTCAAACTGGGAACTCTTGCTCAGCAGTTGGATGTGAGAAATGTTCACGTCCTCGTTGTCAACACCAGCTTGGGTGTCGGCCACCTCGGTTGAAACTTCTGCCTTGGGCTCAGCGCCCACGATTTCAGTTTTGGCCACTGGTGTTTCTTCTTTGTCTGTGTCTGCGAATGTAGTTGTACTCATATTGATGTGTGTTGTGTGTTGTGTTGTGTTGTGTGTTACGTGTTGTATTGTAACTTAGTTGTCAAGGTCGGGCTTAAGGCAGTGGCGCTCAGCACCATAACCTATCACCCCAGCCTCAACTCCGGCGTCAATGAAATCCTCTTTAGCTCCCTTCTTATTCCCGCGCTCCGCACGCTTACCGAGTAGGTCTCGTAACTTAGCCACAGGGATGTTGGTAACTTCCAGAATATCTTCCATGCTTATGCCGCTTTGCTTAGCATACTCGACGAACTTCTCATTGTCAAGAGACTTGGTGTTTGAACCCATGGATTGTAGCCGCCACCCGCCGACTGCCTCACCTTCGAGTGCGGCGCCAACTGCCTCCTTCTTGATAGCCTCAACAAGAGGCTCAAGGATACGGGCCAGTGTGTATCGCTCCCCAATCATGGCCGGGTCGTGAATGTTACCCGGCTCAAGTGTGGCCGGGACACCCTTCGGTGCGTACACCTTGCCTGACTCAAGCATGATCCCCAACGTAGCGGGGCAGTGGGTCTGGTACCGACACCACACGCAGTGGTCATTGATCGTGAGTTCTTCCAGTGGCGGTGTGCCCATGGCCCACATAGCTCTGACGCGGGTCGCATTGGCAACCACGTTCGTGGTCTCGTGGCGCAGGTAGTCTTCGTCGTCCCGGGGGAAGACCCCCCACTTCTCAGTAGGGTCTTGTTGTGGAATCAGGAACCCGAAGGTAACTTCCTCTACTTGTGGGAACTTACCAAACACACCTAGTGTGTACGCACGGCCCTGCCAGTTCTCACGAACATCATCAATCCCACCGATGCCTGTCTTGTAGTCGATCATCATGGCGCGGTTGCCGCAGATCACGATTACATCCGCGGTCCCCCACGTCTTGTAGCCAGCGTTGAGTGGTACGTCTAGGGGTAGCTCGTTGTACCGTTGGTGTTCCTTGCCTTTGCAAAAGTCTGCGATGGCCCGGTCTTCGTCGACAATACACTTGTCGTAGATTTCGATTTCCAAGTCACTCTCAAGAGCTGATGGATCTCGTACTTCAAGTGCCTCGTGAATACGCGTGCCCATCTCGGCCGCGTCGCTGGTGCCGTCCCGCCCCTCGTACCCGGCACACGCGTGCAGAGCTTTGTGTTGGGACGGGCCGAAGGCATCGTGCCCCCGGGCTCCATGGTCTGGTTTATCTTGCTCGCTCATATTATTTGTGTGTTGAAACTGATACAATCTCAGCGTCAGGGAACGCGGCCACGAACCCGGCGCGGACCTCGGCCAACGCTCGCTTGCGGTCTGGTGCTTTGATTGCCTGAGACTTGTTGAGTGTCTCGTCGGTGCAGACTACGTTGACCAAGTACTGGCGGTGCTGGTGGCGCCTTTGGTGATCTTCCCGAACTCGTCGGGCACCGGGGCCACCGAAGGCGCCACCAGTTCCGCGGCGTGATTCCTTGTGGGTTTGAAAGGCGCCACCCTCCGCGTTGAGGCGGGGGAGCTTATGGATCTTTCTGATAACGGCACGGACATTAGACGGGTAGTCCTTCCACTTGTCTACCAGCTCCCGGGAGTCGGTCCACTGGTCCGCAGGGAACTCGTGCCAACCAAGACTAAGTGCCTTGTTGTTGAGTTTCTTGTGTGCGTCCAGTTGGATACACACGATACCGTGGTCCTTGTTGCGGCGCAGCTTCGCGGTGTGCCCCCTAAGATCCTTGATGGGACCAATGTATTCTTCCTTGTGGTGCGGGTCGGGGTATTCTTCGTCGACCACTTCACCCACGTAGTCCCCGGAGAAGCTATCAATGTCCGACTCCTTAAAGTCACTGATGTTGTAGGTCTCTTCGATTACCGAGTCACCGTCAAGTTCTCGGTCGAGTTGTTCCTTGTTAACAATCTCGTCGGGCGCTCCTTCTTCAGTGAGCAACCCCATGTCAGTAAGTTTGGATACTGCCTCCGGGGGGATGGAAATCCCCCCTGTCTCCGGGTCGCGTACAACCTCGAAGCCCTCCTCGGTTAACGCCTTGGTGAGGGCGTCGATGTCTGCTACTTTTTCTAGTGGTGGTGTCGAACTCATAATGATGTGTGCTGTGTTTCTTTTGTCTGGGTAAACCCTAGCATGGGTGTCAACCCCCCTTAATCAGCTCTCTCATAGTAGCTGCCTTCTCCTCGCACTTCTTCAGCACGTACTCTTCGATGGACCCCGCGGCCACCATGATCTTCTGGACCACGTCCGACTTACCACCCGCACGGTACGCACGGCCCAGCACCTGAACGTGTTGCTGCACAGAGAACGTAGGAGAGATCAGGCAGAATCGTGGGTGGTTCCCATTCGTGTCATGGAGGGACAGACCCGTGCCACCCGCTGCGGCCGTGACAACGATAACTCCAGTTTTATTTGCCTGAAAGTCGTCGATGTGTTGCTGCCGTTCTCCGGCCCCCTGCTCCCCGATCACGACACCGGAATCAGGAAACGATTTCCTGAACGCGTGCACCGACTCACGGAAGTTGAAGAACACGACCACACTCTTGCCTTGCGCAACGAGGTCGTTGGTCATGTCAATAAAGTGGGGAACCTTAATGGCCTCAACGAGCTGACGTGCGCGGAGTATTTCTGTAAGCACCAGCGGGGAGTCCTTGCTGGCCTTGTCCTTGATGCCGTCCATGAGTTGATCAACAGATGCCTTGGTCAGCCCACACTCATCGTATACCTTGGAGGCACCAGCGAAGCTAAGTCGGTCGACGTCGACGCGGTTATTTCTGAACGCACCGGGCAAGTCACTGGTCGTAATACCGTGCGCAATCTTATCTTGATTGAACATGGTGTCATTTAAAGTAGCGAGGGAGTGTTTGGGCTTGTGCTGCCACGACTCCCACTCATCCTTGTAGCACCCGTTGTTGTACATCCACTGGAACCAGCTGTTGTTGTTGTGCTTGGCGTTCAAGTCATGTAACCCCAACACGTACCCAAGGGCACGCATCTCGGTTGGGTCCTGTGCCGCAGTGGCACTCAGACAAAGTGTGTGGAAGTTACCGTTCCTAGCCGCCACAAGTAGTTGGTCGTTCTGTGTGAACGCACCCTTGCATACAGCCACCTCATCAAATATGAGAAGGGTGTTAGGGTCACAGGTCCACTCGAACAACTTCGTGGTCTTACTCTTCCTCTTAGTTTTCCGTTTGATACGCACGATGCCGTCACGTGCGTTCTTGAGTTTCTCGTAGTTAAGAACAAACGCGGGTTCGATCCCCCACTCCTCAAGCTCCCTTTCCCAACTGGGGATAACGGCCTTGGGGCACACCACACCAACTGGGCCACGGGTGTTCGCCCAGTGCTGAGCAATGGCGGCGCTCATCACCGTCTTGCCTGTGCCTGTCTCAGACGTATCGAGGGCCCCCCGCTTGTGGCGGAGGGCCCTGTAGATAACGTCCGCATGTACGGCTTGTGCTGGGAACAGCGTTTTCATGGGGCCGTGAAAACCTTCTTCGGCTTACTGGCCGCCTTGGCTCCAAACAACCGCACCGCTCTGTAAACCCAATATGCTCGGATAGCACTCATCCCGTCTTCACGGACCAACTGCTTGAGTATGTTGTCAGCTACCTTGCGAACGTCTATAGTGGGGTGTCCCACTTGTTTATTTCTGATCATCTGGTACAAGACGTCGTGAACCAGCGACCCCCGCATAAACGACTTGGTATCGAAGGTCGGACCAGATGGCCCGTCCCACGCGTACCCCGCGGCAACAGTTAGCGTTCCACCACTGAGCAGGTAGTAGTTACCAACCACGTTGCTGTGTGGTAGGTGCTCCGACAGGTCTACCCGGTAGTCCTCAACCAGTTGGTACTTGTACCCAGCCTTATACTTGATGGCGCCCATGTCTACTTGCCAACCTTCTTCGCAGGTTTAGTGGCTTTAGTGGTTTTAGTGGCCGCAGGTTCATCGGCCCGGTCCAACGTATCAAACCCACGTGGGTGGTCCTCTACTTCTGGTGGGGGTTCCTCCTCCGCTTTATCTTCCGGGTAGTTCTCCGTGTCCACGATAGGGGCCAGCGTTGCGCCGACAACCGCAAGGACAGTTGGCAGGAACTTGGTGAACCCGTGGAGTTCGTTGAAGCGGTCACCAAGTCCTTCTTGGGTGGGTGCTTCGCCTTCCGCAATGGACCACACCTGACAGGCTTGAACGTCTGCTGGGTTGTTTGCTGCGTAAGCAACAGCGTCACCTAAGAAGGATCGCTTTGTTGGTGGGATGTCCTCCCATGCTGGCCAGTTGTGTACGCCCGCGAGCTTCGCCGCGTGCTGTGCAATTTGGTATCCAGATTGGGCGAGTGCGCCCTTGTCAATTCGTAGTGTGTCGCTCATGTGTGTGTGTGTGTTTGTTATGGTAATTGTTCTCCAAGTTGAGTGTATGGTGGTGTGGGATCGGGTGTTTTGTCAATAATATTTGCGGCGATTAAATTTTGTTTGTGTATCCAGCCCGGGTTAGTAGACTTGGGTGGTCGGTCGTCATTAAGTTTGAATTGTAGCTGTGCGTCACGGAGGATAACAAGGCACGCAATTGCCTTAATAAGGTGGCTAACCCCACTCTCTTGGTCTGTGTCTTCACCCTCTTTCCAAGCTCCGAGGTGGCGGTTGAGGGCGTCAAGGTACACGCTTGCTCTTACCCCCGCGACGCGCCAGTTGTATGCCCCATACTTTAGGGAGCCCTCTAGTAGGGCCAGTCCAATCTCACCAGTTACTTCGGCGGGGATGTTAAACGTCGGTGCCTTGCGAGACCCGATAGCGTCTTTGGGGTTAGTATCTTTGATGTCCACAAGAGAACATTACCACACCTGTCAACCCCCCTCAACCGTGCACTTATCCCTGACGAAACCTTCGTCTTGGCCAGCGAGGTATAGCATCGCGGCGTCAGCTACATCGTGGGACGGGACAAGGTGCCCCAGCTTCGACAGTACGGCCGCCACCATGTCGTCTTTGCTGGCTGTGCCGAACCCGGTGGCCCACTTCTTCAGCGACGTGGGGGGCACCTCAATAAACTTTCTAACTCCGGCCCGGTACAAAACGACACGGAGCGCACCACCAATCTCCCCCAGCCTGTGCGACCGGGACTTGGCACCAAATGCGTACCCCTCAATCACCGCGGTGTGTAGGTTCCTGCCTTCCAGTAGTTCCTCCAACTCTTGTGCCATCTCAGAAAGACGCAACGACCCGCGCCGCTTGCCCCCTTTGATTTCTGCAAAGTCGTCTGCCCCAAAGTATGCCCCTGTGTTGGAGAGGCTGGTGTCCAACCCGACAAATCCGTTACTCACTAGGGGCGACTGTCTTAATTTCTTCGGCCTCAACAACCTTAACTTTTTTTGGCTCAGCGCCAACGACGTCCAACTGTATCTCAAGTCTGTTCGCCCCGCTCCCCACGTTACTCTTCCCGTCGATACCCAGCATTGAACTCATGATGCGGTGTGCCTTCTCAATGTCCCCCCACGTACGTGTAGCGGGTGGGTTGGCTAGCATGTTGTTCATCTGCACGAACATGCGGTTGACAACAAGCTTGCGGTACTTATCTTCCATGCCGTTGCTCATCTCAATGAACAGGTTCAGAGCTTCGTCAATCTGCTGGTTCTTGAGGTGCTTCTCGAACGGGGCAAGCAGGTGGTCCGGTGTGCCTGCCAACCTACCAACATCAGGCTTCAGCGCCGACCCCTTGGTCACCCCCTCAACTTTGCACCACCGCACGACAGTGGACGGTGCCATGCCAATTGACTTGGCTACGGCCGTGGGAGACTCCCCCTTCATGACCCGCTGGAGGGCCGCTTGCCGGATGGCTTTAGGTGCCGCGGCGCCGAAGGGGTTACGGTTACCCTTCAGCTTCTTTGGGGTTGTGTTATCTACGTCGCTCATAGTGGTGATGTGCCGTTCTTCAGGTGGTCCCTGATTTTGTCCCGCAACTCGGTGTCACTGGTGAGACCCATGTACACCAGCGCCGAATCAACAGATGTCAGACCCGCCCCCACTTCTTCAAACACAGACTGGTGCTCGATGTATAGTTCTTCAGATTCACGGTCTGGGTAGATTGTCATGTTGGTTCTTGACCTGATAGAGACATTCTGGCACACTATTTACTAATGAGCAAGAAGAAATCTGTGTGGACCCCGAATCCGTTAGCCGACGGGTCGTGGCAGATCAAAGATGTTATTACCGCGGGGCCATGCACACGAATATCTGCGTTGGTGTTTGGGTTCCGGTACTTCAAAGAATGGTCGGCTCGTGAATACTTCTACTGGGAGATCGCCAAGATATTCTGGGGCGACATCCGCGGGGAGAACCGCATGGAGAAGAACTTGTACTCCGAGAGGATCATACGAAACCTTGCCCAGAACAGGTACCTTGCGATTGGGGGCTGCACGTCGTCTGGTAAGTCCCACGTCACCGCTGGTTGGGCCGTGGTGTGTTGGCTGTCCGACCCCAGCAACACACTGGTAATGGTCACCACTACCACCCTCAAGGACGCTGAGCAGCGTGTGTGGGGTAGTGTCATGGCGCTGATGGAGACTGTTGAGGGTTCGTTTCCTGTGAAGTCCCGCCCGTCTCTACGAGATTACGTGTACGTCAGCCCCATCACTATGAAGTTGAAGCAGAGCAGAGGTATATTCCTCGTGTCCGCGGAGAAGAAGAAGACCAAGGAAGCGGTCGGTAGGTTCATTGGAAAAAAGGCGCCAAACATTATCCTGTTGGCAGACGAACTCGGGGAGCTGTCGCCTGCTATCACCCACGCTGGTGTGACAAACCTGTCGAAGGGTGGGCACGACTCGTTCCAGCTCATCGGGCTCAGCAACCCAGATAGTAAGTTTGATGCCTTTGGTATCTGGGCCGAGCCAAAGGTCGGGTGGGAAGCAGTCAACGCGCAGCTTGACATGGAGTGGGCGACCAAGTGGAACGGGAAGTACATCAGGCTGGATGCCTACGACTCTCCGCATATCGGTAGGGACAAGAGCTACCTACCCACACAGGCAGACATCGACGAGCAGATCGAGATCCTTGGAGACAAGAGTAGATCATTTTACCGTATGTGGAGGGCCGTGTTCTTTGACGGTGGCGAGGATAATGGTGTGTTCACTGAGAATGAAATTGTCAGAGCAGGTGCCCTGAATCATGCACCCGGTCTCCGTATCATTGGACGCGGAGCGGGACTGGATCTGTCGTTCACGAATGGTGGAGACAGGTGCGTGCTCTACCCCTATGAAATAGGGTACACGGCTCAGGGTTCAATGATCATCAACTTCCTTAAGTGGGTGCATCTGGAAGAGGACGCGACGTCGGCTGAGCCACGGTCGTACCAGATTGCTAACAAGCTCAAGGAGAAACTGGAGAAGATGAAGATCCCCTTGCGTCACGTGTCTGTGGACTCCACGTCTGGTGGCAACGTGTTCTGTGACGTGTTCGATTCCGAGATCAAAGGGTCGGGGATGTGTACACGTGTGAGCTTCGGAAACAGGGCCACCAAGTCGAAGCCCAACCCACGGGTGAAGAAGACCGCGGAGGAGATGTACCGCAACCGGGTCACTGAGATGTGGTTCGTAGGCAAGGAATTTATGCGTTGCAAACAGGTCCGGGGAATGGATACGGAGACTGCGAAGGAGCTCACGCTGCGTGAGTTTGATCAGCGAAAATCTGGTGGCAACCTCCGAGTCGGCCTTGAGAGCAAGGTTGATTACAAGACTAGGACAAGTATGCCGTCCCCCGATCTGGGAGATTCTTGGGCACTGGGGTTGGATTCTGCGCGTCAGAACTTCTCATTTTATCCTGTTGAACCAGTCAACGAAGACGGGAGTTTGAAACCTTGGGAGCAATATTCGCCGCAACGTACTCTGGCTAAGATGGATGTGGCGGGTCAGAGTGCTCAATCGTTTTTGTAAGTGGTCCCGCAGATTGTGCGTCACCGACGCTAGTGCGTAAAGTGCGGAACCTCTATAGAGAAGATATAAAGTAAGGCGGGTTCTCTTTTATACTTTATCTATAGAGGTTCCGCACTTTACGCACTAGCGTCGGTATTGCACAACACACGCCACACCTTGCGGGAGCGACGGTTGACACCTACGCTGTAGTTCCACTTGAGCTCAGGTGATGTGGTTTTATGCTTGTGAGCTGCCACGCACACGTGTATAATTAAAGCCGTGCCTAGTCATTACGATCA
>TARA_R100001244_G_scaffold24497_1_pt1 | contig 13433 bp, 14 predicted proteins | sample TARA_R100001244 | Tara Oceans TARA_R100001244 (sample SAMEA2621564) | marine metagenome | biome: marine biome (ENVO:00000447); feature: mesopelagic zone (ENVO:00000213); material: "saline water (ENVO:00002010), including plankton (ENVO:xxxxxxxx)" | depth 790 m
ATCAGCGTGGGCTGAGTGTCCGAATGGCGTGGAATCCGCAGTCCAATTCACGGTAGGCCGTGGCCTCCGGTTCTAGGCCGGCAAGGGTGGTATCAGCCAGGGGGCGGCGTTTGATCTCTGAACGCTTCATTTTCGTGTATGCCCTCGGTTCAACTTTTGTTGAAGCATACACAGGGGCATACACGGTTGGAAGGTGTAGGGATAGGCAGGGATAAACAGCCAGAGACAAGAAAGCCCGCACAAGGCGGGCTTCTTGGGTTGTTTCGTAGACTGTCAGAGACAGGTAGAAACAGGTGTTTGGTGGCTACGCAGGGACTTGAACCCCGGACCCCAGCATTATGAATGCTATGCTCTAACCAGCTGAGCTACGTAGCCGAGTGGCGCGCATTATTCGCGTCTTGGGGTTGGCTGTCAACCCTGGTGAGTGAAAATTTCTGCGCGCGATCAAGCGCTTACACGTTAAAGCGGAAATGCATGACGTCGCCGTCTTTGACGATGTAGTCCTTGCCTTCCAGGCGCCATTTGCCGGCTTCTTTGGTGCCCGCTTCGCCCTTGTATTGGATGAAGTCGTTGTAGGCGATGACTTCGGCGCGGATAAAGCCTTTTTCGAAATCTGTGTGGATCACGCCAGCAGCCTGGGGCGCGGTGGCGCCGACGCGGACGGTCCAGGCGCGGACTTCTTCGACGCCTGCGGTGAAGTAGGTCTGCAGGTGAAGCATGTCGTAACCGGCGCGGATCACGCGGTTGAGGCCGGGTTCTTCCAGGCCCAGGGCCTCAAGGAACATGTCTTTCTCTTCGCCGTCGTCGAGTTCGGCGATTTCCGCTTCGATCTTGTTGCACACCGGCACCACGATCGCGCCTTCTTCGTCGGCGATGGCGCGCACGACGTCGAGCAGCGGGTTGTTGTCGAAGCCGTCTTCGGCGACGTTGGCGATGTACATCACCGGCTTGCTGGTCAGCAGGTGGAAGCCGCGGATAACCGTCTTCTCGTCGCTGCTCATGTTCTTCATCAGGCTGCGCGCTGGCTTGCCTTCGCTGAAGTGAGCGATCAGTTGCTCCAGCAGGCCTTTCTGTACGACTGCATCCTTGTCGCCGCCCTTGGCGTTGCGGGTGACTTTCTGCAGTTGTTTCTCGCAGCTGTCGAGGTCGGCGAAGATCAGTTCGAGGTCGATGATCTCGATGTCGCGTTTCGGGTCGACGCTGTTGGATACGTGAATCACGTTGTCGTCTTCGAAGCAGCGCACCACGTGGGCGATGGCATCGGTCTCGCGGATATTGGCGAGGAACTTGTTGCCCAGGCCTTCACCCTTGGAGGCGCCGGCGACCAGGCCGGCGATATCGACGAACTCCATGGTGGTTGGCAGGATGCGCTTGGGGTTGACGATGGCGGCCAACGCCGCGAGGCGCGGGTCGGGCATCGGCACGATGCCGCTGTTCGGTTCGATGGTGCAGAACGGAAAGTTCTCTGCCGCAATACCGGATTTGGTGAGGGCGTTGAACAGGGTGGACTTGCCGACGTTGGGTAGGCCGACGATGCCGCAGTTGAATCCCATGGTGTGTCCCTCGCGCGATATGGCGGTAAAGAATTAAGAGATGGCTTTCTGGCTGTGCAGCTTGTGCATCGCTTTGCTCCAGTCGCCAGCGAGCATTTCCGGCAGCACGCCGAGGGCGAAGTCGATACTGGTGTCGAGTAGTTCCTGCTCGCTGCGCGGGGCGCGGCCGAGCACGAAGTTGGAGACCATGCTGCTGTGCCCCGGATGGCCGATGCCAAGCCGCAGGCGGTAAAAACTGTTCTGATTGCCGAGCTGGGCGATGATGTCGCGCAGCCCGTTATGCCCGCCGTGCCCGCCACCCTGTTTGAGTTTGGCGACGCCGGGGGGCATGTCGAGTTCGTCGTGGGCCACCAGAATGGCTTCCGCGGGGATGCGGAAGAAATTCGCCAGTGCCGCTACGGCCTGGCCGCTGCGATTCATAAAGGTGGTGGGGATCAATAGACGAACATCGCGGCCCTGATGGCTGAATTTGCCCACCAGGCCAAAATACTTTTTGTCGACGCTCAGGCTGATGCGCTGGCTGTCGGCCAGGCGCTCAACGAAAAGGGCCCCTGCATTATGCCGGGTCTGGTCGTATTCGGGGCCGGGGTTACCCAGGCCAACGATCAGTTGTACGGCAGTCATGACAGGAGCCCTTTGATGAAAATAGCCCGGGCGCTGCTGCGTTCGGGCTGTTTTCCGGCGGTGCGAGTATTACTCGGCAGCGCCTTCGCCTTCTTCTTTAGCTACGCGCGAGGCGTGGATGTTAGCCACGGCCAGGTCGTTGCCGTGAGCCAGTGCAACCAGCTCAACGCCTTTCGGCAGTTTCAGGTCAGCCAGGTGAACGATCTGGCCAACTTCAACGGCAGCCATGTCGATTTCGATGAATTCCGGCAGGTCTTTCGGCAGGCAGGATACTTCGACTTCGGACAGGGTGTGGGACACTTCGCCGCCTTGCTGCTTCACGCCAACCGAGGTTTCCTGGTTGATGAAGTGCAGGGGAACCAGTGCGGTCAGCTTCTGGCCAGCGATAACGCGCAGGAAGTCAGCATGCAGAACGAAGCCTTTGGCCGGGTGGCGCTGCAGGGCTTTGATCAGAACGTTTTCTTTCTTGCCGTCGACGGTCAGGCTCAGCACGTGGCTGTAGGCTGCTTCGTTTTCCAGCAGCTTGGCCAGATCTTTGGCAACCAGGCTGATGGATTGCGGGGCTTTCTCGCCGCCGTAGATTACGGCAGGAACCAGGCTGGCGTTACGACGCAGGCGGCGGCTCGCACCTTTCCCCAGGTCGGAACGCGCTTCGGCATTCAGGGCAAATTCAGTCATTTCACTTCTCCAAAATAACCAAACCGTCCTTCACGCTTGCGACCAGCGACCGGACGGTTCGGTAAAAAGCCCTGCTCAAAATAGCAGGGCGCGTTGCGTTCAGCGTAATGCCCGGGTTAGCGGAACATTGCGCTGATCGATTCTTCATTGCTGATGCGGCGCACCGCTTCAGCGACTACCGGGGCGATGTCCAGTTGGCGAATACGCGAACAGGATTGCGCGGCGGCGGACAGCGGGATGGTGTTGGTCACCACCAGTTCGTCCAGTACGGAATTTTCAATGTTTTCGATTGCGCGACCCGAGAGTACCGGGTGGGTGCAATAGGCGAAGACTTTGGCGGCGCCATGTTCTTTCAGCGCTTTGGCCGCGTGGCACAGGGTGCCGGCGGTATCGACCATGTCGTCGACCAGGATGCAGGTACGGCCTTCGACGTCACCGATGATGTGCATCACTTCGGATTGGTTGGCCTTCTCGCGGCGCTTGTCGATGATCGCCAGGTCAACACCCAGGGATTTGGCCACGGCGCGTGCACGCACTACGCCGCCGATATCCGGTGAGACGATCATCATGTTGTCGAAGCGCTGGTCTTCGATATCGTCCACCAATACGGGGGAGCCGTAGATGTTATCTACCGGAATATCGAAGAAGCCCTGAATCTGATCGGCGTGCAGGTCGACGGTAAGAACCCGGTCGATACCTACCACGGTGAGCATGTCGGCCACGACTTTGGCGCTGATTGCCACGCGAGCGGAGCGCGGACGGCGATCCTGGCGGGCATAGCCAAAGTAGGGGATGACAGCGGTGATTCGAGTGGCTGAGGAGCGGCGGAAGGCGTCGGCCATCACTACCAGTTCCATCAGGTTGTCGTTGGTTGGCGCGCACGTCGGCTGAATCAGGAAGACGTCTTTACCGCGAACGTTTTCGTTGATTTCAATCATGATTTCGCCGTCGGAAAATTTACCGACAGAGGCATCGCCGAGGGGGATGTGCAGCTGACGTACGATACGTCGCGCCAGATCGGGGTTAGCGTTCCCCGTAAAGACCATCATCTTGGACACGCGCAGTACCTGCCGGCTGAGGGTATACCTGGATGAGTATAGAAAATGGCAGGGGCGGCTGGATTCGAACCAACGCATGGCAGGATCAAAACCTGCTGCCTTACCGCTTGGCGACGCCCCTGTATCGTGTGTGTAACCCAATGCTGCTTGTCAGTTATCCCACTGCCCGAGGGCAGTAATGGCAGGGGCGGCTGGATTCGAACCAACGCATGGCAGGATCAAAACCTGCTGCCTTACCGCTTGGCGACGCCCCTGTAACCGATGCTACGCATTCACTTCTTTGCCAGTGCTTGGAGCTTGCGGTGCAACATCGAGATGTTACGACCTTGAGCGACAAAGCTCGGCAGAGTGGCTGGAAGTTGGCGGGCGACTTTATCAGCATCGTCCTGGTTTGGGAAGCTCCCAAACACACAAGCCCCAGTGCCGGTCAATCTGGTTGGAACAAATTTGTTCAACAAGATCAAAGCGTTACGAACATCTGGATAACGCTTCTCAACGACCGGTTGGCAGTCGTTACGACCACCCCCCTCAAGAAGGCTGCGAACTTTAATGGGCGGCGTATCCCGTGTCAACTCAGGGTCGGAGAAAACTTCCGCTGTACTGACAAGGACTTGCGGAATGGCGACGAGAAACCAGGGCTCTGTCAGCGCGACCGGTGTGAGTCGTTCGCCGACGCCTTCGGCAAAGGCCGCGCGGCCGCGCACAAAGACCGGCACGTCGGCACCCAGACTCAGACCCAGCGCGGCCAGGCGATCTTCGTCCCAGGCCAGCTGCCAGAGGTGGTTGAGGCCGAGCAGGGTGGTCGCGGCGTCCGAGCTGCCGCCACCGATGCCGCCGCCCATGGGCAAGCGCTTGTCCAGCCAGATGTCGGCGCCGAGCGTGCACTGCGATTGTTGTTGCAGCTGACGAGCGGCGCGCACGATCAGGTTGCTGTCGTGGGGGACGCCCGGTATGTCGCTGTGCAGGTGAATCTCGCCGTCGTCACGCAGGGCGAAATGCAATTCATCGGCGTAGTCGAGAAACTGAAACAGGGTTTGCAGCTCGTGGTAGCCGTCGGCGCGGCGGCCGAGGATATGCAGCATCAAGTTGAGTTTGGCCGGCGCCGGCAAGCTCAGGCGCGCGCCGGCGGGCATTGCCGCGCGGCTCATTGGCCAAGCTGGCGCGGTTGCCAGTCCTTGATCACCAGGGTCACTTGCAGGTTGTGACCGCTGAGCTTGAGGCGCTCGGGCAGCCAGTAGCCGTTTTGCTCGGCGTAACGCTGGTACTCGACGTGCCAGCCGTCCTGGGTCAGTTGCGCCAGGCGGCTGTCGTGGTCGAGGATCAGGCGGCTCTTGCTGTCGGGGGCGGGCAGGCCGCGAATCCACCAGAGCAGGTGCGAGACCGGCAGGTTCAGGCCCAGTTGCTGTTGCAGTAATTCTTCCGGCGATTCGGCCTGGTAGCGGCCTTGATTAGCCACTTCCAGGAGGATTTCCCCGGGACGGCCGGTCAGGCGTGCGGCGCCGCGGCCCAGTGGGCCGGACAGGCGAATGTCGTAGTAGTCCTGGCGTTGCAGCCAGAACAGGGTGCCGCTGCCGGAGTCTTTCGGCGCGCGGATGCCGACCTTGCCGCTGATCTGCCAGGCATCGAGGGTGGCGATGCTCTGTTTGTGGGTTTGCCAGCGGGCGGGGCTGCCTTCGCCCTCCAGCGCCTCGCGGGAGGTCAGGCCGGCGCAGCCGGCCAGCAGGGCGATCAAACTGAAAACGAGTAAGTGGCGCACAAGCATCAAAGCGTCTCCGATCCGGTCAGGCGCAGCAGGGTGCTGCGCACAATGGCGCTGTCGGGTTGCTCTTCGAGGGCGCTGGCCCAGACCTTTCTGGCTTCGCGCTGTTTGCCCTGGGCCCACAGTACTTCGCCGAGGTGGGCGGCGACTTCGTGATCGGGGAAGCGTTGCAGGGCCTGGCGCAGGAAGCGTTCGGCTTCATCCAGGTTGCCCAGGCGGTAATTGACCCAGCCGAGGCTGTCGAGAATCGCCGGATCTTCAGGGTTGAGTTGGTGGGCTTGCTCGATCAGCGTCTTGGCTTCGGCATAGCGCGTGGTGCGGTCGGCCAGGGTGTAGCCGAGCGCGTTGAGCGCCATGGCGTTGTCCGGCTCGCGTTCGAGAATAAAGCGCAGGTCCTGCTCCAGTTGCCCGAGGTCGTCGCGTTTTTCGGCGAGCATGGCGCGGGTATACAGCAGGTTGAGGTCGTCGGGGAATTGCCCCAACGCTTGTTGAATGAGCAGCCAGGCGCGCTCGTGCTGTTGTTGCTTGGCCAGTGCTTCCGACTCGATCAGGTACAGCTGGATGGCGTAGTCGGGCTGCATTTCGCGGGCTTTGCCGAGGCGCGCCGAGGCTTCCTCGCTGCGCTGGCTATCGAACAGCAGTTCGGCCTGACGCGCTTGGGCCGGCAGAAAGTCATTGCCGGGGCCGACCAGGGCGTATTCGATCAAGGCGCTTTCCGGCTCGTCCAGGGCTTCGTAGGCGCGCGCCAGGTTGTAGTGCGCGGCGTCGACATGGTTGCCGCGCTCAACCAGTTCTTCCAGGTAAACGATGGCTTCGCGCCAGGCTTCGGCTTCCAGGCAGACCAAGGCAAGCGAGAAGCGCAGGTCGTCGTCTTCGGGGAACTGCTGCACCAGCGAGGCGAACTCGCCTTTGGCCTCTTCCAGACGGTCCTGCTCGACGAGTAGGCGCGCGTACGTCAGGCGCAGGCGTTTGTCTTCGGGATGCCGACGGATACCTGTTTCCAGCAGCGGCAGCGCTTCCTCGCCGCGCTTGAGGCTTTGCAGCAAGCGCGCCTGCAGCAGCAGTGGGGCGATTTCATCGGTGTCGGCTGCTTGTGCTTCGAGCAGCGCGAGGGCTTCTTCCGGGTGGCCGTCCTGTTGCAGCAGCAAGGCCTTGCCGAACAGCAGCTGGCCGTTGTCCGGGTATTTCACCAGTAGGCGATCAAAGCTTTGCAGCAAACCGTTGCGGGTATCCGGGTCGGTTTCCGCGGCGGACAAGGCGAGGAAGTCGAAATGCGTGTCGCCTTGGCGTTGCAGGACTTTCTCCATGTAGACCATGGCTTCGTCATAACGCCCGCCGCGTGCCAACTGCACTGCCGCAGCGCGCTGGGCGTCGAGGCTGTCCGGTGCGTTCTGTGCCCAGATCAGCGCGGTGTCCAGCGCCGCTTGCTCGGCGCCGAGGTATTCGGCGATGCGAAAGCCGCGCTCGGCAACGCCGGCATCCTGGGTCGAGTTGGCTTGTTGCACGTAGTTGCCGAGGGCGATGTCGAAGCGATTGCGCTGCCCGGCCAGTTCGGCGGTGAGCAGGGCGAGCAAGGTCTCCTGGCTGAATGCGCCATAGACCTGTGGCTTCGGCGCTTGCGCGACGGGAGAGGCTTCTTCCACCGGCGGCGTACCGTCTGGAGCAGAAGGAGCAAATGTCTGGCAGCCGCCTAAAAAAGCGAGGGCGGTCAGCAACGCGAAGGATCTATTCATAGAGAGAAATGCGACTAACCTGCGGTCGGGGCATCATGACACAAGCCGTTGGGCAAGCCCATGGGGCATGGCTCGATAGCTAAATGCGCGAGAATCTTGGACACCTAGGGGCTGTGTGGTTGGTTCAATTTAGTCAATTGCGGCGTCCGCGGTCCTGAGACTGCGCTGGCGCCCCTCGCCATCGCCCGAGATGGCGCGTCGCGCCGTCTGGTCTCCGAACCTCGGCGATCACCGACTGACCGTACTGGCCTAGGACAACAGCCAGCGGTGGTTGTTCTGAATCTGGCGAAGTAGGACAATTGCCCGCTTACCTTTCCTGTCAGCGACCCTGCATGGCCTTTATTGCCCTCGGTATCAACCACAAAACCGCTTCGGTGGATGTCCGCGAACGCGTGGCCTTCACGCCTGAGCAGTTGGTCGAGGCTTTGCAGCAGCTGTGTCAGCGCACCAGCAGTCGTGAGGCGGCGATTCTCTCGACCTGCAATCGTAGTGAGCTGTACCTCGAGCAGGACAGCCTGAGCGCCGACGAAGTGCTGGTCTGGCTGGCCAATTATCATCAGCTGAGCCTCGAGGAGTTGCGCGCCTGCGCCTATATCCACGCCGACGATGATGCCGTGCGGCATATGATGCGCGTGGCCTCCGGGCTGGATTCCATGGTGCTCGGCGAGCCGCAGATCCTCGGGCAGATGAAGTCGGCGTTTGCCGTGGCGCGGGAGGCCGGCACCCTGGGGCCGTTGCTCGGACGCCTGTTCCAGGCCACGTTCAGCACGGCCAAACAGGTGCGCACCGACACCGCGATTGGCGAGAACCCGGTGTCCGTGGCGTTTGCCGCGGTCAGCCTGGCCAAGCAGATTTTCAGCGATTTGCACCGCAGCCAGGCGTTGTTGATCGGCGCCGGCGAAACCATCAGCCTGGTGGCGCGGCACCTGCACGATCAGGGCGTCAAACGCATCGTCGTGGCCAACCGCACGCTGGAGCGGGCCAGCAGCCTGGCCGAGCAGTTCGGGGCGCATGCGGTGCTGCTCTCGGATATTCCCCAGGAGCTGGTCAACAGCGACATCGTCATCAGTTCCACGGCCAGCCAGTTGCCGATTCTTGGCAAGGGCGCGGTGGAGAGCGCCCTCAAGCAGCGCCGGCACAAACCGATTTTCATGGTTGATATTGCCGTGCCGCGCGACATCGAACCCGAGGTCGGCGAGCTGGGTGACGTCTATCTGTATACCGTCGACGACCTGCACGACGTGATCGCCGAGAACCTGAAAAGCCGTCAGGGCGCCGCGCAAGCCGCCGAGGAACTGGTTAGTGCCGGTGCCGAGGACTTCATGCTGCGCTTGCGCGAGCTGGCCGCCGTGGATGTGCTCAAGGCCTACCGTCAACAGGCCGAACGCCTGCGCGACGAGGAGTTGGCCAAGGCCATGCGCCTGCTCAACAACGGCAGCTCTGCCGAGGATGTGCTGGCGCTGCTGGCGCGCGGCTTGACCAATAAACTGCTGCACGCCCCCAGCGTACAACTGAAAAAACTCTCTGCTGACGGCCGCGTCGATGCGTTAGGCGTGGCCCAGGAACTCTTTGCCCTCGATGAGGGCGTGCCGTCCAACAAAGGCCTGCAATGAAAGCGTCACTGATCAACAAACTCGACATGCTGCAGGATCGCTACGAAGAACTGACGGCGCTGCTTGGCGATGCCGAAGTGATCAGCAACCAGAACCAGTTTCGCGCCTATTCCAGGGAATACGCCGAGATCGAGCCGGTGAACCAGGCGTTTCGCGCGTTTCGCAAAGTCCAGGCCGACCTTGAAGGCGCTCAGGCGCTGCTCAAGGACAGCGACCCGGACATGCGCGAGATGGCCGAGGAAGAAGTCGCCCAGGCCAAAGAGCAGTTGATCGTGCTGGAAGACAACCTGCAGCGCATGCTTCTGCCGAAAGACCCGAACGACGGGCGTAACGTGTTTCTCGAAGTGCGCGCCGGCACCGGTGGCGACGAGGCGGCGATTTTCTCCGGCGACCTGTTTCGCATGTATTCGCGTTACGCCGAGCGGCGTGGCTGGCGGGTTGAGATTCTCTCGGCCAGCGACGGCGAGCACGGTGGCTATAAGGAAGTGATCGCACGGGTCGAGGGCGATAACGTCTACAGCAAACTGAAGTTCGAGTCTGGCGCCCACCGCGTGCAGCGTGTGCCGGAAACCGAATCCCAGGGCCGCATCCATACCTCGGCGTGCACCGTCGCGGTGTTGCCGGAGCCGGACGAGCAGATGGCCATCGACATCAACCCGGCCGATCTGCGCGTGGACACCTACCGCAGCTCCGGTGCCGGCGGGCAGCACGTCAACACCACCGACTCGGCGATCCGCATCACCCACATTCCCACCGGTACGGTGGTCGAGTGTCAGGAGGAGCGTTCGCAGCACAAGAACCGCGCCAAGGCCATGGCCTGGCTGGCGGCCAAACTGAAAGACCAGCAGGAAGCCGCGGCGCACAAGGAAATCTCCGATACGCGCAAATTGCTGGTGGGCTCCGGTGATCGCTCCGAGCGCATTCGCACCTATAACTTCCCGCAGGGCCGGGTCACCGATCACCGCATCAACCTGACCCTGTATTCGCTCAATGAGGTCATGGCCGGCGGTGTGGACGCGGTGATCGAACCGCTGCTGGCCGAGTACCAGGCCGATCAGTTGGCCGCGTTGGGCGATTGATCGCCAGATATACGGCTGTCGCCGAGAGTGTCGGGTGGATGGCGCTGTTTCCATCCACCACCAGCGGTGGAAAACGCTGCGCGGTTTGCCACCCTACAAAGAGATCGCCACCGCATGACCACCATCGAACAACTGCTCGCCAGCGCCGAGCTACCCGACTCGCCCACCTCGCGCTTGGACGCTGAGCTGTTGCTCGCCCACGCCCTGGGCAAGTCGCGCAGTTACCTGCACACCTGGCCGGAGCGCGAGCTCGATGCATCGCAGCTTGAGCGTTATCAGGCGGCGTTGGCGCGGCGTCAGACGGGTGAGCCGGTGGCTTATATTCTCGGCCAGCAGGGTTTCTGGAGTCTGGAGCTGGAAGTCGCCGCGCACACCCTGATTCCGCGCCCGGATACCGAGCTGTTGGTGGAAACCGCCCTGGCGCTGCTGCCGGCCACGCCTGCGCAGGTACTCGATCTGGGCACTGGCAGCGGGGCGATTGCCCTGGCCTTGGCCAGCGAGCGCCCGGCCTGGCGGTTAACTGGCGTGGATCGAGTGCCGCAGGCGGTGGCGCTGGCCGAGCGCAATCGCGGCCGCCTCAAATTGGGTAATGCCACATTATTGGAGAGCCAGTGGTTTAGCGCCCTGGCTGGCCAGCGCTATCGGTTGATCGTCAGCAACCCGCCGTATATCGCCGCCGATGATCGTCATCTGGCCGAGGGCGACGTGCGCTTCGAGCCGAGCAGCGCCCTGGTGGCGGGGCAAGACGGTCTGGATGATATTCGCCTGATTATCCAGCAGGCCCCGGACTATCTTGAACCAGGCGGCTGGTTGCTGTTGGAACATGGCTTCGACCAGGCGGCGGCGGTGCGCGAGCTGCTCAATACCCGCGGCTTTAGTGCGGTGGAAAGCCGGCGTGACCTGGGCGGCCATCAGCGCATCAGCCTGGGACGTTTCGATGATGAGTGACGCCATGACCCCGCAGAACATGCTGAGTGACGAGGAACTGCTGCGCTATAGCCGGCAGATCCTCCTGCAACAGATCGATATCGCCGGCCAGCTGCGCCTGAAGCACAGCCGCGCGCTGATTATCGGCCTCGGCGGCCTGGGCTCGCCGGTGGCGCTGTACCTGGCGGCGGCCGGGGTCGGCGAGTTGCATCTGGCGGACTTCGATACGGTCGACCTGACCAACCTGCAACGGCAGATCGCCCACGACACCCAGAGCATTGGCCAGAGCAAGGTAGACTCGGCGAGCAAGCGCCTGCTGGCGATCAATCCGCAGATTCGCCTACAGGCCCATCGCCAGGGGCTGGACAGCGACTCGCTGGCCGCCGCCGTGGCGGCGGTGGACCTGGTGCTGGATTGCTCGGACAACTTCAGCACCCGCGAGGCGGTGAATGCCGCCTGTGTCGCGGCCAAGGTGCCGCTGGTCAGCGGCGCGGCGATCCGCCTGGAAGGCCAGCTCTCGGTGTTCGACCCGCGGCGTGCCGATAGCCCGTGCTACCACTGCATCTATGGCCACGGCAGCGAGGCCGAACTGACCTGTAGCGAAGCCGGGGTGGTCGGTCCGCTGGTTGGCCTGGTCGGCAGTTTGCAGGCATTGGAGGCGCTGAAACTGCTGGCGCAGTTCGGCGAGCCGCTGGTGGGGCGCTTGCTGTTGATTGATGCGCTCGGCAGTCGTTTCCGTGAGCTGCGGGTCAAGCGTGACCCGGGCTGTGCGGTCTGTGGAGCGACTCATGGGCAATAACGCGCCGATTGGCGTGTTCGACTCCGGCGTCGGTGGGCTCTCGGTACTGCATGAAATCCGTACCCTGTTACCCAACGAGTCGCTGTTGTATGTGGCCGACAGCGGCCATGTGCCTTACGGCGAGAAGAGCCCGGAATTCATTCGCCAGCGCTGTCGGCAGATCGCCGCGTTCCTCCTCGCGCAAGGCGCCAAGGCGCTGGTGCTGGCCTGCAACACCGCCACGGTGGCCGGTGTCGCCGAGTTGCGTGAGCTGTACCCGCAGTTGCCGATTGTCGGCATGGAGCCGGCGGTCAAACCGGCCGCCGCGGCGACCCGCAGCGGCGTGGTCGGCGTGCTGGCCACCACCGGCACCCTGAAGAGCGCCAAGTTCGCCGCGTTGCTCGACCGTTTCGCCAGCGACGTACGGGTGATCACCCAGCCGTGTCCGGGCCTGGTCGAACGTATCGAGGCCGGTGATCTGGACAGCCGCGAAACCCGTGCCTTGCTGCATGCTTTTGTTGCGCCGTTGCTGGCCGAGGGCTGCGACACGCTGATTCTCGGCTGCACCCATTACCCGTTTATCAAGCCGCTGTTACGCAGCCTGGTGCCCGACTCGATCAGCCTGATCGACACCGGCGCGGCGGTAGCGCGGCAACTGCAACGCTTGCTCGACGAGCGCCAGTTACTGGCCCGCGGGCCGGCCCAGGCCGGGCGCTTCTGGTCGAGCGGTGCGCCGCAGCAGATGCAGGCGGTGTTGCCGCTGCTGTGGGCGGAGCCGGCCGAGGTCAAGGCGTTTTGACAGGGTAAAAACTCAGTGCTGTTATGCATTAGTCGACTTTTATTTAGAGCGAAGATTTCTATACTTCAGGCAACGACGCTCGGTTGTCATGTCACTGGTGAAAAAAGGATATTCCCATGAAGAAACTGTTTGGTTTGGCTGTGTTTGCGGCCTTGTCTGTGGGGCAAGTAGGGGCCGTGCAAGCGGCTGATGTGACCTTTGCCATCGGCCAGACCGGTGACTCGACCATGGTCTACCGCGTGGGTACGCAGTTCGACTTCAGCAGCAGTTGGTTTCAGAGCGATGTGGGGCGTCTGACCGGCTATTGGGATGCCGGCTACACCTTCTGGGAAGGCGACGAAACGGCGAGCAACCACAGCCTGTCGTTCGCTCCGGTATTCGTGTACGAATTCGCCGGCGAGACGGTCAGGCCGTATGTCGAGGCCGGTATCGGCGTGGCGGTATTCGCCAGCACCGAGTTGGAAGACAACGACCTTGGTTCGTCCTTCCAGTTCGAGGATCGCATCGGTCTCGGCCTGCGCTTCGCCGAGCAGGAAGTTGGCGTGCGTGCGCTGCATTACTCGAATGCCGGGCTGAAGAACCCCAACGATGGCGTCGAGACCTACACCCTGCATTACCGCCTGAGTTTCTAAGCGGCACACTCCCTCCAGAGGACCGGGCAATGCCCGGTTCTTTCTGTATCCGTTCACTGTTGATACGCCCCAGCGCCTCATTCCGCCCACCGGCGTTCGCTAAGACAGTGTTGGTCGCGCGCTTTTTGGGCTGCGCCTTTGGCCAGGGCTAGCGGTAGATGTGGCCGATGGCTTGGCGCTCGTCCAGGCATTCGGCCGAG
>TARA_R100001244_G_scaffold124901_1_pt1 | contig 13354 bp, 12 predicted proteins | sample TARA_R100001244 | Tara Oceans TARA_R100001244 (sample SAMEA2621564) | marine metagenome | biome: marine biome (ENVO:00000447); feature: mesopelagic zone (ENVO:00000213); material: "saline water (ENVO:00002010), including plankton (ENVO:xxxxxxxx)" | depth 790 m
ATTATGAGGCTTGGAGGTCTCTAGGGAATCCGGGGCTATTCAGGCAATTACCGCCGAGCTTCAGTCGCCGCGATATTCGCAGCCACTGGTGCAGGTCTCATGGATGCGGATGCGTGATAGCTCTGGGAGGAGGGGTTTCAGCTGCTGCCAGATCCACTTGGCGATGACTTCGCTGGTTGGGTTTTCCAGGCCAGGGATATCATTCAGGTAGTTGTGGTCCAGTTGTTCGTAAAGCGGCTTGAAGATCGCCTTTATTTCAGAAAAGTCGCGAATCCAGCCGGTATAAGGGTCAACCTCACCTTCTATGTAGACCGCTACGCGAAAGGAATGGCCATGCAGTCGTCGACATTTGTGCCCTTCAGGGACATGGGGAAGGCGGTGGGCCGCCTCGAAGATAAACTCTTTGAACAATTCCAAGGTGGGGCTCTCTGAAAATACGCGCCTGTGGCGGTGCGTTGATAAAGCGTGATTTTACCAGTTAGGGTCGCGCTTTAAGCAACGCACAGACGGGCACTTTCAATACCGTCAGTCCTGTACAGGCTTGACTGGCTCAGCCGTCGCCGTATTTGCTGATGAGCTTACTCGTACGGTTTCTTGGTTACGTTCGTGCCGATAAACGCTAACCGCCTGGTAGACAGCCTTGCGCAGACGATTGATCCCGCCAATGGGTCGGTGTTCTGGCAGCGAGTGCCAGGGATTGAACGACAAATTGTCGCAAAAGCGATTCTGCTCGGTGCTATCGAAATCTTGAGCCGGCAGCTGAATATTGGCGACTGTCTTGAACGGCGATATTGACTCATCCCACTCCACGCTAGGATCTTCGATTGGCATGAAATACTCGGGGTTCTGACGCTGAACTTGCAGCGCGAAACAGGCTGGTACGCGATCCAGTGAAAGTTGTGTGTAGAGCGCGCTACGCAGAAAGTTGGGTAGGCCCGTATTGGGCGTCGGCAGTTCGTAGCTTGGGCAGTTTTCCGGGGTGGGAATGACGCGATATTTTATGTTGTGCGGGCCAAGCTTGAATGGCGCAATCGAGTTGTAAGTCGTTTCCACCGGGCTTTCCGGCGCAGGTGACAGGGTTTTCAGGGCAATGATCAGGTGACGGATTTCCCAGCTGCGTGGGTCCCAGCTAGGGAAGAAGGCCAGTATTTTTTGGCCATCGGCTTGCGCTGCGAAATTACTTTTGTATTCGGCTACATCGCGTACGAAAAATGCGGGGTGGTTGAACATCACGAAGTCTTGCTCGGCGCCGTGAGTGGCGTTGTCGATGAGCTTGTCACCTGGCACATCCAGGAGCTTGATCGCCATGCCTCGTGCATCGCGAGCACGGTCGAATTGTGGGTAAGCGTTGCCGTTAGACAGGCGCATCCACGCGTGCCAGGTCTTTCCAGGCTCGCTTAGCACGCCATATTGAAGATTACTGTCGATGTCCGGCAATACGGTAATTTGAGCTTTCAAGCAGCCGTGAGCTTTTGCATGGGCATCACGCAGGACGCGGGTGTTGTCCCGGTGTTGCTCAACCACGCGAATGGCATCTTCGATGATGCTTTGGGTCAGCGCGGATTCGCCCGGCGGGATTTGTTCCTCGCTGGAAACCGGGCCAGAGAATTTCCAACTGTAGTACGCCGCTCCGGCAGCCCAACCACCGAGGCCGACAACCAGCAGAAGCAGCAAGAGTTTGCCCAGCACGCGGCCGAGCCAAAGCCAGAGGGTTTTGAACATAGCAAGAGTCCTTGTTCGCGATGATTATTCCTGACGACACGCCGACCTTTGTTAGCGCGAGCGCTCTCCAATCAGCCCTGGCAGTTGGGGCCCGGGGTCCAGGGTTTTGCCTCAATAGTTTGGAGTTGTTCTTCGAGTTCGCTATTGCCCATAACTTTCAGGTATTCGATCAGCGCCCAGCGCTCTTCCGGTTGAAGCGCCCGGCCGATGACGCCGTCTTGGCGGCAGCCATCACGGAATTCATGGCCTCGGTTGCTGTTGCCGGTAGTGCTGGTATCGAACAGAAAGCCGCCAGGAAATTTGTCACTGTTGAAGCCAATCTGCTTTGGGTTGTACTCGAAGTTGCCTACCCAAAATTGGGTTTGTCGTTCTGAAACAGGGGACAGCACTTGGAATAGCGTGGGGACCGAACCGTTGTGCAAGAACGGTGGTGTGGCCCAAATGCCATGCAGCGGTCGGGCTTTGTAACCACGCTTTTCCTGCACGCCAATGGGTAGGCCAAAACCGTCCATGCGCCAGCGTTCACGGGGTTGGATGCCGGCATCTCGATAAGCACGGTTTTCCACATACGCGGTGATATAGGCCAAGCCTTTGGCGCTGGAGATGCTGCGCAGGTCGAGGTCATCGGACGTTTCGCCGAACAGCCGAACATCCAGTTTGCCGAGCTCGGCTTTGGTCCAGCCGAGCTTGCTGATATCGAAGCGGTGGTCGGCGATGTTGTCGGCCGTCGTCGGATCAGTGCCGACAATACTGGTCGGCACAATGCGCATGCGCCATTCGGGGTCGCGCGAAGGGGCGAGCCGTTGATCCTGGGGTTTTGGGTCCGGAGCATGGCAATACGCACAATTTTCGCTGAACAGTGCCCGCCCCCGGCTGGCCAGCGGCAGATCGATTTGGCCGAGAACCTCTGTTGGCCAGGTCGGTGGCTTTAGCTGTTTGAGGGTTTCTTCAAGGGTATACAGTTCGCGCAGCCGTACGCTGGAGGCATAACGTTCGGACTCGGCTACCGGATGGCCGTTGCTCTCGAGCAGGCGCAAGGTTGCCCCCACGCCAAGCGCTTCGCCCACATTGCGCGCCATGGGCTGCATGGCTGAGCCGTTCCATTGCACCCAGTCGAACTTCCAAATGTCCCAGACTTGCGGATAGCTCACGGGCGCATTGGCGACACGGTAATTGCTGGGGTCGATGGCATCGCCGAATACGGTATTGGCGATACGGCCAAACGCGTCGGTGCGACCAAAGCCTTCCTCGGTGGGATAGAGGCCGCGGTGCCAGTCGTTGAATGCTGTACCGAGCAACCGATCGAGTACGACTTTAAAGTCGCGGCGCAGTTGCGCGCGGTCTGCCGAGGAGTGCTCTCCCAGTACTTCTTTGGCGAAGCGCCTGAACTTCAGTGGGTTGTAGTAGGTAAAGGCCATGCTCATACCCAGCGATTGGCCAAAGCTGCCGCCCCGCAATGTCGGGACAGTCGAGGCAAGAGAGTGCAGGGCGGCACCGCCGTCGATGCGTACGGCTTGTCCGTTATAGCGCAGTTCACCGGTATGACAGGCTGCGCAGCTGATATCCAGGTAATGAATACCGCTCTCGTCGTCCGTATGACGAGCAAAACCGACCGGTAGGTTCGCCGGGTTGAGCGTCGAGGCTTGCTGCTTGGGATCGACAAGAAAGCCAAAACGCGCGAGGTAATCGAGTCTGGCGAATTTGTCTTTGCCAAACGGCATTTCAAGCGCGCTGAACCAGTCATAGCGCAAGCCTTTAACTTGGGTACCTTGCGGGGTGTAGTAATAAATCTGACGTTCGGCTGCACTCCATTGATCGAGGTAATGGAGTTTTTCCGGCTGCTGGTAGCTCGGTAGATTGGGGTAGGCAATGAAATACAAGCCGATTGCCAGGCCGATAGCGACTATCAGCAAAAGCCCGTAGAGGGCGCGACGGAGGGTATGCATCGGACACTTCCTTGTAGCGTTCTTATTTGCCTGACTTTATGCCAAGCAAGATCGCTAATGGCAAGCTGCCATATCGTATTTGTTATTAAGCCGCATGGCACGGCGCTGGATCGTTCTGTTGCGGTGAGTCGATTTACTCAAGAACTAAGCAGAATTGAGCTTATAGATAATTGTTCCAAGTACCGTCAAAGTTATTGCTAGCGTTACAAATGTGCGCGCCAAACTATTGTTTTTAATGGAAATACAAAATAATGGCGCCAAGGATCGGTTAGATTGGAAGCCCTGAATACGTCACCTCGCCGGTTACTGTTTATTGATCCAAGCGACGCTTGCGGTCATCTACTGGCACACCTGCGTGTAAGCGGCTGGACGATAGAGCGCGCCGGCTTGAGCGAGGCCAATGCAAGCGCTTGCGATGTCGGTTTGGTGCATGTAGGCCGCCAGCATATTGCCTATCTGCATGCGCTCAGGGCGCTGATCCAACAGCATGAGATGGAATGGGTCGCGATCCTGGATCAGGAGGCCTGGCGCGAGCCCGCAGTCAGCCGCTTCGTCAGTGACTGGTTTTTTGATTATCACAGTATCCCCGCCGATGACGAGCGGCTGTATCGCGTGCTTGAGCGCGCGGCAGGTGTCAGTCGGATACGCGCCGCACACCTTAAAGGCAAACGCCATGAGCAGGACTTGCTCGGTAATAGCCGCATGATGAAAGCGCTGCGCAAGTCCTTAGCCACCTTGGCTGGCAGCGAGTCTGCGCTACTGATTCAAGGCGAGAACGGCACCGGTAAAGAGTTGTTTGCCCGTAAATTGCACCAGCAGGCGAAGCTTTCCGCCGACGCATTTTTCACGCTTGATGGGGCAAGCTACCGCGGTTCGCTATCGCAGCTAGACCCGCCGGCGCTTGCGCGGAATGTCCAGCCCGCCAAACCTCCGCAGGCCGACGCTGTAATGCGCCACCGAGACTGCGGCACGTTGTTCATCAAGAATGTGGCCGACCTGACAATTCCCCAGCAGATCGAGTTGCTGCACAAGCTGCAGCACTCGCGATTGCAGGGTGTTCAGGTGGCGCTCAGCCGCTGCCGAGTGCTCGCGGCAACGGATAAGGATTTGCTTGGCTTGGTCAGGCAGGGGAGTTTTAGCGAGCCGCTGTACCATCAGCTCAGCGCCGTACAGGTTCATACCTGTGCATTGCGCGAGCGAGGTGCAGATCTCGGTCTTCTCGCAGAGCACTTCGCCAAACGCTATTCGCTTGAGATGGGGCGACGTCCACGTCGCTTCAGCGAAGATGCCCTTAGCGCGATACAGCGGCATGCCTGGCCAGGCAATGTGCGCGAGCTGGCTAATCGCGTGCGCCGCAGTGTGGCGTTGGCCGAGGGGCGCCAGATCGAGGCGAAAGACCTGTTGCTGGAGTCGTCGGCGGGCATGGATTGGGTGGTTGGGACCTTGTCCGACTACATCTTGCGAGCCGAGCGTCAGGCGCTCAATGATGTGCTGTTGCGTTATTCGAAGAACATGAGTCAGGCCGCTCGGGTGCTTGGCGTTTCCCGGCCGACCTTTTATCGCTTGCTGCACAAGCATCAAATACGCTGATTGCCGCGACTATTCACCGCGGCTTGTGCATTGGAACCCGTGGCTTATTCCTTTTCTAATGCATAGTCTTCGTCCTGGGCGTATCAAGCGCCTAGGCCGCATGGCTATTCATCACGGATCAGGAGTGGGCGATGCATCCCTTTGAGGCAGAAAAGCCACCACAATTAGCCGTTTTGCTTGGTTACGCCGGACTGATTCCCTTTGTCAGTGGGGCGCTGGGCATTTGGGTGATTCCACTGGGCTGGCGGCCCTTTGTATTGGCGGCCTTGTTGGACTTTGCGGCGGTGATTTTGGCTTTTATGGGCGCCATTCACTGGGGCCTGGCAATGCGTGCGCAAGAGACCGATGCGCGCGCTCAAGTGCAACTGGGCTTGTCGGTCATTCCACCCTTGCTGGGGTGGCTGGCGGTTGCCAGCGGCATGCCCATGGGTATGGCCTTGCCGATATGCCTGCTGGCCTTCGTCGGGCTTTATCTGGCTGATTTGCGGGCGGTAAAACTGGGTTTGGCACCGCGTTGGTACCCGCGTTTACGCACACCGCTCACGTTGATCGTCACCCTGAGTTTGTTAGTGGCCTGGGCCAGCGTGCTGGTCGGGTGATTGCAGCCAGAGACTGACGCAGCGAATGGCCTGTTCGCGGCGTTGAGCCCAGTCGCCCGCAATGCACTGCACGGGCTGCTGATGCTGACGTAACCAGTGCTCGCAGCGCTGGTAGAAGGCCACGCGCGCCTGTAGCACTGGCTGGCAGCGTTGGCCATCGTCGACCCAGGGCACGCCGAGCGGGTTGAGGAGCAAGTGCAGGTGATAGTCGCGCTTGAGTAACTCATCCTCAAGCCATTGGGGCGCATCGCCAAACAGCTCGTGGCTCCAGAGCAGGTTGCTCAGCAGGTGGGTGTCGAGAATCAGCAGGTGTGGGCGGGTTGCTCGAGCGGCATCTTCCCAGGCGAGTTGACCGCGGGCGATCTCGGCAATATCGGCGTAGCAGGTGTCGCGCTGCTCGCGGTCGATAAAATGGCGCACATACTCGCCCACCACCAGCCCGCCGAAAACACTCTGCAGCTCCCGCGCCAGCCAACTCTTGCCGCTGGACTCGGGGCCGGTCAGCACCAGTACCTTCATACCGTTGCCAGCGCGCGGTCACGCCGCCACGTCAACCAGCCGCTGATCGCCAGCACGGTGAAGAGGGCGTACAAACCAGCGGTCAGGTACAGGCCTTGCTGGAGAAACAACGCCACGAACAGCAGGTCCAGAACCACCCAGAGCGGCCAGCATTCGAGGCGTTTCTGGGCCATCCACACTTGCGCTACCAGGCTGAAAGCACTCAACGCCGCATCCTGCCAGGGGGCGGCGGCATCGGTGAAGCTGGCCATCAGGTAGCCCAGCCCCAGTGCACCGGCACTGCCCAAGGTGGCGCTTAGCAGCAACGCGCGAGTGCTCAGCCGGCTGACCTGAAGCCCCTGCTGCTGCTCGCCGCCACGCGTCCATTGCCACCAGCCATAGAGCTGTAATGCGGCGTAGACGCCTTGCAGAAGCATGTTGGAATACAACTTGCCCTCGAAGAAGATCCAAGCATAGAGCAGCACCATGACCAAACCGATTGGCCAGCACCAAGGATTTTGCCGCACAGTCAGCCACACCGCCCAAGTGCCGAGGGCCGCAGCAAGGATTTCTAACGATGACATTGAACGCTCACAGGCACGCCGCGCGGCGCAGTTGAATTCCAGGCGGCGATTGTAACGCCTGCGCGCTGGTCCGTGGCGCGGCCGGCGTAACCCCGCCTGCTAGCAGGTCAGGCTGTCGGCTTGGCGATAAAGCATCAACAGCTTGCGGGTGATGGTCTGCTGAATATCGTCGCGCTCGAAGGTGGAGAGGCGAGTCAGGCGACTGACTTGCAGACGGTGCAGGTGAATGTAGGGCATCTGCTGGTCGAATTCGCGCAAATCGCCTTTCATCATGATCGGCAGAAACACATCGCCGACCTTCTTCTGGTTGCTGATGATTTGCGCCAACGCCGGTTTGAACGGCATGGTTTTCGGCGCCGGGCCGCCTTCTTTGAGTTGCGTGGTCAGCAATAAACCGGGTTTGCCGAGCACCGCACCCGGTAGCACGCAAAGCCCGGTTTTACGGATAGCCTGAGCCTCGATGCCGTGCAGGGTGTCGTGGAAGGCGTACGGATTGGGCAATACCACCATCTTGCGCCCCAGGTCGCTGGGGAAGTGCAGGTTGTAGTTGGTATAGAGCTGGCGCACGGATTCGGAATACACGCACAAACGGTTCTCGAACAGTTTGATAAAGCGCTCTGCCAACTCGCGGCGAGCGATGCTGTTGAGGTCCCAGATCAGGTCCTGATTCTGCGGCCGGCTGAGGTCGACTTCCTGATGTTCCATGCTGCTCATGGCTTCCTCTATACGCGAAACTGACTCAGCGGCCGATTGAGCTCATCCGCCAGTTGCCCCAAACGTTGGCTGGCGGCACTGGATTGCTCCGCCGCCAGAGCGTTGTTATGCGCCAGACCGGCTGCTTGCGTGACATTCTGATTGATATCTTCGACCACATGCGACTGTTGCAGCGTGGCACTGGCGATGGATGCATTCAAGCCTGTCAGGTTGCGCAGCGATTGGGCAATCAATGCCAGGCTTTCACCAGCCTGGCTGGCCTGCTCGACCGTCAGCTGCGATGCGCGGCTGCTTTCGTTGATAACTTTTACCGCCGCCTCCGAGTTGCCTTGCAGGCGCTCGATCATGCCCTGAATTTCGGCAGTCGATTGCTGGGTGCGCTGCGCCAGTAAGCGCACCTCGTCGGCGACCACGGCAAAGCCGCGACCTTGCTCGCCGGCACGTGCGGCCTCGATGGCGGCGTTGAGGGCGAGCAGGTTGGTTTGTTCGGCAATCGAGCGGATCACCTCCAACACGCTGCCAATCTGCGTGCTTTCCTGGGCGAGGTGTTGAATCACCTCGACGGCCTTGTCGATGGTGCCGGACAGCTGGCCGATCTGCCGCAGGCTGGCATCGATGTTGCGCTGACCCTGGGAGGCTTGCTCTTCGGCGGTGTGTACTTCCGTCGAGGCATGCTCGGCATTTTTTGCCACATCTTGCACGCCATAGGTCACCTGGTTGACCGCCGTCGCCACCAGCTCCATCTGCTGGGATTGCTGTTGGCTGTGCTGTTGTGCCTCGCCGGCAATGCTCCCCAGCGACCGTGCCGCTTGATCCAGCGCGCCGGCGGATTCGAGCGAGCGGCGGATGACCTGACGGAGTTTTTCCGTGAAGGCATTGAAATGCCCGGCCAGGGCGGTCAATTCGTCGCGGCCGTTGGCATCCAGGCTGCGCGTCAGGTCGCCTTCGCCGCTGGCAATGCTGGCCATGGCGTTGACGGCCTCTTGCAACGGGTGGGCGATACTGCGGGCGATCAAACTCACCAGCACGGCCATCAACAGGGCGATGGCCAGGCCGATGCCGAGCGCGCGCAAGGCCTGGGCTTGAAATTCGACCTGTACATCATCGACATACACCCCCGAACCGATGATCCAGCCCCACGGTTGGAAGAGTTCGACATAGGAAATTTTCGGTACTGGCTCGCTCGAGCCGGGCTTGGGCCAGCGGTAGTCAACCTGACCCGCACCTTTGGCCTTGCTGATCTGCACCATTTCGTTGAACAGGGCCTTGCCGTCTGGGTCCTGGTAGCTCGACAGGTTTTGCCCTTCGAGCTTCGGGTTGGTCGGGTGCATGATCATGGTCGGCGTCTGGTCGTTGATCCAGAAGTACTCCTGGCCGGCGTAGCGCAGACCGCGAATCAGGTCCATGGCCTGCTGCTGCGCTTGCTCCCGGTTGAGCGTGCCGGCAGTTTCCAGGTCGTGGTAATGCTTGAGAATACCGGCGGCACTTTGCACGACATGCTGGGTTTTCTCGCCCTTGGCGGCATACAGATCGCCATGGATCTGCTTCAGCAGCACCGCGCCCAGGCAAAACAGCATGAGTACAGCGACCACGAGAATCAGCAGCAAACGGCGGCTGATCGGCAGACTACGGAGGCTATTCATCGTGCAGGTGCTCCTGATTCTTGTTATGAGGCTATGGCTGGCCGACTGTTATAAACGAAATTGCGCCACTTGCTGCTCTAGACCTTTTGCCAGTTGGTTCAGGGAGTGAGCGGTCAACGAGGTTTCTTCGACGGCCTGGCTGTTCTGCTGCGACATCTGTGCGATGCGCTCGACGTTGCGCGCGACATCCTGGCTGGCTTCCGTTTGTTCGCGCAGGGCGATGCTGATCTGGTCGACCACACTGATGACCCTGGACGAGCCGTCGCGAATTTGCACGATAGCTTCACCAGCCTGGTTGGCCTGCTCGACACCGTTGTTCACCAAGGCCACGCCGACTTCCATGTTGTCCACGGCATGCCGCGTGCCTTGCTGAATCTTCTGCACCATCTCGGCAATTTCCTGGGTGGAGTTGCCAGTGCGTTGCGCCAGTAGACGAACCTCGTCGGCGACCACGGCAAAGCCGCGACCTTGCTCGCCTGCGCGGGCGGCTTCGATGGCGGCGTTGAGGGCGAGCAGATTGGTCTGGTCGGCAATCGCCTTGATCACATTGACGATGGAGGTGATTTGATCGGAATGCTGACCCAGTTCGGCGATTTGCGACGCCGACTGCTGCACCGTATTGGCAATCTTCTGCATGCTTTCCAGGGTGTTCTGGATCACTTTGCCGCCGTCCTGCGACTGCTGACCGGAGGCGCTGGAAATGGCATGTGCTTCGCCCGCGTTTTCCGCCACATGGTTGATGCTCACGGTCAGCTCCTCCACGGTGGCCGCCATCGAGGCCGCGGCGTGCGACTGCTCGCGGGCGGACACTGACAGTTGTTCGGACGAGCTGGAAATATGCTGCGAAGCCTGGACCAGTTGCTCGGCCCCTTGCTTGATCTGGGTGATCATGCCGCGCAGGCGTTCTTGCATGGCGGAAAACGCCGCGAGCAGGGTGCCGATTTCGTCGCCGCCGCGGTTGTCGATGCGCGAGTCCAAGCGGCCGTCGGCAATTGCGCGCGCGACGTCGACGGCGTGGCGCAGGCGGCCCACGATGCTGGCGGAAAGGGTCAAGGCAATAATCACGGCGAGCACACCGACCAGCACGCCGCCGCCAATCAGGATGCCCAGGGCGGTGCTCGAGGCGCTGTCCATTTCTTCGCTGCGGCTGCCCAGGAGCTTTTCTTCCTCGCTGCGTAATTCGGCGATTTGCCCGCGCATGGCATCCATCTTGGCCTTGTCGCGGCCTTCGCTGATGCGTTCGACGATGGCGTCCATCTGCGCCTGGCCGCTGGCAATTTCACGGCGCAGGTCAACGTTGGCCTGAATATCTTCGGCAAACCATTGCTGCTTGAGGCGCTGGATTTCATCCAGGCGCCGTTGCTGCGCCGGATTGTCTGCCGTCAGGCGTTTGAGCATGGTGTAGCTCTCGCTGAAGGCGCGTTCGCCTTCTTGCAGGGGCGCCAGGAAGGTGTCTTTGCCGCTGATAGCGTAACCGCGCATGCCGGTTTCGATGTTGATCAGGCTGCTGAGCAACGCATCCGCTTCGCTGATCACCGTGTAGGTGTGGATGTTGCTCGCCACGGCGCTATTGACTTGGTTGAAGCCGCGCCAGGAGCTCAGCACCAGAAGCAGGATGATGGCCAGTAGCACGGCAAAACCGGCATACAGTTTTTGGGAAATACTCAGGTTGGACAGCATGAGCGACGCACTCCTACGACTTGTTGTCTGGTCCGCCGGTATTTTAAGTACGCACCGCGCATGACCAGTACGGCGATATAGCCGGTTTCTCTGATAGCATTTCGGCACCTGCGTGATAAACCTGAGTTTTTCTCTGTCATTGCAACCTCGGAGCAAGGCGTGAGTCCGAGATGTGTCATGCAGGCATGGGTAATCACATCATTAATGTTTTTCGTGCAGTGGACGCTGCACGCGCTAGGAGATTGGATGGATTTTTGGACGGCCGTTCAGGCACTGATTTTGGGGATTGTCGAGGGTATTACCGAATTTTTGCCGATCTCTAGCACGGGGCATCAGATCATCGTTGCCGACCTCATCGATTTTGGCGGTGAGCGGGCCATGGCCTTCAACATCATCATCCAGTTGGGGGCGATTCTCGCGGTGGTCTGGGAGTACCGCCGGAAGATTATCGAGGTGGTGGCTGGTCTGCCGACAGAGCGACAAGCGCAGCACTTCACTCGCAACCTGCTGATTGCCTTTTTCCCCGCGGTGATTCTCGGCGTCGCATTTGCCGACTTGATCCATGAGTACCTGTTCAACCCGATCACCGTTGCCGCGGCGTTGGTGATCGGCGGGGTGATCATGCTTTGGGCCGAGCGCCGTGACCACGTGGTTCATGCTGAAACCGTGGATGACATGCGTTGGACGGATGCGCTGAAGATCGGTTGTGCGCAGTGCTTGGCGATGATTCCCGGCACCTCGCGCTCCGGCGCGACGATTATTGGCGGCTTGCTGTTTGGCCTGTCACGCAAAGCCGCTACCGAGTTTTCCTTCTTCCTGGCGATGCCGACCATGGTCGGTGCGGCGGTGTATTCCGGCTACAAGTACCGCGACCTGTTTCAGCCGGCTGATCTGCCGGTGTTTGCCATTGGCTTCGTCACCTCGTTCATTTTCGCAATGATCGCCGTACGGGCCTTGCTGAAGTTCATCGGCAATCATAGTTACGCGGCTTTTGCCTGGTACCGCATCGGCTTTGGTTTGCTGATTCTGGCGACCTGGCAGCTGCAACTGATCGATTGGAGCACCGCCCAGGGTTAGTGCTGAGGCTGTATTCGGCAGAGTGATTAAAGGCGCGCCCAATGGCGCGCCTTTGTCATAGTGGTGTCTAGGGGCTGTTGCCGTTTCATTCCCTAAGCACGGAGGTGTCGATGGACCCACTTGAGCATCAGTTACTCGACGTCAATGGCATCACCCTGAGCCTTTACAGTGCCGGCCCGGTGCAGGGTCGACCGCTGTGGTTGCTGCACGGCTTTCCCGAGTGCTGGCACTCCTGGCGGCAACAAATTGGCCCGCTGGCGGCGGCCGGTTACCGGGTGTTGGTCCCGGAAATGCGCGGCTATGGCAAAACCAGCGCGCCGCATGCTGTAGCCGCCTACGACCTGATCAGCGTGTGCGCCGATATCCAGGCGGCAATGGACGCGCTTGGGCACACCGATGCCTGCGTCATCGGCCACGACTGGGGTGCTCCCGTTGCCTGGCATTTGGCGTTGCTTGAGCCGCGCCGGGTCAAGGCCGTGGTCGGCATGGCCGTGCCCTTTGGCGGGCGGCCCAAGCAGCCGGCGATTGAGACGATCCGCCATTTGTATGCCGGGCGTTTCCATTACATCCTGCATTTTCAGCAGCCCGGAGTGGCTGAGCAGGAAATGGATGCCGACATTCCGCGCACTCTGCGCATGATGATGCACAACACCTCGGCCGCCGTAGCCAAGGATTTCTTCCTGCAAGAAAAACCCGCTGGCGCAGGCTTGTTCGATGCCATGCAGGACCCCGGCGAACTCCCCGCGTGGTGCGATGCCGAGGCATTTGCCGTGTATCTGCGGACCTTTGCCAGGCGCGGTTTTTACGGTGCGCTCAATTGGTACCGCAACTTCGAGCGTAACTGGCAGCGGACAGCCGCCCTGGCGGATAAACGGATCGAGCAGCCCGCCCTTTTTCTGCTCGGTGACAAAGACCCGGTCGGCACCCTGGAAGCCTATACCCTCAAACACATGCCCACGCGCGTGCCACTGCTTGAGCAGCACCTGCTGAGCGATTGCGGTCACTGGCTGCAAAACGAGCAAGCCGAGCAGGTGAACCGCTATCTGCTTGACTTTCTGCACCGTCACTACGTCGTCCAAGCCCGTTAGAATGGGGCTTTTTAGCTAGGGTGCGAGCGATATGGAGCAGCATGGGCTGTTGCGCAGCTGGAACGACGACAAGGGCTTTGGTTTTATCCAGCCGCAGCAGGGTGGTGCCGAGGTGTTTGTGCATATCTCGGCCATGCGTGGCGACCGTCGACCGCTGGCGGGCGATCAGGTGCTCTATGTGGCCGGCAAGGATCGGCAGGGGCGTTTGCGTGC
>TARA_R100001244_G_scaffold64855_1_pt1 | contig 13314 bp, 23 predicted proteins | sample TARA_R100001244 | Tara Oceans TARA_R100001244 (sample SAMEA2621564) | marine metagenome | biome: marine biome (ENVO:00000447); feature: mesopelagic zone (ENVO:00000213); material: "saline water (ENVO:00002010), including plankton (ENVO:xxxxxxxx)" | depth 790 m
TAGCCTGCCTCTCAGCGATAGATGTCCTCGCCCTCTGAGCCTCCAGACGAGCCCTATGCTTATCTATTATCAGGGTGACGTCAGGGTCTTTGGCTAGCTTGCTTGCCTCCACTCTGATTGGGTGAGGTTTCATACCCTTAGCATCGTAAGCCCTTCTATATGCTTCAGAATATGATCGACACTCCGGGTCTAGCAGAGCTTCTGCGAAGGCCCTTTTTTTGTGGGTCATTCTACCCATATCACTCACCCCCTATTGAATATAAAAATACGTCCCAACCACGGGTTAGTCAACGTTGACTAGCCCATCACTTAGGCAGCGTTGCCTAGACAAGGAGAAAAGTATGTTGTCATTCTATTTTAATACTGACAGTGGGGCAGTCAAGGCGACTATGTGTCCCGAAGCACTCGCCCGGGGAGAGTTGGGTCCTGAAGGGTATCCATACTGGATCATCAAGTGCATACAGCATGACAAAGGCGAATCCGTGGATGGATTCAGGGAAACCTGTAGGTCGAGTGACCTGCTGGGTCTGGTAGATGAACACTTTGGTTCCGCAGTAAAGGTTTAGGCAACGTTGCCTGAACACACACAACAAAGGAGAACGCCATGAGTAGTACTACTGAAGAGAAGAGCTTTAAGGAATGGTTTGGATTGATTGTTCAGAAGGATAAGTTGACACAGGAGAAGCCCGCTGCGCGGGGGGATGAGTGGGTCCACCGTGAGGGCGCGGCGACTACATCCCTTGGGGACAAGATGGTCGATGCACTGAGAGAGGTGCAGTCATGACACGCAGACAATTCGATCAGTTCTATCGACGGGCAAAATATTTTTACTTCACTTCGATTGCTATGGCGATCATATCAGGGCTGGCTATTGGCTTCATCATTGGGGTGATGCTGATACTGGCCCGAGTCTAGTCAACGTTGACTGCTAATAGCCATTATTTCAATATAGAATACTGGCCATTTAGAGTCCATGTGAGTTGACTACTACATGAAATATCTTTTAACTGTGCTATAATGTACTACACACACAAACAAGGAGAACTAAGATGAATAAAATATTCAATGAGGTAATGAAACGATGCCTGACTGTCCAACTGGAAGGCGCCCGCAGTAAGAAAAGCGGATCGTCTACGGTGGCGTGCCTCACTGGCCCCCCGGCCACGGGCAAGACTCAGGCCACTAGGCAGTTCGCCGACTGGCTTGAGGAAGATACGGGTCAGAAGGTGGGTATCTTTACCTTCATTCTTGCCCAGTCTGATAACACTGACTTCGGTGCGCCCGTTCCGAATCACGATGAGAATAAACTGGATATGTTTATTCCACAGCGCATACTTGGGCTTGACCCCGACGCGCTGGATGATTCGGCCAAGTACACAGCGGGGGAATGTGATGTCATTATCATATTCTTTGACGAGCTGGGTAACGCAACCCCGGCCACGCTGGCCGCACTCCAGTCGCTACTTGAGGACCGTATCCTTCACGGGATTAAGGTGTCAGACAAGGTGGCCTTTGTTTCTGCGACCAACCTGCCTGAGCATAACTGCAACGCCAAGGCTTTGCCTCAGTCCCTAACGTGCGGCAGGCTCACCATGATGGACATTGAAACATTTTTCAGTGTGGAATCATGGCTTGAGTGGGCGTCTGGGAGAATTGACCCGCGCATCCGGACGGTCGTACATATCAGGCCTGATCTTTTGAACAAGTTTGATCCGAAGAAAAAGAGTGTGCCTCAGCTCTGCGCCCGTTCACTTGAGAAACTATCCAAGCTGATCGAGGGGGTGGATGATTACGAGGTGGTGGATGTACTCGGGTATGGGTGCATCGGTGACGATTGGGCAACGTACTCAGGATATTTTAAGTTTGGATCTGAGATGCCCACCGTACAGGAGATGATCGACTCCCCTGATACGGCCAAGATCCCGGGCGAGGTGGATCCTGCGTTCGCGCCCAGCGGACAGCACGCAGTGATAGGCAACGTTGCCTACTACCTCTCCGAGAAGGAGCGAAACGACGAGCCCCTGTCAATGAAAGTGGCAGATAATATAGCCAAGTACCTCGGTCGATTGCCGGGCGAGGTGATGATGATGGGGCTGAGGCTGTGCAAGGATTCGCACCCGGAATTCTGCGAGTCACCCACATACACAGAGCTGACAGTTAAGAACAGTAAACTCGATTCATCCAATGCACGATAGTCAACGTTGACTAAACCAACACACAAAACAAGGAGAACTAAGATGGAAATTTCAACCCACAACAGTACCGGATTCAAAACAGCAAAAGACAAGGGCCAGCTCATTGAGCTTACGATCAAGTTCGGTGAGGCGGGCAAGCGTCGGGACAAGGGAGCAACCAAGAAGGTGGCTGAAACATACGGCGCAAGTGAAAACCGGGTGATGGTACAGAAAGATATGCTCCAGTCTCCCAACCTGAAGGCAGCCCAGCAAATAGGCGTTCGTCTACGCAATACAATGAAGGACAAGCTCATGCCCTACGGCCACAGCGGCACCATGTACCTTCCCAACTCGATTGAGTGGGAGATCAAGACGGATCTTCTTGATGATGGGTTCTCCGAGATGGATATATTCATGAAAGAGCACTTCGGACAGTGGCAATTGCTGCGGCAGCGGTGGCTTGCTGAGTGTGGGGGTCTGGATGATGGTACGTTTCCCTCAGAAGAGAGAGCAAGGGAAAAATATTATCGGAGCTGGACTGTGTTTGAGATCCCGAATGTGGATAGCGTGTGGACGGGCATGACCGGTAAGGATGCTGAACGGTTTGCTCAGGAGGTGAGGCGCAGCGAGGAGGAGCGAGCCGTTCACATGATGCGAGAGGTGGCAAGCAAGGTGGAGCGTGTGCTTAGCGGCATCGTTTCAGTGGGTGACTATGCGGTGGATAGCACGGGAAAGAAGCAGAATGTATTCAAGGATTCGCGCATCCAGCACGCACGGGATCTTGCGGGTCTGCTCGATGAATACAATATCACCAATGACCCTACGCTTGAGGAGATCAGGGTCAAAATGCTGAGCGAGATCTGTCCGGTCGATGCGGGAGTTCTTCGTGAGAACGAGGGCGAGCGCAAGCGTGTAGCGGCAAGCGCATCGGACATGATTGGAAGACTGGGCCTGATTGGAAAGACCACGGACTAAATCACACACATACAAGGAGAAATATTATGACTGCGATACTGACACCGGAAGAGCTTCGGAGTCCTGTTACTCCGAGTGAGGCATATCATGGGCTTCAAGCCATGAAGCGGGCGCGTGCCACACTGCTGCGTGAGCAACCGTTCTATGGAATCACAGCCATGGGACTGGAGCTGATTGCAGACGTTGAGCATTGGGGAAGGTTCACAGACACCGCCGCAACCGATGGGCGTGTGCTTGTAGCCAACCCACGCTGGTTCCTTGCTCAAAGCGACGAGGATCAGGTGACGATCTTCATGCATGAAGTGATGCATGTTGTTCTGTTGCATCACCTCAGGCGTGACGAACGAGATGTGTTTGTATGGAATGTTGCGGGAGATCACGCAATAAATAATATTATCCATACCCACACCAAACGCACACTTGATGGCTGGCTGTGCGACACCAAGTATATCAACTGGCCAACCGAGCAAATATACAGGGATGTTATTGCTGAAGATGGACCTCCGCCTCCGCCTCCCCCGGGTGGCAAGCCGCCTCCCCCCGGTGGGCAGCCGCCTCCCCCCGGTGGGCAGCCCGTTGGTGGTGGTGATGGGCCTCCGAGTGACAAGCCAGTCAACGTTGACGAGCCCGGTGAAGGTGAGCCCCCGCCCGGGAAGCCCGTGGGTGAGGTGTGGGATGCGGTCAAGGAAGATGGCACCGAGTACACCAAGCAAGAGAAGAAAGAGGAGGAGCGCAAGACAAAGGAGCAGATCGCAACGGCACGCACCACCCATGAGGCAGTGGCCAAGTCGGTTGGCAAGGGGGGTGACTCCTTTGGGCAGGCGATTGATTCCATCGTAGTGGAATCGGTTGGATGGGAAAATCTTCTTCGTGAGTTCTGGAACAGCAAGGCAGCCGGGGATCCGATGGGCACTTGGCGCAAGCTGGACCGCCGTGCGTATAACTCAGGAATAATATCTCCTCATCAGGAAAGAATGGGTGCAACGCATGTTGTGCTTGGCTTTGACAAGTCGGGTTCGGTAACGAGCCGAGAGCGCAAGGCAATCTTTGCACAGTTGCAGATGCTCCGTGATGAAGCACCAGCCGAAAAGATTTCTATTGTTCCATTCAGTCACAGGGTATCAGATAGTGAAGTAATAGAATTGAGTGATGGAGAGGAGTTCCCCGAGACTCTTCCCCGTGGTGGTGGCACGCGCTTTGCCTCTGTCATGCGCTGGGTGAACGATCTGGATGATGTGCCCGATGTAGTCATCATGCTCACCGACATGGAGGACGACGAGTACGGAAAGGAACCAGATTGTCCCGTGCTGTGGGTATCAACTGCCTTTGCGTATGATGAGCCGCCGTTCGGAGAGGTGATCGTGATCGACGTACCGTAAACGTGGGGCTATGGGTGCCTTGGGGATCCATAGTGGGGCGGTAACTTCCGGGGGGTTGTTGCCGCCCTTCCCCACCATTCCACACACAGGAAAGCAAAGGCATGACATGAGAAAAACATGCTCGTACTGCAAGAAAAGGAAAGACATAAAGAAATTCAGAAAGAACGGAGAGAACATAGGTAGGCAGTGTTACGACTGCCGGGCACAGGTTGTGAACGATTACTATAAACGTAATAAGAAAAGTGTAAAGGCGTCACAGGCCGACTGGTATAAACGTAATAAGAAAAGTGTAAAGGCGCGAACCAAGTCTTGGATCGCTGATAACGAGGAAAGGGTAAAAGAAACGAAGAGATCTTGGTACGAAGAAAATCAAGAGTCAGTAAGAGAAAAAAGCAAGGCCAGATCCAGAACCAAGAAGGTGAGAGAACTCAACAAGACTTACGGTAAAAGGTGGCGAGACAAGAACAAGGGAAAGGTGAAGGCAAAGCATGTAAGGAGAAGGGCGGCAATCAGGAATGCCAAGATTCCGAAAGGACTTTCCACTGTCAATGAAAAAATAATTCATGAGATGATGGAGCTGGCTGCCCGCAGGAATAAGAGCGCGGGCTACTGGCAGTTTGATGTAGACCACATAATCCCCATAAGCAGGGGGGGATTCCATCACCAAGATAACCTGAGAGTTACAACTAAAAGAAACAATCGTGGCATCGGTGGCAAGCACCGCAAGCTGGACTCCGAGTGGGGCAAGGTGCCCTACTGCCATTACCGCAGGGAGTACTACACATTTTTAACATAGGAGAAATGAAATGAAAAAGAAAATTCACGTTAATCAGCACAACATAAAACGCAACATGAAGAACCCGGAGTACATGCTTCCGGTGATCACGATCAAGACATACAAGTCGAACGACTACGCATACGAGGTTCACATAGATGGCCCGGCGAAGATTATTTACAGGCCAGACAAACCACTGAAATGTGGGGCCAAGGTGTGGATCGAAACGGAATCGGATGTGACTTGGATATAACTACACACACAGGGAGAACCGAGATGATGGGAAGAGTAAAGGAACGACTGATCCAGGGCTACTACTGCACGGACTGCGGCAAGGAGTTGGGCAAGCCCGAAGAGTTTGGGCAACGCTGTTGCTTGGAGTGTGACAACTTCAGGCAGAGTATTGGTGACTCACTCAGAACAATCAACACGACGTTCGACACGGTGGACATAACAATCAACACGATGTTCGACGCGGTGGAGATTGCGTGCGAGAAGAAAGAAAAGAACTCAGACAAGGAGGGTGAGTAATGATTATTGATTTTCTTATATCATGGCTGGCTCTATCTATTGCCTTTGTATTGGGTTGGGCTATTCGTAGTGCATTGAAAGATAATGGTGAGGAGTAGTCTACATGAAGGGCTATCGTTACGCGATGGAAATGGAGGGATGCAACGAGGGGATGGAGTTCTATGTCTACCGTCTCTCGGTGCCCGCACTCGATGCAGAATCCGGTGGCGATGGCCCAGCGTATGGCGCCGAGGCGGTTGAGTTCCCGGAAGATGTAGCAAGTGAGTTTTGCACCAACGGATCAACCCGGCTGCCCCAGGCGGTTCTCGTTGACGTTGATACGAACGAGATATTCAGGAGGTTTTATTATGAGTAGAGATAAATTGTGGAAAGACCACAAGGGTCCGGCAGTAAAGATCCTGTCCGATGGCGAAGAGACCATGAAAGAGTGCCCCCTATGCGGAGACCGTGGGTATACGGTCGAAGAATTCGGTGACTGCATCGAATACCAAGGATGCCTGTGCCGGGGGAGGCGTAAGCCAGAAGATCATACCGATAACAATTCGACAGAAAGGAAAAAGACACGATGAGTAGACAAAAACAGAATGTGATAGTTATATCGTTACCCGCAAGCAATGGTGGTGACATTAAAACAACCCTACAACATATAGCGGACAGGGAAGACAGATCCCTATCCAATATGTGTGTAAAGATATTCAAGAAATATATACTTGAGCAAGATACCCATCTCGATGCTGAAGAATAAACGTGGGGGACGTAGACAAGCTCGCTTCACTGAAGGCGAAGGCCGCTCTTGATGCAGGGGAAAGCGTCGAGGACGTAAGCCTTGCTATATTTGAAGAGCTTTTTAGGGCGACAGGAATGGACCCATCACTCAGGCTTTGGTGTGCGGAAAGGGCTAGCGAGATAATGAGGGGGCTGAAATGATAGACGCATCGCTCCACCCAAGCGTGGTTTTCCGGTCTGCGAGCAGGAAAGTCACTAGATCACTCTCTATGCCTGACTTTTTTTACATGATGTCTGATGGAACGGTGATCTGCATTGGCCATGATCGTGTAGCAAGGAGACACATGGATTTATTTGCAATCACCGGTAAGCATTACGACAGGCTGGGCCTCTATGATGCGTCTCTGCCAAACCTCTTTGCTCCCTCTTGGGACGAAGATGATTTCGATGAGGAGGATTTCTGATGAACAATTACTGAGACCACCCGGTGGACAGACGGTGGTGTACATGCTTTAATCTACACAGGATCTGTTCTTTCCTTTGAATGGTTCTCCTATGTGTGAGGGGGTCGCCAAGTTGGCGGCCCCCGCTTTTTTTATATACCGCTGCCCTGTCTTCGCATGATCCTCCTCGGATCCACCCTGCCGTCCGTCCCGTAGTGTCTGGATAGAGACTTCAAAGCTGGTAAAAAGAATTTCCCTATTGATTCCAGAGACTTGCGGTCCTCGGGGTAATTATATATATCTCTAAAATATTTTATCAGAAGATCCGTGATCTCTTCTCCGACATCCTTGATCAAAAATCTGTAGGCATTAGAAAATGCCATACGCTTCTCGCCCAGCGCACCCCCGACCTTGTGGGCAGCGCCGTGAACCTCGGAATCCAAGTTGCAACTACTGCATGACATGCCGCTGACCGAGAGCGCGCCTAAAAAAAGATGGGCTGCCTCATGATGAGACTGCCCGATTAACTCCATGAGAAACATCATGTCGAATATGGTCTGGTCAGCAACCCGGTGCCTCCTAACCAAGCCCCTTATATCAACATCCTCAATTACGATAGCGCGTCTTTTGATCTGCTCTTCCGTGAGGAAATCAGTCAAGATCTAGCTCCGACATATCTGGCCACACCTCAGAAAAGGTCAGCCTCTCGTGATCAAATTTCACCGTGACCTCTCCCGTCTCCCCGACCCAGGGGAAGCGAGCCTTCCAGCATGTGATCATACTGTTTCCGTCATCCCGGCGGGACAGGGTAAGCCCGCTGTCACACACATTGAAGAAGCTGCTTGAACCAGAAACCGAATACCCTGTGGGTACCGGTGTTTTGCCGTCCTGTTGGGGGTACATCTTTACGGGGTGGGCGACCAGCCAAATCGCAATGCCGTGAGAAACCGCAAACGATTTAAGTGCTACTAAACTTCGGTTGATACCAGCAACGTCATCCATGGAACCAGTCAGAAAGTTATATGGATCTATAATAAGCAGACGGATACCATTCCTGAGTATCGCGGCATGTGTCCTGTCCAGAACGGAAGATATCTCGGTGTCTGATTCGTCTATAAAAACAAACCGCTCGCTGATCCAATCAATCGCATCCGTTAGATCATCCTCCGACATCCTGTTGGACCCACGGTATGGCTTGCCTTTGAAAACCGAGGCCATCTGTATCAGGTGTATCTCTGATGATGTCTCAGCGGAAAGGACCGCACATTTATAGTCATGGTTCCGAGCGAGCTGAACGGATAGCCACGTTAAGAACGTAGACTTTCCCGATCCGGGTATACCGGTAACAACCGTCAGTGTCTGGGGAAGCACACGGTAAATGCTGTCCACTCCCTTTATCCCACACCCTGCCCCCGGCTGGAATCCAGAGCGAAACAATTCCAGTGCATCTTCCTTGTATTCAGACGGATCCCTGAGCCCACCAATGGGCCACGGTGTAGATGATTCAATAAGTTTGACCAAGCCATCCTTGCCGTGGGCAAGTAGTACGTCATTCGCATCCTTACATCCCTCCGGAAAAGAAACCTTCCAGCATCTCGCCTTCCCCACGCGCCTAGCAATCTCGTTAGACAGAGCCTTGCCGGGGCCGTCCGCATCGCAAGCAAGTACGATTCGATCTGCGGATTCGATCTGTTTCTTGAAGTCCCAGAGGTACGAGAATTTCTTACTAGAAATATTTTTTACTTCACCGGCAGGCGCACCGTTCGGAACACTCACGGAAAATATATCTGCCATAGCCAGTGACAATACGTCCATCTCCCCTTCGACTAAGATCAAGTCTCCACCCGAAAAGTTTTCTATATTCCACAGGGATTGGGCTGACCCAGTTTGTGAAAAGTTCTTGGCTCCGTCTCTCCACTTTACTGCGCTCGTACCGTCCGCGTTCTTGTATGGGAATCCGATACATTGAACCTCTCGGCCACGCCTCTTGATGAATACCGATCCGGATATGATGTTGTATTTTTCAGCAACCTCGATCCCGATACCCCTGCCCATAAGCCACTCTACCTGCATATCCGAAAGGCTGGAGGCATCCTTTAGCTCATCACTTGCCTTGGCAATCTCCTCCTCACTCACTGCGCTCAACCCCCCATCGCGGTACCCGGTTGAATTGTTATCATTACCAACAACATGCCTTCCGGAGGTATCACAATGGTGGCAAAACCATACTGCGTAACCGTCCTTTATGTCTACGGATAATGTTCTCTCGTTCCTTTTCTTCCTGTCAGGGCCACACTCTGGGCACGGTATCCTAGAGTGCCCATACGGTAGCCCCCCCACTACGCTCTCAACTGATTCCAACCCGTCCCCCCCTGTGTGTTATGCTATTTTACCAAACCTTTTTAGCATCTTGACGCAATCCCTCGTTATCTCCTTCTTAACCGATGGGCCAAGGTTGTGTACCGATGAAAATAAATCCATCATCCACCCATCACCCCACCCGGCCCAAATACACATCTCTTCAAATCTGTCCGACTGAACCCATGCCCAAACTTTGTTTTGCTCTACGGGAAGTCCGGACCCCAGATCTCGGAGAGCCCTAACGATGATGCACTTACAGAGCCTTCTTGCTCCATCCGTATCAATCGTATACGAACCCTCGGGTTCTCTCTGTCTAGGTTCCATATGGACATGCTCGCCTTAACCTGCCGATCATTTAGATACACCTTGTCCTGTAAAAGATCTTGGATAAGATCCATGCACGCAAGATCTGGGCGGCGAGATGCATACCAAACATCTATCCTTAGCGCTACGTCCACATCGATGATCGGGTCCATCACCGGGCACTGGGCATCAAACTTTCTGATGTACTCAAAGGCCTTCTTGCTTTTTATTATTCTTGGTTTGCCGCCAACCTGAACGATTCGCCTTTGGTTCTTAGCGGACGCAGGTTCACCCATTATTGTTACGTCAAAATCCCAACCCATCGAATCAATTTAACACAAAAGGTATTGATTCCAACCGGGACCCGTGTATTATCGTCGTCCTATGTAAAATTATATGGAGGAACAATGAAGCTAACAAACAACCATGACCTACCAGAGTCCTTCATGAACTACGATAAGGTTCATGCATACTCCAAGGGCGACTCGGACATAAGCGCAACCACCCTGATTGACTCTCCCCGCATAGCCTACCTGAGGGGCAAGCACCACGAGGAGATAGAGGAGGATGTGTCAGACAGAATCATGTCAATAATCGGAACAGCGGTTCACAACATATTAGAAGACGGAGCTGGCGACCATGACATTGTTGAGGAGAGACTGTACGCGAACTACAGGGGTGTGAAACTGGGTGGACAGATTGATGTAATGACACCGGTTCAGGGTGGCTATCTCATACAGGATTATAAGACCTGTGCTGCCCTTGCCATTCAGGCCAACCCAAAGGGTAAGCCAGAGTGGGAAAGGCAGTTGAATATATACCAAGATTTGGCAGAGAAAAATGGTATAGATGTGGTCGGCCTTGAAGTTGTTGCCGTAATACGAGACTGGACCCGCTCGGGATTGAAGAGGTCAAGAGATTACCCGAGGCACGCAGTCATGCGGATACCGATAAAGATGTGGGACCCGCTCGATAGAGAAAAATATATTCAGAAGAGACTGGACCTACACAGCAACGCATCAGACAGAACTGCATGTACCGCTGAGGAAATGTGGAGGCGTGAAACAAAGTACGCCGTACACAAGCGAACCATGGGTGCCATCAGACAGAGGGCAACGAGGGTATTCGATAACATTAGTGACGCCGGGGCTTTCGTTCTGGCGTCACAAGCCGACAGCGAGGTTGTCGAAAGGCCCGGATCACGGGCTCGCTGCGAAGGAAACTACTGCGGAGTCGCAGGGTTTTGCACACAATATCAACACACAAAGGAGAGTTAAATGAGCAGAACAGTATTTGACGGTACTGGGAATCCGCATACAATAGATGATGATGAACCGGATTTCATGGAAGACTTCAGGAAGATGCAAGAGAAGCTCCCCCTCATCGAGAAGGATACGAAGGCATTCAACTACAAATACGCACCGCTGGAAGCCATACTGGACAAGTGGAACCCTGTATTCAAGAAATATAATTTTGTTCTGATGCAAAGCACGACAGCCGGAACGGATGGGGAAAGCGATGTGGTATGCACCAAGCTACATCACTGGCCTACCTGTAAGTCCATTGACTCGTCGCTCACCCTCCAAGTTTCAGATGACTATCAGAAGGTGGGAAGCGGGATTACCTATTACCGACGTTACACTTTAATAACGGTGTGCGGTCAGCAGCCCGTGGGTGAGGACTTTGATGGACTAAAGTCCCATCCCAATGATAGACCAAAACCCAAGGCAACAAAAAAGAAATCCATCAAGGCAGCAAAGGAGAAATCCCCCAAGGCAGAAGAGGCCCAGGGGGATGTCGGTTGGACTCCCTTACCTGTGGTGTCGTTTGAGGGATTGGATGATGCCGGTGTCCACATTGCCTATGAGTCTTTCGCAAAGGATGCTGAGTCGGTTGATGCGTTGAATAATTTCTACCGAAAAAACAGGGATGCCATTAACAAACTGTCAGATGCAAAACAAAAGAAAATCATCGATGTTTTTTATGAACGTAAGATAGAAATACAGAAAGGAAGTAACTAATGGAAGACAGACTAAAACTCTGGATGTACAAGAACGACTACGCGACAACGGACAGACACCCCAGCAAAACCGGAAAAGGAGAGATCACAAAGATTGTTCTCAAGGAGATGGTTGATGCGATGAAGGAGTCTGGTTCTGACACTATCGAAGTTAAGTGTGCGGGATGGGAAAGGGTCTCCAAGAAGGGCACTCCTTATTTTTTCGTAACGATAGAGTTGGACAAGAAGTCCAGTGAAGAGCAAGAAGTTCCGTTCTAAAAAATATTTGTCAGTAGTCCGGGGGGAGTCGTGCCTAGTGTGCGGCTCCCCCCCTCGCGTTCATGCCCACCATCTCAGACACAGCGAGAAGCGTGGGATGGGCCAGAAGGTTTCAGACAATTTCACAGTACCACTCTGTTGGCGATGCCATGCCGACTGCCACACCCGAGGGAATGAATCCGAATGGTGGGCGCTGCATGGAATTGACCCCATCAGGTGGGCAAACGACTCATACAAAGGATGGAGAGATGAACAGGGAACATTTGACTGACGCAGCACAGGCCTTTGAAGGAAGCCTGATGATCATGAGAAAGGACAAGGCCGGTTGGGTTTTTGGCCTTGGGGTACACCCAAATGACGCACCCAATGGTATACTCCAGAGCCCACTCGGTACTCGGTTCCACTGCGTGCTATTCAGAATTGATGATGATGAAACAATCATCATCCCCGAAGAGGTTCGCAAGGGCAGGAAGGCCGTCGCCATTGCGGGGGAGATGTGCAGACAGGAAGGGTTCCAGTCCTTTATGGGGTCCCGACATCACCGCTCATGGCGTGGTGATCCAAGCTGGCCAGAGGCGGGGCCATGCTACGAAGAAGAACTTGCCGCATTCCGGCTCCGGAGAGAGATCGGAATCGACAGCAGGGCAGAGCTGCTGGAGAGCGAAGATGCTAGGGGGAAATTCAAACAAATCATTAACGAATACAGAGGTTCTAGTGAGTATGGTCAAAATGAATAGGGGAGTCACATTGGAATTGGAGACAGGATGGAAACAAGTAATATAATACAGTTGCCTATACGGGATGCGATGAGAGAGAAACACAAAGAGGGGGTAGATGAGTACAGGGGAGGCAACGAAGAAACACCATTCATTGGAGACCCCCTTGAAGAAATGTACAGCGAATTCATAGACTCTCTGAATTACAACAACATCGCGAAACTTCAGGGATGGCCTTTCCATGAAGAGTTTGAAAGAATAATTACCGACCTAGCCGAAACCATAAAAGAATACAAAGAAATGAACATATAGGATATCGGTATACAAAACAAAAGGCCCACCCGGGAAACTGGGTGGGCCTTTTTTATTTGTATGATCCGCTCTCCTTGATGCCGCCCTCGTCCATGTACGCACGATAGATTCTAGCGTAGTGTATGCCCCACTCCTCTGAATGCTGCGGGGTGTGGACATCCATGGACTGATGACCCCAGCTCACGCAATGGGCCATCTCATGGATCAGGGTGTCAATCAGGACATACCTGGGCAGCCTCGGGTTGAGATGGATTACGAGATGGCGTCCATTTTTCTCCACCCAACCCTGTAGGTGGTATTCTGATTTCGTGCGTGGCTTGCGGGAAACCAACCGGGTGGGG
>TARA_R100001244_G_scaffold105073_3_pt1 | contig 13303 bp, 10 predicted proteins | sample TARA_R100001244 | Tara Oceans TARA_R100001244 (sample SAMEA2621564) | marine metagenome | biome: marine biome (ENVO:00000447); feature: mesopelagic zone (ENVO:00000213); material: "saline water (ENVO:00002010), including plankton (ENVO:xxxxxxxx)" | depth 790 m
GATGAGGTTAATTCTCACGGGCGGCGCACCTTTGCCTCAAACCATTGCGGATGAGGTGAAATCCACTCTCGGCGTGGACATCGTTAACGGTTGGGGGATGACCGAGACATGCGGATTCTCAGTGCTAAACCCGTTGGATAATCCTCGCTCCGAAACGGTCGGTTACGCCATAGAAGGCGTTGAGGTCGAAGTACGTGAGTTGCAAAGTGATGGGGCTCTTGGGGGGCAAGTTTCGTCTGGGCAAATAGGGGAACTGGTCGCGCGTGGATCGATCGTCATACAGTCGTATCTTCGCCCCAAGCCGGAAACGTTTACAGAGGACGGATGGTTGCGAACAGGTGATTTGGCAAGGTTTGATGAAGCTGGTGCTCTTATGATTACGGGGCGCGCGAAGGATCTTATTATCCGTGGGGGGCACAATATCGATCCCTCGATCATCGAGGATGCGGCTGATCGTTACCCTGCCGTCCAGTTGTCTGCTGCGGTCGGACGACCCGATGCATATTCTGGCGAGTTGCCTGTCCTTTTTGTGCAACTAAGACCGGGGGAGGCTGCGACACCACAGGAGATATTGGAGTTCATATCGCCACATATTCCTGAGCGAGCTGCCATTCCCAAGGCAATCTACATATTGGATGAACTTCCATTGAGTGGTCCTGGTAAGATCTCAAAGCTATCCTTGCGCAAACGAGCTGCCGCGCAGGTGTTCCAGAAAGACATTGACACGGCGGCCGGTCCTGACCGCGCAGCGGTCGAGCTACAAGATGATCCGGAATTTGGCCAAGTGGCATCCATTTTTCCAAAAGAGTTCCTTAGCAGGGCGGTGCGTGACAGCATCGACGCTCAGTTGGCAAAGTATTCAATAAAGACACGTTGGAACAAAGGGCCTGCGAAATGAAGGTAGCTGATTTTAAGCTTCACACCGACGATTTTGGTATTTACGGACAAGGCCTCCATCGACCTGAATGTGTGTGGATAGACAGTGACGGGGTCTGGGCCTCTGACGCGCGCGGCGGCGTGGCGCTGGTGCATTCGGATAAGGACCCCACTCTCCTGGGATCCGGCATTCTGGAGCCGAACGGCTATAGTCGTCGGCCGGATGGAAGTTTTGTCGTTGCCGGACTGCTTGATGGTGCTCTCCACCATATCTTGTCTGATGGTTCCACTCTCAAGTTGCTCGACAAATTAGGCGGTAAGCCGCTCGGAACTGTAAATTGTGCATGGGCAGACGGGGAGGATAGAATCTGGGTGTCAGTCATGACGAGGGATTTGCCATGGCATTCAGCGCTCTCCAGCAAGAACATTGACGGTTACATCCTGAGAGTTGAGGGCAACGGGGCTAAGGTTGAGATCGTAGCAGACGGGCTGGATTTGACCAATGAGGTAAAGGTCTCGCCGGATGGAAAGTACCTATACGCCGCAGAATCGCTTGCATGCAGAATTGTCAGGTTCCCTATCCACTCGGATGGAGCTTTAGGCAGCAAAGAAACTGTGGGTCCAAAATCACTTGGACGCGGTGCCTTTCCGGATGGATTTGCTTTCGATCCCTTCGGCAACATTTGGGTTACGATCGTCAGTCGCAACGGTTTGTATGTTATCGACAAGAGTGGAAACATTCACATTGTCTATGAAGACGCCAATGAGTCGGCTGTAGAGATTATGGCAGCAGGTGTCGATCGGCGCGATGGTCATGTCGAGCAGTTTGCGGCTTGCGCTTCGACGACCGGCCCCCTCGTCTTGCCAACCAGTCTGGCTTTTGGCGGGGAAGATGGACGAACCGGATTTATCGGTTCTTTGCCAATGCCGCATCTAACCACATTCCGTTTGTCGGACGGTTTGGACTGACGTGCCGGCAGAGTTGGTCATTACTGCCCGGTTGAGATGTTGATTGAAGGGAGGGTCTGTTGCCCCAGTTTACCAGATCAGAAGTTCCGCTCCATGATCAGTACAAGGCGGATAGGGCCTGGTCTGAGGAGCCTGGGGAGTTTCCCTTTACGCGTGGGCGCAAGTCAACGCCTCATGCGACCGGCACATGGATTCAGCGTGAACTGAGCGGAGAAGGTGACGGTCAGTATTCGAATGCTCAGATCCGCTACCTTCTGGAGCATGGTCAGACAGGTATCGATGTGATTGGTGATGCGCCGACGCAATCGATGCTTGATCCTGACAATCCGCTTTCGCGGGCTGCGGTTGGAACGCAGGGCGTATCCTTATGCTGCAAGCAGGACTATCTAGATCTGTTCGAAGGTGTTCCTTTCGGTGAGGTCTCCGTTTCCAGTTCCGTGCCGGCAATCATGTCTTTGTCGGGACTTGTGCTGGCTGCGCGTGAGGCAAACTTTCCGATCGAACAACTACGCGGCTCGGTATTACAGCCGCCCCTGTATGTAGAGGACTGCTCGTACGCCTTTCATTTACCGGTCGAGTTTCGGACGCGGCTATCTCTTGATTGCATGGAGTTTTGTGCGGAGCAGATGCCAAAATTCCATTCCTATATTGAGGACACTTACTTCTTCAGTGAATCCGGATTGTACCCTGTTGAAGAGATGGCGATGGGCTTCCTGCAAATCCGCTATCTCACAAGACAGTTGATCAAGCGCGGCGTTCCAGTCGATGCTTTTGCCCCTCGCATTGCAATCCTGGTTAATTGTGGAATGGATTTTTTCGAGGAGATCGCAAAAGTTCGAGCTACGCGAAGAATATATGCCCGAATGATGCGTGATGAGTTCGGGGCAGAGAATGATCGCTCTCTATCGGTCGCTATCAGCAGCCACACATCCGGATTGTCACTGACGGCCCAACAACCAGTAAATAACATTGTTCGCGGTACCTTGCAGGCCCTTTCGCTTGTTTTGGCCGGCGTCCAGGCGCTGGAGATTTCTGCCTTTGATGAAGCCTATAGGACACCGAGCAAAGAAGCCCACCTGGTGGGTTTGCGGACCCAGCAGATCATAGATCTCGAATCAGGTGTGGGGCGCATACCTGACGCATTGGGGGGAAGTTATTTCGTTGAGGCGCTGACGGACGATATGGAAAAGCGCATTCTTGAGAAGATCCATGATCTGGAATCCATGGGGGATCCCGCTGAATTGGCGGCACGCGGATACTTCAGGGATGTGTTTCATAAGGCAATGGAAAGGGGCCAGCGCCGCGTCGATTCCGGAGATTTGCCGATCGTGGGAGTGAATCTGCTCCAGATACCGGAGGAGGATGATACTCTCCTGAAAGAGGTGGCAGGCAGTAAAATTGATGCGTGGCATCAGCATACGGATAAAATTATTCGCCTGAAGCGTGAGCGAGACATCCCGCTTGTCAGACGCGCTTTAGGGAATGTCCGAGATGCTGTGATGTCGACGAAAAATCTCGTGCCAGTTGTCATTGAGGCTTTGGATGCCGACGCGACGGTTGGCGAAATCGTCACGGTTATGCGCCGGGCCTTGGACATGCCCGATGATGTTTTCGATTCACCGCTTCCATAAAGGTTCCACAACTCGATGCCACAAGAAAAAGTCTCGCTCGCCGTTATGGGAATAGACCAGCATGAAAATGGAGTGATCGCCGTCGGCAGAATTCTGCGAGAGGCGCAGATGAGTACGCACTATCTTGGTAAGTTGCTTAGTCCCAAACAGGTGGTAGAGGGCGCCATTGAGCATCAGGCCGATGTTATCGGCATCAGCTGTCATTCCTGGGAGTATCTTGTGCTCGTTCCAGAATTGATTGGGGAACTAAAGCAGCGTGGACTCGATATCCCGGTGATCATAGGGGGATCTGTAATTACCCCGGCGGATTCCAGAACTATGAAGTCACAAGGTGTGGCGGCTGTATTCGGGGCCGGCTCAAGAGATGAAGACATTGTAGATGAGGTGCGCAGACTGGCGCATGACGGAAGGGGCGTCCGTTCGGAACCATAAGGTGTGTTTGGGAGCGTTCGTTTCTAGAAAGAACGGGGGATAATGGTATGGGTGCCTTGGAAGGTAAAGTCGCGATCGTCACCGGAGGAGCGTCCGGGATCGGAAATGCCACTGCAAGACTTTTCGCCTCGCAGGGGGCGACTATTGTTCTCGCTGATATATCGGAGAATGCTGAGAAATCAGCAGAACGCATTGTATCAGAGGGCGGGGTCAGCCTCGCTCATAGGGCGGATACTTCTGATGAACGATCAGTTTGTGAGATGGTGCAATTTGTTAAAGATAAGTTCGGCCGGCTGGACATCTTTGTGGCCAATGCAGGTGTCTCCGGTGGATTTAAATCGGTGTTGGAGCAAGATGCAGCCGATTGGGAGCGCATTCTTCGTGTAAATCTGATTGGGCCATTTCTCGCGATCAAGTACGCTGCACCGATTATGGCGGAGCAAGGTGCTGGCTCGATAATTTGCATGTCCAGCATTGCGGCACTTCGATCCGGAACTGGTGGGCCAGCTTATTCTGCATCAAAGGCAGGGGTAAATAATCTTGTGCAGGTGGCGGCCCAGCAGCTCTCAACATCCAATGTGCGGGTAAATGCGATTTGTCCTGGTCTGATCGAAACCGAAATGACTCGGGTAATTTTCGACTCCGCTCGACAGGCTGGTAAAGAAGACAAACTTGTCCGTTATATCCCGCTGGGGCGTCCTGGCCTACCGGCCGAAATTGCCAATGCTGCATTGTTTCTCGCATCTGAGGCGTCAAGTTATGTAAACGGCCATGCCTTGGTGGTGGATGGTGGTTATTCGACATCGCACCCGATATCGCGGCAGCCGTATGGTCGTCTTGCAAAATAGAAGTGCTTGTGCAGTGACATTCGTACTTCAAACGGCGTGCGAGCGTCACGATTAGGTCAGCATACGAAAAAAATTCACCGATTTCCCGTCTTCCAAAGCAAGGCGGACATGGACTCAGGGGTCCGGCACCTTGCAGACGCACCATCAGTTGTCTGCCGATTATCTCTGCAACTGATCGATTTCATAATTAAGTCGATCGATTTAATCGATTGACTTAGCTGGTTGCGCCAGTACAGTTGCTCTCGACTATTCAACTCAAATCGGGAGGGGCTGATGGGGCTCGACGGAAAAATCCTATCCGACACAGGTGTCGCGTCAGAGAGCGACTTGCTGCGAGAAGGCGTTGCCATTGCCAATATTCCGTCGCTTCTCGGTGTATTGGTGCAGATGACCGGAGAAATGAAATGGCTGGAGCCCCCATATGTTCCCCGGCGCGCTATTGGCCTGGACGACAATGACACAGGCGGACTTCCAGATGACATCCAGGACGAAATTCGTTGCGCTGCTCTGCAGGCCATTGTCAGATGGAAGAGCGGCAAGCCATTGGCTTTGGCAAATCCGGACAGTGCGCTTCTTGCACGTATACTCGGGGTGTTGATGGCAGAAGCTGTACCGGAGAGTTATGGCGAAATCATCGCGGCCGATATGGGAATCACACAACACCGCGCCTGGGTTCCAGTTTCAGTACCGGAAGCTTTCAAGGTAATAATTATTGGGGCAGGGGTGTCGGGGATCTGTGCCGCAATAAATCTCCGTAAACTCGGGATCGATTGCGAGATATTTGAGAAGAATAACGAGTTCGGCGGAACTTGGTGGGAAAATCGATATCCGGGCGCAGGCGTAGATACGCCTAATCACATCTACACCTATTCCTTCGCCAAGAACGACTGGTCCCGCTATTTCGCTTTGCAGGGCGAGTTACTAGATTACTTTAAGAGTGTGGCAGAGGAATCTGGATTAAGGGACATAACGAACTTTGGTGCTTCCGTAGTTCAGGCGCGCTGGAATGAGGCGACGTTGAAATGGGAAGTGAGAGTTCAAGAACCAGATGGTGTGGAACGAGTTCATCTTGCGGATGTCGTACTCAGTGCAGTAGGTATACTGAATAACCCGCAGATACCCAGTATCCCCGGAATTGAGGGTTTCCCCGGACCCGCGGTGCACACAGCGCAGTGGCCGGACGATCTGGACGTCAGTGGGAAGCGGGTTGCAGTGATTGGTAACGGCGCATCCGGCATGCAGGTTGTTCCGGCGATTGCCGGCAAGGTTGATCACCTGACCATATTTGCCAGGTCTAAACAATGGGCCGCTCCGTTCCCCCAGTTCGGTAAGTTGGTCCCGGCGCCTGTGCGCAGCCTTCTCGGGTCCGTCCCTCTTTATCATGAGTGGTATCGCGCGCGCCTTATGTGGATGTTTAATGATCGTATCCATGCCTCACTTCAAAAAGATTCCGATTGGCCACATCCAGAACGATCCCTTAACGCGGCAAACGATCGCCATCGCCAGTTTTTCACCGAGTACGTAGTGAGTGAATTGGGAGATCGGCAGGACTTGTTGAGCGAAGTTCTTCCGGACTTTCCACCTTATGGGAAGCGTATACTTCTCGATAACGGTTGGTATCGAACTCTCACCCGAGAGAATGTGACACTCGTTTCTCAGCGTTTGGCGGAAATCCGTGGTGACACGATGATCTCGGCGGACGGGCGTACATTCAAGGCAGACGTAATCATATTTGCCACCGGATTTAAAGCGTCGGAATTTTTGTCTTCATTCGAGATTATCGGGCGGGACGGGCAACGGCTGAGGGACTTCTGGGAAATCGACAATGCTCGAGCATATGTCGGTTCGGCCATGCCAGGTTTCCCGAATTTTTTTACCATTCTAGGCCCGAATGTAGGGCTAGGGCACGGGGGAAGCATGATTAAGGCGATCGAGTTGCAAACGAGTTATGTGATCAGTGTCCTGAACGAGATGTTCGAGAGGCGTGCGAGTACTGTTGAAGTGCGCCAAGACGTTTTCGATGATTACAACTACCGTATCGATGCTGCTCATGACAGAATGGTTTGGACGCACTCCGGCACGGAGAACTGGTACAGGAACGCTCGCGGTCGTGTCATCGCGATTACGCCTTGGCGTAATGATGATTTCTGGCAAATGACGAGAAATGCCAACCCAAACGATTATGTGTTCCATTCCTGCTCGGATACAGAGGCGAACTGATTCTTGATATTTCTTTGACCATCAGAACTCAATCGCCGGAGCCGATGCGTTATAGAGTTATTCTCCAAGACATCGGCTCCGGCGATTGAAGATCTGGTGGGGGGCATGTCGTGAAGGCAGTTTGGTTGACCTTGAGGATAATGTCCGCGGTGGGCAAACTTCTTTTGTCCCGGTACTTCGAGAGGCGACACGAATGACACAAGACGACAACACGCGGGAAAAGCTGAAGTTAGCCGCGATGCGACTATTTTCTCTGTATGGCGTTTCTGCGGTTTCTGTGCGCGACATAATGAAAGAAGCCGGAACCAGGAACAGCGCCTCGTTGCACTATTATTTTGGCACTAAAGACGAGTTGATAGACGAACTCGTCGTCGACTCAGCACGTCGAAGCGACACGGCCCGGCACGCCAAACTTGACCGGCTTGAGGCTATGGGCTTGCCCATTTCTGTAGAACATGTGGTCAGAGTGATTGTCGAAGTCGAAACAACAGGCGGGGAGTATTCCGATCAGGCGGATCTGCCGATTGGGTTCGGGCATATGCGGTTTGTCTCTGTGATGCAGCTGAGCCATCGAGAGCAGTTCTTGAATGCAATAGGTGATCGATGGAATGGTAGCTATCTTAGGTGCTTGGATCTCATTCGACGTAATCTCAATGGAATTCGCAAGGATATACTGGACCAAAGATTGATCTACATGTTCATATTTATAAACTCAACGCTTGCTAGTCGGGAAGCCGCATTTGTTTCTGACCAATCGGGAGGCCCTCTTTGGGGGCACCCATTGGCGCTGAAAAATTTGATTGGGGTTATCACTGCTGGTCTTGAAGCAGAGGTTGACCCGATCTTGAAGCAAGTCTCATCAACCTGATCCGAGCTCTTGGGAATGTTCAGCAGAATTCAGAGCTTGGCGGTTGTTGGCAAACTTGGGGGCGGTGGTCTTGGCTTCGGACAAAAATGCGGCTGTAGATTGGCCCGCTATCCGAGACTCAGACTTGAACTTTTTTGAAAGTTCAAGGGGGACCTGAGCCCCGAATGAGTTCACTCTGAGCGGTGGCTTAAAAGAGGCCTGACCCTCGAAAAAAATGTGGAATGCGATAAGCTGCGACTAGGAGGGGTGAGCTTAGCTTGGCGCTGGGAAGCCTCACTCAAGTTCCTCTGTCCTGCCTTGCGGTACAAAACTTGACTTGAGAGAGGTTATTTTCTCAGGATCGTGTATGATGCACTTTTGCGTCAGAACGAAAAGTTAATACGTGCGCCTATCTGACGGCCTTTATCGTTGGCGATATAGGTGCTCCCGATGCTGGCCGGTAGTTCAACAAAGAGTTGAGTGACGACATCGTTGAGCACGTTTTTTCCATAGATGGAATAGCTCCAGTTGGAGTCATTTGGTGTGTAGGTGATATTAAAATCAACCAGTTCCTGGGATGGCAGAACCGCAATATTATCATCTGCAGAAAATTGCTCATCGCGAAGCGTGAGACTGGCTCGAGACGACAAAGAACCGGATGATCCTATCTTGGCTTCATGCAGGACAGAGAACGCAGCATTATATTTGGAAACTCTAGGCAGCTGGAGCCCTAAATCGATATCATCAACAACACCGTCTCCGCTGATATCGAATCTAACGTCCTGGTATTCGGGGTCCAATAGTCCTAGAGATCCGACGAAAGTGAGACTGTCCGTTGCTGCCCAGCGAACATCGAATTCAATACCGTATATATCGACATCTGCAGTGTTTCTTATCGACTGACTGGGGCCAAAATCAGTGTTTGCCAGAACAGACTTTTGTAAGTCTTCTGTTTGAGTGTAGAAGGCTGCAGCGTTAAAGACCAGATTTGACAGAGGCTCGGATTTTAGGCCGACCTCAAAACTATCTGTCACCTCGACATCAACTGGACCGGGGCTGTCACTTGCTGCGGAATTGCGAAGATTGTAGCCGCCAGATTTCTGTGCCGTTGACCAACGGCCATAGATTCGGGCGTTATCCAGCCACTCCCAGTTGAACCCTAATGCGAAGTCGACATTGGACCAGCTATCATCATTATCGAAACCAGGTGTCGAGTCGTCAAAATCATATGGGCATGTCCCTGCAGTCACGACGCAGAAACCTGGGTAGGGTTGTGGCCCCTTGTCAGCCTGCAGCGATGCAACGCGAGCTTCTTTTTCTTCGTTTGTATAGCGGACACCGCCAGAAAGCGTGAGACGATCATTCAACCGCCAGTCCAGATTTGCGAAAACTCCAAATACTGTCTGGTCCTGAGTGCCGCCACCGCTTTGCCGAACGACCGATCCGACAAGGCCATCTCCAAATAGACTGCGGTTTTCAGCGTAGGCGATTTCCTGCTGGAAATAATACAGGCCGGTCGTTAGGTCATAATCATCCGCAAATGTACCAAAGTAGCGGAATTCGTTGGAAAACTGTTCTTGCTCAGTACCCCAATCATCAAGTGGTTGAACAGGCTCCCCAATATCTGCTTGAAAGCAGTTGACGTTGAATCGGTTCTCCGGTGTGGCGTCGAGATCAAAGCAAAACTGGTTCCGATATTCGCGGTAACCGACGATATTTGTAATTCGGCCATTGCCAAGTGCAACGTCGATATTTGTTTCGAAAGTAGCGGAACTCCATTCGCTTCTTTGCAAGCCTTCATTATCTTGAGACACATCATAGGTGTCCGGATCAAACCCCAGTCCCGGATTACCAGACGAGTTCAGAGAGGACTGGAGTACCGTACCATCGCCTTCTTGTTCCCCATATTCGAGGCGTAGAAGGAAATCGGCATATTCGGTCGGTTGAAATTCTACCGCTGTGCGAATTACGGACGTTTGAGATCTGCCGAAAGACTGTGAGTTATATTTGTTCTCAAACCACCCATCGTCTTGATTGCGATAGTAAGAGATCTTTCCATTCAATCCATCTGCCAATGGTCCGGAGAAAATTGCGCTGCCTGTGTAATTGTTGCCTGTTCCTCTGAATCCGCTGTCGGCGCTGAGTTGAAAGGAGGCGCTGGGTACATCAGTCGGCCTTTTAGTGTTAACCAGAACTGCTCCGCCAACAACGTTTCGACCAAATAGGATTCCTTGCGGTCCGCGAAGAACTTCGATGCTCTCAAGGTCAAACGTATCCATGACAATGCCTGCATTTATACCGTAGTAGACACCGTCGACAAAGGTTCCAACCGTCGGGTCGACAGTGGGTATGGAGCCCTGAGATGCCTGCCCCCGGATTGAAAATGCGGCGACGCCTTTAAATGTACCGATTTCGGATAGAATCGCGTTCGGAACAAGTCGTCCTACATCTGTGAGGTCAGTCGCATTTAAAGCCTCAAGCTGCGCGTCTCCAAAAGCGCTAATAGCGACAGGAATATCTTGAACGTTCTCTGGATTGTTCTTTTTCTGGGCACTGACGACAACGGTCTCCATAAGCCGGGTGTTCGACTCAACTTCATTGTCTGAAATATCCTGCGCAAATGCGTTGCACGCTACTATAGGCGCGATAGCTACAAGGCATACAAGCCGTGCTTTCATTAGTTTTCCTCCCGTATCGTCAAGCTCGTGCTTGATCTAGTGAACATTGAGACGCGCGCGTACATCGCACCACGAACCCATTTCCGCCTAACATGGTGGTACGATCGTATCAATAAAAATGATACGATCGTTTCGCTCTTTGTGGGAGCAAAAGGAGGGCAGGGTGGGTTAGTGGCGGTGCAACCGCATGACTGCGGCATCAATCTGAAGTCGGGAGATCGCAATTTCCCGTCGCTCTAGTGGTCCAATTGTATAATGCTGTATGTGATATGCGTTTGGAGCTGTCTGGAGTTGGAATTCATTCGCATGAAGAATTACGCGGCGTGAGCGAGGGCTTTGGACGTGCCTAGGAGCTCGACATAACCGCCACACTTGTAGTGAAGACCTTTCTTGAGCGCGCGTTTCATTTCAGCCTTCATTGCGCCTCCCGTGTCCTTCCACCCATTGGCAGCGCGTTTCGGCCCATAGATGACGCACGCGGTTTCAAAATGACTGAGGCCGGCAATGTGACTGTCAAGAGCGATTAGAGCATGACATAGTGCTCGGCTTTGGCGTGTCCACATAGGGGATATCTTTGTTCTCTGCCGGTTATAGATTTCACGGGCGTTTGCTAGAATTTTTATCTTGGAATCTAGATCGTTCACCCCATCGAGAGTGATCTGCATGCGTACTGGTTCAGGTGATAAGAGTGACAAGCCTTCGCAGCGCACCTGAACCACACAGCCATCACCTTTTAAAAGCAAGTGTTCACGTCCGACGCGGTCTGTCAGGTGTACTATCCGGCAGAGTTTTGTTGTTTCCTCATATATCTCGCAGCGCTCTTGATATCCTCGCGGTCCGACATGCACGCTGACTGTGCGGGGATAGAGTTCGCCGCTCCAAAATACGTCTGCTTCAAAGCCATTGGCTTTGACATCAGGAAAGAACGCCAATCCCCAGCGCTCGGCCTCAGCCTGATCGCAGCGAGGCCGGATTAATGTGATCGAGCGGCATGCGGGCTTGTAAGAGATTTCGTCGGAACTGTGGCGCGAAGCGTCTTCGAGAAATCGCGGATTACGACGTAGAAACTCCCAGGCCCAGCGGCTTCGCGATAGCTTCCATGTATAAGAGTATGCCGGATCAGATATTCCATAGCCGTCTGAGTTATTGATCATTCGCTTGATCCTCCTGGCGAGGTCACGAGCAATAATGACTCCAGTTCTCCTTGAGGGAGAATATTTGTTTGTCAATTCGCTGTTTAAGGTTGGTCTACAAATCTAATTATTTGAGTTGGTTGCTTGGTAAACGAATAGCGGAATTAGAGGAGGGACAAGAATGTAAGCCGTAGGTAGATCCATGGTTTTTATGTTTGAGGGCTAGTAACCTTTGGACGAAATTTTACCAAAATGGAACGATCGTATCGTTTGGCATTCGTGCCGCTTGCAGTGTACGATCCTGTAGGGTTTTGAAGACCGCGAGTCTGACAGCGTCCCCATTGTGTGTAAATGCCACCATCATGAGACCTGCAAGAAACTGCGTGGATTTTGCGCCCCACTGAGATTCGGGCCCCGCTGTTTCAATCCAAGTCAGGATGTCAGGTAGCGGCGCGGCCAGCCGGAGGGCAAGTTCTCCCACTCACCACCGCTCTTTGACGGACAGTGCAAAATCTGCAAGGCGCTCAGAACCTTTGACCATTATCATTTCCGGGTGGCCTAGAGAGACAGGGCGACAAGGAACGAGCGGCTTACACTGAAAAAGCCGCCTCGCGCTCCAGGCGACAAGCCCTGGTGGCTTACTGACAACGAAGTTCCCTGAGGATTCGCGATAGGTTGTTACTTTCGTGGCTGGCTTGCTGCCTGAAACGCGGATTCAATTCTCGACCGGTCAGGACGACCGGTTGGGCCTGCCAGCTGGGCTTTCAGAAACAATAGGTCAGCTTAGCTCCTTCTAGCATGCGAACAAGGACATCATGTGAAGAAGAGATTTTGCTACTCTGCTCAGGTGCGATCTGAAATCGAACTCTCTGAATCGGCTATCGCTTTGTGATACAAAATGGAACCAACTTGTGATACAATCAGGCCTCCGGTGATCTCGTAAGTGATTGGTTTTAAACAAGATTTCGGTTTGTTTCGAGCCCCGTCACTCGCGCCATTTCTTTCAGGGTGACGCCTGATGCCTCCCTTGAAATCATTGAAAATACTGGAGAAACCTTAGGGGCTCCAAATCTTTTCGCCGATGATGCACGACAATTTGCACCACAAAATGCAAACTTTTTGCACTACAAACGGCGATGAAGCATTTCTCACTTGGGGCAAGATTTCTAAAGGATCGCGGCGGCTGCTGGCGTTTTGTGCGGTGCGTTCCGCAACGGTTTCAGGATGTCGACAAACGTGGCCTGATCCAGGTCGCCCCGTACCCAATCCACCGAAATCGCCATGATGCGACGTAATGGGCTGACTGAAGCTGACGATGCAATGTGGAGCAGTCTCGCGCTCCGGACCCAGGATATCAAACGCGCGGGCAAGCGCCGCCACGCAGCGCTTTCGCGCGACGGGTGCGCGGGCCATAGTGAGATCTTTAATCTGAGGCCGGATGATATCCCTTCGCGACATTCATGAAAAAGCCATGCCCACCATCTTGCATGTCCAGAGGAGGGCCCGGAATGGCTGGATGGGGGAGAGGACATTTTGCGCCTGCGGCCCCCAGATGATGACCTCCGAGCACTCAACCAGCACCCGCAACCCTACGTGGCTTTCTGAGACCCTCACATGCCGCGCAGGGCTGCGCGTCGGCGGGGCCGCCCAAACCATACCGCAGCCCATC
>TARA_R100001244_G_scaffold71741_1_pt1 | contig 13275 bp, 7 predicted proteins | sample TARA_R100001244 | Tara Oceans TARA_R100001244 (sample SAMEA2621564) | marine metagenome | biome: marine biome (ENVO:00000447); feature: mesopelagic zone (ENVO:00000213); material: "saline water (ENVO:00002010), including plankton (ENVO:xxxxxxxx)" | depth 790 m
GCGACAAAATATCGCGCCGCTGCATCGCCAGTTCATCAACAAGGCGTTTGGAAAGCGCCGCACGCGTGGGTTTAACAGATTCTCCTTCCTCGACCAGTTCGATGCCTTCATCGTCATGCTCGACATCAACCTTTTCGGTATAATATTGAGGAACCAACGTCGGTACCCCGTCATTGCCAAGCGCCAGAAAAGCGCCTGCCTCGCTGCGAAGCTCTTCGGCCAGAACAGGCTTGCGATTATTGAGCGAGCGCATTTCCTGTTCAATTTCCGACACTCGTTTCTCAGCTGCGACCACGTCATCTTCGCTGCTGTCTTCATTTTCGAGGATGACGGCCTCATTGTCATATTCGATTTCCAATTCAGACAGACGCGCGATTGCCTCTTCGCCAAGTGGTTCAAGCTCGGTAGGAAGCCGGTTCAAGCCTTCAACAAGCTCATGCGAGACATAACAGTCAAACGTTGGCTTTACCCAAGCAAGACCATACTGGTCTTTGATCTCGTCGGACCGCCATTCCATTTTCTCAGCGGCGAGACGCTCCAGAAGCGCGACATCAACCCAGCTTTCACTTTCATCATCATCGAAGAGTTCCCGGTCGATTTTGCCGCCTGCCTCGAGATAAGCATCGCGTCCGACCAGAATAGCGCGGGGATCACTGGCCCGGACGCTGGCATCGAGAACCATGCGCCGGATGCTGTCGGGTGTAATTTGATAATAAGCCCCCGACACTTCCTCGAATACCTGTGCCTGGCGTTCGACATCCGAGGTTGCGCCGTAAGCTTTCGCAATATCAAGCGTGATGTCGCCGCTTGCCAAAGCCTCAAAAACCACTGGTGCAAGTTTGGCGAGCCGCAAACGCCCTTCGACAAAGCGAACTGTCTGACCAAAGCGAATGGCGACGTCTTCAACGCTTGCGCCGTCATCCACAATATCCTGAAACGCTTCGGCTTCATCGGCTGGATTAAGTTTAACGCGCTGGAAATTCTCTGCCAGACTGATTTCGCGGATTTCATGAGCTTCGCCGTTTTTGACCAGACATGTGATCGGCTCGGTCTTTTTAATCGCCTTGTCCTTGGCAAGAGCCTTCAATTGTTTGAGACGCCGGCCACCTGCCGTGACCTCAAATTTACCGCGCGCGATCGCGTTCACGACCAGATTTTGCAACAATCCTCGCGCCGCAATGTCCGCCTTCAGCCATGCATCGGCTACGGGATCAGACCGCTTGCGGACATTTTTCTTGGATTCAACGAGCTTGTTGAGTGGAATAGATTTGAACATTTTTTAACTCCTGAAGAAACGAACCATCGATTTTCGGCGACCATCGCCAAGACCGGGTTCAAAAGAGCAAAGCCTCCTCCCCTCTCATTCTTAGAGATCGCGCGTTCGCTTTCTGTTGGTATGAGATTGAGGGAGAGCGGAAGCGCTCAGGCAGTCAGTTTTTCCAGTATCTGCGCTGCTTCATTCACTGGCACAAAAAGGCGCGTGCGGTAGCGGATAATCTCGGTGAAACAGCCTTTGGATTTATACCAGACGAGCCGCTCGGCTGAAAAGCCCGTCAGTTCCAGTCGCTGGCTGCCATTGACCAGCGAGCGTTTGGCCATCAAGTCATCATGGCTTTGAACTGAAAACGGCTTGCCGCTTTGCATCACCATTTCCGCAATCCGGGAAGGATTGGCCCTCTGGTTCATGTCGAGACCAAAGGCCCGCGCAAGATCAGCCATATCAAGCTCGGAAATTTCGCGACCAATGATTGAATGCCCGTCATTTGCTGCAATGCGGGTGACACGGACAAACTCTCCTGGAATTTTGTTCCAGACTGGCAAGAGCAATCCGGTGGCGAGGTGAACGCGTTCATGGGCCGTTTCCATCGCCGCTTGTTCTTCCTGATCCAACCAACCTTTTCGAAAGCTTTTGAAATCGACCTGCTCCCAGAGGCTTTCCGATAAGGCTTCGAGCGTCCAATTTACCGATTTTAGCGGCCTGATCAGGCGGCGGCGTTCGATTGTCTCTCCCTCATCGGTGATCATCCGACGGGTCGGAACAGATAGAGCCACACCGCCGGAGCGCGCGTTTTGCAACAGATGGATATTTTGTAGGCTGAAATCATAAAGCTTGTAAAGCCGCTTGAAACGGAGCGGTTTAAGCGGCCGCTGTGTTTCTAACGTCACAAGATGCGTGGTAGCGCCAGAAATGCCATCCGTTCGAAGCAGCTTGTCCGACACGATTTCAAATGCATCAACCGCAATGGTTTCAACGCCTAGATCCAGGGTGCCTGCTTCGCGCGCTGCTTCAACACGCGCTTCGATTAGCGATAGATATTCATCAAATATAGCGTTCTGCAAAGCGATGGGCAGCGCCAATATTCGGTTTAACCAGCGCTGGATGGTTGGCAGTTTTTCAGCAAGATCACCATCGGGTTTTTCAAGTTTAAGTCCCGTGACATCCTGAAACTGCTCGAGTGATACTGCCTTTAACTTGCCAGCATAGAGCAAGTGGAACCAGCTGGTGAGCGCATCGTGGGCATATTCGCTTTCAAGATTATCAGCCGGGTTAAACAGGTTTTGCCCGCCGGTTTGTCTTTGACCTCGGGTCAAGGCGCCAAGACTATCGAGCCGCCGGGCGATGGTGGAGATAAAACGCCGCTCGCCTTTGACGTCAGTGGTTACGGGCCGAAAGAGCGGCGCGGATGCCTGGTTGGTACGATTGGTGCGTCCCAGACCCTGTATGGCATTATCGGCCCGCCAGCCCGGTTCGAGCAAGAAATGCACGCGCCGCTGCTGGTTCTGCACATCAAGATCAGCGTGATAGGACCGACCTGTCCCGCCTGCATCGGAAAATATCAGCACGCGCTTCTCGCCGTCCATGAAACTCTGAGCTTCGATTAAATTTGACCGCGCTGTGCGGCGTTCGAGGCGTTGACGTCCGTCGCTGCCATTTACAAGCCTACGGGTCCGGCCCGTCACTTCGGCAACATGATCTGTTCCAAAACGTTCGATTACCGCATCAAGCGCCGACCAAATGGGAGGAAGCGCGCACAGCTTTTCGATCATCGCGTCTCTTGCCTGAACCGCGCGCGGACAAAGCACCGGATGACCTTTAGAAGTGGACATAGGTTCTGATCGCAAATTGCCGTCATCATCGCGGTAAACCTGCATCAACCGGACCGGAAAACTTTTGGCGAGATAATCGATCACATATTCGCGCGGGGACAGGTCGATATCAAGCTGCTCGCGTTCCTCAGCACTGAGATCGGCAAGTCTGCGGTTGAGCATTGCCTCGGCGGTAGATACCAGTTGGACGACTGCGGAATGTCCCTCTTCCAATGCTTGTTCGATTGCTGGAAGTAGGCTGGGAAGTTTCATCGATAGCAGCAGCTGTGCAAAGAAACGTTGCTTGGTACCTTCGAATATCGAAAGCGCCGCCGCCTTTGCATTCCGGTTAAGCGTATCACCGCTATCCTCATCGACGATCCGTGTGGCTTCGAGCGCGGCCTCGAGGTTTTTGTGAATAATCGCCCATGCCCCGGCATAGCTATCGTAAACCGATATTTGTTCCTTGGTCAGTTCATGTTCGAGAAGCTCATACTCAACGCCGGCGAAGGACAAGGCGCGGGCCAGATAAAGCCCCTGGGATTTAAGATCGCGCACGACCAGTTCCATCGCAGAAATTCCGCCCGCACGGATATCGCTTAGAAACTTATCATAATTCGGAAAGGCGGTTTCCGGACCCCAGAGACCAAGGCGCGCTGCATAACCAAGGTTGGCAATGTCCGATGCCCCTGTTGCCGATGCATATAAAACCCTAGCGCGGGGCAGCAGATTTTGAAGACGCAGACCAGCTATGCCCTGTTCCGACCCTTTGACCTTGCCTCGGCTTCCCGTTCCTCCCAGCGCATTCGCCATTGCGTGTGCTTCATCAAAGGCGATGACGCCGTCAAACTCCTTCCCTGCCCATTCTAATATTTGAGCAAGTCTAGTCGTATCCATCCTCCCCGAGCGCAGCGTTGGATAAGTGACGAACAAAATTCCTCCTGACATCGAAACCGGCCTTCCCAGTTTCCAACCGGAAAGAGACTGGACATCAAGCGGCAGGCCGCCGAGCGCTGACCAGTCGCGGCGGGCGTCCTCGAGCAAGGTCTCATTTTTGGTAATCCAGATATGGCGGCAATGGCCCTGCAGCCATCGGTCCATGATGACGCTGGCGATCTCGCGGCCTTTGCCCGCACCGGTTCCGTCTCCGAGGAAGAAGCCAGTTCGATAACGAAAACCCGCTTCCGACGGTTCCAGCCCGGAGCCTTCATTAATTGGCCTGTAAGTTCCGGCCAAATCGCGGGCGAAGGCATTCACTGCATAAATGAGCGTTTCGCACTGAGCATCGGAAAGTAGCTGTTTCTCCCGCCAGTCAGCTGGAACCACCGGCTGGTGCTGCGGGATTGGTGCAGCAACAGAACCCATCGCCACCGATTCCACCAGCGGGGTCGGGTGAACGGGAGCTTTGTCGATTGATATCCGGCTTGGCCGATAGGCTAGATAAATGCCTTTCTGCTCCGGAGTTGGTGCCGCATCGTCGAGAACTTCAAAGATGAGCTTTTCGGATATTTGCGTGCCGCCCAGGGGTTTTGCAACCGGAGCGACCGGGCGTTTCAAACGATTGCTCGACACAAGCGTGAGTGGCTTTGCCCTGGGTCTGGAAGTTTGCGCAGTGGATTTTGAGGCGGCGCGCTCGGGCAAAGCACGGCAAGCGTCGTACAAACCCTCAAAATCGGCGATGTCGATTGGTTCTACGGATTGCTCTGAAGCAATTTTGTCTAATACCACCAGACGCACGGTAATGCCCGTTCCCCGGCGTGCAAAAGATCGCGTGATGCGCGCATTAAGGCGCAGCGCACATGGCGCAGGTTCGCTTTTGGCAAATTTGGCCGCGCTAAAGCCTTCGGGCATGATCGCAACAAGCCGCCCACCCACCGACAGCCGCCTCCAAGCAGATCGCATGTGCCGCAGAGCCGAGCGACCATCTGTTCCGCGTTCGGCGCTACGCGCAAATGGCGGGTTCATAAGCACGAGATTTGGATTGTGACGGGATGGAAGCAACTCGTTGATCAACTCGCCATCGTGCGAGGAGAGCGGAGCGCCCGGAAATAGCTCGCTTAGGCACGCGCTGCGCAGATCGTCGATCTCATTGAGGATCAGCTTCGCGCCGACAAGATGCGGCCAAATGGCGAGAATTCCCGTTCCGGCAGATGGCTCGAGTAGAATATCTTCGCGCAAAATGCCCGCTGCCTGAGCCATCGCCCAGGCAAGCCTGGCGGGGGTTGAAAATTGCTGGAGGGCAATCTGGTCATCATGGCGGTTATATTGTGGAGGAAGCGCTTGCTCGAGGGCCACGAAGCATTTGTCGGCTTCGGAAAAATCGGAATTGAGTGAAATACCGGAATGATCACGAAGCCACATAAGTTCGGCCAGCTCGATGGCACAGCCGGTCATTTTTACCGACCAGCCATTGGTCGCATCGCTGCTTCCGGTGAGGGTCTTGAAAATAGCGTTGATGTCTTTTCGTGTGACTTGGGAACTTGTCTCCAGCCGACCTGCTATTTTGTGAGCGGCTTTGATTACTGTACCGCTTGCCTGATCCTGTATATCGTCAAATTGCAACTGTGCGTTTTGTAGAGTCATGATGGCTTTCCTCCGTTAGACACGGACAGACCTCAAACGGCCTTCTCGTGCACAAGCAGAAAAAAGCCCCCTTTCCTCTGGATCACAGGTGGACCGGGTTAGGTGGGAGCTGCGTTTGCTCGGAACAATTGGTTATTCCAGTCATCGCTGCGCCGGCCGGGCCGGCGCGCTACAATGGACCGGCCGGGCATCTGGAAATGTTCACGGGCTTTGGCTTCGGCAAGGTCACCGCCAGCGTCATGATCGACGAAGAGATAGAGCTGCTTCACGCTTTCGGGGATGGTTACGATCCCGAAGCGCTCATTGCCCAATGTTGCCCAGGTCGGAATGCCGGTAAGCTGGGTTGCGGACATGGCGCTTTCTGTCCCTTCCGCTAATCCCAGAACTCCATTTTTCGGTGAGAAGAGGCGCACAGCCCCAGTCCCGAGCGATCCCAGCGCGCGCTTGGGTTTTGCAAAATCAGCCTGACCTGAACCATCGGGAAGCAGGAAAGTGCGGTGAATGGCCATGATATCAGCGTCTGTGCGCACCGCTGCCAGCATCGCTGGCAAGAAGCGGACATGGCCTTTGGGACCAAGCGGTGTGCGTTCGAGGAAGCGCAATTCTGGGGAAGTCATATTGATTATACGCTTTTTGAGATAAGTCCGCGCAATAGTTCCCTGCAGGCGCTGAGCCTGCCGCCAAAGCCGCTGTGCATGAGCGCTCGGTTTTATCTCTTTAGCGGGCGCGGGAGGAATAGAAACCGAGCTTCCGCTGAACAAGCTGCGTGCAGGCACACCTTGGCGCTCAAAACCCGCAAGCACGTCTTTCTGTGGACAGCCTGCAAAACAATGGAAAAGAATCGCACTCCGACCGATACTGACCCCAAGTGATGGCGTATTGTCATCATGGGCCGGGCAGCAGCACATCCCTTTGCTATTTTTCCAATAGCCTGAAAATTTTTCACAAATCTGTCTGGCAGTATTCTCGAGAGATGATGTGGGATTAGTTAGGACGTTATGGGACATCGAGGAGTTCCTTGCATCTGTGCCATTTCTCCCCTTCCCGGCAGCCTCCCCTCTTCAACACGTAAGAAAACGCTTTCCTACAGCTATATGTTCTATTTATGTTCTCATCCGATTCGATGCAAGATGGAGATGAATTTTGGTGAAGAAGCTATCAATGGGACTGCTTACGATTGGGTTTTGTTCAAGTGTGGCATGGGCACAGGACGTGAGTTTACAGGAAAGCAATGGCGCTCCTGTAACGGAACCTGGGGATCAGCAGGCCGATGGAAATTCAACGTTTCAGCTGTTTCAACATGGAATTTGGCAGCCAGAAAGACAACTGATGCCCGCGACCGGAGCACCACCAGCTTATGAAGGTGCCAGAACCAAGGTAAAAAAGAGAAAGCTCACAGAACTTAGCCGATCAGCTTCGTCCAGGCGGTCTATTTATCTAAGCTCTATCAGGGAAGCAGAAAGAAAACACGCCCTTCCCTTTGGTTTGCTCGACGCTCTAATTTGGCAGGAATCGCGGTACAATCCAATGGCTCGGAGTCCAGCGGGTGCGGGCGGTCTGACGCAGCTAATGCCGGGAACCGCCTCGGACCTTGGCGTCAAAAACCGGTTTGATCCTTCCGCCAATATTGATGGGGGAGCACGGTATCTCAAGCAAATGCTGGATAAGTTTGGGGGGATTCACCTAGCGCTAGCAGCATATAATGCCGGACCCAACGCTGTGCTGAAAGCTAGAGGCATTCCTCGATACCGAGAAACGCGGAACTACGTAAAGAATGTTCTAGCGCGCTGGACAGAATCAAGACTGTAGGACAGAGAGCGCGCAATTATGAACTATTCAAACTCAAACCGTCTTCGGCTTACCGGAAAGCTCATCAAAGGCGAACGCCACTATTTGCTGCAATGCGCCAATGAGCGTGTTTGGCGGTTAAACTTTCTGGACGCAAAGATTCCGAAGGACGGTACCCAAGTGACCATCGAAGGCGTTAAATCCGGTGTTGACGGGATTGATGTGGACTGGGTTGGCGCCAAAAATTGAATGATCGAATTGGCTAATCAAGCAGTTCAACAGCTTTTCTCTTATGCTCAGGCGCTAGATGTGCATAGCGCAACGTCATTTCGTAATCACTATGTCCCAGCAGCTCTCTGATTGCGTTTAAATCGACCCCTGCCATAGCCAGGCGTGATGCAAAATGATGCCGCATGTCATGCCAACGAAAATTGACAATTCCCGCTTGTTTTAAGATTGCTGTCCACGATCTTTTCACATTGTTAAAACGCATGCCATCAGCATTTTGAAATACCCTGCCTGAAGATTTTGCGCATTGCTTCTGCCAACGGACCAATACATCCAGACAAGTGCGGTTCATTGGAATATGTCTGGTTTTGCCTGACTTTGCCGTTTCGCCAACAACAGCAATTGATCTCACGGTAAAATCGACATGCTGCCACTTAAGATCGAATACCTCCCCTCGCCGCATACCGGTGTGCAGCGAAAGTACGATCATTGGCTTGAGGTGATCCGTGAACGCACACTTCTTGAAATCAAGAAGTTTACGATAGCCGCGTTCACGTCGCCACTGGTTTGCACTGTCCCGTTCATCGCACCTGCGTTCCTCGCGCCGATCTAACGCATCGAACAGCGACTTCAGTTCTTCATCATTGAGATAGCGAACACGCGGTCTGGTATCCTCTCTCGCCTTCTTTACTTTGGCGATCGGATTTTGTTCAATGATCTCAAAATCGACCGCCCGGTTAAAGACTGCTTTTATGGATGCGATGTCGCGATTAATGGTTGTTGTTTTGTTGCCCACAGCAATCCGGCTAGCTCTCCACCGTTCCAGATCAATAACGCTCACATCATCCAATTTTCTTTTCAAAAAACCTTTGAACACGGTCCGGATCCGTTTGATATTTTGCTCGTGTGCCTTTTGATGAGATTGAGCCCAGGGTTGGAAAAACAGATCGATAAACTCACCTAGCGTGATTGCCCTCGCGTTTGATCTTTTCTCATCCATCGGATCAATACCGGAATGATACTGTGAAATTATTTGTTTAGCCTGATTTCTTGCTTGTCCAACGGCCATGGAGTCTGCACGTCCAAGCCGCCAACGCTTGCCGCGATCATATTCGCAGTAGAATGATTTAACGCCCGAAGGTTGCACGCGAACCAGAAAACCATTTAAACGGCTATCTCTAATTTCATAAGGTCTTTTAGCCAATTTGGCACGGTCTATGACAGTCTGTGTAAGTGCAGTTTGCACGGCCATTTCCTTTCTATCTCAACACACGCACTTTTTCTGTAAGTGCAATGTAAGTGCAAAATGATGAAATCTGCCGGGATCAATGAGTACAAAACGGGAACATCGAAATCAAGCTATCTTTTTGATTTTATTGAATTTATAGTCCCAAATCATACCAAATCGTCCCAGCAAATATCACGCATTAATCAGCTGGGGGTGTGGGGGTCGGAGGTTCGAATCCTCTCGTCCCGACCAGTTTTCCAACGTAGATTGTTGAATCTCGATATTATCGGTGTGATTGCTGGTGACTTGCCGGTCTTCTGTCGGCAATATGCATAGCATCCGGAAGCCTCCATCCTCAAGTTGCACCGAGTGGTAAAATCTTTTAACCAAAACCCGATGCCTTTTTCGGTATCGTGTTGCCGAAAATTTTCTCAATGCAGCTATGGGTAATCTAGGTGATATCAATATTGTTAAAGGCGGTTGCAACTCGGTCGAGCAGGATATGATGTTGGACCAAGATCGGTGGGCCCGCAATTTCCTGCGCGAACTGCTTGGATCTGCCATCGATTCGGCAAACCCCGCCCTGCTTTTACCAAACTGCCTTCCCCCACCACCTCAGGGGCGCTGCATTGTTATTGGCGCTGGAAAGGCCGCTGCATCGATGGCGGCGGCGGTTGAGCACACATGGTCCGATGTCGATCTGTCGGGGTGCGTGTCGGTGCCCTATGGTTACCGCCAGGACTGCCACAAAATTGACGTTCATGAGGCTGGGCATCCTGTGCCCGACGAGCAATCGGTGCGCGCTGCTGAACAAATCTTGGCTGCTGTTCAAGATCTTGGCCCTGACGATCTGGTTCTGGCGCTGATTTCAGGTGGCGGATCGGCAACGCTTTGCCTCCCGGTTGAAGGTATAACACTGGCAGAAAAGCAGCTGACCAATCGCATGCTGTTGTCTTCGGGCCTTGACATTCGCACCATGAACGCTGTCCGGCGACGTCTCTCAGCCGTCAAGGGAGGCAAGTTGGCGGCGGCGGCTTCACCGGCCCGCGTCATCACATTCGCCATTAGCGACATACCTGGTGACGAAGCGGAAGCGATCGCATCCGGGCCAACGGCGTCCAATCTGCCTGACGCAAAGCTGACCGGAATTATTGATTCCTTGGGGCCGAAATTGCCAGCCTCCGTTCGCGCATTGCTTGCCCGGCCGGAGAAACCGGTGTCCAACGACAACGCTGATCCGATCCGCTTGATTGCCACTGCAAAAGGTGCGCTTACCGCCGCTGCCGATCTGGCGGAAAAGCGAAATATCACGCCGATAATCCTGGGCGATGCCATAGAAGGAGAAGCAAGCGATGTCGGACGAGACATGGCCTGCCGGGCGTTGAAAAATACCGGTCCCTGTGTCCTGCTTTCAGGCGGCGAAACAACCGTCACTGTCGGTGACGCAAAGGCTGGTCGTGGCGGGCGCAACACTGAGTTCCTTCTGGCCTTGGTCAAGGAACTGAATGGTCATTCCGGTGTTTGGGCGCTTGCCGCTGATACGGACGGTGAGGACGGCTCCAATCTGGGAGCGGCAGGGGCCATTGCAGGACCTGATACGTTAGACCGCGCCGTAAAAGCCGGGCTTGATCCGGCGGCTTCGCTTGCAGGGCATGACAGCGGAAGCTTTTTCGCAGCCCTGGATGACCTCCTCATTACTGGCCCCACTCTGACCAATGTCAATGATTTCAGGGCGATACTTATCATGCCGCACGATCGTGGCGCCCCAGAATACAGAGAACCCCTTAAAATCTGAGCAACTTGCGGACGCGGTTGCCCGGCATTTTCAGGAACGCATTTTCCAAGGAACACTTCCCCCGGGGAAAGGCTGCTGGCTGAACGAGCACTTGCTAATAAGTTGGGCATTTCCAGGCACTCACTGCGGACCGTCTTCAACCGGCTGATTGGTCGGGGACTCGTGATGGTAGATGCCAATGGAGCTTGTGTCGGACGTAAACACGCAACGGTAATAAATACGCAATCGGCAAAAGTTTGGAAAACCGAAACCTGCGGGCGACAGACAGGCTGGCCGGAACAGCAGTCCGATCAGTCCTCAGCCAAACGGTCTATACAAATCCTGCTGCGGCTCCGTAAACCACTGCGGTCCGGAATCTGTCATATAGAAATGATCCTCCAGCCGGATACCGAACCGGCCCGGCACGACGATCATCGGTTCGTTGGAAAAACACATACCCGTCGCCAGCGGTGTCCGGTCGCCCTTTACCAGATAGGGGCCCTCGTGGATATCGAGGCCGATACCGTGGCCGGTGCGGTGGGGCAGACCGGGCAGAGCATAGTCCGGGCCCAGGCCGTAGCCGATCAGCACATCGCGGGCGGCCTGGTCGACCACCTCGCAGGGCGTGCCGATGGCTGCAGCATCGAAAGCGGCCTGCTGGGCTTCCTTTTCGATGTGCCACAGCTTCTCGATCTCCCTGTCCAGTCGGGACAGGGCATAGGTGCGGGTGATGTCGGAATTATAGCCGTCGATGGTGCAGCCGGTGTCGATCAGGATCAGCTCGCCCTGCTGCAGTTCAGGATCGCCCGGAACGCCGTGCGGGTGGGAAGTCGCTTCACCAAATTGCACGGCGCAGAAGCTGTTGCCGCTATCGGCGCCACCAGCGCGGTGCAGGCGGTCGATTTCCGCAATAACTTGGCTGGCCTTCATGCCCGGCCTGATCCATTCGGAGATCAGCCGATGGACGGAGCGGGTGAGCTGCATGGCGGCGATCATCAGGTCGATTTCCCGCGACGATTTTGTTGCGCGCAGCGGCGCTATAATTGCTGCAGCAGAGCCGCAAGCGATCGCTTTTTCGCGCTGGCCCAGCGCATCGAACAGGCGGGCGGCATGGCCGTAAGAACATTCGGGATCGAGCGCGCATCGTCGGCAGCCCTTTTCGGCCAGCAACGAGGCGATAAGGACAAACGGGTTTTCATGCTCCTCCCAGAACGCCATGTCCGGAATCTGGGGGAATTTGGCCCGGATCGCGGATTCCTCGAACTTCGGACAGATAAAGAGAATGCGGTCCTGCGTAATCAGCACACCGACAAAGCGCTCACTTTCGTAGAAGGCCTCGCCGAAGAAATAGCGCAAGTTGCTGCCCGGCGTGATGAGCACCGCATCTACATCGCTATCCGACATCGACTGGCGCAACATGTTCAGCCGCTGTTGACGTTCGGCGTCACCGATCGATGGCGGTCGCGATGCTGTGGTCATGGTCGAATCTCCGGAATTGGAACAAATATATGCAAAGATGAGTGGTCAAGTCACGCGTCAGCCAACCGCCCGATAGGCAGCCGATTCCACCGCCGCCAGCACGCGCAGCGCGGCCTTGTCAGCAAAGGGGAGAAATTGCATCAGCACCAGACCGGCGAGATCGCTGGCAGGATCAATCCAGTAATAACAGTTGGGAAGCCCGGCCCAGGCCAGACTTCCCGCAGCCCGACCCTCGGGTCCCGTTCCCGGATTAATCAGAAAACCGAGTCCCCATCCGCAGTGCATCCCGGGAAACGGATCAAAGGTTTCAGACAGCAGCGGCATCACGCTTTCCATGCGGCCCGCCCTTATCGCGCCAATCTGGTTTTGCGACATGGCATCAACAGTTTCTGCGCTGACAATCCGTTTACCTGCCAGCGTGCCGCGGTTCAGGATCATCCGCATGAATCGCATATAGTCCGCTGCCGTGGAATAGAGGCCCCCGCCGCCGGACTGGAATTCCGCCGCATCGCCGCCGCCAATTTCGATTGGAAAGGGCACGAGACCATCTTCCTGACGGGAGAGCAGCGGCACCCTGCGCTCGATCTTGTCCGGTGCAACGGCAAAGCCGCTATCTCCCATCCCGAGCGGCGCAAAAATATGCTCTTCCATATAGGCGCCAAGCGTCTGGCCGCTGGCGGTCTCGATCGCCAGACCGAGCCAGTCGGTGCTGACGCCGTACAGCCAGTCGCTACCCGGCTCAAACATCAGCGGCGCCGTGATGCTCGCGATGCTGGCGGGCGCGACGTCGCCCTGGACTTTCGCCATATCGGCGCTGGTGAAGGCATAGCCGAGACCGGAGCTGTGGGTCAGCAGATGGCGCACCGTGATCGGCTTTGTGGCGGGCTGCAGGATCGGCTTGCCGTCCGGTTCAAAGCCCTTGAGCACCTCGGGCCGGGCCAGCGCGGGCAGAACCCGGTCAATCGGTTCGTCCAGCGACAACAGGCCGCGCTCGACCAGCTGCATCGCGGCGACCGAGGTGACCGCCTTGGTCATGGAGGCGATCTGGAATATGCCGTCGAGCGCCATCGGCCTGCCGCTGACAGGATCAGCAAGACCGGATGCGGCG
>TARA_R100001244_G_scaffold9574_4_pt1 | contig 13236 bp, 13 predicted proteins | sample TARA_R100001244 | Tara Oceans TARA_R100001244 (sample SAMEA2621564) | marine metagenome | biome: marine biome (ENVO:00000447); feature: mesopelagic zone (ENVO:00000213); material: "saline water (ENVO:00002010), including plankton (ENVO:xxxxxxxx)" | depth 790 m
GCACCTTGGCGTCTTGCGCGCGGCACAGGCGCTCGAAGTCGTCGAAGGTGCAGAAGTGGATGTTCGGCGTGTTGTACCAGGTGTAGGGCAAGAAGTCGGAAACCGGCATGCGCCCCTTGCTCGTCAGGTACCAGCGGCAGCGCCAGTGGGCGAAGTTGGGGAAGGTGATGATGCAGGTCTTGCCGACCCGCAGCATCTCCGCCAGCACTTTGTCCGGGAAATGCAGGGCCTGCAGCGACTGAGTCATCACCACCACATCGAAGCTGTTGCTGGCGAAGTTGCCGAGGCCCTTGTCGAGGTTCTGCTCGATGACGTTGACGCCCTTGCTCACGCATTGGGCAATATTGTCGGGGTCGATTTCCAGGCCGTAGCCAAACACCTGCTTGTGCTCCGCCAGCCAGGCCAGCAGTTCGCCATTGCCGCAGCCGAGGTCGAGCACCCGGCTGCCGGCGGGTATCCAGTCTTGGATGATGTCCAGATCGGCTCTCATGCGTGCCTCATACTGCGATTCGATTCATATAGCTGCTGAAGGCCTGCAAGTAGCGCGGGATCGGCATCAGGAAGGCGTCGTGGCCCTGCGGCGCGTCGATTTCCAGGTAGCACACGTTCTTGCGCGCGGCCGTCAGCGCATCGACGATTTCCCGCGAGCGCGCGGGCGAGAAGCGCCAGTCGGTGGTGAAGGACATCACGCAGAAATCCGCCGTGACATGCGCCAGGGTCTTGGCCAAGTCGTCAGCGCACGCGGCCGCCGGGTCGAAGTAATCCAGCGCCTTGGTCATCAGCAGGTAGGTGTTGGCGTCGAAACGCCCGGAAAACTCCTCGCCCTGGTAGCGCAGGTAGCTTTCCACCTGAAATTCGACGCTGTGGAAGTCGTAGTTGAGTTTTTCGCTTTTCAGGCCACGGCCGAATTTCTCGCCCATGGCGTCGTCCGACAGGTAGGTGATGTGGCCGACCATGCGCGCCAGCATCAGCCCTCGCTTGGGAATCACGCCCTGTTCCTGGAAGTGCCCGCCGTGGAATTCCGGGTCGGTGAGGATCGCCTGGCGCGCCACTTCGTTGAAGGCGATGTTCTGCGCCGAGAGCTTGGGCGCCGAGGCGATGGCTAGGCAATGGCGCACGCGCTCGGGGTAGCTGATGGTCCATTGCAGGGCCTGCATGCCGCCGAGGCTGCCGCCAACTACCGCGGCCCATTGCGCGATGCCGAGGGCGTCGGCCAGACGGGCCTGGCTGTGCACCCAGTCTTCCACGGTCATCACCGGGAAATCCGCGCCGAACGGTTTGCCGGTGGCCGGGTTGAGGCTGGATGGCCCGGTCGAGCCGTTGCAGCCACCGAGATTGTTGAGGCTGACGACGAAGAATTTGTTGGTGTCGATCGGTTTGCCCGGGCCGATGCAGCTGTCCCACCAGCCGGGCTTGCGCTCGTCCGCGCTGTGGTAGCCGGCGGCGTGGTGGTGGCCGGACAGGGCGTGGCAGATCAGCACGGCATTGCTCGCCGTGGCATTCAGCTCGCCGTAGGTTTCGTAGATCAGTTGGTAGTCGGCCAGGCTGCGCCCGCAGGCCAGCGCCAGGGGTTCAGCGAAATGCAGCACCTGGGGCGTTACCAGGCCAACAGAGTCTTGGGGAAAGGCAGTCGGCATCGACCCTGCTCGTAATAAAGGAAAAGGAAGTGCAAAAGAAAGAGCAGCAGTCTAAAGAGCGCCGCCCCAGGCGGCAAGAACAGTGCTTGGCTCAGTCAGGGACGCATTGCTTGATTTGCAGGGCCCATTCAGGAATATCGGCATCGGCGGCGTAGGTCTTGCAAAGATGCCCTTGGCGAGTGCGGAACAGTAGGCGAGGACTGTGATCGTTTACGGAGTTATCGTAGATGTATAGCCGATCTACCAGTGAAGCCAGTTCAACGCAGTTTGCTATGGATTTTGTATAGCGCGAGACAATTTTGCTGATGGGGACTTCATGTCCGCCGTCCATGTAGCGGTAGGTAATTCGATAGGCGTTGATGGCCGGGTGTGAGGTGCTGACGAAGAAAACCCTGACAAAGAAGCCCGCATCGACCGCGCGTTGAATGAAATCAAGCTTGTTCTGCGTGGATAGCACGGTTTCAAATGCAAGGCTGCGCCTGTCATTTAGGCATTGCTCGCGCAAGTCTTCGGATTTTTTCGCTGCTTGTCTGAACGCTTCTTCTGAGTTCCAGCCTCCGAACTCGTCTTGGGCGATTTCGTCCGGATTGACGAATGTGCAGCCGGACAACCAGTGATGCTCTCTCAGCGTTTCAGTGATTGAGGTTTTGCCGGAGCCATTAGGTCCGGCGAAAACGATCAGCTTGGGTTTGCTTTCAGGCATTGTGGGGTGTGCGAGTCGCCGCGCTTTTCTTCTTGGCTTTGATTGCTTGAGTCAGTGCTTCAGTGAGCTGGCTATCTACTCGCGCCACTCTGTTATGGGCGAGTTGACGAACCTGTGACATCAGGTTCGAGAGCTGCGTGTCGCTGGGATCGTCCTGCGAGGTAATCAGACTGAAGTGGCTTTTCATCACAATAAGCCTCCTACTTGTGGCTCTAGATTTGCAGCATATGGGGTTCGTTGCTGAAAGCCAACTGGCTATTCGCCGACGCTGTGCGGCCGTGCGGCGCCTGGCAGGCTGACCACTTTGCCTTGGCGCTGGATCGGCGCGGGGCGGCGCAGGACGCGCAGCATTTCGTTGGCTTGGGTCAGTTGCTGCTCCAGCTCGTCGCTGTAGCGCCCCAATTGCTGGCTGCGCTGGCGCGTCTGTTGGGTTTCCTGGGCCAGGGCCTTGAGCCGCAGCATGTGGGTTTCCAGCAATTGCTTGTGTTCCAGGGTGTGCTGCATCAGTGGCATCAACGCGTCGCTGGCCCATTGTTCGGCTTCCAGACGCAGGCGCTGGTGCAGGCCGATGACTTCCTGCACCAGGGTGGCGAAGAAGCGCTTGGTCAGGCTGCGCTGCTCGGTCAGCAGGGTTTTCAGGTGCAGGCGGAACTGATCGGCTTTGCCCTGCTGCTGCTTGAGTTCGCGCAAGTAGCGGGCGATGTTGAACTGCGGCGCATCGACGCCGTGCAGCGGGTTCTCTTCGTTGTGCCGGCGATAGATGGCGGCGACCATCTTGTTGGCCATCTGGGCTTCCTGCTCCAGGCTGTGCAGGTCGCTTTCCACCGCGCGGAAGAAGTGCAGGATGGCCTGGTTGATGCCCAGGGTGGTCCAGCTGCCGGTGAGGTTACGGCGCACTCTGTGCAGGTGCTCTTCCAGGCGTTCCGGGCGCGCCGCCGCCCGCAGCAGATCGCCTTGGCGCTTGAGCAGGCGCTGGTTGGTCTTCAGCCCGAGCAGGCGTTTGTGGTGCTGGCTGTGGTCTTCCTTGGTCTTGGCGGTCAGCTCAAATAGCATCTGGCCGTTGTCGTGCTGGTGGTTGCTGAGCAGCGCTTGCTGTTCGTTGACCTTCTCCAGGCGCAGGTTGAGCACATGCTGGCTGTTTTGCAGCAGCGCCAACACCTGGGTGACCACGCGGTCCTCGATCAGCCGTTCCTTCTGCGTGACGATACGCTCGCAGAGCAGGTTTTCCAGGTTGCTCATCTGGCTGCGGATCAGCAGTTCCTGGTCTTTGCGCACCTTGGCCAGCAAGGCTTGCTTGGCCGACAGCGGCAATACATCTTCGGGTTTGATACCGAGCTGTTTGGCGGTGGTTTTCTGGATTTGCTGAATCGCGTTCTGCACGAAGGCTTCGCCGGCGAGGTCGTCCCACAGCACGTCGATCTTGTTCAGTACGGCGAACAGGCTGGTCTGGGTGTCTTCGTCGAGTTGGCGGATATGTTGCTGCCAGACCGCCATGTCGCTGGCGGTGACCCCGGTATCGGCGGACAGCAGGAAGATGATCGCCTGGGCGTTGGGCAGCATCGACAGGGTCAGTTCCGGCTCGCTGCCGAGGGCATTCAGGCCGGGCGTGTCGAGAATGCGCAGACCCTGGCGCAGCAGCGGGTGATCGAAGTTGACCATGGCGTGGCGCCAGGCCGGTACCAGCACCTGACCGGGCTTGCCGGTGCCTTCCAGCATGTCCGGGTGGAAGCCCAGCTGAATCGCCTGTTCGACGGGCATCGGTTTGGTTTTCGCCACCTGGGTGAACGCCTGGACCATATTGTCCGGGTCGCTCAGGTCCAGCGGAATGTTCACCCAGTGCCGGGGGATGCGCTTGAATTGCGACACGCTGGCTTCGGCCACACGGGTCTCGATCGGCAGCAGGCGGATATAGGAGCGTTCCGAGCGCGGATCGAAGAACAGCTCGGTGGGGCACATGGTGGTGCGTCCGGCCTGCGAGGGCAGCATGCGCTGGCCGTATTCGGAGAAGAACAGGCTGTTGATCAGCTCGGTCTTGCCACGGGAAAATTCGCCGACGAAGGCCAGGGTGATGTGATCGGTGCGCAACAGGCGCAGGGCGCGTTCGAGTTTGGCTTCCACCGCGTCGGAATTCAGCCGGTTGTTCACCAGCCAGCTGCGGTAGCGGGTGATCTCGCGCATCAGCTCGCGCTTCCAGGTGACGTAGGCGTCGACCTGTTGACTGAGACGTTCCATGCTCATCCTGCGTTCCTCTCGGTAGCGCGTCCGTTGGGTGACCTTGGCGTAGCGCTCGCCCAGGTGCTCTAGGTGGTCCGCTGACTGTCCGTGGTACGCGGCTCCACGCCCAATAATCGCGCATCGGGCTATCGCGCATTATGCGGTGCGGATTAGCCGCGTCAATTGGCCATCATCAGTGTCCCGCCTTATGGTCTGTCAAACAGACCCAACGGTCAGGTTCAGCGCTGTCGGCAACTGCTGCGGTTGTTTGATGCGCACGCGCTTCTGCCGGCGTTGCTGGCGCTTTCCAGGCTCCCCCTGGCGTTTGCCGACGGCAAACGCCAGGGGGAGAAAGGCCAGCAACAGACCCGTGTCCCGGCGGTAAAACCCCATCAGATCGCCAGGCTGAGGCCTTTGAGCATGCCGGCCATCACCGCCAGGTTGCGAATCACCAGCATGTCGATCAGGTTGAGCAGGAGGAAGGCGACGATGGGCGACAGGTCCAGCCCGCCCATGCTTGGCAGGATGCGGCGGATCGGCATCAGCAAGGGCTCGCAGATCTGGTTGACCAGCTCGACGCCAGGGTTGTGGCTGCCCTGGGCGACCCAGGAGAGGATCACGCTGATGATCAGGGCGAAGAAGAACACCTTGAGGAACAGCGCGGTGACGCCAATGATCGACCAGACCAGCAGCTGTAACGGGTTGTCGAGGCCGTAGCCCATCAGCATCAGAGTCAGCGCCATCAGCAGCAACTGCACCAGAATGGCTAGCACCAGCGAGGCCAGGTCGAGGCCGGCGAAGCTGGGAATGACTTTACGCAGCGGCTTCAGCAGCGGGTGGGTGGCGCGCACGATGAACTGGCTGAGCGGGTTGTAGAAGTCCGCGCGGACCAGTTGCAGTATGAAGCGCAGCAACACGATCAGCAGGTACAGGCTGCCGATGGTTTGCAGGATATAAATAGCCGCAGTGTTCAATCCAATCATCTTCTAGCTCCTATTGGCCCAGTTGTTCGGCCAGTTCAGCCGAGCGGTGGGCAGCCGCATTCAATGCCTGTTCGACCAGCGCCGCGAAGCCGCCAGCCTGGAATGTGTTGATGGCCGCTTCGGTGGTACCGGCCGGCGAGGTGACGCGGCGGCGCAGTTCACTGGCATCGACATCGCTGGCCACGGCCATACGTGCGGCACCGAGGGCCGTGTGCAGGGTCAGCTGGGCAGCGGTGGCACGCGGCAGGCCGAGTTTTTCGCCGGCGGCGGTCATCGCTTCGATCATCAGGAAGAAATACGCCGGGCCGCTGCCGGACACCGCCGTGACCGCATCGAGCAACTGCTCTTGGTCCAGCCACAGGGCCAGGCCAACGGCGCTGAGCAGTTGCTCGGCCTGCTGGCGCTGCTCGCTGGAGACATGCGCATTGGCGTACAGGCCACTGACGCCCTGGCGCAGCAGCGCAGGGGTATTGGGCATGCAACGCACGATGGCGCAGACGTTCGGTCGGGCCGCACTGGACTGCGGGGCGAGCCAGCGCTCCAGGCTGGCGCAGCTGATGCCGGCCGCGATGGAAACGATCAGCTGACCGGCATGGACATGTGCGGCGAGGTCCAGGCACATGTCTTTCATTGCTTGCGGCTTGACGGCGAGGACGATGACATCGGCACCCTGGATGGCTTCGGCATTGCTGGCAAAGGTGTCGATCGCGTATTCCGCGGCGATCTTCGCGCGTTGTTCGGCGCCACGGTCGCTGGCACGGATGGCACTGGCTGCCACGCCTTGTGCGCGCAGGCCGCCGATCAGGCTGGCTGCCATATTGCCAGCGCCGATAAAGGCAATGCGGGGAGTGGTCATTACGGGCTTCCTTTATAGAGTCGTGGGCATGCAGGGCTTAGGCATAGTCGCGGGTGCCAAACAGGGCGGTACCGATCCTGACCCAAGTCGCCCCTTCGGCGATGGCCGCTTCCAGATCATGGCTCATGCCCATGGACAGGGTGTCGAGGCCGAGGTGCAGCTGTTCTTGCAGTTCACGCAAGCGGGCAAACGCCGCGCGTTGTGCGGCCTGATCCTCGCTCGGTTCGGGAATTGTCATCAATCCGCGCAGCTTGAGGTTGGGCAGTTGTGTAACCGCCTGTGCCAGTGCCGGCAGCTCTTGCGGGCTACAGCCCGATTTGCTGGCTTCACCGCTGACGTTCACCTGCAGGCAGATATTCAGCGCCGGTAAGTGCGCCGGGCGTTGTGCGGACAGGCGTTCGGCGACCTTCAGGCGATCGACCGAGTGCACCCAGGCGAAATGCTCGGCAATGGCACGGGTCTTGTTCGATTGAATGGGGCCGATGAAATGCCAAATCAATGGCAAATCGCTCAATTCGAGCTGTTTTTCCAAGGCTTCCTGCAGGTAGTTTTCGCCGAAATCGTGCACGCCGGCGGCATGCGCTTGGCGAATCGCGAGCGCCGGTTTGGTTTTGCTCACCGCGAGCAGGCCAATCGTCGCATTATCTCGCGCAGAGGCTTGCGCCGCCTCACGGATGCGCGCTCCGACCTTTGCAATATTCTCTGCTATCGTGGACATTACTTGCGCCAGCCGCCTAGGTCTGCGGCATTCTACCTGCTTGCTTGTCATTAGGGAGTCCCATGGATATCACCGAGTTGCTTGCCTTCAGCGCCAAGCAAGGCGCGTCGGACCTGCACCTCTCTGCTGGTCTGCCGCCGATGATTCGGGTCGACGGCGATGTGCGCCGAATCAACTTGCCGGCCCTGGATCACAAGCAGGTGCATGCGCTGATCTACGACATCATGAATGACAAGCAGCGCAAGGATTTCGAGGAGTTCCTCGAGACCGACTTCTCTTTCGAAGTGCCTGGCGTCGCGCGTTTCCGGGTCAACGCCTTCAACCAGAACCGCGGTGCCGGCGCGGTATTCCGTACCATTCCGTCCAAGGTGCTGAGCATGGAAGACCTCGGCATGGGCGAGGTGTTCCGCAAGATCACCGACGTGCCGCGCGGCCTGGTGCTGGTGACCGGGCCAACCGGTTCGGGCAAGTCGACCACCCTGGCGGCGATGCTCGACTACCTCAACAGCACCAAGTACCACCATATTCTGACCATCGAAGACCCCATCGAATTCGTACACGAGTCGAAGAAGTGCCTGGTCAACCAGCGCGAGGTGCACCGCGACACCCTGGGCTTCTCCGAAGCGCTGCGCTCGGCCTTGCGCGAAGACCCGGACATCATTCTGGTCGGCGAGATGCGTGACCTGGAAACCATCCGCCTGGCGCTGACCGCCGCGGAAACCGGCCACTTGGTCTTCGGTACCCTGCACACCACCTCGGCAGCCAAGACCATTGACCGGGTGGTCGACGTGTTCCCGGCCGAAGAGAAATCCATGGTCCGCTCGATGCTCTCGGAATCCTTGCAGTCGGTGATTTCGCAAACCCTGATCAAGAAGATCGGTGGTGGCCGCGTGGCGGCGCACGAGATCATGATAGGCACGCCGGCGATCCGTAACCTGATCCGCGAAGACAAGGTCGCGCAGATGTACTCGGCTATCCAGACCGGCGGTTCGCTGGGCATGCAGACCCTCGATTCCTGCCTCAAGGGTCTGGTGGCGAAGGGCTTGATCACCCGCGAAAATGCCCGCGAGAAATCCAAGACCCCGGAAAATTTCTAATTGTCTTCGGCCCGCCGTCCGGCGGGCTGGGGATTCGAACCGCTGGCGAGACGCGCCCCAGCAGTTGGCCATTGGTTAAGCGCGTACTGGTGATGGGCGAGACAACGCATGGAATTCGAGAAACTGCTGCGCCTGATGGTGGAGAAAGGCGGCTCCGACTTGTTCATTACCGCTGGCGTGCCGCCGTCGATGAAGGTCAACGGCAAGATCATGCCCGTCACCAAGACGCCGATGTCGCCGGAGCAAACCCGGGAAACCGTGCATTCGGTGATGAACGAGCAGCAGCGCCGCGACTTCACCGAAAACCACGAGTGCAACTTCGCCATCAGCGCCCGCGGTGTCGGGCGCTTTCGCGTCAGTGCGTTCTACCAGCGCAACCTGGCCGGTATGGTGCTCCGGCGCATCGAGACCAACATCCCGACGCTGGACGACCTCAAGCTGCCGGAAATCCTCAAGAAACTGGCGCTGACCAAGCGTGGCCTGGTGCTGTTTGTCGGCGCCACCGGCACCGGTAAATCCACTTCGCTGGCGGCGATGATCGGCTACCGCAACAGGAACAGCAGCGGCCACATCATCTCCATCGAAGACCCGATCGAATATATCCACCAGCACCAGAGCTGCATCGTCACCCAGCGCGAAGTCGGCATCGACACCGAGTCGTTCGAGGTGGCGCTGAAGAACACCCTGCGCCAGGCGCCGGATGTGATCCTTATCGGTGAGGTGCGCACCCGCGAGACCATGGACCATGCCGTGGCCTTCGCCGAAACCGGTCACCTGTGTCTGGCTACCTTGCACGCCAACAACGCCAACCAGGCGCTGGACCGGATCATCAACTTCTTCCCCGCCGACCGGCAGAATCAGGTGTGGATGGACCTGTCGCTCAACCTCAAGGCCATCGTTGCCCAGCAGCTGATTCCCACTCCGGATGGCAAGGGTCGCCGTGCGGTGATCGAGGTGCTGATCAATACCCCGCTGGCCGCCGACTTGATCCGCAAGGGCGATGTGCATGAACTCAAGGCGCTGATGAAGCGTTCCACCGAGCAGGGCATGCAGACCTTCGATCAGGCGCTGTACAACCTCTACAGCCAGGGCGAAATCACCTATGAAGATGCCTTGTTGTATGCCGACTCGGCGAACGACCTGCGTCTGATGATCAAGCTGGGTTCGGAAACCGACGGCGATCATCTGTCGAGCATGTCCCAGGGCTTGTCGCTGGAAGTCAGCGAGGAAAATCCGGGTCGGCGTTTCCGCTAACCCCCGCGCTGCGCGCGGTGTTGTGGCGAATACGCTTACCGGCCTTGTGCGCGACGGCTTGTGCCTGGCCGTTGCGCTGCGCCCCGGCCCGCGCTTGACTCATCAGTTGCGGAATCAACGGGCCTTCCGGCAGGTTCTTCCAGAACCGTACCGGCAGACTATTCTCCAGCACGCTGCGGTTCAGGCGCGCCGGGTTGAAGGTGCTGCCGTAGTAAGCCAGCCATAACGCTTCGCCTTCATCGTCCTGCGCGCGCGCCAGGCGTTGCCAGTCCACGGGGCAGGGTTTGGCGTAGTGCAGCTGCTGGCCATCGCAGTACACGCCGTCCTCCGGCGTGGCGATTAACCAACTGTGCTGGCCCATGCGCTCGGCGAAATGCGCCGAAGCGCTGGCCAGAATGTCGTGGGCCGGCTCATGCCACGCCACGAACTGCGGAGGCCCGGCGGCGGCAGTGCGCGGGTGGAAGCGCAAAAAAGCGTGCAGATGATGGGCCTCACGGCGTACCGATTTGAGGCGTTTGTGCAACTCACTGCCATCGCTGTCGCCGGGCAACATGGCCGCAAGGTCGCCCTGGGCCACTCGCCAGAGGATGCGGTAGAGCAGGCTCCAGCGGTTGTCGACGCGAAATTCTGCGGCGCTTTGCAGCTGTTCGAGCAGTTGCCGTGGAATGCGCGGTGTCCTGTCTGGCGGGGTAACTGCTAGCGGCAGCGTAGGCTCATCGAACAGGCCGCTGTTGTCCTCATCGCTCGACCAACTGATCTGGTGCGGTGCAACGGCCTGTTGTAACAGTTCGCGCGCGTGCTGGCGCCAGCCGGCGAAACTGCCGTCGAAACGGATGCAGTGCATTACCAGAGTGCCATCTGTGCGGGGCTTTCGCTGAGTTGCTGGCGTAGCAGCAGGGATTCGCTGGTCGCCTGCAATGGGCGGTAATCCTGGGTGATGATGAAGGGTTTGGCTTTTTCCAGGGCGCAGCGCAGGCGTGTGAGGTCATCGAAGCGGATGCGCTTTTGCCGCCTCAACGCGACCAGGCGCTTGGCGCTCAGCACGCCAATACCTGGGATGCGCGCGATCATGCTCGGTTCAGCACGGTTGAGGTCAACCGGGAAATGCTCGCGGTTGTTCAGCGCCCAGGCCAGCTTGGGGTCGATATCCAACGCCAGGTTGCCGGGGCCGCTGAGCAGTTCGCCGGCCTCGAAGCCGTAACCGCGCATCAGAAAATCCGCTTGGTACAGGCGGTGTTCGCGCAGCAGCGGCGGCGCTTCGAAGGGCAGGCTTTTGGGGCTTTGCGGGATCGGGCTGAAGGCCGAATAGTAGACGCGGCGCAAGCGATAGCTGCCATACAGCGCCTGGGCGGTGTGCAGGATGGTGCTGTCGTCGGTGGCGTCGGCGCCGACGATCATCTGTGTGCTTTGTCCGGCGGGGGCGAAGCGCGGCGAACCTTTCTCCTCCCTGGCTTGGCTTTCGCCTTGGTGGATCGAGTGCATGGCCTGTTTGATGGTGAGCACCTGTTTTTCCGGCGCCAGGCGAATCAGGCTGCTTTCGGTTGGCAGTTCGATGTTCACGCTGAGGCGGTCGGCGTACCGGCCCGCCTCGGCAATCAGCAGGGGGGCGGCGTCGGGGATGGTCTTCAGGTGGATATAGCCGCGAAACTCGTGCTCTTCGCGCAGCAGTTTGGCCACGCGGATCAACTGCTCCATGGTGTAGTCGGCCGAGCGAATGATCCCGGAGCTGAGGAACAATCCGCTGATGCAATTGCGCGCGTAGAAATCCAGGGTCAGGGTCACCACCTCTTCCGGGGTGAAGCGCGCCCTCGGTACGTCGCTAGAGCGGCGATTGACGCAGTATTGGCAGTCGTACAGGCAGAAGTTGGTCAAGAGGATTTTCAGCAACGCCACGCAGCGGCCGTCGGGGGTGAAGCTGTGACAGATGCCCATGCCATTGGTGGCGCCGAGGCCGCTCTTGCCCTTGGAGCTGCGCGTCGGTGCGCCGCTGCTGGCGCAGGACACGTCGTACTTGGCGGCGTCGGCGAGTACGGTGAGCTTGTCGATCAGTTGCATGGGTAGATCCAGTTAACTGTTTATATATACAGTATTGTGGATTGCCCGGCCGGCTTCAAGCGGTTCGTTGCGTAAAGCCTGCCGACGGATTTCCCCTCCACTGGAAACCTCGCGTAGATTGAGGCGTCAGATAGATCTCATGCCAGCAGGAGGCAGACATGCAGCGACAAGATACCCATAGCAAACTCATCGGTTACTTACTGTGGATCTTCGGATTTCTCGGGGCGCACCGCTTCTATTACGGCAAGCCGGTCACCGGAACCATCTGGTTTTTCACCCTCGGTTTGTTGTTCGTCGGCTGGATCATTGACCTGTTCTTGATCCCGGCGATGGACCGCGAGGCAGACCTGCGCTTTACCGCCGGCGAAACCGACTACAACGTCGCCTGGATTCTGCTGACCTTCCTCGGCATTTTCGGTGTGCACCGCATGTACCAGGGCAAGTGGATCACGGGAATCATCTACCTGTTCACCGGCGGCCTGTTCCTGATCGGCGTGCTCTACGATTTCTGGACGCTGAATACCCAGGTGTCGCTGAAGAACGCGGCGCGCGGGTAAACCGCTGCGGGTGGGCAAGGCTGTGCCATGCCCACCCCGGAGGTTTCTGCGAGTAGGGCGGGGATGCCGAAGGCTTGTCCGCCGCAATCACGCGCAATCCATGCAAAAGCCCGCCGATTGGCGGGCTTTTGCATGGGCGTATGGTTCAGGCCTGGTAGCTGATATGCCCGTCGACCAGGGTGTAGCGCACGGCGCCGGGCAGGCAGTGGTCGATGAAGGGGCAGTTGGCGCCTTTGGAATACCAGCGCTCGCCCGCCACGGTCGACGCTTGCGGATCGAACAGCAGAATATCCGCGGGCGCGCCAGCCGCCAGGCGTCCGGCCGGCAGGCGCAGGGCGTTGGCCGGGCCGCTGCTGAGACGGGCAAGCAGGGTGGGCAGGTCGAGCAGGCCGTCCTGCACCAGGCTCATGGCCAGCGGCAGCAGCAGTTGTACGCTGCTGATGCCCGGCTCGGTGGCGCCGAACGGCGCCAGTTTGGCATCGCGCTCATGGGGCTGGTGGTGGCTGGCAATCGCCGCGATCACTCCGCTCTTCACTGCGTCGCGCAGGCCGTCGCGGTCGGCGCGGGTGCGCAGCGGCGGTTGCACGTGATACAGGCTGGAGAAGTCGATCAGCGCCTCGTCGGTGAGGATCAACTGGTACAAGGCCACATCGGCGCTGACCGGCAGGCCGCGTGCCTGGGCGGCAGCAATCAGCTCGGCGCCACGGGCACTGGTCAGCTGGCTGAAGTGCGCGCGCACGCCGGTTTGTTCGACCAGCAGCAGGTCGCGGGCCAGGGCCACGGTCTCGGCGGTTTCCGGAATGCCCGGCAGGCCGAGGAAGCTGGCGGTGGCGCCTTCGTGAGCCAGACCGCCTTCGGCCAGGTCATGGTCCTGGGAGTGGAAGATCACCGTCAGGTCGAAGGTCGCCGCATATTCCAGGGCGCGGCGCAGGGTACGTACGTTGCGAAAGCTGTCCAGGCCGTTGCCGAAGGCCACGCAGCCGGCGTCGCGCAGCGCCACCAGCTCCGCCAGTTGTTCGCCTTCCAGGCCCTTGCTCAGCGCGCCGATGGGGAACACTTTGGTGTGCCCGGCTTCGCGGGCGCGGTCGAGAATCAGCTCGGCTACCGCCGGGGTGTCCAGCACCGGCTTGGTGAACGGCGGGCAGCACAGGCTGGTGACGCC